>Ga0247610_10000337_pt1 | contig 72111 bp, 62 predicted proteins | sample 174DNAGHGhighgp2_FD_193483 | JGI IMG/M metagenome (GOLD analysis project Ga0247610, IMG submission 193483) | Sheep rumen microbial communities from Palmerston North, Manawatu-Wanganui, New Zealand - 1742 DNA GHGhigh gp2 | ecosystem: Host-associated > Mammals > Digestive system > Stomach > Rumen...
CCGATTTGCACTTTCCTAGGGTGGTCGGGGGGATTTTTCTTATCACTTACAAAGGTACAAAATTTCTATCACATTACAAATCAATTAGTTATAAAGTTTCTTAATATTTGGCGACACTCCCTAATTAGTACCTTCACATAAGTAATCGTTGTCAGTTATGAAAGAAATATGCCCGTAAAGAAAAACTCTACGGGCATATATATTGTGAGGTGATAAAAGGTTTGACTACATATAACCCAACCAACGCAGGATGTCATTGAGGTTAGCCACGATCATCAGCAGCAAGAGGATGGAGATGCCTATGTATTCGGCTACGATCATGAACTTGTCGCTGGGCTTTCTTCCCGTGATGATTTCATAGATGAGGAACAAGACGTGACCGCCATCCAATGCGGGAATGGGCAAGATGTTCATGAAGGCGAGGATGATACTCAGGAAGGCAGTCATCAACCAGAACATGTGCCAGTCCCATACGGGTGGGAAGAGGCTGCCTATGGCTCCAAAGCCACCTAACGACTTGGCTCCATCACTGGTAAACACATATTTCAAGTCGCCTACATATCCTGCCAATACGTTCCATCCATACTTGATGCCAGCGGGGAAGCTCTCAAAGAATCCGTATGAGATAGTGGTAGGCTTGTAATAAGAGTAGATGGAAGACATTCCCACACCTAATTTAAGGTCGGGAGAAAGCACGACGGTTGCGGTGTCGATGGTTTGGGTAGCCTTGTGGCTGATTACAAATGATGCCGTGCGCAGTTGCAAGCTGTCGCTATGCGACTTGGCGATTGTCATCATGTCAGCTATTCGTCCCAGTTCGTCGGTAAATTCATTCCAAGAGTCAACGGCAACGTTGTTGACAGCCAATATTTTGTCGCCTTTCTTCAAGTTGATTTTAGCGGCAGGAGTATTGGGCATGATGGTGTCAATCTCGGCTGGAACGAATGGTCGCACGAAATTGGGAGTAGCCTTGAGCATTCCCAGCAAGTTGATGTCTCCGGGCAGGGCGATAGACATAGGCTTGCCGTCGCGGATGATATCTACACGCTTGGCAGTTGAAATATCGCGGAACAGGTCGGCTGAGAAATCCTTAAACTCGCCATTCTCCGTGCCTACGAGGATGTCGTGGTCTTTGAATCCATAGCTTTTTGCTTCCTTGTTAAACTTCATACCCATGTTCATGTCTTTCACGGCGATGTATGAGTCGCCCCAGTAAAAGAGCACCATTGAATAGATAAACAAAGCCAAGAGGAAGTTGACGAGTACGCCGCCTATCATGATGAGCAACCGTTGCCAGGCAGGTTTCGACCTGAACTCCCACGGTTGTTCGGGTTGTTTCATCTGCTCGGTATCCATGCTTTCGTCAATCATTCCTGCAATCTTGCAGTAACCTCCCAATGGGAGCCATCCTATACCGTATGTGGTATCGCTTTTCTTGGGTTTGAACTCAAAGAGATGAAACCAAGGATCGAAAAACAAGTAGAATTTCTCAACACGAACGCCAAATAGTTTAGAAAAGAAGAAATGCCCCCCTTCATGGAGTAAGACCAATAAAGAGATTGCCAACATGAACTGGAGCAGTCTGATTAGAAATATTTCCATGTCTTTTAATTTGTTACGGTCGGCAAAGTTCTATAAATTTTTTGAGATATGCAAGTAAAAACACCAAAAAAGAGGACAATCTGAGTATTGCCCTCTTTTTTTAGAACACGTTAACTTGTATTTCTTTTTTTCCTACAACAGTTCTTCAGCTACTCTACGCGCGTACGCGTCTGTATTAATATAGGTGTCATACGACGGGTTCTTGTCGAACGGTACCTTTTGCATGGTTTGTGCGATGATATCAGCCATCTGTGGGAATGAGCATCTGCCTTTGCGGAATCCCTCGTTCACGATTTCGTTGGCAGCATTCACGATACATGGCATGTTGCCCCCTTGCTTGATGGCTTCGAATGCCAAAGCGAGGCAACGGAACTTCTTTGTGTCGGGCTCGAAAAACTCCAATGGGTGCTTAAACAAGTCAAGTCGCTCGCCGTTGAGATGCAGGCGGTCTGGGTAAGTAAATGCGTATTGGATGGGCAGACGCATGTCTGGCACTCCCAATTGCGCCTTCACCGAACCGTCGCAGAATTGCACAGCGCTATGGATGATGCTCTGCGGGTGAATGAGAACCTGAATCTTGTCGGCAGGAATACCGAACAGCCATTTGGCTTCCATCACCTCGAATCCCTTGTTCATCAGCGTGGCAGAGTCGATGGTGATTTTCGCTCCCATATCCCAAGTAGGGTGTTTCAGGGCATCTGCGGCAGTTACCTTGTTAATCTGCTCTTCGGTGAAGGTGCGGAATGGTCCGCCGCTACACGTGAGCAGTATCTTCTCAATCTCATTGTCGCCCTCGCCCACGATGCTTTGGAAGATGGCGGAGTGTTCGCTATCTACAGGCAAGATGGGAACGTGGTATTGTTGTGCCAACTGACAGATCAGTTCACCAGCTACGACCAGTGTTTCCTTGTTGGCTAAACATATTTTTTTACGTGCTTGAATGGCATGAATGGTAGGAGACAAGCCGGCAAATCCAACCATTGCCGTGAGAACCATGTCGATGGGACCAGCTTCTACGATTTGGTCGAGTGCTTCCTTGCCAGCATATATCTTGATGTCTGGTTGGTCTGCCAACAGACTTTTAAGCGTCTCGTATTTATCCTTGTTGGCTATCACTACGGCAGCGGGATGAAATTTACGTGCCTGCTCAGCCAATAGTTCCACGCGGTTGTTTGCCGTGAGGCAATACACTTCAAACAAGTCGTTGTGCTGTTCTATTACGTCAAGGGCTTGGGTGCCGATTGATCCTGTGCTACCGAGAATGCAGATTTGTTTTTTCATAATGAGTAAGTGTTTATAAGTCCAATAAACCTTCAGGCACTTGGATGCTGATGTATTTATGGTCAGTGTTTACTTCTTCAATGAGTTCTTCGTTGGCAGGTATGAGGATGATCTTCTTGTCGGGAGTTTCCACCTCAAACAAGATGTTCATCGTATTGTCGTCAATGCCAATGACAGAACCGATGTTTTGTTGGGTTCTTGTATCTACAAGGTTGAATCCGATGATTTGTGTCCACCTGATGTTTTCAGGGTCTTCATCCGTCAGGCTATAAGGGAAATACACGTCGCAATTGGTCAGTTCGCGAGCCTTGTCTTGTGTGTCGATGTCGCAAAACTTCACCAAAGCGTTGCTCTCTCCACGAAAGCGATACTCTTCCATGAAGAAGGGCACGAGAATACCGTCAATGTCTAATATCAGGTAATCCGATTCCACACGGTCGAAAACATCATCGTCGAAGAGGAAATGCACCTCTCCCTGAATGCCATGTGGCTTTCCTATTCGTCCAATCTTGTAAACCTCGTCTTGTGTTATCATGTCGTGGTGCGGTTAGTCATCTACACGTGAGATTTTAGCTCCCAGCGCATTGAGGCGTTGCTCAATGTCTTGGTATCCTCGGTCTATTTGCGCGATGTTGGCAATGCGACTTGTTCCGTTGGCACTCAGAGCGGCAATCAGCAGGGCAATACCTGCGCGGATGTCGGGGCTCGTCATTCTGCCAGCCCGTAGCTGGAGGTTTCTGTCGTGTCCGATGACCACGGCACGATGGGGGTCGCAAAGGATAATCTGCGCTCCCATGTCGATGAGCTTGTCAACGAAGAACAACCTACTTTCAAACATCTTCTGGTGAATCAGCACGCTGCCCTTGGCTTGCGTGGCTACCACCAGCAATACGGATAGCAAGTCGGGTGTCAGTCCTGGCCAAGGGGCATCGGCAAAGGTCATGATGGTACCGTCGATAAACGATTCTATGACGTAGTGCTTTTGTTGAGGAATGAACAAGTCGTCACCTTTCACCTCAATATTAACTCCCAACCGTTTATAGACATCGGGTATGATTCCCAAGTGTCGCAGGGCAACGTTCTTGATCAGTATGCCATTGCCCACCATGGCAGCCATACCGATAAACGACCCAATCTCAATCATGTCGGGAAGTATCTGGTGGGTGGCACCATGCAGTTCCTTCACTCCAACGATGGTGATGAGGTTCGACGCAATGCCGCTGATGTTAGCTCCCATCGCATTCAGCAAATGACAAAGCTGTTGAATGTAAGGTTCGCAAGCCGCATTGTAGATGGTAGTGGTACCTTCGGCGAGAACGGCAGCCATGATGATGTTGGCAGTACCCGTGACAGAAGCTTCATCGAGCAACATATAGGTGGCTTTGAGCTTCTCGGCCTTGATGTTATATACGTTGCGTTTCTCATCGTACACGAAATCGGCACCAAGATGCTTGAATCCCAGAAAGTGGGTGTCTAAGCGCCTACGACCAATCTTGTCTCCACCAGGCTCGGCAATGGTGGCATTGCCAAAACGCCCCAATAACGGACCAATCATCAATACGCTGCCTCGCAAGGAAGCGCACTTCCTCACAAACTCATCACTTTCTAAATAGTCCAGATTCAGCTGATCAGCCTTGAAGGTGTAGTCGTTGCGTGAGTGGCGGTTCACCTGTACGCCGATGTCACGTAGCAACTGTATGAGGTTGTTAACGTCGAGGATGTCTGGAATGTTGTTGATACGCACTTCATCCTTGGTGAGCAGCGTGGCGCAAATCACCTGTAATGCCTCGTTCTTGGCACCCTGTGGCGTTATTTCCCCTTGAAGCGGATGACCGCCTTCGATGATGAATGATTCCATGCGTTATCTTTTTTTCTTGGGACGGTCGTTCTCTTTCGTGTGTGACTTCTCAAACTTAAATGTGTCAATGTCGATTTGTATCTTCCCATCCGTAAACTTGGCAAGGTCTGATACCACCCTTTCCTCGTTGGAAGAGCTATGGCTCCATTGCGCCAAGTTGCGCTTCATTTGGTTGGCAGTGAGACGGGTCAGTTCGTCTCGCTCTGGTCCGGGCTCCATGTTCTTGAGTTTCTCGAACAATTCAAACACCATCTTTCCGTAGTGTCGCACGGGAATCTTGTTCATGGGGTAGGGCATGGGGTCAGGCTTTGCCAGCATGTGCTCAGCCTGGCTGATGTCGAAAGGCCAGTCGATGTCGAGCTTGAAGTTGCTCATCAGTGCCAGGTGGTCCCATAGTTTTTGTTCTGGGTTTTCGGTTTCCCTGTTTTGCGGAAACATGTGGCTCATGATGGCAATGATCGACTCGGCACAGTGCTGTCTCTCGTTTTTGTCGGTAAGGCTCATGGCATAATCCACCATGTTTTGTATTTCCCTACCGTATTCGGGGATAATCAACTTTTCACGTTGTGTATTGTAATCCAAACCGTCAATGTTCATAGTCTTTTTTTAAAATGCTTTTTGATATTTGTTGTCCTAAAAAGTATATATGTGTGTTTCTCAAAGAAGTTTCTTCGGCATTTTTGCCACGAAATCCTTGAGATAGAATGGCACGAAGTAAGCCACGTCCTCATATTGTTCGTTGAGGAATTTCTTTTCTGCCAGCGGAAACATCCATTTTGCCAATGGCTCTACGTTTTCTATCAAATGGGCATTGGGGTGGTTGATGGTTTCCATGCACTTGGCTGCACCGTTGCCGAAGAAGTAAACGGGATGTTGGTCAAGATACTGCCTGTATGTCTCTCCGTCCACGATGTCGGCTTGAATGGGGCGTACCTCATGCAACGAGCGGTCGAAGAGCTGAGCGTACACTTCCATTCGCCGTGCGTCTATCATCGGACAGAGCAAGGCATCTTCCTCTTGTACTTTTTCGCGTAGCAATACGGGAACACAAAGCAGTTGGAGCGTGGGTACGGAGATAAGCTTCACGTCTCTGCCATAGCAAATGCCCTTGGCGGTAGATACGCCTATGCGCAATCCCGTGTACGAGCCAGGTCCGCTGCTGATGGCAACGGCATCAAGGGGGATGAGATGGCTGTCGATAAACGAGAGAGCTTCGTCGATAAACGTACCTGATTTCACGGCATGGTTGGGTCCGCTGTGGTCTTCTTCGTGGAAGATGCAAGCACCGTCCTGGCTCACTGCCACTGAACACACGTCGGTACTGGTTTCAATGTGTAATATACATGCCATATCCAATATATTTAAAATAATGTGCAAAAATACTCATTTTTTTCTGCAAAATTCGTACTTTTGCAGAAAATTTACGCAAAAGCATTATGATACAGTCAATGACAGGCTACGGAAAATCTGTCGTAGTCTATAATGAGAAGAAAATTAACGTTGAGATTAAGTCATTAAATAGCAAGACGCTCGACATCTCTACCCGCATCGCTCCCTTGTATCGCGAAAAGGAAATGGAAATCAGACAGACGATTTCCAATGAGTTGGTGAGGGGAAAGGTGGATTTCTCTATTTGGATAGAGAAGGATGCTGGCTCCGAAGCTACGCCCGTCAACAGTGCCATCGTGGAGAGTTATTATCGTCAACTGAAGGAGATTTCCCAACGGACAGGCATTCCAGAACCTCAAGATTGGTTTCAGATATTGATACGAATGCCTGACGTAACCATGAAAACAGAGGCAGAGGTGCTTGCCGACGAGGAATGGGAAATGGCGCAGAAAGCCATTCAGGACGCTATTTGCCAGTTGGTAGAGTTCAGAAAGCAGGAGGGTGCTGCCCTGCAACGTAAGTTTGAGGAGAAGATAGACAATATCGCTGCTTTGCTGGAAAGCATCGAGCCATACGAGAAGTCTCGTGTAGAGAAGATTCGGGGTCGTATCATCGAAGGACTGAAGAGCCTACCAGAGGTGGAATATGACAAGGGAAGACTGGAGCAGGAACTCATTTACTATATTGAGAAACTGGACATCAGCGAGGAGAAACAGCGTCTCGCTAACCACCTGAGCTATTTCCGTGAGACCATGAACATTGAGGGAGCGCAAGGCAAGAAACTCAGCTTTATCGCACAGGAAATGGGACGCGAAATCAATACCACTGGCTCAAAGAGCAATATGGCTGAGATGCAAAACATCGTGGTCAAGATGAAGGATGAGTTGGAACAAATCAAGGAGCAGGTGCTGAATGCTCTTTAAATGAAGAATTATTAAATGAAGAATGTAGAATGAAGAATGAAGAATTATTAAATGAAGAAGGCAGAATGAAGAATGAAGAATCGTTTGTCAGAGACTCTGTAGCGCCAGCCGATTCTTCATTCTTCATTCATCATTCTTCATTAAAGAAAGGAAAGATGGTCATTGTTTCCGCTCCAAGCGGAAGTGGGAAGAGTACGATTGTAAACTGGTTGATGCAAGAACACCCAGAACTAAATCTCTATTTCTCGGTGAGCTGTACCAGTCGCCCACCACGTGGCACTGAGCAGAATGGCGTGGAATACTTTTTCCTCTCTCCCCAAGAGTTTAGGGAGAAGATTGCACGGGATGAGTTTCTGGAATACGAGGAGGTGTATGAAGATCGCTTCTATGGTACATTGAAGGAGCAGGTGGAGACACAACGCAACAATGGGGAAAATGTGGTGTTCGATGTTGACGTGAAGGGTGGATGTAACATCAAACAGTATTATGGCGATGAGGCACTGAGTCTTTTCATCCAACCACCATCTGTAGATGAATTGAGAAAACGATTGGTGAACCGTGGTACCGACTCTCCAGAAGATATTGAGAAACGTGTCTCTAAGGCTGCTTACGAACTCACCTTTGCGGATAAGTTTGACAAAGTGCTGATTAACGATGACTTGGAAACGGCAAAGGCAAAAGCTCTCGACATCGTCAGTGCTTTCCTAAATAGTTAATCTTCAATTTTCAATTTTCAATCTTCAATCTTCAATCTAACAATGGTTCGTACTGGTATTTACGGAGGGTCGTTTAATCCCATTCACAACGGACATATTGCTTTGGCAAGACAAATGCTGAATGCGGGATTGATGGATGAGGTGTGGTTTGTGGTCTCTCCCCTTAACCCCTTGAAGAAAGCTCAGTCCGACTTGCTCTCAGATGAGTTGCGCCTTGAAATGACGCGCTTGGCATTGGAGCAGGAACAGGGGATGATGGCGCAAGACTTCGAGTTTCATCTTCCTAAACCGTCTTATACGTGGAATACCTTGCAAGCCATGTCGGCACAATACCCCGACCGACAGTTTATACTCATCATCGGGGCAGACAATTGGGAACTTTTCCCTCGCTGGTATCATTACCAAGACATCTTAGAGCATTATTCGCTTGTGGTTTACCCACGTGAGGGAACAACCATTGATGCTGATGCACTTCCTCCAAACGTAAAACTCTTGAATGCACAGTTGTACAAGGTGAGCAGTACGGAAGTGCGCCAACGTATCAAACAAGGTAAGTCTGTCAGAAACCTGATTCCGCCAAGCATCGTATCTAAAGCATTGGAATATTACAAAAAGGAATGAAATCGCCAGATTATTCCATTTTATCTTGATCATTCTTCCTCTGTCAATAGGGTTGCAAGAGCTCATGAAACCTGAATTAATGATTTTTAACTTGATTAAAAGAGATTCTTTAAACCTTTCTTAGTACCTTTGCATCCGCAAAAGACGGGTAAGTCTTACACGGCCAGCTCCCTTCGAATCCTCCAGGACGGGAACGTAGCAAAGGTAGTTGGTTGTAGCGGCGCGATGTAAGTAGCTTGCCCACCCGCCTCTTTAGCTCAGTTGGCCAGAGCACGTGATTTGTAATCTCGGGGTCGTTGGTTCGAATCCGACAAGAGGCTCGAAATAAAAGAATCTTTTCAGAATTGGTTATAATGAGGGTGTGTCTTTTTTGACACACCCTCATTATATAGTTTTTCTCTAAGAAGATTACTTAAAGATTATTTTTTTACCATTTTGGATATAAACTCCCTTCGTGGCTTTCTTAGTACTAATACCTTGCAGGTTGTAAATGTTTCCATTGGCAGAATCAACTGTAGTTTGGTTAATGCCATCAGTAAAGCCACCATCCTCACTAACTAAGGCATTGTCAATGTTTATACCTCCCAAGTTGAATACAAGTTTAGCTCCAAAATCTGTCAGATGCTTTAAATAAGCACGATAAGCAGCAATGCGATTTCCACCAGAAGCTTTCTTAAATGCCTTGACTCCTGCGATGTAGTCACCTTCCATCACTATTGCATTATTCTTACCCAAGTCAGCATACGTTCCAACGAAATCGTATTGTCCGTTCTCGTCAGCTACGGTCAATTCATTAGGTGCAACTATCGTCTTATTCTCAAATACTGGGAGATTAATGTCATTACCCTCAATGATAATAGCATAAGGAATATTTGACTCTAATTGATCCACCTCTTCGAAATTCAAGGTAATGGTTCCGTTTTCCTCCGTAGTTCCTGTATAATTAAGAACGTGTGTGGCACCAATCTCATCCTTCGTAGTCTCGAAGGGCAATACCAACGTATTCAATCCACTAAACAACTTGCGCTCGTAAGTAACGGTAGCATACGTTCCAGCAGCAGGAGCCTCGGTGTCGGTATCAGACAATGTGATGCTTGCATCGGCAACAGTTGGTTCGAGTGCTTTACTCAATCCACCATACTCATTGGCAGCTTGGATTTTGTATTCAGCACCTTCCACATAGTCATAGGATGTCTCGGTGGTGAAGCCAATCACTTCTCCATCTTTGGTTATCACGTAACAGATGGCGTACGGAACAGCATTCCAAACGAGTTTTCCATTATTAATCTTTACTTCTGGAGCATCACAAGCCTCACACTTCAAATCTGGTTGCCAGTTATCATCACCACTCATCACGTTCTTGATGGTATATTGAGCAGCCTCCTCGTCGGTGAGGTAATTCTTCACGTTGAACTTCTCTACCCTCTCGCCTGTATTACTATCGATGTAGTAATAGTAGGTCTCACGTTGTGAAAGGTCAACAGGGTTTCCATTAGCATCCACGGTGTTGTAGTCTGCCCAAAGAGCAGGTAATCCACCCATAGTATTGTACCAACCTTTGGCAGGGATATTGATGAAGGTCTGCGTGTTGATGAACACGGTTTTGGGCTCATCGTGCCAAGGACGACCGAGCCAAATGTCGGTGACGTTAATACCTGGACGCGGACGAATGATGTTGTTCATAAATACATAGCCCCACTTTGTATCTGCGGTGTGGCGTGGTGCTACGATATAACCACCTGACGGACGATTGATTTGCAATGTATCGCCATCGAGATAAACATCGCCTCCATTGTAGATGAAATCAACAGCACCCTCAATAAGCGAGTTCTTGATGTAATGGCGATTTTTCTGAGTAGAGGCAGTGATCCATGTATCTTGATAACTAAGCAGCGCTACGTTATTAAGTGCCACACGGTCTGCTTGAGTATTCAAAGCGAGTGCTTGCGGACCAGCCAATTGCTCGTAACCATAGCTATTCTCAATAGTGAGGTTCTCGAAGAAAGCATCGGCACCTTTCACAACAACTGTTGCACCAGGATCTACTGGATAGGCGTTATCGCCTCCACTCAGACGGTTGTCAAGGATGACTGCCTTATCGCGCTCCTGTCCGATGAGGTGCAAATTAGGTTTGTTGGCAGGCATATCAACATGTTCGTTGTAACGACCGTTCTTGATGAAGATGAGCCAAGGCTTGGCAGCACCAGTGGGAGCAGCATTAATAGCAGCCTGCACGGTTTGGTACACAGGAATACCAGAAATCTCGGTAGTTCCATTCGCTCCAGCATCGACCACTGCATCATAGAGACGAATCTCTGGTTGTTGACGTTCCATGGTGGTGAAAGTGATGGTTGTGCTTGCTACAGCATTTCCACTACGGCTTACGAGTACGCCCTCAGGCATAGTGAAGGTGTATTGAGTTCCATACTTCAGACCGCCGTAACGGAAGATGGCACTCTTACCAGAGATAATCGGTGCAATCTCCTCTCCATCGAGAGTTGCGAAGCCTTGTCCGGCCTTAATCTTATTATCAAAGGTAAGGATAATGCTACCATTGGCACTCACGTTTTCATCACCATCTGCAGGGGTGCTGCTCACGAGTGTGGCAGTTTGCTCCGTGCCACCTAATTGATCGGCCAACACGAAAATCTCGGCGATGGAAGTACCGTCGTAGTCGCTGGATACACCAATCTTATCGCTTGTGCGGTCAGGCATCCAACGAATCCATACGCGTTGTTGGTCATTGGCATCCTCGGGCAATGCAAACTCCTTCGGACCATCCCATCCGCGTGATGGTGGGTTGAAGGTGCCGATGGTTGTGTAATTCTCGCCGTCGATGGAGTATTGTACGTTATTAATAGAATATGTGTTATAGTCATCACCTAAGCAACTGCTGATAATCAAGTTCTCATAGCCTTTCGATGAGAATGATATTTCCCAATACCATTCCTCTGATAGATACTTCCAGATACGGGCAGCAAACTTACCGTTTTCCTGTCCGTTACCAATGCCACGTGTTAGCCAACTGCTGGTGGTTCCATCTGCTTGGCGAACAGTCAACATTCCAGCATTGTCACTCTCTGCCTTATAGTCAGCTGCACGGTCGCGTGAAGGCTGATCGTAATAGAGGTCCCAACCCACGATGTAGTCGGCAGCAGAGAAGTTAGCGGTAACATTCTTTTCACCAGTCATCTTCAACTCACATTCTTGACTTGTACCTTGTGCGTCGCCTTCCCAACCCGTGAATGTAAGGATGCGATTATTGATGGCCGTTAGTTTCACGTCGGTTCCTTCCTCGTAATAGTGTACGCCATCTACGACATTACCTATAGGTGAATATTGCACGAGATTGTCATTCACACCTTCCGAACGTGTGAGATTCAATGCGAAGACGTTTTTCTTCGTGTAAGTAGCGATAAGGGTGGTGTTTTTACTAATATCGAAGCTATATGGATTCTCCGTTGAAACGGTCTCGCCTTCCTCATCAACCCATGCTGCAAAGTGATAGCCAAAGTTCTCAGAAGCAGAGACGGTGATGCTTGTACCCTCGTCAAACTCATTACCTGCGGGATTAATCGTTATCTTCCCAGCACCTTCTGTACCCTGACTCACGTTGAGCGTGTATGACGATACAGCCTCAATGACACCTTCCACGTCGGCCGTAAACACAACGTCGCTGAAGGCATACTGCTTAGTTGTAGCCAATCCACGGATGTAAATCTTTACCTCAAGGATATCATCGGTAGTTGGGATGGAAGTCAAGTCATAATTATATGCAGTGTAGTAAGGACTCTCTTTCACCAAAGCGGGACGCTCGTTAGTGGCGATTTCGTAACGCTGACCTCCGCTGAAGGCAACGACATCAAAGTTACCGCCGTTGGTTCCTACGCGACTGGCATGGAAAGCAAACGACTTCGGAGTAACGCTGAGACCCTTCTTAGGTTTCATGGTGAATGTGATAGCATTGACATCCTCCTGAGAGCCTGCCTGCACTGTGGGCTGGAACATCGTTTCCAATATGCCACCGTCTGTGCGTGTGCCATTCATAATGAGATTGTCACCTACGGTCATTTCTGCCACACTGAACACATCCTCTTTTATGGCTTGGGCTGTAGTGGCACTATTAGCACCTTCTTTCAATGGCCAAGTTAACGTGAAGTCTTGTTGGTTGACAGTCTCGCTAACGGGAGAACCAGCCTCAACGGCATTTATCTTCATATAATTGAGATTCCAATTCGAGGAAAAGCCGTTGCCTGCAATGAGGCGTAAGATAACCATCTCCTTGTTGGCGGCAGAGATTTGTACCGTATTGTCTTTATAGAGCCACCAGTTGCCCATCGTCTCGAATGTACCTGCATCGAACCATGTCTGTCCACCATCGGTAGATACGACAGCCTCAAGTGTAGCAACCTCGTTCTTACCCCATGCACATGCGAAATCAACGGTTACATCCTTATAACCTGTGGTGGGGAATCTCACCTCGTAGTAATTGTTGTGCTGCGAGGGGTCAGTGTAATCGGTAATAGCATTAGCCTCAGTATCATTCACGATACGGAACACCTGATTGTTGTAACCAGTGGTGATAGCCCAATAGCGAGCAGTCTTGCCAGTAATTGTGTAGTCGGCTGCATTGCCCACGGCTTCGTTTGCCACAATGATGGGTTGTCCATTATTGAACCACTGAGTTTTCACTTCTGCCCAACTGTCGGAGTTAGGAGTGTAGATACCATCCGCTACGGTATAACCCGTATCGAAGGTCCATTTTGCTAATTGTGTACTCTCTTGAGCCAATACGAAGGTTGGAAAGAGTGCAAACAATGCAAGAATGAATTTTGAAATAATAGATTTGTTTTGCATGATGTTATAAATTTAAAATATTAAATGTGTAGCAAATTATGTTAATCGCTTTCCAATATGATGTTCACCAATTGGGTTACATCAGAAATGTTGATGGTATTATCGCGATTGATATCAGCATTGTCCTTGATAAACGATGGGTTGTCCACATTAAGGATATACTCAACTAATAGTACGACATCCGAGATATTCACCAGTTCGTCTCCATTGACATCACCCAATATACCTTCGTGGTTATTCGTGGCATCAGTCGCCATTCCGTGAATGCGCAAGTCTGAGAGACAGATGGTCTTACCAGAGGCGGCTCCATTATACCAAGGATAGACGCGCACAAGTAGTTCTTGTCCTTCTTCGAGTTTAATCACAGGCTTAGCCTCCACATATTGCATGTTGTTTGCTGGCATCTTCTTCATCTCGAAAATGGTTGTGCGAGTATCAAAGTTGTCTGTGGAATAGTAGATGTGTGAACACATTCCGTTGCCTCCACACCCACAGACGAAGAGGCTAATTTCATCAATGGTCAACGTCATGCCAGTGGCAGGCTTGATTCCCCATTGAATATAACGTTGCGGGTTGTCGTCAATCTCGTTTGCAGGCCAAGCATCACCCGTGAGCAGATTGCGCTGTGTCTTTCGAGTGGCATCATATCCTGTCCAATCAGGCCATATAGTATTTGCATTGGGATTGGAATAACGCTGCACGTACATGCCTGTCCACGATTCTGGAATGACTTCTGCCGGTCCTGTCAGCTCATAGCTATCGTTTTTCTCTAACCGCCAGTAGGCATTTACTTCCGTACCTCCCTCCAATACAATAGCTGTAGCCTTAATGGGAACGATGATACTCTTGTTGCCTTGCTTGACGGTAATGATGCCTTCCGTAACCCCATCCTTGGAAAGAGTCAGTTGAGCATAAAAGGTCTTGACAAGTGTGGAGGCAGTATATGAAGAGGTCAGTTGGCTTTGCCATTCTTTCTTGTCAAATGACAAAGAGACTCCTTCGCTTGCTTCAATGCTAACGGTTCCTTCTTCGGGAGATAGTCCAAAACCGTTTAAGGTAAACTCTTTTTGTAATGTCTGCCCCTTATAGGCCTCGCCCAAATCAGCTTCTGAAGGATTTATAGAAAGGTCGGTAGGTAAGATGATGTTGTCGGAAAGTATGCCTTGCGCTTTCATCAATTCCGCACATTTACGAGCTACGAGCAAAGCACCTGTGGTGTTGAAGTGGGTGGATCCTTCCCCATCAAATAAAAAATCGTGGCATTTTGTGTCTCCATATTTCTCATATAACTCAGCCGTAGCAGTTGTTAAGTCGATGAAAGGAATGTTTCTATCAATCGCCAATTGTTTCATGTGATAAGGATAATCCATCGTATGGTCATTGGCAGGTACGCTTTGATTCTCCTTGATGCCTGTTTCGGTTAGAATGGAGAAATTATCACCTAAGTCGTGCTTGCCGTTTCGACGTATCTTTGATCCAGTGAAATAACTGCGACAAACAGGAGCTACGAGCAACGGATGAGCACCAAGTGCCTCTACTTCATCAACGATTTTGGATAAATTATCCTTGTAGGTAGTAGAAGGAACACTTCCACGAAGGTCAACGGCAGCTGCGGCACTCGTATTTCCAATACTATTGTAATACGCTTGTAACGCATAACCATCCATTCCGTTGTTCTTTTCGTCGTTGTGTGCAAACTGGATAATTACGTAGTCACCTTCTTTCACCTGCCTTTTAGCCGTTTGCCAAAGTTCGTTGTAACCTCCATAAGTATCTCTGCCACCTTTTGCGTAGTTAATGGAAGTCCATCCGTTCGTAAGGAATTGTCCGAAATACATTCCCCATCCACGAGTTACTGTAGCTGCTTCATCATAATTAGCCATCGTTGAATCTCCGATAGTGTGAACCTTTCCTGATGTGGCACTGAGTAGTGTCAGTGCAACGAGGATAGTTATCATACAAGATAGTTTTTGTTTCATTTTTGACTTGATTTGTAGTTGTTTTTATTATGTTTTGAAAATCGTTTTTATTTGTTGACTTTTGGTTAGATAGATTGTTCTTTTTCTGAGCACAAAATTATATGTACGAGTTTAATTCATTGGGTAAAATTATGTAATTATAGGGTATTTTTGTGTCAAATAGAGAATTAAGCATATTTTTCCACCCTTGTGGTTTATTATTCACCTTTTTATTTTGTAACTAATCATAGCCTTACTTTTTACTTTTCCTCTGCTATCGGCATCTTTTCATGCTACAATGTTTATTTATTGACATCAATCTATCAAAATAATCATTATTAAGATTTCCTATAAAAAATCGATTGAGATTAAATAAAAACCTTCGCATAGATAAAAAAGTTAAATCTGTGTCAACGATTAATAAAACTGTGACGCAGATTAATAAAACTACGTCGCAGTTTTATTAATCTTCGACACGGATTAAGGAATTTTGGATGAGTGAATATTTAATATCAGTCTTTTTGAGAAATTTATATGGTATAAAAAAGGTTAATTTTTAGGAAAACGATGCAGTTTTTTTATGATTTGTTTATCATTAAAGTAGAAAGTGGCGTGAACCCCTATACATTTCTTTTTGATAAACCATAAAGATAACATATATGAAACTTAAAGTATTACTTTTATTAGCAGTATCTTTCTTGATGACAGCAACTTTTGCATACGGTCAAGAACAAGATGTCAAGGTAGCCGTTGACTTAGGACTTCCGAGTGGACTGAAATGGGCAAGTTGCAACGTAGGTGCAACGAAGCCAGAAGAGTATGGGGGATATTATGCTTGGGGGGAAACAGAGGAGAAAGAGGTTTACTCTTGGAGTAATTATATCCATTGCGCTGGTTCAGAGAACACGTGTCATCATATAGGTGACTGTATCAGTGGTACAGAGTATGATGTGGCACATGTGAAATGGGGTGGTAGTTGGCGAATGCCAACAAAAGAGGAGATGGACGAGTTGGTCAATAATTGTTATATGGAATACATGACGTATAACGGAGTAAATGGCTGTTTGTTTGTTGGACCTAATGGTAATGGTATTTTCATGCCGATAGCTGGATTTTGTAGTGATGAAAGACACTCTGCACAACCAACAACCAGTTTTTATTGGTCAGGGTCAGCATACAACCAAAATGAAGCTTATACTAATGTTTTTATGCATATCTTACCGACAGTTTCTTCTGACTATCGATTTTATGGATTTTCTGTCCGTCCTGTCACAGAGGTAGAAGACAATCCACGCAAAGACATTGCACTCAGTGACGAGGAAAGGGAGTTGGTGAAGAAAAACAATGACTTTGCTTTCAATCTCTTCCGCAAGGTGCGAGGCATGAAGAGCCAAATCCTTTCTCCGTTGAGCATAACCTACGCTTTGGGAATGCTCAACAATGGGGCAGCAGGTAAGACCCAACAGGAAATCAACGATGTGTTGGGATTTGGTGATGCTGGCGCAGATGCCATCAATGCCTTCTGTAGAAAGATGTTGACAGAGAGCGGTGAGCTGGATAAGGAGACAAAGGTGATGATTGCCAATAATATCTACGTGAATAAAGGCTATGAGTTACAAGCTCCCTTTGTACAAAAGGCATACGATTATTATGATGCTACTCCTGAGACACGAGATTTCCATGACGGAGAGACAATGGACGTGATCAATCAATGGGCAAGCGACCATACGGAGGGTGTGATAGAGAAAATTCTCAATGAGGACTCGTTTAATCCCGATGCAGTTTCTTATCTACTCAATGCTATTTATTTCAAAGGTGGATGGATGTCGAAATTTGACGCTTCGTACACAAAGGAAGAACCCTTCAATGGCGGGAGCAACGTGTTCATGATGCGTCAGTTTGGCGAGTTTTCCTACATGGAAACAGATGTTTATCAAGCCATTCATTTGCCATACGGCAATGGGGCTTACCAGATGAGCGTGTTCCTTCCACGTAAAGATAAGACGATAGATAATGTGTTAGATAAGATAGATGGAGGCAGATGGTTGTTTAAAGGTAGGAACTATGATTTAGATATCAAGTTGCCGAGAATGGAGATAGAAACACATATCGACCTCGAAGAAATCATGTCTGCTTTGGGAATGCCATCGGCATTTCATCCGCTTTTGGCAGAGTTCCCGTATTTCTGTAACGTTCCAACGTACATTGGATTGATGAGACAAGTTGCAAAAATGAACGTTGACGAGAAAGGTACTGAGGCTGCTGCTGTTACAATTATTGGCATTGAATCTACAGGGATGCCCTGGAATGCAGAATTCTATGCCAATCGTCCGTTTCTTTACATCATCAGTGAGCAGTCCAGTGGAACTATCTTCTTCATAGGACAATACATGGGTAATACTCAGGCAACAACACCAGACCGAATAGAAAATAAGCAAAGGCAGTTTATGAGAGAAACAATTCTGTATAACCTCAACGGTCAGCGCATGGAAAAACCTCTTGGCAAGGGCTTATATATTCAGAATGGAAGAAAAATAATCATCAAATAGATTAAAAAAGGTTAATTGTTGGAGAAACCATGCAGTCTTTTCATGAATTGCTTATCTTTACCAGAAAAAAGCAGCGTGAAAAGATTGCTGGTTGTCTTGACCTGTTTGTTAGCTTGTTTGATGGCAAGTGCGCAAAATGAGGTGGAACATATCCATGTCGTTATCATCAATGGTGGCATGAATAGGCTGATGAACCATGAGCGTTATTGGAATGACTGTTCGTTTCTCTATCAGACATTGCGAAAAGTATATCATATACCTCGAAGAAACTTTACTTTGCTGATTTCTGATGGAGGGGAGTCAGGTAAGGATATGTTGAGGGAAAACGGAAATGGTTTTGCTTCTTCCCCAAACGACTTAGACGGTGACGGTGAACGTGACGTATGGTTGTCTGCAACGTTTGAAAACGTGAGTAACCAATTGGCGGAGCTGTCGGCAAAGCTTACTACCCAAGACCATTTGTTTCTTTTCCTCATGGATCATGGTGATACGTACGACCATTTGGGTGCGTCTTATGCCTATTTGTGGGGGGCGGAGAAGCTTGATGATACGGTATTGGCGTCTATGCTCGACCGTTTTCGTGTAGGAACGATGACTATTGTGATGGGACAATGTTATTCGGGAGGTTTCATAGACAATTTGGAGCGTAGTGGCAGGATTGTTGTTTCGGCATGTGCAGGCGACGAATTATCATGGTCTTGCTTAGACAAACCGTATGACGAATTTGTCTATCATTGGATTTGTGCCATTGCAGGGCATGATGAAATGGGCAATCGGGTGAATGCCGACGTGAATACCGACGGATTTGTGTCGATGGCGGAAGCTTTTGATTATGCAAGACTTCATGACCGAAGGAACGAAACGCCACAATATAGTTCTGTACCAATGGCATTGGGCGAACAATGGTGCTTTTCCGGAATGGTGGATGATGGTATTGAAGATATAAGAACCGAAACGCAAAACTCTCGTTATTACTCATTTTCAGGCATTCACCTTCCAAGTACATCTTGCGGAATGCTTGTCAAGAAGGGAAAGAAAATCATCAAAAAACCTTAATCACATGCAGTCTATTTCATTTTTTTTATATCATGATAATAAAAGCAACAACGATGAAAACGAAGTTCTTGATATATTTGATAGCGAGTCTCATCATGAGTAACCAAGTCTATGCGACAGGTTTGTGCTATTGGACAGTAACGGGTGATACGATGTCTTTGCCCATAGATGGCGAAATGATAACCATTCCACATGATGCGGTTGCCGTAGATTTACGAGGTATTCGAGATGGTAACAGGCTCTACGTATTGAATACCGATGATGCTCGTGCCAATTGCCTGTATTACGTAGATGAGGAAGACATGGTGAATGGGCTTCCCCCTACGAATGTGGTGCGTAATGGTATAGCTGAAGAACTCTTCCTGAATGATGAAGAAGACTTCTTTTGCCCTATTGCCTTTACGGCGGAGTTTGCCTTGTTGCGCATTACCTTACGGCGCGACGTACCAGACAGTCTATCTCTGTCTCTTCCGTATTATGACACGTTACTATTGCCTTTCGACATGGACGATGCTGTTGCAAAGGATGTCAATGGTATCATGCCCGATGGATGGTTTAAGGCAGGGGTGTTTGTCAGTGAAGAAGAAGATTGCCTGTTTTTTGAAGAGACAGACCCCACTATGCTGAAAGCAAATGTTCCTTATATCGTGTCGTATCAATATGGGGCATACGGTTCGCACGTTCTCTTCTATGGCGAAAACAAGTATGTTGATTTGACGAAACCCGTGAAGAATGTGGGGAATAAATACTCATTTTGTGGAACGACGGTCTCTCTTACACACAGTAGTACCTATTTTCAGTTTCATCGTTCGTATAATCCATATTTCGCCTTGGTAAAAGCCGACACAAAGATGGAACCTTTTCGATGCTTTGTAGAATGGGCAGAGGAAACAGCCGAGTATGTTATTGACGATGAGGCACTCGGATTAGCATCTGGGGAGATAAGATTGAATTATATGTTTGAAGATTCTGAAGAAACCCCAAGTATTACAGGTTTGGCAGAACCAAAAGATGCAGGGGAAAATGCCAATCCAACCATCTATGCTCTTTCCGGGCAACCGTTGCAAAAGTGGCAACGAGGTGTCAACATCATCAAGGGAAAGAAAATCTACATCAAATAAGAAAGCATCATTTGAATCGGTCAACTTTCGGGAGTCATGGAACAAGTGGAATTGATACATCGATGTCAGCAAGGCGACAGGCAAGCTATGGGATTGCTCTATACCGATATGCACGATGAATTATTGGACATTTGTCGGCATTATGTAAATGATTCTGCCACTGCAGAAGACTTGCTTCATGATTCGTTTTTATTGATATTCAGTAAGATTGGAGATTTACGCTCGCCAGAAAAGGCTCATGGATGGATGCATACGGTGGTAAAGAATGTAGCACTACTCTATATACAGAAGCGGAAACAACACAATACCATCTCATTAGATGAGTTAACGGCACAAAAAGAGATGGATGACGTAACAAGTAATGTGCCTTCATTCATTTCTTACGATGACTTGATGAGATACGTGGAGGCTCTTCCCAAAGGTTATCAACAAGTGTTTCGCCTATCAGTGTTTGAGGGATTGTCTCATAAACAAATTGCCGACTTGCTCAACATCGAACCACATAGTTCTTCGTCTCAGCTCTTTCATGCCAAAGATATGCTTCGTCAGTCGTTACGTATGCTTCTATTGTTCATGGTCTTCATGGTCATACCTGTTGGAATTTACCGATACATGCAAAAGGAGGATTCTTTTGGCGGAAAGGAAAATAATATGGCAAGTCGTAACACTAATAAAGAATACACGACGCATCAAGACCATGATAGTTTAGACATCATTAATGACAAGAATGTGCGGAAAAAAATGCCCATGCGTCAGGCTCATAGGTTCCTTGCTCATATAGACACTGTAGAACAAGCAACAGACAAAGGGATTACGGAACAAATGGCTGAAATGGTGGAAAAAGAAGATAGTGTAGAGAGAAATGCCATTTCAATACATACGGTTGAAAAGGATGAACATGTCACTGAACACCAGATGAATCCCGTCATTGACGCAATACATGAAAAATCATCTTCTGCTTGGTCTATAGACTTGGCATATAGCGGTATTCCTCATCCTAACCATCAATCATTGCCATACGGCACAAAAGACATGAATGGAGAGATAGATACGGTGGTACATCACCGCTTGCCAATGACTATTGCGTTGGATGTTCGCCATTTATTAGTGCCACGATTCTATGTCAATGCTGGCTTGCGCTACACATTAGTGTCTTCTGATTGGAAGATAGGAAATACTTTCATGCACGTTGACCGTGAGCAAAAGGTGCGTTATTTGGGCTTTTCTATAGGAGCAAGCTATCTCTTCCTTCGCCAAAAGTCATGGAATATGTATGGTACTCTCTCCGCCATGTATGAAGTGCCTTTGCACTCTACACAGAAAACTACGTATATTTATGGTGATAAATTAGAGGATGTAGAGCAAAGCCATCTGTCACCGTATAGCCAATGGTCGTTGGGGGCAGGAGTAGGGTTGCAATTCAACCTCACGCCTCACGTGGGACTTTTCATAGAACCAAGCGTGAATTACTATTTCCAACGAAAAAACGATATTGAGACATGGCGCACCCTACACCCATTTACATTCTCGTTGCCATTGGGAGTGAGAATCACGTTGCCATAATCAAGAAGTGAGGGTGAAAGAAATAGGAGGAAACCTTGTTTCTGAACTGATTTTGATGTATATTTGCACCAACAATTATCGTTTAATCGAAAGGCAGATGAAAAGAATAGTGTTAGGAACCATACTGATGGTATGTGCCGTGGTGGCTGGTGCGCAGGATTTGTATGTAGGTACCTATAATATAAGGTATAAGAACAAGGATGATTCCATCAAGGGCAACGTGTGGACGAAACGTTGCCAAGTGATGTGTGACCAAATCAACTTTGAGTCACCGGATGTGCTTGGCGTTCAGGAAATGCTGGTGGGACAGTTGCATGACATGTTGGCTCGTCTTGATGACTATTCGTATATTGGAGTAGGAAGAGACGATGGCAAGGAGGCAGGCGAATATGCTGCGGTTTTCTATAAGAATGACCGGGTAAGATTGTTGGATAGCGGTCATTTCTGGCTCAACGAGACTCCCGACAAACCCAAGTTGGGATGGGATGCGGCTTGCATACGTATCTGTACATGGGGAAAGTTTAAGGACTTGCGTACGAGGAAGGAGTTTTATTTCTTCAACTTGCACATGGACCATGTAGGAGTAGTGGCTCGAAGGGAAGCAGCCAAGTTGGTGGTTTCTCGTATCAAGGAGATTGCCAAGGATTTGCCTGTGGTATTGACGGGCGACTTCAATGTTGACCAAAACGATGAGATATTTGGTATCTTTAGCCAATCGGGAATATTGAAAGACTCATACGACCATGCTCGCATTCGGTTTGCCGAAAACGGTACGTTCAACAGCTTTAAGAATGATGCGAAGACAAGCAGTCGTATCGACCATGTGTTTGTCTCTCCTTCGTTCAAGGTAGAGGCATACGGCATTCGTACCGACAGTTATTGGGCAAAGGGAAGACGCAATCCTTCCGACCATTACCCAGTGTTCGTGAAGTTGAGGAAATAAAACGGCAACCAAAAAATAATGTAGAATGAAAGAATCGCTATGGTATAAGCTGATTTCTCATTCTACATTCTTTTATAATCTTTCACCCTATCTTTTATAGGTAGAGGAAGAAAGGAGTTACAAAGAGTTTATTAGCACACCTGACTGCCAGGCTTCACCTCTTTCAGCGTAGTGGTAACGCTAAGAGAGCCATCGAAGTTTTCGGCAGAGAGAATCATGCCTTGGCTCTCGATACCCATGAGCTTGCGTGGAGCGAGATTGGCGATGAAGAGAACGTCTTTACCAATCAAATCCTCTGGCTCATAGAAAGCGGCAATGCCACTCACGATGGTACGGTCTGTGCCTGAGCCATCGTCGAGGGTGAACTTGAGCAGTTTCTTCGCCTTCTTCACCTTTTCACAGTTCTTGATGTGTCCTACGCGAATGTCTAACTTCTCGAAATCGCTGAAGTCGATGGTGTCTTTGATGGGCTTTGCCACGTAGGCGGCAGCCTCGTTAGCCTTCTTGGTATCAGCAAGCTTTTGTAATTGAGCCTCAATCACGCTGTCTTCGATTTTCTCGAAGAGCAATTCGGGTTCTGCCAATTGGTGTCCAGGTTTCAAAAGGTCGGTATTTCCCAGTTGGTCCCATTCAAACGATTCCATGTTGATCAGTTGGCGCAACTTCTTGGAAGAGAAGGGCAGGAATGGCTCGAAGGCAATGGCAAGGTTTGCCACCAACTGAAGGGAGATGTAAAGAATGGTTTCCACACGCTTGGGGTCGGTCTTCCATACTTTCCAAGGCTCACATTCAGTGATGTAGCGGTTGCCGATGCGGGCAAGGTTCATGGCTGCGAATTGTGCCTCGCGGAACTTATACTGCTCTAACAATTGTTCCACTTCCTCTTTCACGTTCTTAAACTCCTCGATAGCATGACGGTCAACATCAGTAAGTTCGCCACACTCAGGAACAATACCATTCCAATATTTCTTGGTAAGTTGTAAGGCACGATTCACGAAGTTGCCATAGACAGCCACGAGTTCATTGTTGTTTCTGTCTTGGAAGTCGCGCCAAGTAAAGTTGTTGTCTTTCGTCTCTGGTGCATTGGCAGTCAGCACATAACGCAGTACGTCTTGCTTGCCAGGCATTTCCTCCAGATATTCGTGGAGCCAGACAGCCCAATTGCGAGATGTGGAAATCTTGTCGTTTTCCAAGTTCAGAAATTCGTTGGCTGGTACATTGTCAGGCATGATATATCCGCCGTGTGCCTTCATCATCACAGGGAAGATGATGCAATGGAATACGATATTGTCTTTACCGATGAAATGAACGAGCTTGGTATCTTCGTCTTTCCACCATTTTTCCCAGTTGCCCCAACGCTCAGGTTCACGGTCGCATAATTCCTTGGTGTTAGAGATGTAACCGATGGGAGCATCAAACCATACGTATAACACTTTGCCTTCTGCACCTTCCACGGGTACAGGTATTCCCCAATCGAGGTCGCGTGTCATGGCACGAGGCTGCAAGTCCATATCGAGCCAACTCTTACATTGTCCGTAAACATTGCTGCGCCATTCCTTGTGATTCTCTAATATCCATTGCTTCAGCCAGTCTTGGTATTCGTTGAGTGGCAAGTACCAGTTCTTGGTCTCCTTCAGCACGGGAGCAGAACCGCTGATGGTGCTTTTGGGATTGATAAGCTCGGTAGGAGAGAGGTCGCGACCGCATTTCTCACATTGGTCACCGTATGCTCCCTCGTTGTGGCAATGAGGACATTCGCCCGTGATATAACGGTCGGCAAGAAACTGATGTGCCTCTTCGTCGTAGTATTGCTTGGTGGTTTCCTCCACCAGTTTGCCCTCATCGTAGAGCTTCTTGAAGAAGTCGCTTGCCAACTGATGGTGCACTTTGGAAGTGGTACGACTGTAGATGTCGAACGAAATGCCAAAGTCCTCGAAAGATTTCTTGATCATTGCATGATAGCGATCAACCACGTCTTGTGGGGTTATACCCTCCTTGCGGGCACGTATGGTGATGGGTACGCCATGTTCATCAGAGCCACCGATGAAAATAACGTCTTGCTTCTTTAAACGAAGGTAACGAACATAAATGTCGGCAGGTACATATACTCCTGCTAAATGACCGATGTGAACGCCTCCATTGGCGTATGGCAATGCAGCGGTCACGGTAGTGCGTTTGTATTTTTTCTGTTCCATGAATCGTATAATTATTATTTGACCGCAAAATTACGAAAAAAATAACACCATACCAAAGTTTTTGGCGCATAACTTACAAAGACTTAATGGATTGTGTGTTTTCTCTTGAATGGAAAGAACGATAACAAAAAGTCCCGCTCGTTACCAAAACGAGACGGGACCCAGAAATAATGTATGATGAATAAATAGTGGTTTCCTCTTATGAATATCTCAGGATTTGACCGGCACGTACATGGAAACTCTTGCCGATATGGTTGAGTTCGCAGAGCCTGTCAACGGAAACGCCACGCTTACGAGCGATAGAGTAGAGGGTCTCACCCCTTTCCACCTTGTGGAATTGCTTGCCCGTCTCGTATCTTCCGTTGTTGTTCCTGTTGTTGCTGGCAGATGTTCCTCTAACTTGTTCTGGTGTGTAACTGCCATTGCCCTCCTTGCCGCGCAAACGAGTAGCCTCCTTAGATTCTGCCAAGTATCTTGCCTTGTTGAACGTATAGTAGTCGCCTACCACGTCTTGTGCCCTGAAGTCGAACATCAATGCTGGGTTCAATGCAATACCGCAGAGACGAGTCTCGAAGTGTAAGTGAGAACCCGTACTTCTACCCGTGTTTCCACCCAAGCCGATCACGTCACCTGCACGAACCTCTTGGTTCTCCTTGCAAAGATGCTTGGAAAGGTGTCCGTAAATGGTTTCCAATCCATTATCGTGACGGATGACGATATAATTACCATATCCACCAGCCTCGTATCTGACAATTCTCACTTTTCCGTTGAAGGCTGCACGGATGGTATCGCCAATGTAAACCTTGATGTCCAAGCCTTTGTGCTGTCTTCCCCAACGTGCACCGAAGTTACTGGTCACCACCCTGCTGGTAGTAGGCATACAGAAGTCACGCAAATCAATCTTATATCTATCGGGAAGTTCAGTTGCACGGTGTGCGTATCTGTTATCCCAATCCGCATAGAGGTCGCTGGCAGGAAGACCGGCATATTCGCGGTCGAGTATGTCCTGAAAAGCGAGTGTATCAACGGCTTTCATCTTTCTGTCAACAGGAGCCTGGCGTGCAAGCAAGTCTTGTGCGCCTACAGGTTGAGCAGACAAAGTGATGAAACCGACAAAAACAAAATTCTTAATTATCTTTTTAAAATTCATATTCCTTGTCATTTTTGCCATGCAAAAACACGGCGTTGGTTTGATAGAATGAAAAAACCGTTGAAAAAGGTAGAATATCAACAGTTTTATCAAAAGTCTTTGCAAAGATAACGCTTTTTATTGAATTATATGATGTCCTTAACAGTTTTTATTGAGGTTTTAACATACTTATTGATGTGGTTTTTCCTTTGTTTCTTGCTTATACAATAAGTTTTTGTCATCATTTTGTAATAATCCGCATTTAGCTTATTTTCTTAAAAAATGTAAATAAATCGAGCGTGATGCTTAACTGATAGCCGACCAATTGATGTTTGTCTTACGCAAATCCTTGAGTCTTTTCCACAACATCTCATACTCAGATTTCTGGCAAAGAGGGTCGTCGTTGATAATCTTTTGTGCCTCGTCTCTTGCCATCTGTACGATTTGTCCGTCACGAGCAATGTCTGCAATCTTCAGGTCGAAGGCAATACCACTTTGTTGAGTGCCTTCCAAGTCGCCTGGTCCCCTGAGTTTCAAGTCGGCTTCGGCAATTTCAAAACCGTCGTTCGTATCGCACATGATGTCTATACGTTTTTGTGTTTCTTGTGAAAGTTGGTAATTGGTAACGAGAATGCAATAACTTTGGTCGGCTCCACGTCCCACCCTGCCACGCAACTGATGCAATTGGGAGAGTCCGAAACGTTGTGCGTCGAGAATCACCATGACCGATGCGTTGGGAACGTTCACGCCTACCTCGATAACGGTAGTGGCTACGAGTATCTGAGTTTCGCCACTCACGAATCGTTGCATCTCTTCCTCTTTGTCTTTAGCCTTCATCTGTCCGTGAACCTTACTCATGGTGAACTCTGGAAATATGTCTTTCAGAGCCTCAAAGCCTTCGTCCAAGTTTTTCAAGTCGCTCTTCTCGCTTTCCTTGATGAGTGGAAAGACGATGTAAACCTGTCGTCCCTGATAGATTTGTTGACGAATGCCCTGGTAGAGACTTGTCATTTGACTGTCGTATTTATGAATGGTTTGAATGGGTTTCCTGCCAGGTGGCAACTCGTCGATGATGCTTACGTCCAAGTCGCCATAAATTGTCATTGCCAAAGTACGAGGAATAGGAGTGGCAGTCATGACGAGGATATGCGGGGGATTGTCGCTCTTATTCCACAACTTTGCCCTTTGTGCCACGCCGAATCGGTGTTGCTCGTCGATAACGGCAAATCCCAGTCGGGCAAATTGCACAGGGTCCTCAATGAGTGCATGAGTTCCCACCACGATATTTACGCTTCCGTCTAACAATCCGTCAAGCACCTCCTTGCGCTTCTTCCCTTTCACGATGCCCGTGAGCAATTCCACGCGGATAGGCATGTCTTTCAAGAAATCCTTGATGGTTTGCAGATGTTGCTCAGCCAATATCTCGGTAGGAGCCATGATGAGTGCCTGGTAGCCATTGTCTAATGCGATGAGCATAGACATCAGAGCCACGAGGGTCTTTCCTGAACCTACGTCGCCCTGTAAGAGTCTGTTCATCTGCTTACCACTTTTCATGTCAGCCCTTATTTCCCTCATTACCCGCTTTTGCGCTTCGGTTAAGGAGAAGGGAAGGTTGTGAGCATAAAACCAATTGAACTTTTCTCCCACGCAAGAGAATATATATCCACGGTATTTGCGGCGATGATCGCTCGCATACCTTAATATATTAAGTTGCACGTAGAACAACTCCTCAAACTTCAGACGCAACCTTGCCCGTTGCATTTCTTCCTTGTTATGAGGATAATGGATTTGGCGCATCGCCTCATCTCGTGATATTAAGTGGAGTGGAGCAGTGATAAAGGGAGGCAGCGTCTCAGCTATGGGCGACGGAATCTTTTGGAGCAGTGTTTTGGTGAGTTTCTCCACGTTTTGGGAGGTTAGTCCCATCTTCTTCATCTTTTCCGTTGTGCTGTAATAAGGTTGCATTCCCATTTGAGAGAGTTGCAACTCTGAAGCCTTGTCAATGTCGGGATGGGCAAACTGAAACCTACCTCCGTATATGGTAGGTTTCCCGAATACGATATATTCCTCGTTTATTTGATAGGTATCGTAAATATATTTCGTACCATTAAACCATACGATATCTACGATACCACGTCCGTCTGTGAAGTGAGCCACTATCCTTTTCTTCCTGGCTCCCATGGCAAATTCCTCGAAACTCAAGATATGTCCCTTGATTTGAACGTAAGGCATGTCGCCAGACAGTTCGTTGATGGAATACAACCTACTGCGGTCAACGTATTTATATGGGTAATATTCCAGTAAATCGCCCCATGTGTGAAGGTTAAGTTCCTTGTTTAGCAACTCCTTACGCTTGGGACCCACTCCCGTGAGGTACATGATATCTTGTTCGAGGATACTGCTCATCTTTCTTTTTGTAACAATGCTTCGGCAATAATGAGGTCGAATGGGGTGGTAATCTTGATGTTTTCACGATTGCCCTCTACCATCTGTACTTGACATCCCAATGCCTCAACCACGGAAGCATCATCTGTAAAGTTTTCTTGATATGGTCTTTGAAACGCTTGTTTGAGCAAGGCAATGTCGAAAGTCTGTGGCGTTTGCACCACCCGATAGTCGCTTCGCATCACGTTCTTGCCACCACCGTGTTGGTCAACATACCGGATGGTGTCTGTTACGGGTAATACGGGGATGCAGGCATATTCGTCGCGAGCGGTTTCAAAACAATGTTCAATCACATCTACCGATACGAATGGTCGTACCCCATCATGAATACCTACCACTCCTTCCTCATCGTCGGGAATGGCAGACAGTCCGTTTTTAGACGACTCGAAGCGTGTCTCACCTCCGTCAACCACCTGATGAGCCACGTTAAAATGATGTTGTTCGCAGAGATTGTGCCAGAAAGCCTGTTGGTCGTGTGGCAATACGAGGATAATGTTCAGTTTCTCGGAATATTCACGAAACCGTTTGATGGTGTGCATCAGTACGGGCAACCCGCCAATTTCCATGAATTGCTTGGGTATTTCCCCACCCATTCGCAAGCCCTTTCCACCTGCCACGATGATTATATAGTCCATATTGTTGATGTAGGAATGATGAAGGAAGAAGGGAGAGGTAGGCTACGCGCTCTACGTCTTCCTTCCTCCTTCTACCTTTAACCTTTCATTAAGTGATTGTATCGCATTCCCTCTTGCAATTGAGCCACAATCTCCTCGCCTTTCAGTTGTCTGAGCAATTCGTAACCGTATGGGAAAGCGGCAGCAGGACCTTCGCCCGTGGTGATGTTGCCATCTACGGTGCAGAGGTCAGCCGTATATTCAGCACCTTCAAGGTATTGCTCAAAGCCAGGATAACAAGTAGCACGTTTTCCTTTCAACAAGCCCAGTCCTCCGAGTACCATTGGGGCTGCGCAGATGGCACCTATCCGTTTGCCAGCGGCATTCTGTCGCATGAGCGCATCCTTCACCCCTTGGTGTTCGTTTAGGTTTGAAGCACCAGGCATTCCTCCTGGAAGCATCAGCAAGTCAGCGTCACTGAAGTCGCCGGCAAATTCAATGGGCACGTCAGCCAATACCGTTACGCCATGAGCACTGATTACCTCGTTGGTTCCCATGATACCAACCGTTACAACTTCCACGCCACCTCTGCGCATGATGTCTATTGGTGCCAACGCCTCGATGTCCTCAAATCCGTCGGCTAAGAAAACATATACTTTTGCCATAGTATTTGGTTTTTATAGATTGATATTAATTGTATTTTCGGCAAAGATAAGCAAAATAATCGAGAAAAAAACAAATGTCGAGAGAAAGTTTTTGATGTCAATTCTTTTGTTCTTTTCCATTCACGTTTCAGTGGGGTGAAAGGAGGATAAGGTTCATGTCGGGTAAACATGATGTTTGCGATATGTAAAGACATGGTTTGGCAAGTGCAAACATGGTGTTTATGGAAAGCCAAGAAAATGGCAATGGTCATCGTGGTAAAAGCTTTTCATCGTCTTTATGGTCAAGAAAATGCAAATTATTGTTGTGATAGGGTTGTAATTCATGAATTTTGTGTAAATTTGTATCGTCTTATTATAATTAAGGTGATGAGAAGATACAGTTTGATACTTGTCCTGTTCTTGTTAATGGGCTTGCTCAATGGCGTTATGGCTGATAACGACATTCATTATTACGTCTCTCCAACGGGAAGCGATAGGGCTAATGGAACGAAGCAGGCTCCTTGGAAAACGTTAAGCAATGCCTTTGGGAAATTGCAGTTACCACTCAGGCAAAGCAAGAACACAAACTTCTATCTTCACTTGAAGAATGGCGAGTACGAAATCATGCAGACGGTTCAGATAAAGGGCGTGCAAAATGGCAATACCCTTACCGTATGTGCTGACGAGAAGGGAAAGGCAAGGTTGGTGGGAAACAAGATCATTACTAATTTCACCAAGTTGGAGCGTCAATGTGATAAGCGAATACCCGTCTCTGCTCGTCCACGGATATTGAGAGCCAATCTTTACGAATTTGGAATCACTGACTATGGTGTTTCCGTAGGCGACCATCAGCGAGTGGATTTGTATTGTAACGGCAAGCGACAGCCTATGGCTCGCTATCCGAATGATGGCTTCATCAGTGTAGCGGAGGCAAAGGGAAGTACGAAACAGAATGATGGTGCTACCGATGAAGGAATCATCACTTATTCAGACAACCATTTAGACGATTTGAAAGATGATGCTGATGCACATTTATATGGATACTGGCATTATAATTGGTACGAGTCGTATGAGAGCATCGAGCGAGTAGATACAAGGAAAAATACCATTTACCTCAAGAAACCTTATCACGTGTACGGCTATAAAAAAGGAGCCAGATTCTATGTGGTCAATTCCTTGAGAGAGTTAGATTCTCCCGGTGAGTATTTCATTGACCGTTTGAAAGGTGTTCTTTATTGGTATCCTGTGAATGATTATCGTATCGGCAAAGATGTGGTAAGTATATCGCTGAGCAATGCAAGTCCGATGTTGGCAATTGTGGATTGCCAGCAGGTTGTGATTGACGGACTGACTCTTGAAGGGGGAAGGGGAGCGGCTTTGAGAATCAAGAATGGCAATGGCAATCGTATTGTGGATTGCCATATAGCCCAATTTGGCGAGAACGGAATCAATATTGACGGCGGGGCAAACCATGTGGTGCAAGGATGTTTGATAGAACAACTTGGCATGAGGGGCATTGCTGCCAATGGTGGAGACCGTGCTTCATTGACCGATGCCCATTTTCTTATCCAAAATAACATCATCCGTGATGTTTCTCATTACCGACATACTTATCAGCAAAGCGTGTTTTTCTCAGGTTGCGGAATAACGGTTAGTCACAATTACTTGACGGGAAACCATTCTTCTGCCATGCGTTTCGACGGAAACAACGTGGTGGTTGAATACAATAAGATTGAGAATGTAGTGACGGAAAGTGATGACCAAGGAGCTTTTGACATGTGGGGTGATGCAAGTTACAGGGGTGTTGTTGTCCGCTACAATCATTGGAAAAACATCAAAGGCCATGATGTTTGCAACAAGGTTGCCGGTATTCGGTTAGACGATATTATTAGTGGCGTAAATATCTATGGTAATGTCTTTGAGAATTGTGGTTCAAATCAATTTGGTGCAATAACCATTCATGGAGGAAAAGACAATGTTGTAGAAAACAATATATTTGCCAATTGCCCCTCTGCGGTTAAGGTATTCCGATTCGACGGTGAATATTGGCTTAATAGAATGGCAGAACAAAAAACAAAAGACCAATTGTTTAAGACGGTTAACATTAAGTCGAAAGCTTACCAACAAGCATATCCAGAATTGAAAAAAGATATCATGAGCAAGGACATGGTGAACACCGTGAAAGACAATCTTGTGGTTAACTGTGATGTTTTCTTGCCCAATGATTACGATAAACTTATCAAAAAGAATAACCATCAGTTGTTTGCCTTTACGCCTCTGAAAAGTCTGATGAATGCAGAGAATTTAAAGAAATACGGCTTACAACCCGTGTATTTTGAGCAAGTTGGTGTACAAAAGAATATTTTTGATTAATTTTGCAGTGGAAAAAGACGTGATTATGACACAACGCAAACTTCGATTTGCCCTTTTCGGCAATGAATATCAAGCAAAGAAATCTACCGCCATTCAAAAAATACTATCGTATCTTTCTGAAAGGAAAGCCGAGGTGTTCGTAGAAAAGGCGTTTTATGATTTCATCACACAAGAACAGCACCTGCCGATAGAGGCAACAGGTGTGTTTGATGAATTAGACTTTGACGTCAACTATGTGATTTCAATGGGTGGAGACGGTACGTTCCTTAAGGCAGCCAGTAGGGTTGGTGACAAGGAAATCCCCATTTTGGGAGTTAACATGGGGCGTCTGGGCTTCCTTGCCGATATCTTGCCCAGTGAGATAGAGAATGCCTTGCAATCCGTTTTCGACGGTACGTTCTTGGTGGAAGAGCATACTGTTATACAAATCAATGTGGATGGAGGCACGATCATTGGTAATCCGTATGCGTTGAACGACATTGCCGTGTTGAAACGCGACAATGCGTCGATGATTACGATACGAACCACCGTGAACGGAGAGTATTTGGTGACGTATCAAGCCGATGGTTTGGTAGTCTCTACGCCTACGGGTAGTACGGCTTATAACCTTTCTAATGGCGGTCCTATTGTTGTGCCAGATGCGGGAATATTGTGCTTGACACCCGTTGCACCACATAGTTTAAACATTCGTCCGATAGCTATCAGTGATACAAGTACGGTGGAACTGACCGTAGAAAGCAGGTCGCATAATTTCTTGGTTGCCATTGACGGACGGTCTGAAAAATTATTGGAAGGTACGAAGATTACGATTACCAAGGCACCGTATCACATTAAAATCATCAAAAGACAATCACAGCGTTATTTCTCTACATTGCGTGAGAAGATGATGTGGGGAGCAGACCAAAGGCAGTAATGCTTTAATAGAGTAGAACATTCAATTTTTATGGGAATAATCAGTAAAATAAGGGAAAAACTCAAGGTTCCTAAATATAAATACACGGCTCGTATCATTATGAAATGGCTTTGGGGAGCTTGGAAAGGTAACCAATTGCAATCCATTCTTAATGCTTCGATAGGACTGGGTATGGTGGTTGTCAGCCTTATTCAAGTTTGGGCCATGCAAAGGGCTATAGATGTGGCTGCTGGAGCAAGGGAAGGAAATATCTTTGTTGCTACGGGAGTGATTGCATTCTTCATTTTATGTGAGTTTGCATTGAGCATTTCAAGTGTGTGGGTGAAGAATATACTTGGAATAAAGGCACAAAACAAGATGCAACAAAGGATGCTTGACCGCATACTTCGGTCGGAATGGCACGGAAAAGAGAAGAGACACTCTGGCGACATCATTAACAGACTTGAGTCGGATGTCAATACCGTGGTGAATTTCCTTACCGAAACTATTCCCAATACGGTGTCCGTACTCGCCTTATTCTTCGGTGCGTTTTTCTATCTGTTCTCAATGGACAAGTTCTTGGCAGTGGCTATTGTCATTATGTTGCCTCTGTTCTTGGGTTTCAGTAGGATTTATATTGGCCAGATGCGCCGTTTGACTCGTCAAGTGCGCGACTCTGACAGTAAGGTGCAGAGTGTCTTGCAGGAAACGATTCAGCATAGAATGTTGATTAAGACATTGGAGAGCGATAGCGCAATGGTGGATAAACTGGAAGATACGCAAAGCGAGTTGAGACAAAACGTGATTAAGCGCACTCGCTTTAGGGTTTATACCAATCTTGTCATCAACTTCGGTTTCGCCTTTGGCTATTTGTTCGCGTTCCTTTGGGCTGCCTTGCGAATGCTCGACCATACGTTGACGTTTGGTGGAATGACGGCTTTCTTACAATTGGTGAACAGGATACAAGGACCAGCCAGAAACCTTACATCACTCATTCCTTCTTTTGTGGGTGTGTTTACGGCTGCCGAACGATTGATGGAGTTGGAAGAGAATCCTTTGGAAGAACAGGGAGAACCTATCGAGATAGATGCTCCGTGCGGCGTGAAGTTGACAGATGTGTCTTATTCATACGATGATTCTGAAGACGTGGTTATCAATCATTTGGATTTCGATTTCTATCCAGGTAGTTGTACGGCAATATTGGGTGAGACGGGAGCTGGTAAAACTACGTTGATTCGATTGATTTTGGCTTTGGTTCATCCCACGGAAGGCAAGGCTGAGATTTATAATTCACAAGAGAAAAGAGCGTTGTCGCCTCGTATGCGTTGCAACTTTGTCTATGTGCCTCAGGGAAACACCTTGCTGAGCGGTACTATTCGTGACAACCTACGATTAGGAAACCTCAGTGCGTCTGATGAGGATATGTATGAGGCATTGCACCAAGCGTGTGCCGACTTTGTGAAAGAATTGCCAGATGGACTGGAGACGCAATGCACGGAAGCAGGAGGAGGACTGAGTGAAGGTCAGGCTCAGCGTATTACCATTGCGAGAGCCTTGTTGCGTAATCGAAGTATCATGTTGTTTGATGAGGCTACGAGTGCGCTCGACCCTGAGACAGAGAAGCAATTATTGCAGAATATCCTTGCCAATCACGACAAAACCGTGATATTCATCACTCATCGCCCTGCCGTTGTGGATTATTGTGACCAAACATTGAAAATAGAGAAGGTAAGATAATACGCTAAACATCCAATTGGTATGAGAAGATTATTGTTATTGTTAGTTTTGTTGCCAATGGTGTTGGGTGCATATTCCCAAGACTTGGATTCGCTCTATACGCAAGAGATGTTGAAATTTGGCACAGAGGCACCAGACTTCAAGATAGACAGCATATCCAATACGTCGCTCAGGAGTTTGAGAGGCAGATATGTGGTGTTGCACTTCTGGGCTTCGTGGTGTCCTGATTGTCGGAAGGATATTCCTGAAATCAACCGATTGCATGATGAGTTTGCATCAGACAGTGTCATCTTCATTCATGTTTCTTTTGATACGGATGCAGACAAATGGCTGAAATACGTTGCCGATAGTGGCATGGAAGGGTTGCAGTTGTGTGAGTTTGTCAAGATGCGTGAGTCGAAGATGGCAAATGCTTACGGTGTTAAGTGGATTCCGTCAATGTATGTGTTGAATACGGAGGGTAAGGTGATCTTGCGCACCGTGATGATTGAGAAACTCAGACGACAACTATCCCATCTTGACAAGTCGAAGATCTATATCCCTCGTTCCAAGAGAGCTGCTTCTCCCTCTTTTCCAGGTGGCGATGATGCCCTGAAAGCATTCCTGGCAGCAAACGTGGAATATCCTCGCAAGGCCTCTAACTATGGATTGGAAGGACAAACGATATTCCATTTCACGGTCAATGCCGATGGTACAATCTCTCAAGTCAAGGTGGTAAGCAACAATATTACCGTGGAGGATAAGTTGCCTTTTCAGAAGTTGGCTGGCGACGAGAAACGAAAGCTACGTGAAGAGGTACTGATGTTGTTTGCCGAAGAGGGTAAGCGTGTGATTGGCAAAATGCCAAAGTGGAAACCTGGTGTAAGATACGGAATGCCTGTCAAGGGAGAATATGAAATGCCTCTGAATTTCAAGATTCATTACAATAGTTATTGACTCTTGCAACAAACTCATGCCTAAATACGTCAAACGAACATGATACGGCTAACAGATATAAACAAGACATATTTCGGGGCGCAACCTTTGCACGTGTTGAAAGGTATCAACTTACACATTGAGGAAGGTGAGTTTGTGTCTATCATGGGAGCCTCTGGCTCTGGCAAGTCCACCTTATTAAATATATTAGGGATACTTGACAATTACGATACGGGCGAATATGTACTTGCTGGAACGTTGATTAAAGACCTTTCAGAAAAACGTGCGGCACAATACCGAAATAAGTTGATTGGGTTTATCTTTCAGTCATTCAATTTGATTGGCTTTAAGACAGCTGTAGAGAACGTGGAACTTCCTCTTTTCTATAAGGGCGTGAGCAGACGAAAACGTCATCAGATGGCTATGGAATATCTGGATAGGCTGGGACTGGCTGCATGGGCTACGCATTATCCCAACGAATTGTCTGGAGGTCAGAAGCAACGTGTAGCCATTGCAAGGGCGTTGATTACCCAACCGAAGATTATCTTGGCGGATGAGCCTACGGGAGCCCTTGACTCTAAAACGAGCATTGAGGTGATGCAACTGCTCAAGCAACTGCATCAGGAAGAACACAAGACCATCCTCGTGGTGACTCATGAGAGTGGTGTGGCTAATGAAACGAATAAAATCATCCATATCAAAGATGGATTGATTGGTAAGATAGAAGAAAACCTGAACCATCAAGCGAGTCCATTTGGCTCTGGTGGCTTGATGAAATAAATCCCTCTTTCCCATGTACGACATTCTTAACGAAATATGGTCAACGGCTAAACGCAATAAGTTGCGTACTGCTCTCACTGGTTTTGCCGTGGCATGGGGAATATTCATGTTGATTTTCTTGTTGGGTGCAGGCAATGGATTGATTAATGCCACTTCCAAAAACAGCAATCGCTTTCTTGATAACTCCATGATGGTGGGCGGCGGCGTTACGTCGAAGGCTTACGACGGGTTAAAGGAAGGTCGAAGGATTACATTGGATGACGACGACATTTCCATTACCGAACGTAGGTTCTTGGAAAATATTGACGACGTAGGTGCAGAGATTACGCAGGGAGGCGTGGTGATTACGTATGGTGAAAACTATGTTTCCAGTAGCTTAAACGGTGTCTATCCCAACGAGGCTGAAATCAATAAGATAGAAATGCTCCACGGTAGGTTTGTCAATCAGGTGGATAACTCTCAAATGCGTAAGTCTATCGTGCTGAGTGAAAACCAAGCCAAGGAATTGTATCGTGGCGATATCTCTTTGATGGTAGGCAAGAATGTGAAAGTGGGGAATATCGCTTTTAGAATCATAGGTATATACAAAAGCGACCAAAGTGCAATGAACGCAGAGGCTTATACGGCTTTCAATACCGTAAGAACCATGTATAACCGAGGCAATAAGGCTGACAACATCGTCTTTACCTTTCATGGATTGAACAGTATCAAGGAGAACGAGGATTTTGAAAAAGGCTATCAAGCGAGCCTGAATGCCAACCATCGTGCCGCACCAGACGACGATAATGCTACGTGGGTATGGAATCGCTTTACGCAAAACTTGCAGATGAATATGGCAATGAATATCATCAGAACGGCGCTGTGGGTGATTGGCATCTTCACGTTGCTGAGTGGCATCGTGGGGGTGAGCAATATCATGCTGATAACCGTCAAGGAACGTACCCGTGAGTTTGGTATTCGTAAGGCGATTGGTGCCACCCCTGCATCCATATTACGACTGATTATCGTGGAGAGCATTCTTATCACCACCTTCTTCGGATATATAGGAATGGTGCTTGGTATGGTTGCCAATGAATATATGGACGCTACTCTTGGACATGAACAGATAGACAACGGCTTGTTTCAGTTGACAATGTTCGTCAATCCCACCGTTGGGTTAGACGTATGTGTGGAAGCCACGTTGGTGATGATCATTGCCGGAACGTTGGCAGGATTGATTCCTGCGCGAAAGGCAGCGCATATTCGTCCGATAGAGGCATTGCGAGCAGAATAAATAAGGTATATATCAATACATCATAGGCATTGAGAATAGATTTAGATACATATAGGGAGATTCTTGACACACTCACGCGAAACAAGGCACGGTCATTGCTCACTGGCTTTGGCGTGTTTTGGGGCGTGTTCATGTTGGTAACTCTCATCGGAGGTGGAAAGGGGCTCAAGGAAATGCTCTCTAACAACTTTGAGGGATTTGCCTCTAATTCTGCCATTGTCTTTTCCCAATCTACTACCAAGCCTTATCATGGATTCAGAAAGGGTAGGAGTTGGAGTATGTCTTACCGTGATGTGGAACGGTTGAAGCAGCAGGTACCTGAACTGGATGTTGTTTCGCCCATGTTGTCGCATTGGGGAGCAACAGCGGCATTCAATGACAAGACGAGTAGTTGTAATGTCAAAGGTATGATGCCGGAAAACCAAAAGGTAGAGGCTCCACAGATTTATTATGGTAGGTTCCTGAACGAGATGGACATGGCTCAATGCCGCAAGGTATGTGTGTTGGGTAAGAAAGTATATAAGACTTTGTTCCCCGGAGGTGGAAACCCGTGTGGCCAGATGATACGTATTGACTCCATGTATTATAATGTGGTGGGAGTAGATTATGCCTCTGGCAATATGAGAATCAATGGTAGGGCAGAGGAGTCTGTGGTCATTCCCCTTACGTTGATGCAACAGGCTTACAATCTTGGCGATAGTGTCCACTTGATAAGTGCAACGGCAAAACCAGGTATCGTGATGAGCAATATTACACCTCGTATTCGTAGTGTCATTGCTCGTGCCCATCATATCGACCCCACGGATGAGAAAGCTGTTACGGTATTCAATACTGAAATCATGTTTGGCTTAATGGATAATTTGTTTTCGGGTGTCAACCTCTTGATTTGGCTCGTTGGTATCGGTACGTTGTTGGCTGGTGCCATCGGAGTTTCCAATATCATGATGGTAACGGTGAAGGAACGCACCACGGAGATAGGTATTCGCCGAGCCATAGGTGCTACACCGAGGAGCATTCTTGGACAAATCATGAGCGAGAGCATCGTGCTTACTTCAGTGGCGGGCATGAGTGGAATCCTCTTTGCCGTGCTGATTTTGGAAATGCTGGAAATGGCTAACACCACTGATGGCATAGTGGAGGCTCATTATCAAGTGGGATTCTGGACGGCTATAGGCGCGGTGGTGTTGCTAAGTGTGTTGGGCGTGTTGGCTGGACTGGCTCCTGCCGCACGTGCCATGAGCATCAAGCCCGTTGATGCCATGAGAGATGAATGAAATAAAGATTAAAGATATAAAACCATGAAGAAGTATCTCAAGTTGATGGTTGCTGCAATCATCGCATTGGTGTTTATCGGAACGTTCGTGTTCCTTTGGAAAAAGTCTCAACCGCAGCCTGTGGCTTACGAGGAGTTTACTCCACAGGTAATGGATATAAGTAAGACAACGGTTGTTACGGGAAAGATTGAGCCTCGTAATGAGGTGAACGTGAAACCGCAAATCTCTGGTATCATCACCCATTTGTACAAGGAGGCTGGCGACCGTGTGGAAGCTGGCGAGGTGATAGCCAAGGTGAAGGTGATTCCTGATATGCAACAACTGAGTTCTGCCGAGGCTCGTGTACGTCTTGCTACCGTCAATGTTGAACAGGCAAAGGTTAATTATGAACGTGAGAAAGTGTTGTTCGACAAAGGACTTGTCTCTGCTGATGAGTATGATAAGCTGGATCATGCGTATAAGCAAGCAAAGGAGGAGTTGGTAGCCGCAAGTGATAACTTGCAAGTAGTGCGCGACGGTGTATCTAAAAGCAACGCTAACGCCAGCTCTACGCTGATTCGTTCTACCATCACGGGATTGATATTGGATGTTCCCGTGAAGGTGGGCAACTCTGTCATTCTCAGCAACACATTCAATGACGGTACTACCATTGCAAGCGTTGCCAATATGAACGACTTGATATTCCGTGGAAACATCGACGAGACCGAGGTGGGACAGTTGGTGACGGGTATGCCTATGAAGATTACCATTGGCGCATTGCAAAACCTCAAGTTTGAAGCTTTGTTGGAATATATCTCACCCAAGGCGATAGAGGCGGGAGGTGCCAATCAGTTTGAAATAAAAGCCGCCGTTCATGTAGGGACTTCCAGTCAGGTAAGAAGTGGATATAGTGCCAATGCTGAGATAGAGTTGGCTTCAGCCAAGAAAGTGCTTACCATTCCCGAAAGTGCCATCGAGTTTAGTGGTAACGACACCTACGTGTACGTAATCAAGGGTGAGGGAGACAATAAGACTTATGAACGAAAGAAAGTTACCACAGGACTGAGTGACGGACTGAACATCGAGATCAAGGGCGGAATAGGTGCAAAAGACCTGATTAGAGGTCCAAAGATAGTGAAAGATACCACCGATGATGAATGATGAGGGCTCACCATCGGCCTAAATCACGTGTAGGTATTTCTCAATGGGTATTCCCCTGTTCTTGTCCTTGTTGTCTTTGTTCAGGTCTATGAGTTTATATACCGCATCCATTGCCTTGCGGGTACTCTTCTTCAAGGGAAGGTCATTCAGCAAGTTACCAATCAGAACGGCTGAAAACATATCGCCCGTGCCAGGGAAGTGAACGGGAATCTCCGTATAGGGTAAGATGAAATATTCACCGTTGTTGTGGTTGTACCCTATCACTGAGGTTTGTCCTTCGATGGGAATACTTGTTATCAATACCGATTTGGCACCAATGGCTCTCAACTTGTCAACCAACGTGCAAGCCTCCTCATGCGTGATACCTATTTTATTATAAGGTGTGTCTGTTAAGTAGCAAGCCTCTGTATGGTTCGGATAAATTAAGTCAGCCACGGAAATCATTTCTTTCATGCTCTCGATGGTAGAGGGAGTTACGCCATTGTACAACTTACCCTCGTCGCCCATGATAGGGTCAACGAATGTGATAGTGCCATTGAGTGCTTGCTCGCGACAATAGGTAGCCACAACCTTTGCCTGTCTCTCAGAGGCAATAAACCCCGTGGCTATGGCATCAAACGAGAATCCAAGCTCCTTCCATACGGGAAAAACGCCAATGATATAGTCGGTGGTGTCAAGCAAGTTGAATTTTCCATAGTCCAGCGTGTTCGATACCAATGCCGTGGGCAGGTTGTAAGTGGGTAGCCCCATGTATGAAAGGATAGGTAGCATGGCAGCCGTTGCCACTTTTCCATACCCTGCCATATCGTTAATCAATAGAATCTGACGTTTGTGTACATTGCCTGTCACTTTTTCTGGTTGATTCATTTCCGTTACGTATTAATGTTTCTTGCTATTTTTATCGTTTGCAAAGGTACAAAAACTTATTTATACGCGTGATATATAGGAATAAAAAAAATAAATGTAGCCAATTGGTTTACATGGCAACTAATTGGGTATTTGGATTTTATTTTATTAAAAAGAAAACCTTTAATTTTGCATTAAAATCAAGAATGAATAATTTACTCATATAAATTATTACTACATTTAAATAACGATATAATGTTGGAAATTGGTTTATTAATTAGACAAAAACTAAAAGAAAGAAAGAGAACCATTGTTTGGCTCGCAGAGAACTTGTCGTGTTCAAGAACTAATGTGTATAAAATTTTTGACAAGCGCTCCATTGACACCGATTATCTCCTTAGAATATCGGACATTTTAGATTACGATTTTTTCAAGTTGTATAGTGAAGAACTCAAAAAGAGGAGAGAAGGCTATAACGAGAAAACATAATAAAAATATTATTAACTACATATTATCACTTCATTCATAAATCGCCACTAAAAAACATTTTAGTGGCGATTTTTTTTAGGCAGATATTTTTACCTACCATCTTTTTTCCGTTGAAGATGTTTGAGAGGCGAGAAGCATGAGATTATCACTAAACGCTCAACACTCAACATTTACACACTCAACAAATCAGACCGCAACGCGGTCTCCGCTCGATAACCGTAGTGTCCGTAGGACCTGCGGATAGTGGGCAATAGAGATAAAAAGCACTCTGAAAGAGTGCCCCCATACGTACAGTGGGCTACTCTTTCAGAGTCGTTTTATCCATCCTCTGTCTATCCGTGGGTACTGTGCACCCACGAGTTATTGAGCGGAAACGCTTTCAGCGTTTATATATTCACGTCTTCTTCACATAAACATAATTAACAAACGGCTCCTTTTCAAATGAAAACCTTAAAACAGAGAAAGTGCGGGAGATCTCAGTCTGGGGCTTACAACAGCAAACGTTTTTTATTTTAACTATCAATTATGAATTATAAATTATGAATTATGAATTATGAATTGTGAATTATGAATTATCCATTGTCAATTATGAATTATCCATTGTCAATTATCCCAACAAATTTTTGTTCTGCTTTTCTTGCGAAATAGAATTGGGAGAACAGAAAAACAGATTAAAACAGGTGAAAAACCGTGTTTTTCATCGTAACTTAGCATGTTACGAACGTAACTATATGAGTTATGAGCGTAACTATGTATGTTACGAGTGCTAACTATATATGTTATGAAAGCCCAAAAAGTACCTTTTTTGAGGTAAAAACATGGGCTATTATATGAATGCTAAACATTGAGAAAATATAAGTCATTGATTATTAGTTGTTTAACAAAACGCTAAAAACTGGCTGTTTTTCCACCCAAGCACCAACTCGTTTGAAAAAATGCCCGTAAAATGGCACCTAAATTCAGAATTTTCATGACAGTTTAGGTCTAATCTCAGTCTGAGCGGCTCATTAAGCTTAACCAGATTGCTATCCAACAGATGAAGATTCTATAGGACAATACAAGTAGGAAACTTTTGAAGTGAACCATTATATTTTTAACTAAAAATATCGATTGATTATATCTGGAGATGCATGCAACGGCATCTCTTTTTTTATTGAGGTGCAATTAATGCAAATCATACGCATTTGATCATTTTTGATCTTTTTTGTTAAGTTTTGATCTATTCCCAAAATCGTCATCGATTTTGAGTACTTTTGCAAAACGTATGAAGAAGTACAGAATTGAGGTGAAAGAGGTGCTGAGCCGCACCGTGGAGACAGAAGCCGAGAGTGAAGAAGAGGCAGTCGAAATGGTATGGCATATGTACCGAAACTGTGACATCGTTCTGGATGCTTCTGACTACGTAGAAACAGAAATCGGCGTAAAACGATGAAAAAGCCGTGCGGTACGTAAGTTATGTCGAGAGAAATGCGTAACTTTGTGCCCGCTTATTGCTCATTTGTCGTGAGCGTCGGCAAGACATTGTGGAATTAGATAGCAGTATCTAAGTTTCTAAGAGACTTTAACGAAAACAGTCCACCAAGCTAACAGTAGTTACAGGGAGTCTCTGGGGATGAGGATACGCCTATGCTGTATAGGCGTACCCCTTCCTTTCACCTCTCTGTATAGGCTTCTGTGGTGGACGGCCTTCGTTAAGTGGTGAACAGGAAGAGGGTACGCTTTCTTTTGTCCGCAGCCAATGAACGACAAAAAGCGATGAGCATAGAAGCAAAACCATTTTTGAAGTGGGCAGGCGGCAAGGGTCAGTTGCTGCAGCAGTTGTCCGAACATCTGCCTGGCTGTATCAACAACGAGCCTTTTACCTATATTGAACCTTTTGTTGGAGGTGGTGCAATGCTTTTCTTTATGTTGCAGCGATTTGGTAATATTAGAAAAGCCGTCATCAATGATGTCAACGAGGACTTGATTTTAACCTACTGCACTATCCGCGACGATGTAGAACCATTGATAGAACGACTGCAACGACTGGAACATGAGTATCTCTCCATCGATGACCAGAAAGGGCGCAGTGCCTTGTTTTATGAAGTACGAGAACGCTATAACCAGCACGAGGGAGACACTTTGTACAGAGTTTCGCTGTTGATTTTCCTGAATAAGACGTGTTTCAATGGACTTTATCGAGTGAATACCAAAGGACGGTTCAACGTGCCCTTTGGCAGGTATGCCAATCCCACTATCTGTAATGCTGACGTACTGAGAGCTGACAGCCAATTACTGCAATCGGCTCATCTGGAAATCTGTCAGGGCGACTTCTCGCAAACGATCCAATATACAGAAGGGTTGACATTTGTTTATCTCGACCCGCCCTATCGCCCGTTGGATGCCACCTCGAGTTTTACCGCCTATGCCAAGAGCGATTTCAATGATGACGACCAGCGGAAACTGGCTAATTTCTGTCATCATCTGTCAGAACGAGGTTGTTTGTGGATGCAGAGCAATGCCGACTGCTCGGCAAAGAATCCTGATGACACATTCTTTGAAGACCTTTACGCTGATTATCACATCCATCGTGTTCACGCATCCCGGTTTATCAATGCCAATCCATGTAAACGCGGAAAACTAACAGAACTATTAATCAAGAACTATGAATAAGAATTTCGACTTGTTTATGAGTCAGTTGGCAGAAACGAATGCCACACTCGATTTTTACACAAACTTCTCGAAAGTACGCGAGAAGGTAGGAACTGTAGCCATTAAGTTGAATACGCTTAATTATCTCATTGGAAAGGAGGACTTACCAAAAGCCGTTAAGGAATTATGGGACAATGACAAGAGAGTATTTAGTGTATTGGACATTCTCATCGCTACACGTCAAGACCAGAAAAAGAAGTATCTTGACAATACGGGTAAAGCCCATGAGATTCACGAATTAACAAAGTCCTATGATGGTGTTATACAGTTTCTTTATGAGACGGGTATTGCTGATGTTCTTATTAAAAAGGATGTTAAGAACCTTGTAGATTATGTATTTGGAGTTGAGGTCGGACTTGATACAAATGCAAGAAAAAACAGGAGTGGAGATATAACGGAACTATTACTTCATCGCATTTTGACTGCTAATGGTATTGAGCACAGAATGGAAGTCTATTCCCATGAGTTTCCTAAACTTCAAGAATCATTAGGAACAGACGATAAGCGTTTTGATTTCATGATAGAGACAAAACGATGTAAGTACATGATAGAACTTAACTTCTATAGTGGTGGTGGAACAAAACTAAATGAAGTTGCACGTTCTTTCTCTGGAATAGCACCAAAAATAAATTCCGTTGAGGGCTTTGAATTCGTTTGGATAACTGACGGACAAGGATGGAACTCAGCCAAGAACAAACTTGAAGAAGCATTCAACGAAATTGACAGAATGTACAATTTCGAGTCTTTGGGAGAATTCCTTGAGGAAGTCAAAAGGGAGCAGGAATAAGCGATGAAGGCTTTCTACAAATCACTCTCCCACGACTTCAACTTGCTTTGTGGCGATACGTTTGAACTATTGCCGCAGTTCTCGTTCAAGTTCGACATGATATTTGCCGACCCGCCTTATTTCCTGTCGAGTGGTGGTATAAGCGTTCAGAGTGGAAAGGTGGTATGTGTGGATAAAGGAGATTGGGACAAAAGTATGTCGCAAGAGGACATCAATGCTTTTAATATCAATTGGCTTTCGCTATGTAGAGAAAAGTTAAAGGATAATGGTACCATCTGGGTTTCTGGTACCTACCATAATATCTTTTCAGTAGCTAATAGTCTGACACAGTTAGGTTATAAGATTCTCAACGTAATAACATGGGCTAAAACGAATCCTCCTCCCAATATTTCATGTAGATATTTTACTTATTCCACAGAATTTATCATTTGGGCGAGAAAGTCGAAAAAAGTGCCACATTATTATAATTACGCATTGATGAAACATATCAATGACGATAAACAAATGACTGATGTGTGGCGATTACCCGCAATAGCACCCTGGGAAAAAACTTGTACTAAACATCCTACACAAAAACCTTTGGGATTGTTGAGCCGTATAATCTTGGCTTCAACTCAATCTGGGGCATGGATACTCGACCCTTTTGCAGGAAGTAGTACAACAGGTATAGCTGCCAATCTCTTAGGACGAAGATATCTTGGAATAGAGCGTGAAGAGAAGTTTGCTGCAATTAGCATAGCTCGTCGAGAAGAAATTGAGGAAGGAAAGACATTTGTATCTTATCGCCGAAAGATTCCAGATATAATGAAAGCAGAAGATTTGCAGGCAGATAGTTTTGTCTGCCATGATGAAATGATAGAGAGACTTCCATTCTTGGAAAACGAATAGATGTCTTTGTAAAAAAAAGAATAAATTCTTTTGTTTTACTCTCGTTTTTCTGTATCTTTGCCCAAACAATCAAGATATAATTATGAAGGCTATGAGAAAATGGACTTTGGCATTGGTATTGATGCTGGGAATAGGGCAGGTGAGCGCCCAGGAAATAGACCGCAAGGAAGTGGTGAGACGCAACAATCCACATGTGACGACAATGGACAAGCTCTCCTCGCTGTCGGTGGGAAACGGTAGGTTTGCCTTTACGGTGGATGCTACGGGTTTGCAAACGTTTCCCGAAGAGTATAGCAGTGGCATTCCGTTGGGAACCATGAGCGATTGGGGATGGGACTCCTTTTCTAACCTTAAACATTTCAAAGATGAGGATGTGTTGGTGGAGCGTGATTTCGGACGCGGACATAAGGAGTGGTATTCCGCACAGTTTAAACAACCAGGTAAGCAGAAGGAGGCAGAGAGCTACCTTCGTGCCAATCCACACCGTTTGCATTTGGGAACCATCGGTCTCAACTTGGATGACATGTCGCAAGTAAAGGACATCGACCAGACATTGGACTTGTGGAATGGAAAGATTGACAGTAAGTTTACTTACAATGGTCAGAAATATCATGTGGAAACGGTGGTAGATCCCACGAAGAGCAGAAACAATGTCTCGTCGCGTATCACGTCGGATGATGAGATTGAGGTAATCATTCGTTTCCCATATCCTACAGGCAAGCATACCGATGATGGTTGCGACTGGGACAGACAGAATGACAGGAATCATATCACGAATGTTTATAAGGGCAATGGAGTGCTGGAAGTGGAACGCATCTTGGTGAGAACTAATCATCCAAATTCTTATTGGTTGTATGTGAGTTGGATAGGAGATGACGTAAAGACATCTGTAAACAACTCTAACCATACCATCATTTTAAGAAGTAAGAGCGGAGTGCTGGACTTCAGTTGTGAATTTTCTCCAGCGGAACGTCGTAGGATTCAGATTGAACCATTTGCTGAACATGCCATTCGCTCAGGACAGGAGTGGAACAACTATTGGAAAGAGGGAGGCATCGTGGATTTCTCTCATGTGAAAGACCCACGTGCCAAGGAGCTGGAGCGTCGTACCATCTTGAGCCAATACCTCATGAAGGTGAACGATGCGGGAGAAACTCCTCCACAAGAGACAGGACTCACGTATAACTCATGGTTTGGAAAGTTTCACTTGGAGATGGAGTGGTGGCATCAAGCCCACTTTGCCTTGTGGGGAAGGCCCAATTATCTCGCCCAAACGATGGTCTGGTACTATCGTGTGATAGAAAAGGCAAAGGAAATAGCCCAACGACAGGGATTTACAGGGGTGAGATGGATGAAGATGACAGATCCTTCTGGTAGGGAAGCACCATCTAATGTGGGATCATACCTGATTTGGCAACAGCCACATCCCATCTATCTGGCAGAATTGCTGTATCGTACACAGGTGTATGATGACTCTGTAGCCAATGTGAAATTGCTCCCTTCTGAAAAAAAGGAGAAAAAGGAACTGGGGAAAAAGTTATTGGATGCGTTTAACTTGATGGTAGAAGAAACGGCAGAATTCATGTCTTCGTTTGCCACGTTAGATGAAGTCAATAAAAGATATGTGTTGAAAGGATGTATTCCTGCACAGGAAACCTTGAAGGCTGACTCTACCGTTAACCCACCGTTTGAACTGTCGTATTGGCTGTGGGGTCTGCAAACTGCACAGAAATGGAGAGAGCGACAGGGCAAGCCTCGTAATGAGAGTTGGGATTTGGTTATCAATAACCTCTCGCCCTTGGCTTATAATGAAGATTCTCTCTATCTGGCTGCAGAGACTGCCACGCAGACATACCGAGACATTCGTTTTACGAGCGACCATCCCGCAGTGCTTGGTGCAGTGGGCATCTTGCCGCAAAACAAACTGGTGAATGATGACATCATGCGCAAGACACTTGATTGGGTATGGGACAACTGGAACTGGAATAAGACGTGGGGATGGGATTTCCCGATGGTGGCAATGTGTGCCGCACGACTCGGAGAGCCACAACGTGCCGTTGATGCCTTGCTCATGGACAAACGTACCAATACGTATCTGCCTAATGGACATAATTACCAAGACGACCGTCTGCGCTGTTATCTACCAGGTAATGGTGGACTGCTTACGGCAGTTGCCATGATGTGTGCAGGATGGGATGGTTCAAAGGGTAAGAATCCTGGCTTCCCCTCTGATTGGGATGTGCGTTGGGAAGGTTTGTTCCCAATGCCATAAACGATAAGTGATGAAATGGCAGATGCCCCATAGCTGATACAGACTCTTTCTGTTTTGTTTGGCTATGGGGCATCTGTTGTATGATGCGTGTTGTTGAACAGATGAAAATAAATATCGTCTTTGTTGACAAACTTCCTGATAAGACCTTGTTCGTAGAGTTCTTCTGCCGTACCTGTAGATAATCCGTTTGCCTTGTCCATGAGCCAGATAGTGTCAGCTATTTGTAGGGCAAGTTCCAAATCGTGTGTACTGAGGAAGATGGTTTTGTCCATGTCGTGTGCCAATCGTTTGAGCAATTGCATCACATCCACCTTACTGGGGTAGTCGAGAAAAGCCGTTGGCTCATCGAGGATGATAATCGGTGTTTCTTGTGCCAATGCTTTGGCAATCATTGTTTTTTGCTTTTCACCATCACTTAATGCGTGGAAGGGAGAACGTTTCAGCGACATGATGCCTACCATCTGCAAGGCGTTGTCAACAATTTCTTGGTCGTGTTTCTTCAGCGTACCCCAAAAGCCGGTGTAGGGAGAACGTCCCAATCCAACGATTTCGTTGACCGTCATGTTTTGTACGTCAGGCTTGTCAGTCAATACTACGCTGATTAATTGAGACAATTGTTTGATGGAAAGCGTGCCGATGTCTTGACCATTCAGTAAGATTTGTCCACTGATAACGGGTTGAAATGCGGAGATGGTACGCAACAACGTAGATTTTCCCACACCGTTGGCACCAATCAGGCAAGTAAGTTGTTTGCTGAAGATGGCAGCGTTGAGCATAGACAAAACCGTCTTTGTCGTTTTCTTGTTGATACGATATCCAATGGATAAATCTTTCAATACAATGGTTTCCATGCCTTATGGTTTTGTCGTTGTCATAATGATTTCTCGGTGATTCTTGTCTTGTTTAGTTTATTAAGAATCATATTCCATACGCAGATTCTAAGTTTGTCAAGCAGAACGGAAGAGAAAAATACAAGGAGAAGCCATCCTGTAGTGTAAATCATGAAGACAATAGATGACTTTGTGTCAAACCATTCTTTGATGTAATTAGAGAAAAATGTACTGAAGAAATTAAAACTACAATGAACGATATAAACGGCAAAAGAAGAAACGGCAATCCAATTAATGATTTTATTCTTAAAAGAGAATTTGGTAAAAAACAAAAAGAAGTATATGGAACTTAAAATAACCAATGGCGACGAGTAAGCATAATAAGCCCAGCCCCTTCCTGTTCTTGTGATATGAAGAAGGGTGAGGAATGTCAACAACATCGTGATGGTAAAAAATATAAGTAAATCAGAGTACTTATTGAATCGAGTAAATTTGTTGGGATATAGACGCATGTATCTTGCTAATACGTATAACCCCATAAATGAAAGGGGTGAATAGCCATCTGAGAACCAATTGGAATCAGAAATAAGGCTATATCCGTGAACTGTCTGGATAGTAAAGAATGCTATTAAGAAATATTTTATTTGTTGTTGGGAAGAATTATTGATAAAAGCATTAAGGATGGGGGCGAAAATATAGAGTACGATATAACTCTTGATAAACCAATGGTCTTTTATTAAAATAAAAGCTTTAAGGTCTTTAGCATTTAACGCATCTAAGTTTCCAAATATTCTGAGGAATACATACATGATGATGCCAATAAAATATATTTGAAAGATGAGGCTACATAAACGTATGAAATTCGTTTTGATACCAAACCATCCTGAAATGAGAATAAATAAGTTTACACTGATTATCGAAAAGGATTCACTGAAACAACGTAAAAAAGAACTGCATAAATTATAATGGATCTCGGTACTGGTTGGTGGATCTAATGTTCTGAAACTTGCATGTACTACCAATATAAGGAACATTGCAATGATTCTCAGCAATTCAATGTTAGACTCTCGTATTTTTGTCTTTTCCATTATCTTAATTTTTTGCGAAGATAATGAAGATTCTTGGATTATGCAAATTCTATCGTGTTTTTCATGGTGCTTCTTGCATTTGTTTCCAAAAAACAGTAAATTTGCACAATCTTAGAAAAGAATTAGAGACATTGATGATACGATGTCTTGTCAATGAATGAGTTAAATGGAAAATCAAACATCTCCAATCTTACAACTCCAACGACAACGGATGTTGTTAGAGATAGAATATTATTTCGAGAAGGAAGCCTTTCGCAAACAAACCGAGACGATGGGAGTGCAGCGAAAGGTGAAGCGTGGAGATGCTTGGTTTCCCGTGAAAGTGGGCAAAAGCTACTATAATTCATTGAATCAATTGGCGATGGAAGTGTTTCGCACGACAGACCAAGACATTGAGCACAACTTTGAGTTTGGCCGCCCCGTTTGTTTCTTCAAGGTAAAAGAGGGAGAGGGAAAGGCTATTCAGTATTATTCGTTTACTGCTACCGTCTCATACGTGGATGGAGACCGTATGGTTGTAACGGTTCCAGACAATACTCATGTGATAGATTTGCAAGATGCCACACAATTGGGTTTACAGTTGTTTTTTGACGAAACATCTTACCGTACGATGTTCGAGGCTCTCGACCGTGTGATGAAAGCCAAGAGCAATCGTCTGGCGCATCTTCGCGACTTGTTTTATTCATCAAAAAAAACAGAGCGTTTTACCTTTGAGCCTATGCGGTTCCCGTGGTTGAATCCTTCACAGGAGAAAGCGGTCAACGAAGTGCTCCGCTCTAAGGATGTAATGGTGGTGCATGGACCTCCAGGAACGGGGAAAACCACTACTCTTGTAGAGGCTATCTATGAGACATTGCACAGGGAGAGCCAGGTGCTGGTATGTGCACAGAGCAATATGGCGGTAGATTGGATTAGCGAGAAACTGGTGGATCGTGGCGTAAACGTATTGCGCATTGGCAATCCTACACGTGTAAACGATAAGATGCTATCGTTCACCTACGAGCGGAGATTTGAGTCGCATCCCGATTATCCACAGTTGTGGGCAATCAGAAAAGCCATTCGTGACCTGCGAGGACAAAGGAAACGGGGTAGTGAGAACTATCATCAGAAGATGGAACGATTGAAAAGTCGTGCCATGGAAATAGAGATTCGCATCAATGCAGAATTGTTTGGTGAAGCCCGTGTAATAGCATCTACTTTGGTAGGTTCTGCTCATCGCTTGCTGGAAGGACAGAAGTTTGCCACCTTATTTATAGATGAGGCAGCACAGGCATTAGAGGCAGCATGTTGGATTCCTATACGCAGATGTTCGCGAGTGATATTTGCTGGCGACCATTGCCAGTTGCCTCCCACCATCAAGAGTCTTCCTGCATTGAAAGGAGGATTGGGAAAGACGCTGATGGAAAGGGTGGTGGAGAACAAACCCGAAGTGGTGACTTTGCTCAAGGTGCAATATCGCATGAACGAGGAAATCATGCGATTCTCTTCTGATTGGTTCTACGATGGCAAGGTGGAGAGTGCCCCTCAAATCAAGTATCGTGGAATATTGGATTACGATACACCGATGGTGTGGGTAGATACGTCTGAGTTGGGTGAGAGAGAACAGTTTGTTGGTGAGAGCTTTGGGCGAATCAACAAAGCCGAGGCAGAACTCACGCTTAAGACCTTGCAAGAATACTTCACGAAGATAGGCAAAGCACGAATCTTGGAGGAACAAATCGACGTGGGCGTGATTTCACCGTATCGTGCACAAGTGCAATACCTACGTGCATTGGTGAAGAAGCGAGAGTTCTTCAAGCCTTATCGCCGGTTAATCACCATCAATACGGTAGATGGTTTTCAAGGTCAGGAGCGAGACGTGATACTCATTTCCCTTGTTCGTTCCAACGACGAGGGGCAGATAGGTTTCCTTCGTGACCTACGAAGGATGAATGTTGCCATTACCCGTGCTCGTATGAAGCTCATCATCCTTGGTGATAAGACCACGATGGTAAAGCATCCTTTCTATAAGAAATTATATGAGTATGTGAACGGACTAAAATATACTAACATCTAATCATTATGTTGCAACGAGACTATTTCATTAGAATCATTGAGGAGTTTACTGCTGCATTGTCGCATTTCTTTGAGAAGAAAGAAGGCGAGCAACGACAGAGATACTTAGAAGACCTCTATAGGCAGTATGTGGGCGATTACTCCCTGTTAAGAAACTTCACGATAGATGAGGCTTTCCAATATGCTCGTGAGCAATGGAAGGAGGAGGAAATGACTGACCGTCTGGAAATGCTGGCAGAGTTGTACTACGTGGAAGGCAAGGAATTGCAGAATCCCCTGCGTGATATGTTGCTCAATAAGGCATACTCCTTATTTGATTATTTAGATGGAAACAGTCATACGTTTTCCGTTACCCGACAACAAAAGATGGCAGAAATCAAACGTGTCTTACATTCCCAAGAAGGATGAAAAGCCTTTGGGAATGAGATAATTTCTTGTTGGTTACTGGTATAGTGTGAAAGTTTTGGCAGATAAATGCACAAAGTTTTAAAAATCAACAAGAAAAAGGGAAAAAATGCGTATCTTTGCACAAACAAACAAAAATCTATTATGAGCATTGTAAAAATCAAGGACAAGACATTTAAGACTTTCATCCCCGAAAAGGAAATCTTGGAGCATGTGAAAGTTGTGGCTGACCGCATCAATGAGGATATGAAAGACAAGAATCCGTTATTCTTGGCGGTGCTGAACGGGTCTTTCATCTTTGCGGCAGACTTGATGCGCATGATTACCATTCCGTGTCAAATCTCTTTTGTCAAGTTGGCTTCTTACCAAGGCACTACGTCAACGGGCAAGATTACCGAGGTAATAGGTATCAATGAGGATTTGGCAGGACGTAACGTTATCATTGTGGAAGATATTGTAGATACGGGACTGACCATGAAACGTATGGTGGAAACGCTCGGTACAAGACACCCTGAGTCTATCCATATCTGTACCTTGTTGGTGAAGCCTGAAAAATTACAGGTGGATTTAGACATCGAATATGCTGCGATGAGCATTCCCAATGACTTTATCGTAGGTTATGGTCTCGACTATGACCAAGAGGGACGTGGACTTCGTGATATTTACTCTATCGTGAAGTAAAGGGTGAGTATAATGGCTCTTTTTGCCCAAAGTCTCAAAGGTCTTTAAAATCCCTAATGACCTTCATGCTTTAAAAAAGAAAGATTCAAAAAAAGAAACAATGAAAAATATCGTGATTTTTGGCGCACCAGGCTCTGGAAAAGGTACGCAAAGTGACAAGATGATTGAGAAATATGGCTTCGGACATATTTCTACGGGCGACGTTCTTAGAAGTGAAATCAAGAACGGAACGGAGTTAGGCAAAACAGCCAAACAATATATCGACCAAGGACAGTTGATTCCCGACTCGTTGATGGTTGACATCTTGGCAAGTGTATATGATGGTTTTGGAAAAGAGCATAATGGTGTAATCTTCGATGGGTTCCCACGTACTATCCCACAAGCAGAGGCTCTGAAGAAGATGCTTTCTGAACGTGGACATGAGGTGGCTGCCATGATTGAACTCGACGTGCCTGAAGATGAGTTGATGAAACGTCTTATCTTGCGTGGACAGATGAGTGGTCGCTCTGATGACAACGAGGAAACCATCAAGAAACGTCTTGACGTTTATCATAACCAAACGGCTCCTCTGATAGAATGGTATAAGAAAGAGGGTATCCACTATCACATCAATGGATTGGGTGAGTTGAATCGTATCTTTGGAGACATTTGTGAAGTAATAGATAATATTTAGGAGTTTCTGGAGTTCAGGAGTTACAGTAGTGCAGACTTTACCATTGGCTATCTATAGCAAGAATATTGTCTGGACTCCTGAAACTCCTGAATTTCTTAAAACTCCCCAATTCAATAATTCATGGCTGAAAGTAATTTCGTCGATTATGTGAAAATTTTGTGCCGCTCTGGTAAGGGTGGACGGGGAAGCATGCACCTCAAGCATGTGAAATATAATTATAATGGTGGTCCTGATGGGGGAGACGGCGGTGATGGTGGCAGCATCATCCTGCGCGGAAACCACAACTATTGGACATTGTTGCACCTGAAATACCAACGTCATCTCTTTGCCGAACATGGAGGAAATGGCGGTAAGGACAAGTGCCACGGTACGAATGGCAAAAACCTGTATATAGACGTACCTCCCGGAACGGTGGCTTATAATGCTGAAACGGGTAAGTTTGTGTGTGACGTGAATTACGACGGACAAGAGGTGGTACTGCTGAAAGGTGGTAGGGGAGGTTTGGGTAACTTCCAGTTTCGCACGGCTACTAACCAGGCTCCAAGGTTTGCCCAACCAGGTGAACCCATGCAGGAGATGTCGGTCATCTTGGAATTGAAATTATTGGCAGATGTGGGATTGGTAGGCTTCCCCAATGCGGGAAAATCTACGCTGGTATCTGCTCTGTCCAATGCTCGTCCTAAAATTGCCAATTATCCTTTTACTACGTTGGAACCTTCGTTGGGTATCGTAGGCTATCGCGACAACAAGTCGTTTGTAATGGCAGACATCCCAGGTATTATCGAGGGGGCAAGTGAAGGAAAAGGATTGGGATTGAGATTCCTGCGACATATCGAGCGTAATTCGTTATTGCTGTTTATGGTTCCTGGAGAGACGGATGACATCAAACGGGAATACGAGGTGTTACTGAATGAGCTGGAGAAATTTAATCCTGAGATGTTGGGAAAGCATCGGGTGTTGGCAGTTACCAAGTGCGACTTGCTTGACGACGAACTGATTGAGATGCTCAAGGAAAACCTGCCCGAAGACTTGCCCGTGGTGTTTATCTCTTCGGTAACGGGAAAGGGTCTTGAGGAACTCAAGGACGTGCTTTGGCGAGAGCTGAATAGTGAGAGCAATAAGTTGCAGGTGATAACTTCTACCGACACGCTGATACATCGTGATAAGGATATGAAGAGCTTTGCCTTTGAGATGGCTCAAGAAGGAGAAGACGAAGACTTGGAATTTATAGACGATATGGAAATTGAAGATGTTGAGGAGTATGACGATGACTTATCATAAATTGCCCGATGGCGTAGTGGCTTTCAGTACTACTCGCCACGGTGGGGTAAGTCGGGGTAATTATTCGGAGTTCAACATCAATCCATATTGTGGAGATGAACCTGAAGCCGTGCAACACAACACGGCTTTATTGTCAAATATACTGGATGTGCCAGCTAAACATATTGTTTTGCCTCATCAAACACATGGTATAGAGGTGAGAAAGATAACCTCTGGTTTCTTCGAGTTGGAAAAGGCAAAACAGATTAGTCTTTTAGAGGGAGTAGATGCGGTTGTTACTGATATGCAGAACGTGTGTATTGGTGTATCTACTGCCGATTGTATTCCTATATTATTATATGATTCCGTTCATCGGGTGGTGGCTGCCGTTCATGCTGGATGGCGAGGAACGGTAAGGAGAATCGTACAATGCACCGTTGCGGAAATGAACAATGCCTTTGCTACAAAGGGAGAAGACTTGTGGGCTATCATAGGTCCGGGAATCTCATTGCAACACTTTGAAGTGGGCGATGAGGTGTATGAACAATTTGAAAAAGCAGGCTTTCGCATGGATAATATCGCGAAACAATATTCTTCTCTTTCTAACAGCCGTTCATGGAAGTGGCACATCGACTTATGGGAATGTAATCGGATGCAGTTGGAGGATGTTGGCATGATGCCTGAGAGAATCCACGTGTCTGGTATCTGTACGTATGCTCATTCAGATGACTATTTCTCTGCCCGGAAATTGGGCATTCATTCAGGAAGGATTTATACGGGAATACTCATGAAATAATGGCAGGGAACATGAGAAAGACATGGCGACACTTGATAGTGGGTTTAGGAATAATGGGGCTGACCACGGCTTTCTGTCCCGTAGGGCAACCTTTTACGTTGACTGAACAACAGTCTATTCGTGTGGAAACGCCTGGGTTATTTGACAGGTCAAACGAATTTAACGTAGATTTCGGAGCCATTACTGCTCATGATTATTCGTTTCCGCTGCCTATGGGTAAGGCCGAGCTGAATGGCAATCGATCGGGATTGGTTATCGTTTCATCAAAAGGAGATGCCGTGAAGGTCATGTTTTCTGGTAAGGTAAGATTGTCGAAGAAGATTTCGGGATATGGAAACGTCATCGTGGTGCGTCACGATAATGGCATAGAGACCGTCTATGCGCATAATGCACAAAACTTGGTGAATGTAAACGATCGTGTTCGGGCTGGTCAAACCATTGCTATCGTGGGTGGTAATGGTAAACGAGACTATTGTGATTTCATGATGATGGTGAATGGAGCTTTCATCAATCCCGCTACAATCATCGAAATGAATAGTCACCGCTTGCGTAAGCAAGTGGTGAGATTTAGGAAGAGGGGAGCCTTGGTTTCTGTTACGGTAGAAAAGGGAGCTAACGAGGATGCCCTTGATAAAGATAGGGTGGTAGTGATGAATTTGGCGAAGTTAGCTCCTGGCACGTGGGCGTATCCTTTACCCAATAGCCATGTGATTAGTCCGTTTGGCGGACGACGCAGACATTCGGGCGTAGATATCAAGACGGTCCCCAACGATAAGGTGTTGGCGGCGTTCGACGGAGAGGTGACTCGCTCTGAAATGTATTACGGTTATGGTAACTGTATCCGCATCAAACATACGAATGGGTTGGAGACTCTCTATTCACACCAATCAAAGAACTTGGTGAAAGTGGGACAGAAGGTAAAGGCTGGTCAGGTAATTGGGCTGACGGGTCGCACGGGCAGGGCTACTACTGAGCACTTGCACTTTGAACTATTTTATGGTGGGAAGCGTTATGATCCTGCTTTTATCTTTAACCATGCCAATCACTCTCTTCAGGATGTTACTATCACGTTGGCGAATGGCAGGATGACTTCTAAAAGGAATAAATAACTTGTAGTAACCAATCAAGAAACCGATGGTCACACATATAGTGACCATCGGTTTCTTGATTGGTTACCATCGGTTTCTTGATGAGTTACCGAATGGGATTATGCTTTCCCTTTGTGTCTGTTGGCACGTTGGGTGCGATATTTGGCTTTTTGTTTGGCTGATCCGCTGCCATGTGCTCCCGTGATATAGGCTTTCTTCTTGGCTTTGGTTTTTACCTTCTCTTCATTGGAGTCGTTTTTTTTCCCGCCACGCCCGAAGTGAATGCCATTTTCTAAAATGCTCTCAAAATCATCCATGCCGTATCATGTGTTTTCTTCGTAAATTGCATTCAAATTACATCGATGTCGTAAATGTAGTTGTGAGAGGGCATTCTTTAGTGATGGAACAAGCGAATGCCAATAAATGCCATTGTAATTCCGTACTTATCGCAGGTTTCTATCACGTTGTCGTCACGAACTGAACCACCAGCTTGCGCTATAAACTCTACACCGCTCTTGTGAGCACGCTCAATATTGTCGCCGAATGGGAAGAATGCGTCACTGCCCAATGCCACTTTGGTGTTTTGAGCTATCCAAGCCTTCTTCTCTTCCATCGTCAGCACTTCTGGCTTCTGCTTGAAGAATTGTTGCCAAGTACCTTCACGAAGTACGTCGTCATGGTCTTCACTGATATATACGTCAATGGTGTTGTCGCGGTCTGCACGTCGGATGCCGTCAACGAAAGGTAAGTTCATTACCTTGGGATGTTGGCGAAGCCACCAGATGTCAGCCTTGTTGCCAGCCAAGCGCGTGCAGTGAATGCGACTTTGTTGTCCTGCACCAATACCGATGGCTTGTCCGTCCTTGACGTAGCAAACGCTATTTGATTGAGTGTATTTCAACGTGATAAGAGAGATGATAAGGTCACGTTTGGCATCATCAGTGAAATTCTTGTTTTGAGTGGGGATGTTTTCGAAGAGGGCAGGATCTCCCAGTTGTATCTCATTACGGCCTTGCTCGAACGTAATGCCAAATACATCCTTGTGCTCGATGGGTGCAGGTACATAGCTTGGGTCAATCTTGATGACGTTGTATGTGCCTTTGCGCTTTGCTTTCAGTATTTCGAGAGCCTCGTCTGTATAAGCAGGGGCGATGACGCCATCAGAAACCTCACGCTTGATGAGATTGGCTGTAACGGCATCGCAGGTGTCGCTCAGGGCTACGAAGTCACCGTATGAGCTCATGCGGTCAGCGCCACGAGCACGGGCGTATGCACAAGCGATGGGAGAGAGTTCTTCCTGAATGTCATCTACAAAGTAGATCTTCTTCAAGGTGTCGCTCAATGGCAGTCCTACGGCAGCACCGGCGGGAGAAACGTGCTTGAAACTGGCTGCTGAAGCCAATCCTGTAGCAGCTTTCAGTTCTTTTACCAATTGCCAGGAATTGAGTGCGTCTAAAAAATTGATGTAACCAGGACGACCATTCAACACTTCCAAGGGGAGTTCGCCTTCTTGCATGAAGATTCGTGAAGGCTTTTGGTTCGGATTGCATCCGTACTTTAAGGCAAGTTCTTTCATTCTATTATATATTAATAATGTTTGTATTCATTTGATTAGATGCACCCGATAATCTCGTGTACCGATTTGCAACCATGTGCGTCAAGCCAGTCGTTGATGCCATGAATGACCTTAGTGGTGACGGTAGGGTCTATAAAGTTGGCTGTACCAATCTCGATAGCCGTTGCGCCTACCATCAGAAACTCAATGGCGTCTTTGGCATTGCAGATACCGCCAAGACCGATAACGGGAATCTTTACCGAATGGGCTACTTGCCACACCATACGCAAGGCAATAGGCTTAATGGCAGGTCCGCTCAGACCGCCAGTTCCGATGCTTAGCAGGGATTTTCGTTTTTCGATGTCAATAGCCATTCCCATTAGTGTATTAATAAGCGAGACTGCATCTGCTCCCTCATTTTCGCAAGCATTCGCAATCTCAGCAACGTTTGTTACGTTGGGAGAGAGCTTAACGATAAGGGTCTTGCTGTACTTGGCTCTTACAGCTCGTACAACACTCGCTGCTCCTTCGGGAGTTACGCCAAATGCCATACCTCCTTGTTTTACGTTTGGGCATGAGATGTTGAGCTCAATAGCGGGAATATTCGGGAGTGAATCAATGCGTGAGGCACATTCTGCATAGTCGTCTGGCGAGTTACCACTCACGTTTACGATCATGTTGGTATCTATATCCTTGATTTGGGGATAGATGTGCTGGCAGAAATAATCTACTCCCTTATTTTGAAGTCCCACGCAATTGAGCATACCAGATGCTGTTTCTGCCATACGAGGATAATCGTTGCCCTCTCGTGGGTGGAGTGTAGTACCTTTGACGATAATGCCACCAAGCGTGTCTAACGGAACAAGGTCGGCAAACTCAAGTCCATATCCAAATGTCCCCGATGCTGTCATAACGGGGTTTTTCAACTTGAGACTTTTGATGTTAACATTTAGATTTGCCATAACAATTTTTTGATGTTAAAGACAGGTCCCTCTTTGCAGACACAAAGATTTCCCTCAATGGTTTTCTCTACACAGCATAAGCAGGCACCGAGTCCGCAAGCCATGTTGTTTTCCAAAGACACTTCACACTCTATATGAGCTTTGTTGGCGTATCGAGCTACAGCCATCATCATAGGCTTAGGACCACAAGTATAAATCTTATGGAACTGTTTTTTGTTGAGAATGGAGTGGTTTGTTACGAATCCCTTCTCTCCTTCGCCACCGTCTTCAGTAGTAATGAGTACTTCTCCCATTTTTTTGAAGAAATCTAATTCTACAAGGTCGTTTTTACTACGTGCACCTAACAATAAGGTGGGTTTTCCGCCCATGTCTTTGATAGATTGAGAGAGGTATAACAAAGGGGCTACACCAACTCCACCGCCAATCAAAAGACATTCTTCATCGGGGGATGATGGGATAGTAAACCCATTGCCAAGTGGCAAGACGCAATTGAGCGTGTCGTTGACGTGTAACTTGGAAAGACGGCGGGTGCCATCGCCTATAGCGGCAACCAATAACCATAACTCATTGTTGGCATAGTCAACAAAGTTGATGGAGATTGGGCGACGTAGAAAAGTGGTGGGGGAATCGTCAATACGTACCTCTACGAATTGACCAGGTAACATCTTAGGGAGTGGGTTGTTCTTGTCCGTTAGTCGCAATAGCACATATCGTTCGTTAATATGCTCTATCGAACGGACACATAAATCTAAACAAAACATTTTCATTGCAGTAAGATGAATTATTTTTGCAAAGATAATGTTTTATCTGTATTTATTTCTATAAAAGTGTTGATTTTTTACTATATTATTGTTTTTTAGGAACAAATGTTTCCCATGTTTGATCATCATAGAAAATACGTATTTCAGTGATTTGTCTTTGTGGCTTGTCAACATATTTGACAACTGTTTCGGTCTTTTTTATTGGTGTGTTTTGTACACCCTGCTGAAAAAGAGGTTCTGAATCTACATTTTGCGGTGTAGAAGGTACGTCAAAATCCAGAAATTGTTGGGAAATAGGTTTTGTTTCTACGTTTTGATGGGTTGGGGTAGAGGTTTGGGAATCAAGATACATAGGCTCTTTACCAAACATAAGCCAATCTGTGGAGAGATTTGGAATCTTATTTTTGATAGCCTCAACCATATTGAGAGTGGGGCGGGTGCGACCGTTGAAGATACTACTCAATGACGCTGGTGATATTTGTATAAACTGAGCGAACGTCTGCTGAGTCATGTGCTGACTCTCCATAACCATTTTAATTCTATCTTTCATGTTGTTTTATTGTAAATAGTACCCAAAATAGGGGTTTTATCTAAGATTTTACAAAGGTAAAACAAATTTTTCATTTGTGCAACAATTATGAATGAAATTTTTAATATAATATTTTAAATATTGAAATTTAGATATATAAATTTGTAGTTTTAAAATATGAATAAATCAATATAATTTTGTTTAATAAAGAACATATCAAAATCAATTACAATTTTCAGACTTTAATATAATAATATAAATAATTGGCTTTCAGTTGATTATGTATGATTTAACGGATAAAAACTAACCAATATGCATTATTTTAGGTTAATAGAACCAATAAAACATAAAAGTAGATTCTTATAAAAATAATATAACTTATTGATAGTTAATAACTAATAGTCTAATACGAACGATTGTATAATTATTCATTATAGTTTTGAAGTTTAAATGTTTTAGTTTATAAATCCAAATATAATACCAGCGTTCTATATTTATATTTGAGAAATTTAGGAATATAAATACTGACGAAGCGATTTATAATTTTGAAATATAAATATTATATTTACAAACCAATATTACAATAAATATACATTTCAAAACATTTAGCTCATGTTTTTAGAAAAAAGCGTTTTTTTTTAATAAATTCCTATCGATGGTCGATTTCTTTAAAAAAATGGCTGTATTTTGAGCTTAAAAATGGCTTAACTTATTGAAAAACCAATTAGTTAAGCCATATTTTTAACATTTATAAAACTTTCATTCTAGAGAAAAATTACATCTATTTTGTAAAGTATTCAGTGTAAAATGAAGAAAATAAGTTCTTTCATTAGGTCTCCAGCACCCGTATTTGGGTTATCTAACCCCTTAGTTTTAGCGTCAATCTCTCTTATTTTGGAAATTATCTGCAAAGTTTTAGTTCCGCTATAGTTTTTCATGCCTACTATATAGTCTTGCGCAGCCCAACTTCCACGTAGTTCGAGATACTGTGCAAGTGCATAATCGTTCCTTTTATCAGGTGCATAATAAGCAACCATGAGGTTTTGGAAGAAACTAAATATATTTGGCAAAAAAGCGTAGATGGAACCAGATTTAGGGTTGCTGTCAAAATAATTGATGATTTGATTTGCCTTATAGACATTGCGATTGATGATGGCGTTGCGTAATTCGAATGTATTAAATTCCTTGCTCACTCCTATCTCGCGTTCTACGATGTCTGCCGTAATCTTACGTTTGCCTTCTGGCAGTGAAATCAATACCTTGTCAAGTTCCGATGCAAGACGGCTCAGATCAGAGCCTATATGGTCAGCAATCATTTGGCATGCTTTATAGTCTATGCTGGCTTTTTGGTCTTTAAGATAGTTCTCGATAAAGCTAGGTAGTTCAGACTCACGTTTCTTCTTGCTTTCATAGATGATACCGCCTATTGCCTCAATCTTTGAGAAAAGGCTGTTAATGCCTTTTTTCTTGCGGTCTAAGGCGCCGTTCTTGTAACATAGTACGAGGACGGTAGATTTCATCACTTGTTTCTCTGCATATTTCTCGATTGCAGACCAGTCTCGCAGGTTCTGTGCTTCTTTCACCACCACCACTTGGTGTTCTGCCATCATGGGGTATCTGCGAGCCAAGTCCACGATTTGTGAGCTATTGACATCCGCTCCATAGATAATGGTTTGGTTGAAATCACGTTCCTCTTCGGGCAAAACGTTATCAGAGATATAATCGGCAATCAAGTCTATATAATAAGATTCTTCGCCCATTAAAATATAAATAGGGGCAAAGTGACGCGACTTTAAATTGCGCATGATTGCATCAAAGGTTTGACTTGTTTTCTTTTCTGCCATTTTTTTACTATCTTTGCAACATGTTGCAAAGATAGTAAAATGATTCCACTCAACCTACCAACTTACCCAATAAAATTATCGGGTACACGACAGAAACCTACCATATTCGACATTTTGCGTCGTAAATATGTTGCCTTAACGCCAGAAGAGTGGGTAAGACAGCATTTCATCCATTTCCTCATTGAGCATAAGGGCTATCCTTCCAGTCTTTTGGCCAATGAGGTGCCGTTAAAGATAGGAGATAAAAGCTTACGAGCCGATTCCGTGCTTTATGATAGAGATATAAAGCCAAGGATTATCATGGAATACAAGGCTCCTTCCATTCCTCTTACGAGCCAGGTGCTCAATCAGGTTAGCAATTACAATCGATTGCTTCACGTAGATTATGTAATCATCAGCAATGGCTTGCAACATTTGTGCTGCAAGATGGACTATGCTAATCAGCAATATGTCGTGATGGAGGATATCCCCTCATATCAAGACATTCAATGACTCTATGTATTTATTCGTATAAGTAAAACATCCTGTCCATCATCTGCCATTTCTCATCAGACGTGGCAGATGCAGCACAGTCTTGAAAGATTGCCATGTATTCTTCCCATTCCTGTTGCTTAGGCAGTGTAGCCAGTCTAGCCATGGCAGTGTCCCAGTCAAAGTCTAAAGGTGTTTCCACAATCATTACCAGACGTGTTCCAAGGATATAAATCTCCATTTCTAATATCCCTACCTTGCGAATACCATCTAATATTTCTTTCCATGCATATTTCTCGCTATGTCTTTTCCGATATTCTTTGATTAGTTCAGGATTATCCTTCAAATCCATCGTTTGGCAATAGCGTTTTACGGGAATGCCATATTCCTTCACTCTAAATCCTTCTGTCATATACAATTCTTTTATAGGTAAAATGATGTGAATATGAATCTCGGTAACCAAACGCTTTTGATTAACCGAGATTCTTTTTCTTATCTCAGGGACAAAGATAAAAAATTATTGTTGAACCACAAATGCAGTGATAAGAAAAATGCTTATCTTCTTTACAGATTGATGAAAGTCTTCATCAATCTGCTGCGATATAAGAAACCTACTTTAACGTAGTCGATATTTTGAAATGGTGGGAAGAAGGTGCAAGTGTTGTCGATCACCTGAAATAAATATTCGATATTGATGATGTATTTCTGGTTCACTTGCAGGAAATGAGAGTCAAGAGATAAGATCGTCTTTCCCGTTACGTTTCGTTTCAAGCTCACGGGCTTGTTCCTGTTGGCAATGATGATTTCCCACGTCCTACTCTTGCTGTTATATTGAAACAAGCCAATGTCCTTTAGTTTCACCATTTGGAAGTCTGTGGCATTGATGAACATGAGCAGGTTGTTCTCCGTTCTCAATATCTTTCCGTCTGTTTTGGGTACAGTTGGTGTTGATGCCGATTGCAAACGGCGCATGATGTCATTGAGGTCATCGTCTTTGATGGGTTTCAATAAGAAGTCGAAGGCATTGTTCCTAAACGATTCCAGCATATAGTCAACGTATGAGGTATATACAATGATTTGGCAATGCCCTTGTATTTCTGCATCCAATCTTTCCATGAATTCCAGTCCCGTCATGTCAGGCAGTTCTATGTCTAAGAATAGCAGGTCTGGTTTCAATTCATAGACTGCTTTCAATCCGTCTTCTCCGTTATTGCATGTGCGTTCGATTGAAATGTGGGGGAAGCGCTTAAGATGTTCTACAAGATTTACAACATCTTCAGCGCAGTCCTCCACCACAACTGTTTTAATGTGGTCATGTTTAGTCATAAGATGATAATCCACGGTATAAAGATTTGCTATATATAATAATAATTTATCGCGTAAAAACGTTGTGCAAATATACAATTAATCTTTGAATCTTGCAAATACGAACATTTCTCAAGATGGAACATAATTGGGAAATTTATGTTTAAACGATGGAAATAATGGTATAACCGCATAAAAATCGTGTATGACTTTTTTTGAGATTAATGCCCCAATCCACTTGGAACGCTAAGGATAGCCTTACATCCATTTAAGTTTCCACCTTTATCTGTCATGTTTTCTATAGTAAACTTGATCTTATGGCGATGGCTCTCGTTATACAAGGCAATGGTTCGACTTATAACGCTCAGTCCGGTACCTGTTCCGTTTGAACTTCTGCGAATGTCAAATCCACGTCCATTGTCTCTCACTTCGATGATGGTGTCTTCCGGTGTGATGCTTACGTCCACATGCAGCTCCTTTTCCCTGTCCAGTCCACGCAGTCCGTGCTTGATGGAGTTTTCTGCCAGTATTTGTATAAACGTAGATGGTACGAGCCTTCCTTGAAGAATGTCTTCGCTTGGTTTCGTTATCGTAAACTTGAAATCCTCACCCATCGTTGGCGTAGCCACTTCAACGTACCTTTCCACAAAGTTGAGTTCTTCCCCCAGTGTCACAAACATCTGTTTGGTTATCGTCAGTTGCGAGTGCATCAAGTCAATGATTCCATTGATAGCCTTATCCGTGTTCTGCTTGTCGTTCGATATGGCATGGTTCAGCACGTTGAAGATGAAGTGTGGGGCAATGCTGCTGCGTGTGTTGGCAATCTTGAGATTGACAATTTCCAGTTGCTTGTCAACGTTTCTTTTGCGCAAGAACAAGGTCCATGCCAACAACACCAGTGCTGCCAGTAAGATGCCTGCTATGACAATCGTGAATATCAGTTTATTCTTTTCTATCACGGCATTCTTTTCTTCCATGCGCAGTTGGTTATGGAGCGTTAACGTATCCATTGTGAGTCGCATCATGATGTCAGAGGCGCGCATGTGTTCTCTGCTCCTGTCCAACGAGTCTTTTCTGTTGGTGTATCTTTGCTGGTAATAGTTGGCTTTTGCCATGTCGTTTTTCTTGGCATAGTAGTCGTAGAAATAATGGTCTCTGATGTCAATCATGTTCTCGTCGGCTGTCAGTCCCTTTGGTTCGTTGGCAATGATGTGGCTGATGGTTGCCATGTCTCTCTTCCGTAGAGCATTGCCTATTCGGATGGTGTTGGCATAGTAGATGGCGTCACCGATATTGTTGGCACGAAAGAAACTGTCAGCAGGTTCCAGGCTCACAAGCGATTCCTCCGTCTTGCCTAAGTTCAGCAATACGTCTGCCATATTCAGCTTGCAGAGATAGTCTTCAAATCCTCCCCTGCAATCAAGTGCCCCTACTAAACTATCCATCTGCTGAAATGCAGTAAGAGCCTTGGCATAGTCTTTCTTGAAATACTGCAAGTTGCCGTAGTTGTTGAGAAAAGCCAGCTTCATGTTGGGTTGCATCTTGTCAAATACCTCACGTGCCTTGGCGTAGTATTCTTCCGAAAGGTTATATTCTTCCAGCATCTGATATACACGACCCAGACCTAAATACACAGTGTTATCTTTCTCCTCATTCAGTTTCAGTGAGTCGTTCAGCACCAGTGCCCGTCTGTACCACGCAGCGGCTTCCGGCAATCGGTTCTCCTGTGTGTATAAATCGCCGATGTTGGCGCACATGGATGGCGCATTCTTTTGCACGTCACTTTTCATAAACAAGTTGTAAGCCTTTATGTTGTCCTCATACACTTGTTTGTAGTTTTGGTGGTATAGGTAGTAATAGTTAGCACGTAGATTATATGCGCTTGCTGCAATTCCGTTTACCCTGCGAGTAGGCTTTTGCTTGTTGATAAACTGCATGATTTTTTTGGCACATAGCAAAGTGGAGTCAGGATTGGTGAGAATATACCATCGTCCGAACTCGCAATAGAAATCGTAATATAGCAAACTGTCTGTGGTATTTGCAAGTAGTGAATCTAAGGTAGCCTTGGCTTGTGGTTGTTGCTTGTCTACCATCTCGCAAATCATGTCAAGTTGTGCGTATTCCTCAGCCGTGCGGCTGTCGTTCTCTTCATTTCCTCCATTACATGAGAGGGTCATGGTACCTACGATAGTAAGTAAAAGGGCAAATAGTGACTTTCTTTTCATCGTTTAGCAAGTTTTTTGCAAATGTAACATTTTTTGTTGAATTATGAAAGAATTTGACGATTTTTTATATGTCCGATTAAAAGTTAATCCTTCAGTTCTTTCATTAGAAACACCATGATAATTGCGAGCTTCATGGGGAGTTATTCTACGGTTGTAATCCTATTTGCTTATGGTTTAGAAGATAGAAATACAGGAGCATGGTGAAAGTTACATCCTTGGCTCCATTTTGGTAATGAGGTCGCTTGGCTCGTTAAAGAACTTTTGATTTGAAGAGATAACGATATACTATGAGAGAAAACTACTTCAAATCAATAGAATCTTGAATAACAATATCACAACAACATCAGACATGTTGATGCCTCTGTTATTCTCAAAAGATAGGGGACGAATATGATGCATGGTAGTTTTTAATTCAAACAATAGAAGTGGTATCTGGATTTGTGAAGGAAGATTTCATCGTTGTTCTTGTGAAATGAAATCACAGATGAATTGTAGGGGCGGATATGCTGATTCGCCCCTACAAATATCTTTAAACATTAGGGAAGGATGTGCCAATTATCATGACAATTCGGAAGATTAAGACCTTGTACATTACGTTTCTTGACACCATATTTGTCACCGTATGGCCAAGTGGTCGCCTCACTCATTCCGTCTTGGTCTTTGAAGAAACGCATCGTCCCAACGGGAACAAGTATGCCAGAAGGGTCATTCTTTTCTTTCAAGTAGAATCCTTTTGTCAAATCCTTAATACCTGTGGAGGTCTTTGTTCCAGAAACAATATAAGCTTCTTTGAATGTACTACTCCCATTCTTTCCCTCAATATTAAAATAGATGGTGAAATGATTGTCGAATCCACTAATCTTGGATTCGATGCTTTTTGCCCATTCGCTACCTCCCCCTTGTACACGAATCATATTGATAGTATTCTCTATCATATCTTGATCATAATACTTTTGGTATTCAGAGGCAAATAGTTTACCATAACTATCATAAGGTCGAGTGGATCCTATCAAGATTTGAGGATTGAGATAATAAGCTCCTTCAATATTAGGAGGATTCACGCCGTCATAAATAGGAATGTACTTTTCTATTTCGGGACGTATATCGTCTGGAATAACAGAAGGAATACGCTCATCAATCGTTCCAAACACCAGACTTTCAATGTCGTTGAGGTCGAAAACTTTAACACCATCGTCTGTCATCACATACTGGAAACGGTAATCGTTATAAAGTTTACCGTCAGCATCTGTCTTCGACATGTATATTTCCGCTCCGCAGTCAAGCATGATAGTGGTGTACTCGCCGTTCTTGAAACATACGTTTACATAGTCTTGTGCCATCATAGGCATGGCCATTGCCATCATGATGAGCATAAACATACTCTTGAGAAATCTTGTCTTCATCGCTTCATAATTTTATAGGTAACACCATTGGCTTTCACAAAATAAAACCCTACAGGGAGTTGAGAGGCGGAAACTGCTAACATGTCGCCAGCAGCGCGAATATTGCGTAAGACCTTGCCCGATGCGTCGAGGAGTTGTACTTCCGTACCAGGCTTCAAGCCCTTAAAGGAGAGGGACTCACCATTGTCGATCAATGCGACATTGATACCATCGGGGACACCGTCGCCCTCGCCAGCGAAATCCTCAACGACATACGTGTACTTTCTTACTTGGTTCAGGGGATAAGTGATGGTGGTTCTTGAGGTGGTGATAGTAAGGATTCCATTGCAGTACGTGGTGCGTGGCTCCTCTCCAAGGTTGAAGGTCATCACCTGACCGTCAGCCTTCCACACTTTCAAATTGAGGCTTTGCGCCAAGGCTGGCATCTGGCACATCAATGCAAAAGCCATCAAAGCCAGCCATCTTTTGTTTATTTTCTTCATTTCTTTGTTTTTTTAATAATTGTTTTGATAATGTTTTAGTCCAAAGGCGGAAGGTTGAGACAATAAAAAAGCATGGACTATTTAACCTTCGTCTCTGCTTACTAAGGTATCTGCAAAAACTTATGCACCATATACGAGTAAAAGTCCACACCTTGTGACGTGAGCATCAGCTATTACTCTTGGTGCTTCTTCAATTTTGCTAATTTTCAGAAAGCAAAAATGTAAGCTAACGCTTTTTTATCTTAATGTCTTCTAATAGTATTATGGCATAGGCATCTTATTTTAAGTTAGCCCACAAAAGTAAGAAGAAAAAAACATCTTTGCAACCCCCATTTTTCACAAAAAGGAACAAGTGCATTTATATCGTGATTAACCTTAAAAAAATCATGTTCATTCCCATAAAAATTTTTGCGATATTTTTATGGGAATAAGAATGTTGATATAATACTAAGTATTATCGTACTTAGCAATTGAACCTCCAACGGAAGCGAACATCGTGTTTGCGAGAGTATTCAATAACTGACAAACACTGATGCCGTAGGTAGTAACCTCAGGGTATAGGTCCCGTCGGAATTGCGACGAATCGTACTCATCGTACCATTAGAGTTGTTCCATAGGGTGAGTTTAGATGGAGTATCTTGCAGTCGGAAGATGATAGTGACAGGATGGTCTTCCTTGTTGGCGATGTAGAACAACTCATTATTAGCTATGCGTCGATGGGTATGCACTATTGCGCTGTCTCCCTGCTCTATGACTATTGGGCGGGGAATGGCTTCCGCCGAATGAACCACCATGATGCCCTCGGAGCGAAGATGATTAATCAACTGTTGAGTCTCATTCGTGATATGTGCCTTGTCTGCTATGACCAATGCACGATAACTCACTCCGTCGGGTGTTTCCAATCTTCCTCCAACAGCCTTTATCCGTGTACGCAAAGCATCTGCAGTACACACATCCCAATCCAATCCGTCGAGTCCTGCTGGCAATCTGCTGCTGATGGTCTTGATGGGTACGTCATCACCAAGAAACACCAGTACGTCAGGGGCAGCTTTACCTTGGCGTAGCATCACCATAGAACGAGCAGCCTGCTGCCATACGGGTTTCAACTCATGCCAATGGGGATTGGAGCGGTTGATGGCATATTCACGCCCAGCTATATATGGGGCTGACACCGTGGAGTAAGGTATATGGGGTGTGGCACACACCACAAACTCTTGAGCTCCCATTGCAAAGGCTATGTTCGCCACACGCTGCAAGTCGGCTGGCGTATCCTTGTATTCGCAATCAGTCATTGCCTCTGCCGATGCTATTGGCTTGCCATAAAGGTGGGCTGCACTGCTGCAGTCTTTTACATCGTAGGCTCCATCGCGTTGGTAGGTCCAAAACTCTCCCTGAGGCTTATCCACTACCTGTTTCACACTGATGGCATCGCCTGTAATGCAGAGCGCATTGCCAATGGCTTGTGCCGTGAAAGTAATGTTGTTTTCGGCAGCCCGACGTTGGAAGGTTCCGAAGTAGTTGTCGCGGATGCAGTCGCTGATAGTTTGTCGATAGTCATAGAGCACTTGGGATGTTCGTTCCACTGACTCCACTACATAGCCAGCCAACGCGGGCAGATATGGCATGAAGTCGTAGCCACGCCGTGTTCTGAACTCCTCCATCATGCGTGGTGTCCAGTTTTGCGAACCACCTTCGTGCGAATCCATCGTTACTCCAGATATGCCCTTTACACGGTTGAGAATGGTCTGCACATAGCTATCCCAATGCAAATTGGCAGCCTCAGCCGATAGCTTGTCACACTCATAGCCCAATAGGTTCTGTCGCCCGTGCTTAGACTTGGCTCCTGTCAGTACCGCAGCTAATCTCAATATCTTCCAGCGTCCTGGTGATAAGGTTGAGAAATCTCTGTCTTTTATTATACGGATGTTGGCTGGCATGATGACACCCTCATGATTGTAGCTTACAGGAGTGCGCATGTCTTCGGAAAAGTCGCTTTGCAGAGCTGCCAGTTCTTCCCAGCGATCCATTTTGGGTTCACTGCCCAAATGCCACCATCGCAATGTGTCGTTGCCGTGATACTTGATTCTCCAGTATCGTCCCTCGGTGGCAGGAAAGGCTGTAGTGCGGATGCGATACCCCCCTTGGCTGTTATACATCGGTTCAAGGGCTACCACGTCTCGCCAATTCATACTGTCATTGCTCGACTGAAGCACACCAATATCGGGCAGTTTCTCAAATCCATAGCCGCTAAATAGTCCACGTGGGGTATCTGGTCGTTGCATGGCTCCGTTACGTCCTTTTCCACGAGCGTTGTATCTCGCTGTAATGTGCCGCATCTTACCGTCTTCACTGATGGGGATAGCCAATGTTGCAATCTCGCTAACATAACCTTCCGGTCCACTGATATCAAGGTCCCCTTCCATATTCATGCTGCCATCGACGGCAATGGTAAGCACCGCTTCTGCCGACGTTACTCGCTGCATGGCATGATGGGCATCAATCCATTTACCACCGGCACAATAGCCGTTAGAGATATTCACCTCAAAAGAGAGACCGCAACGCAAAGCCTCTTGGGCTGCAAACTGCAGGTGATGCCACCACTGTTCGCTGAAAGCATCCTCTGCACCATTAGCCTCAGCATTGCGGGCATGGTTCTGGTCGTAATAGACCACCCCGCCAAATCCTGCTTCGCGCAATGCCTCGACATCGGCAGTTATGCCTTTGTCATCGGTGTGCTCATATCCGAAGAACCACCATGTTTTTATGCGGTATTCTTGTGTGGGATTCTTCCACAGTTGCTTTGCAGTCAACAAACTGTTTTTCGTGTGTGACCGTATAAAACAAGGTGTACCCAGCATCAAGGCGAATATCATCAACAGAGTCTTCATCTTTACCATAGTTCCGTGATAAATGTAGTTGTTATCATTATCTATTTCAAATGTACACCAGAATAACAGAATGTTGCAAAGGTATAAAAAAAATACAACACACTATTCATTTGTCATGAAAAAGTGATAAAAAGGGCTCTCCAGATTGCGATATTTTTCACCAACTCCTCCCTTGACCTAAAAAATGCCAGTTTTTGAATGATTTCATAATTGATTGGTTATTAATATGTTGCGTAAAACGACCGAATAAGTATGCACTCAAAATGGATTATTTATGCAGAAAAAACGGTTTTTGGGGCTCTCATAACATATTCTGTTAGCTCGCTAACATATATAGTTACGCCCGTAACATACATAGTTATGATGATAACATTATGTTTTACGAGTAAAAACATGATATTTTGTGATGTGAAATCATCCATTTGGCTTCAGGAATTTCTCTTTTGATTTTTTTCGGGAATTTTTTTTGTCAGAGTTTTTTGTATGAATATTTAAGAACATTGATATCAACATCTTTATTTTCCGGCTCAGTAGATTTTTATGGGGGAAGGATAGAAGATTGAAAATTGAAGATTGAAGATTGAAAATTAAAGATTAAAATACTAACATACAAAAAACTTTCATTATGAATGCACTTGAAGAATTTGACGAAATCCTAAGATTTGGCTATAACAGTGAAAAGTTACGCAACATTAAACCGAAGCTTGATAGTTACCTGTTGTCCTGCCCTGAAGAGGAAAAAACCAAATGCCAGAAGAGGATTGAATTGGCAGAAAGACTGATTGCCGAATGTAAAGAGGTAGATAAGCTCCGTCAACAATACACCTTATTCCATGACTATGTATTAAATCATGGAAAGTCAGGAATTGTTGAACTGGAGTATATAGAGCCCTACGGTAACTCCTATGGTGTATGTATAAAGGTTGACAAATACGTGATGGAGCTTGTCCATAAGCCTATGGACAAACCAGAGAAGAACGAGATTCGGA
>Ga0247610_10000340_pt1 | contig 71720 bp, 68 predicted proteins | sample 174DNAGHGhighgp2_FD_193483 | JGI IMG/M metagenome (GOLD analysis project Ga0247610, IMG submission 193483) | Sheep rumen microbial communities from Palmerston North, Manawatu-Wanganui, New Zealand - 1742 DNA GHGhigh gp2 | ecosystem: Host-associated > Mammals > Digestive system > Stomach > Rumen...
CGACCAAACTCGCGACCACCATCATGCGTTTAGCCGGCGCGGCGACCACCTCCGATAGCACCCACGAAGCCGGCACCTATGCCGCCAATTCGCGTGAGACCTTCGGTGCGATCGCTTCCGCGGCCAGCGACGACAGCGGCTCGGCCAAAGACTTCGGCGAAATCGGCCTCGTCACCGCCCGCAGCGGCGAAGGCATCGGCTTCGTCAATGAGTTCCGTCTCGGGACTTTCGCTTTCGAATCGCTTTATAACCAAGCGAACAACACCGCCTTTGCTCAGGCGAACAAAGCGACCATCACCCCGGGGCTTGAGAAAGACTCCGACCAAGTCGACGTCAACCAGAAACTCGACGATGGCGATATCACCATCAACCAATTCTTCCAGGATAAGGGAATCGGCACGATTCCTTATGGCGCGGCAGTCGCCATGCTCAAAGCCGCGAAGATCACCACCGATAACAACGGTGCCCCGGTCAACGACGGCAACCGCGAAGCGTTCTATCCCCGCAACATTTTGTTCAACAAATACTTCAATAAGCACAATGTCTGCGTCATCACCCCGAACGAGATCGCGTACAACACCCCTGGCGCCTCCGAAGCGTTGATCGCTTCTGAAGAAGGCGAACTCAGTGCGACTTACCAGGCTCTCCCGGGCTTCGCCAACGACACCACCGCGGCCCTCCCCGGCATCGGAAGCAATGTCCTCACCGACAAGGACGGCCACATCGTCCTCGCCGTGCGTGCTGGCACCTCTTCCTATCAGGGCGTGCACTTCATCATCGTCCAGCGCTCCGGCCTTGACCTCTATGGCAACGGCACCGACACCCAGGATGCGGATACCCCGACCCTCAGTCAGTACTACACCCTCGGCAAAGTCCCGTTCGAAAGCGGCTATCCGACCGACAGCAATGGCGATCCGATGGTCACCTATATCAACTTCAACAAGCAGCAGAATGCTGACTGGAGCAGCCGCAAGACCAAGCTCCTCGACTTGGTGAAGTCTTACAACAAATCACTCAACACCTATATCTTCCAGGACCTCATCAAGAGTGGCAACATCACTTTTAGTGATGAGAGCATGGAAAAGCGTATCCAGGTGTATAGCGATACGAAGCGTCAGAGCGACTTCGACGACAACTTCACGACTTGGAAAGAAGCTTGGAAGACCTATGCCGAGCAGATCCAGGTTCAGGAAGAGAGCCGCGGCTTGACCTTCGATTGGGCCTCCCAAGGCGGCGAGTTCCGCGGCAACGCGACCGATAAAGGCCGCATGCTCAGCGAAGTCTGCGCGATCGGCTACAGCGCCCACAGCGGAGCCGACTGGGAGCAAGGAGGACGTTGCTACTATGTCAAATAAGAAAATCATTCTCGGTTTGTCCTGCCTCGTTCTCGGGGCTGGCTTCCTTGCCGGTTGCGATGATGTCATCGCCACCCCGATCCCTGCCGAATACGACGAAGCCCAGATCCTCAATGTCGATGGTGTTCCCAACAACACCATGAAGCAGATCTATGACGCCCTCGTCAAAGAAGGCGACAGCAACAGCGAGCGCGTGCTCCGCAACATCCTCAAGATCTACAGCGAATCGATGTTCGGTTCCTTCTGGGAGATCAAAGAGGCCATCGATAGCGGCGTGGATGCCAACATCCAAGCCATCGCCGACGCCCACGAAGTCTACAAAGACGGAGCCGGCAACGGCGCCATCGGCAAAGTCAAGAACATCTACAAGCACTTCCTTTATGAAGTGAAGAAGGTGTTCTATGGCTATGTCACCAACAGTTCCTATCAGGAACGCAGCGAATTCATCGAGAGCAAGTTCTATGACACCCAAGTCAAAGCGAACTACTCCCTCGGCGACGAATACTATGAAGACGCCAAGACCGTCTCCGGCAGCTTCCGGGTCAAAGAATCCCTCGATGCCACCGAACTCGAAGGCTACTTCAAAGATCTCTTCGTCACCTACAAGAACTACATCGACATCGCCGTCCTTCCCGACATCTACCGCGATCAGCTCGTCCGTCAGTATCTTTACACGGTGAACTATCGTTCCCTCGGTCTCTCCTATGCCCGTAAGATCGACGTCATCAAACTGTCCGAGAATACGGCCTACACCGATGCGACCAAGAAGCTCGTCGAAAGCTACGTCAGCAACATCATCGAAGATGATACCAGCGACTTCGCCAAGTACGACTTCACCTTCCTCGATCGTCTTTACAAGGGGATCCCGTTCGACTTCGCCGGCCGCGACGCCGACCTTGACCAGACCGTTGTCGAGAAGATCTATGACGACGCCGGCTGGACCCCGTTCACCGATGCCGATCTCGGCTATGCCGAGTTCAAGGCCGATAACGCCGCCTACGCGACTTCGACCATCTACAAGGAAGGCACCTTTGGTGGCTACATCGCCAACTACCTGAAGACCTATGACAACACCGTCGATGATTCCTCGGTTGTCAGCGACTTCACCAACTCCGGCAACTACACGATGAAGACGGGTTTGGAAATCAAGAAGAATGCCCTCGAGGCCGTCAACGACACCTCCCATGGTTGGTACAACCAGAGCGGTATCGGCTCCATCGTCCCGAGCGACATCTCCAAACGCCTCTTCAAGATCGGCGTTGCCCAGGAAGTCGATAACGACACCATCACCGATGGCCGTTATGGCTTCTACCGCCACGGCAGCTACTTCATGATCCCCGAACAGTTCGAGACCGGCGCCGCCCACCCCTACATCATCAGTGAGTCCGGCACCTACTATCTCGTCAAGGTCGAAGAGGCCGTCATGAACGCCAAGCTCACCGCTTCGGAAGACAACTACTACGACACCGTGCGTAGCGAACCCTACGCCGCCGAGTACATCGCCCGTTCCATCGCCGGCATCCTCTCCTCGAGCGATACCTACAAGAAGGACAGCAACAAGTACTACGTCGAGAAGATGGCGATCGTCTACCACGACACCAGTGTCTACGAGTACTTCCTCAAAACATTCCCGACTCTCTTCGAGTAAGGAAAAACATGCTATAGTTAGAGGTGGCAAGCCCACCTCTTTCTTTTTCTAGGAGAATCTTATGTCCGACGTATTCTGCAAGATCATCGCCGGGGACATCCCCAGCACGAAAGTCTACGAAGATGACAAAGCGATCGTCATCCTCGACATCACCCAGGTGACCAAAGGTCACGCCCTCATCATCCCGAAGGAACACTATGAGAGCGTCCTCGATTGCCCGGAAGAACTCCTCGACCACATCATGCGTTTGGCGCAGATCATCGCCAGAGCCGAAATGGCGGCCTTTGGCGCGAAGGGCGTGAATATTCTCACCAACGCCAAAGAAGCGGCTGGACAGGCCGTCCCGCACTTCCATGTGCACGTGCTCCCGCGTTATGACGAGCATGACGGATTAAAGATCGAATGTCCGCCTTCCGGCATCCCCATGAGCGACTTCCCTCGTCTAGCCGAATCGATCAAGAAACACCTCTAATATGCCAAAAGATTATTTGATACGCGCCAGCGCGTGCGACCATACGATTCGTATCTTCGCCTGCGTTAGCACCGACCTCGTCAAAGAGGCCACCGAAATCCATCATCTTTCCCCGATCGCCGGGATCGCTTTAGGCCGTCTTTTGACGGCCTCAGCCCTCATGGGCGCCACCCTCAAAGGGGAGACAGACTCTTTGACCCTTCAGGTTCGCGGCGAAGGCGCCCTCAAACGCCTGATCGCCGTCTCTGACAGTCAAGGTAATGTGAAAGGCTATGTCGATAATCCGATGGCCTTGATCGCCCCCGACGAAGATGGCCGCATCAAAATCGGAAAAGCGATCGGCAAAGGGACTTTGACCGTGACGAGAGACTTAGGTCTCAAAGAACCCTACGCCAGCACGATCGATTTAAGGACCGGCGAGATCGGCGATGACTTAACCTATTACTTCGCCGCCTCGGAGCAAACCCCGACTTCCGTCGGCCTCGGCGTCCTTTATGACCGTGAAACGGTCACCGTCAAAGTCGCCGGCGGTTTCCTCCTCCAGCTCATGCCGAATGTCTGGGAGCCATATATCATCACCCTCGAAGAGAATCTCTCCGTCCTCGGGGATATCACGGCCATCTTGGAAAAAGACCCCCGTCCCGAAGTCCTCATCGAAAAGATCTTCGACGGACTCGATTATGAGATTTTGGAGAAGAGAGAAATCCAATACCATTGCCCTTGTAACAGGGATCGGATGGAACGGGCCTTGATGAGTCTCGGAAAAGACGACCTGACCAAACTCGCGGAGGAACAGGAAACAACCGAAATCGTCTGCGACTTCTGCCAAAAGAAGTACATATTCTCGAAAGACGAAATCCGCGAGATGATAAAGAAAAAAGACTAGGAATCCCTAGTCTTCTTTTTTGTTATAGAGGGGATTGTAGTAGAAGGCGTCATCTAAGGCGTAGATCTTTTGGCTCCACTCGCCGGGGGCGACACCCTCAAGGGCTTTGTCGAGCACCAGCATCTTCGCGTCGAGGTTATCGATCATATTGAGGACCATCGCTTCGCGGGTCTCTGGGACGACCGGGCTGCCGAATTCGGGTACCCCGTGATGCGATAACACCATATGCTCAAGGAGAATCGGCATCTCACCAGTCAAGCCTAACGCGTGGGCCGCTTCGCGGACCTCGGCCTGCATGATGGAAATGTGGCCGAGCATTCTGCCTTCGAAGGTGAACTTCGTCGCCACCGGGCCGGAAAGCTCGGTGATCTTGCCGATATCATGGATCAAGGTGCCGGCGATGAGATAATCGCGGTTGAGGTTCGGATAGATCTTGCAGAGGGCTTCGGCGATGTCCGCCATGGTGACCGAATGATAGAGAAGCCCCGAGGCGAACGCATGGTGATTCCGCACCGCGGCCGGATAGTCATAATAGTCGGCTTTGTGCTGATCGATGAGATAGACGACCATCTTCTTGAGGTCGGGATCTTTGATCGATTCGATATAGGCGTCCGCTTTCTTTTTGAGTTCTTCCTTCGGAACCGGGCATTCTTTGACGAAACGGGCGATGTCGACATCCCCTAAGGCGACCGGTCTCGCCTCGAAGATTTTGAATTGGAGTTTGTCTTTGTATTGATACACTTCGCCGTAAACGGACACGACGTTGCCGGAAGCCAAGATGTTCAAATCCTCATCGGCGACATCCCATTTCTTGCCTTCGATCTGGCCGGAGGAGTCCTGCAATGTGACGTTCAGATAACGGCTGCCATCGGCTTTGACGCCGCGGGAAAGCCCGCTGACGAGGAACTGGGTCTCAATCACGAGACCATCGGTGAATTCGCTGATTCTTTTGCTCATTGGGGTAATACCTCCTCAATCATATCCATTTTATAGCCTTTACCCAGTAAAGAGCGAATGATTCTCTGCCGTAATTCATAGCCTTCGTATTTACGGCTATAACTGGCTTTCGCTTTGGCGTAATCGGCGGCGAGTCTCTTCCTCACTGCTTTTGGGTCTTCTGCGATTTGCTCCGCAAAGCGTCTAGCTACTTCGCGGTCATAACCGCGATCGACGATGGCTTTCTCGATCTTCTGCCGCTTTGTCCGATACGGCAACGAGGCATAACGCCGTTCAAGAGATGGCATCAACCGTTCGACTTGCTTATCCTGCCGTTCGAACTTCAATCCTTCTAACACTTCCGGGGCGATGCCTTTCTCATAACGGAGGGCGTCGAGGATACGGTTCGGCCCATAAAGGGCCGCTTCCTTGGATGCGGCATAATCTTCCGCATAACGGGCATCATCCAATAATCCTTCTTTTTTGAGGATGAAGACGATCTCTTTTAAGTCACCGCATTCGGGGAATTTGGCGAGCACCTTCTCTTTGAGAAGATGAACGCTGTAGGGTCGGCGGGCCAATAGACCATGCGCATACCGTAACGGCTCATCGAGATCCGCCAAATGTTTGAGACGGAAATATTCGGCGCTGCCAACGGCTTTGCCGACATAAAGAGGGGTTTCGCTGAAGGCATCCAAAGACAACGACAAAGTCCAGGCATCGGTCGCGACGACGTATTTGCCTTTCTTTCGGGTGATGGAACGGATGGTCTTAGTACTTCTTTTTGATGGCACGGCGATATACCTCGATGATAGATTCGTAGAATTTGTCTAAAGAATAGGGTTCCAAGGTTTTTAAACCTTGATTGATCAGAGCGGACCGCTTGACGAAGCCGAGATTGACGATGCGGAGCAGTTGGGTCGCCATCTCATGCTCATCGAAGAAGAAATAGCCGTTCTTCTCATTCTCGATGAGACCCGAAAGCGATTCGTCATAACGGGTCAGCAACGGGACGCGAGCCGCCAACGCTTCCATGAAAGTGAGGCCCTGGGTCTCGCTGGTTGAAGCGGATACAAAGCAGTCCGATAAAGCGTAATAGTATTGGACGTCGTCGGGGTCCACCGGACCAACAAAGACGACTTTGCTCGAAATATCGAGTTTGGCAGCGAGATTTTTGAGGTTGTTGAGATCCGGTCCGCCACCGACGATGAACAAACGGATTCTCACCGCCGGATTGGCTTGGACGAAGACGCGGAATCCGCGGAGGATCATATCGATTGATTTCTCTTTGGCGATGCGGCCGATCGAGGAAAGGATGAATTCATCGCCATCGATCTTCAATCCATCTTTGATGGATTTAAGTTTCTCTTCGTCGATGTATTTCGGATCGAACTTAGCAAAATCGACGCCGGTCGGAATAACGCTTAACGAGGCATCGACCCCGATGTAACGCATATATTCTTTGATCTTTTCGCTCGGGGTGATGAACTCATCGGCCGAACGGGACTTCATACGGACATAACTACGGACGACGCTTCGGGCGGCACGATCCAAGACCAGACCGCCGGTGACATACCAAGCGTAGTCTTCGATCATCGTGTGATAGGTATAAACCGTCGGGGCTTTTAGGCGCGAAGCGACTAAAAAACCGAATTGTCCCACCGGGCCGTCCGTTTGAATATGGATGACTTCCGGTTTGAAATCGCGAACGATCTGCATGCCTTTCCGGCTCCAAAAGTTGGTGATGATGTAGCCGTAATATCGTTTCATGCGGATACCCGGAATCCGAACGATATTCTCGCTGAAATCGAAACCTTTGCCTTCGGGGTTCGGGGTGACGACCAAAACCTCATGGCCATGGGCCACCAAAGTATCCCTTAGGTTACGGGCGCTGACGGCGACGCCGTTGATTTGGGGCGGATATGTATCGCTGAAAATGGCGACTCTCACTCTTTGCCGCCCTTGCCTTTCTTTTTCTCGATCTTGCGAACGAGTTTGTCGGCTTCTTTGTTATCCGGTTTGGACGAAGACGACTTCACCCGTTTGCGGATTTCCTTCCGCGACAGCTGGCGAGTCTCGTAGAGGGTATCCACGGAAAGCTTTCGCATCTCCATGGTTTCCATCTGGATGGTAAGGAACTCTTTGCGGTTGGCATATTCGAAGTCTTTGGACGGACGGCCTTTGTAAACCGAGGCGATGATGCCAGACACGATGACGACGATATGGAAGGTAGCGGCACGCCAAAGGATCTGGGAAATCGCCATATTGGCAGCCGCCTCACGGATAACAACCCCGCCTTCACCAAAGGTGGGACCGATGATATCGCGGAACATCGGCTGGAATAACGCTTCGGCGATACCGGCAGCGCCCGGAATCGGGAACAGACCCGTGGTCATTTCGTGGAAGGATGATAAGAACGCCGTATGCATCATTCCAAGGAATGATATATCACCGACCGCATCGAAAGCCGCCGCGCTGAAATACGGCAGAGAGAACCGCACAAACAACATGATCATAAATAAGGCGCTGATCAATAAGGCGGCCGGGATGTTCGTAAGAAGACGGCGTAACTCGATTTTGAAGTTTTCGATCTGGACGCGGAGGTTCTCTCTCGTTTTGTCCGGATTCTTGATCAACCGCATCTTGGCGCCCAAATTGACGACGCGATGCATAATGAAATTATGAATGCGATGGCTGTAGCTCATTAAGAACAGCAACCCAAGAATGCTGACATTCAGTAAGAAGCCGATGATCATGAGCGGCAACAAAGTGATGTTGGCGTTGCCGATCTTGAACGAGAAGGAAGACAGACTGACGATTTTGCTCCATTCGACGATGATGGCAACGATATCGAAAACGATGAGGTTGATCTGATACAGAATGAACCACATGACGAAGATGGATGCGGCGTTGCTGACGGGAACGCCCTGTTTCTTCATCGTGAGGACCTGCATGACCTGACCACCGCTGGAAGACGGGGTAACCGCACTATAGAAAGCGCCGACGAATTCATTTCCGAGGGCTTTTCCATAGTGGTACGAACGCGTGTACATGCGGCCGAAGAACCAGATAATGAGGGCTCCGATGCCATGGATCCCGAAAACGAGGGCCAATAAACCAATGACCCACCACACATTGGCGGTCGCCAAAGCGTTCCAGGTGATCTTGGCGCCTTCCGCGACGCTGCCGTCACCGGCGCTGAGCAAGGATAAGACAATTGAAACGACCGTCAAAACGACGACGATCAAAATGGAAACTAAATACTTCCATTTTGCTTTCTTTTTCTTCGGGGGCTCGCCCGTTTGGGGAATCTCTGTGACTTCGTCGCTCATAAAATACCGCGAGTATTTTACTCGTTCTTTTTATTGCCGACTAGACACCCACCCCCACCGAAAGGCGGAAATACGAGCAAAACAGCGAAGAAATGGGGATTATATGACCGCAATATTTCCGCAAGAAATCGAAAAATCCCCGCAATTTACAAAAATCATCCTCAAAAATGAACGGAATCAATATAATGTTCCCGTGAAGAAAAAGCAGGTCATTCTCGCCGCCTCGCTCGGGTGCGCGGCGATCGTCATGGGATCGCTCGCGTTCTTTCCTAGTCTCGCGGGACGCGCAGGCGACGGCCCCAACAGCAGCTGGATGGCCGACGTCGCCGAGAATACCTTGCTCCGCCAACTGACCATCCCCGGCACCCACGACACCGTCGCCCGTTATTCGGTCGGCGATGTGGCGGGCCGCTGCCAAGACCTCGATATCCGTTCCCAATTGAACATCGGGGTTCGGTTCTTTGATTTAAGACTCTCGCTCGATTCGGGCAAACTCAAAGGCGTCCATAACTATGTCGATGAGAAAATCGGCATGGACAAGATCATGAAGCAATTCGATGGCTTCCTTGCCGACCATCCGACGGAAACCCTTTTGGTGTCCGTGAAAGATGAGGGCAAGGTCCATGATGGATTCGACGAAGCGGTCAAGACGGCATTCGAAGGCCGCTTGGTCGATTTCGACCTCGATCTCCGGATGGGCGATTGCCGTGGGAAAATGGTTCTCTTCGCCCGTTACGCGAACAATACGGTCGGCACCCCCTGCCATGAAGGCTGGGAAGACGGCGGCGATCCGGTCAAAGAAACGATTTTCCGTCTGCCGAACAACATCCTCGTCCAAGACCACTACAAATTGCCGAATATCGAAACGAAGACGACCGAAATCTCCAAGACGTTAGATATGACCGCGGATGAAGATGCCTTCGCGTTGAACTTCTTCTCCGGCTATAAGGGTTCCGGATTCCCGCCCTCTTACTCGGTATCCGTATCCAAATACATCAACCCGCAAGTTGGTGAGTTGCTCGAAGGCCGCAGCCATTGCGGCGTCTGCATCGTCGACTTCGCGTCCGCGGAACTCGTGAATACGATTTTGGAGGCCAACCAATGAAAGGCATGCGCATCGTATCCAAAATCGTCCTCTGCTTCGGGGCACTCATCACCGGCCTCCTCGGTTTGATCTTTGCCTTTATTGAGGGAAGAGCCTTATTCACCGGTGACGCGATGGCGTTATACGCCAATCCGGTTTCCGGCATCTTTGTGTATCTCTTTAGGACTTTGATCGCCATCGCTTTCGCGGCGAACGCGATCTTCTGTTTGATCAAGATCCATAAAATGGATGCCGTCATCCTTTTTGAGGTCATCTTCGGCGGATGTCTGTTCGTCGCGGCATGTTTCTCTTCGGCCCTGTTGTCCCAGTTCTATATCTCTTATCTCTGGATCATGGGCACCTTGTTCTTGCTCATCGGGGCGATTTTGTCCGCCACATTCAAAAAGGAATAAAACGCATAGGAGAATGCGCTCGCGAATGCGGGCGCTTTTTCTTTTTTAGCAGTTTTTTCGCTTTCGCGCGTTATATTATACGAGGAACGTATGAACGACTTGAGTCTTCAAGAAATCCAAGCTTTCCTCAACGGGGACGAAGAAGCGGCCGCCAAGGTGTACTACGCCTACCGCAACCTGATGTACTTCATCATTGCCAGTTACGTAGACAACAAGGATGACTGCGACGATTTGCTCAGCGAATCGTTCCTCCGTGTGCTCGAAGCCCGCGAGTCTTTGACGAGTGGGCATGGTCTCAAATCCTATTGCGCCTCGATCGCCAGGAACTTAGCCCTGTCCTTCCTCCGCAAACGGAACCCGACCGAATCCTTCGATGAGGCTTACGCCCCAAGCGAGGATTCCGTCAGTGAGATCTATGAGCAGTTGGAGCCGCTTCTAAGCAAGAAAGAGATCATGGTTCTCTATTACAAGGCGGTGTTTGGCTACCGCTGGGAAGAGATCGTCGAACTGACGGGGATCCCCTCTTCCACCGCTCGTCTCCTCTATAAGCAAGCCAAAGAGAAAATCAGAAAGGAAAGCAGATGAACTGGAAGAAACGCGGAAACGACAAACTCGATTCGCTCATCGCTAGTTCGGCGCGCATCAAGGAACCGGAAGTCCATAAAGAGGAATCCGTCCCGAGAGTCCGCCGCTTCGCCCCGAGCATGGCTTTAGCCATGTCCGCTGCCGTAGCGGCCGTCGTGGCCGCTGGTGCGACCGGCATCGTCCTCGCAGAGAACCGGAACGCCAACGCCGGCGCTCCAGATGGGACCGAAACTGGTATCCCCGGCGAAGCCGCGACCATCAATGTCGCCGAGAATGTCACCGGGCAAAGCGGCGCTCAATTCACCGCCAACGAAGTCCGTTTCGAAGACGAATGGTTCTACATCGACGCCGACATCGATTTCCACAATGTGAAGATGAATAAGAACATCTTCGCCACGTCGGGATCGGTCTCGTTCGCCAAATTGGAATTCTTGTCGTTATCGAATGACTTCATTCTCGTTGAGAATGGCGATTCCTATTTGGTGAGTGCCTCCGGAAGTCACCTCGAGTTCCCCTTCCATGTGACTGGGGAATATCCGAATCCCTTAACGTTCCAGATCTCTTCTTTCCCTTTCAGCAACACGATTTTCTCTTATTAAGGAGAAAAGCATATGAAACACAAAACTCTCGTTCTCGCCTTGTCCGCCCTTTTGCTCGTCGGCTGCCAAAACGAGGAAAGGTACGCTTCCTTTGAATTGCCGAAGAACATGGAAGTCGCCGCCCAAGCGGCCGATCCCTTGAAGTCCGAAAATAAAACCCCACTCAAAACCAGCCATCCCCAGTTCGTGAATGACTTAGCCACCTTCTCGGGCGACTTCATCGATAAATCGATGTCCGCTTTCGATAACAAAGAGGACAATTCCTGCATCTCCCCCGTTTCCCTCTTCGGGGCGATGGGGATGGTCGCTTCAGCGACCACCGGGGACGCCCAGGATGAAATCCTTTCTATGCTCGGAATGAGCCTAGAAGAGGTTGAGGCGGCCGCAGGACCGTTGGTTGAGAATTTATCCTATGAAGCGCCGAAAGACGCCCCAAAGGGCCTCTGCACCTTCGATAACGCGATGTTCCTCCAAGACGGACACCGCTTCAACCAAGAAGGGCTCAATCATATCGCGGATAAGCATTATGCATCCAGCTATATCCTGAACTTCTTGCACATGAACGCGGAAGCCAATCGGGCGATGACCGAATATATCGATCGCAAGACCCATGGCTTAATCAAACCCGAATTGGGTTTGGATGTGTTCACCGTCTTGGTGTTTATGAATACTTTGTATCTCAAAACCGTCTGGTCGGGATTCGATATGGGTGAGACCGACAATAAGGATGTCTTCACCCAAAGAGATGGGTCCACCGAAAGGATCAAATACCTCAAGACCCCGTATCTATCCGGAAGACAGAACCAACACGATACATTCTCTTCGTTCGGTATCCCTCTCACGGCGAACTGCTCCCTCCGTTTGATGGTCCCGGGTGAGGGTCATACCCTCAACGACATCAAAGCCGTCGATTGGACCGCGGTCGCGCATGAGACATATGCCGCCAACATTGGTAATGCGATCTATAACACCCGGGCCTTCTTCCCGGCTTTCACCATCGAAGGCGACTTCGACTTGCTCGGACTATTAAAGAGTGGCTATGGCATCAACACCTTATTCACCGATCCCGACTTCAGCCCCATCAGCGAGGATCCCCTCTATGTGACCGGGGTCCGCCAACTCACGAAGCTCATCACCGACAAAGAAGGCGTCGAAGGCGCGGCGGTCACCGTCGTCGAATGCGGGGCCACCGCGGTCGAACCGCTGAAACAGAATGTCTACGAAGAGTTCTACGCGAACAAAGCCTTCGCCTATGAGGTGGTCAACGAAAAAACCGACGCCATCTTGTTCGCCGGTTTCGTGAATTCTTTATAAGAGTTTTAGGATGTCTTCGACGATCTGAGGCGGGGTCAGGTGATTGAGTTCCAGGACGTCCTTCGTGGGCATTAAGTCATGGAAATCCTTCTCCGCCCCGAAGCACAATACCTTCACATCGCTCGTCCCGTAGTGGCGGGCGATTTTTTCGCCGAAGCCACCCATGACGACGCCGTTCTCTAAGGTGACGATCACTTGGTGATCGCGTAATAACGCGTTATAGAATTCTTCATCGATGACATCGAACCGCATCGGATCGACCAAAGTCGGATCGATGCCATGTTCTTGCAGGCGGTCCACCACCTCTTCGCCGAGGCCGAGGAATCCGCCCAAAGCGATGATGGCAACCTTCTTGCCTTCTTTGACGATGTGGGGTCCGGGGATATCGTCATAACGGATCTCCTCACCGCATTCGCGGTACACATCCGGATCGAAGATGATGACCGGATGTTCGGTCTGCTCGAGGGACCAATCGATCGCGGCGAGATAACGTTCTTTGTCGGACGGGGCAAGCAATACCAAGTTGGGGATCGCCGTCGTCATCGCGATATCGAACATGCCATTATGGGTGCAATCGCCGCCCTCGATGCCCGCGCCCATGACAAGGATGGTCGCCGGGCTCATATTCATCGCGAGGTCTTGGGTCAATTGGTCGAAGGTTCTTTGCAAGAAGGAGCCGAATATGGCGGTGACTGGTTTGCCACCCCTTCTGGCAATGCCAGAAGCCAAGGCGATCGCATGTTCTTCGGCGATGCCGACATCGATGAACTTAGAACCGGCTTCCGCGCGTTTCTCGGCGGTGAAGCCAAACACGCTCGGGGTGCCCGCTGAAATGGCGATGATCTTGGGATCCTCTTTCATCTTCGCAAGGAGATGGTCCCCGGCGATTTTTTGATAGGAAGGCGGATACTTGGAAGGATCGAATCCGGCCGGCATCGTCCAATGGGATCTCTCTTTGTCCTTCTCGCACCACTCAAGACCTTTACCCTTTAGGGTATGGATATGTAAGACGATCGGATGATCGATGCCCTTGACCGATTCGAAGAGGTCAATGAGGGCATCGAGATTATTCCCATCGCCGAGGAAGCGATAATCCAAACCCAAGGATTTGAAATAGTTGTCTTTGCATTCCCCGTTGGTCTCGCGGAGCAAGCGGAGATTCTCGTTCAAACCGCCTTGGTTGGGGGCGATGGACATCTCATTGTCGTTGGCGATGATGATGAAGTTCGATTTCATCACCCCGGCAAACTCCAAGCCTTCAAAGGTTTCGCCGCCGGTTAAGGAGCCATCCCCGACGATCGCGATGATATTCTCATCGCCGCCGCATAAGTCGCGGCCCACCGCCAAACCGGATGCCAAAGAGACGCCGGTTGAAGTATGGCCGATCTTGAACATATCGTGTTCTGATTCGGCCGGGGTGGTGAATCCGCTTAAGGAATTGTATTTAGAGGGATCCATGAACCCTTCTTTGCGGCCCGTGAGGATCTTATGGGTATAGCTTTGATGAGAGACATCGAAAACGATCTTATCCTTCGGGGAATCGAACACATAATGAAGGGCCACGGTCATCTCGACCATGCCGAGGTTGGAACCCATGTGGCCACCGGTCGCGGACACCTTAGTAATTAAGACGGAACGGATCTCATCAACAAGTTGATGTAATTCTGCGCGATTCAGCTTTTTCACGTCGGCGGGCGAATAAATCGAATCAAGCAACATAGGGCTCTCCTTTCAATGGGAAAACGGGATATCAGGCATTCGCGGCGGTCTCATGACCGTCGGATTCGGCTTCGTCTTTATAGAGTTCGGCAATGACTTTGAATTGATCGAAGGTGGCGATGAAGGCATCCACCGCCTCGGGCGAGAATTGGGCCCCGCGGCCTTTGACGATCTCGTTATAGGCATCATCCATCGTCCAGGGTTTCTTGTAGCTCCGGCGGCTGGTGAGCGCATCAAATACGTCGGCCACGGATACCAACTGGGCCACTCTGGGGATCTCATCCCCTCGACGGTGATTGACATAGCCTTTGCCGTCCCATCTCTCATGATGGTTGCCGGCGATGATGGCTCCTAACTGCATGATGTTGCCGGGGACATCGCGAAGCAAGAGGTCGCCATAGGCGACATGTTGCTGCATGATCTTGAATTCTTCATCGTCGAGTCGTCCTGGCTTCTCCAAAATCTCATTGGGGACCATGATCTTGCCGACGTCATGGAGCATCGAGGCGATCTTGATATCGTGCACCTCATTGGGCGAGAAGCCCATCTGGGTGGCTAGAATGCCAGAGTACTCGCTGACGCGCTTGACGTGATGGCCCGATTCGCCGGACTTGGCTTCCAAAATGGTGGCGAAGTTCTCGGAGATGGCGTCCTGCTGTTCGACCATCGCCTGCAAGGTGGCGCGGACTTTGTCCGCCATGATATTGAAGCTCTCGCCGACATCGGTGATTTCGTCATTGGATTTCTTTTCGACTTCGGTGTCATATTCCCCACCGGCGATCGAACCGGCCGCTTTGGAAAGATCGCGCAAACGATGGACGGTCGAGCGGCTTAAGGTGAGGGCGAGGCCGATACCGACGATGACGGATAACGAAACGATGCCGATCGTCACCCAACGGTTCCGCGCCTGGGCGGCTTGTATCGAACTGTGATTGATATAACTGACATACTTCCAACCCTGTGGGTTGATGGTCGATACGACGGCGCTGTAATCGCTGCCGAAATGATCGCCGACTTCGGCCGTCGCGCATTCTTCGCTCGCGAGGGCGTCGGCCTTCTCTTCGCCCGAAGCGACATTCAAGATCCGTTTGCCGGTCTCATCGTATAAGAACATGCCTTCGGTGTCGTATTTGGTGTCGGTGATGCAAGATAAGAAACTGTCTTGATCGAATCGGTATTCGATATAGCCGACGACCTGCATGTCATGTAGATCATCGACGCCGAAATTGACCAAGGCGCGCCAGGCATATAAGGATGGCTCCACCACCGCGGTGCTGGGTTTGGTATAGCCTTCGCCGAAGAACCAAATGGTTGAACCGGAGTTGGCGAGCAAGCGGTTATAACGTTCTTCGGTGAAGAAGTGGTTCGAGGCGGTCCGCATCGGATTGAGGCGGTTTAAGACGGGGGCGTCCACGAACGGGGTGTACATCGTCGCTTCTTTGATGTCGGGATCCGAATAGGTCAAATAGTCCAAAGCCCCGATGATGGTCGAACCATCGCCGAGTTTGTTCTCGCCCTGGAGGGCGGTTTGCAACCGGGTATAGGCCGTCGCATCGCTGGAGGCGGTCAAGATCGAGTTGGCGAAATCGCTGTTATAGCCAATCTGATTGGCTAATAACTTCATGGATGTATCCGCGCTCTGAAGGGAATTGATCAAAGCGTTCTCGGCGTTGAGAGAGACGCTCTTAAGGGTGTCTCTGGCCGAGGTGCGGGCATTATCCGAATAACTCAAAGACAACGTGACGCCTAAGGCAATCGCGGGGATCGCTAGACCGATGGCAAAAGTAAGGGCCAGCTTCGGTCCGATGGTCATGCGGGCTTTGTTCTTCGTTTTCACGTAGAGTATTGTATCAAAATTCGGCGTCGAAGAATAATCTTCTTCGCGCGGTCAGTTATGCTACAATGCTAGGGATGAAAAAGTTTTTGCTATTGGCAGCGCCCCTATTGCTCGTTTCCTGCGCTGGTACACCGGTCGATTCTTCGATCCCCGATTCGCAGGAACTCGATGATCGCGGAATCATCAAGAATGATACCGAAATCACTTTCTTATGCATGGCCGATAGCAGCTACTATGGCAAGCTCCAGGACATGGTCCGTAAGTTCGAGCTAGAAGAGCCCCATGTCAAAGTGAATTTGGCCAATCCGCAGGGATCTGGCAAAGCAGCCTCCATCGAACGCATTGTCGTCACCGGTTTCTTCAAAGAAGACTATCCCGACATCGTCCAATGCTATCCGGATAACGTCATCAACTATCTATACTTCGACAAGGTGATGGATATGCGTCCCTTCTTATCGAATGAAGGATACGGGTTATCCGAAGAAGAACGCGAAGACTATATCGAATCCTTCATGAAAGAAGGCGCCGAGTACGCCGTCGAAGGGCAATACTCTTTGCCGTTCTGCAAATCGACCGAAGCGATGTATTACAACGCGGATGTCTTATTGGGATTGAACCTATCTAATGTGGATTCGTCCATTAATAATGGACAACCATTGGATGCGGCCTATTTGGACTCATTAACCTGGGAAGAACTGCTCGAGAAGTTATGCCCGGCGATCATCGCCTATAACGAATCCGCCGAAGAGAAGATCATCAAACCGGATACCTTGGGCAAATACTCGGTCGTCACCTATGACTCGGATCAGAACTTCTTTATCACGTTAGCCAACCAATATGGCTACGAGTACACGAGTGTCGATGACGAAGGCCATGGCCATATCGGTTTCAATAACGCCGGGATGCGGGGTTTGATGCATACGATGTGGGACGCCAAAGACAAGCATTACTTAGAGACGTCGGGCACCTACGAAACCTATGTGTCCAACCTGTTCCAAAAACAAGGCGCCTTATTCACCATCAGCAGCACCGCCGGACTAACCTATAACTACAACTTCGATGAACCATTCCGCATCGGGGTGGCAAGCATCCCCCATGCGGAAGGCAAGGAAGAGAAGAATATCAACCAAGGGTTATCGGTATGCTTCTTGGATCATGAGGACAATGACCGTTCCTTAGCGAGCTTCCTTTTATGGAAGTACATCACCAATGTGCAGAACTCTTCCGATTGGGCGATCCATACGGGTTATATGGGCATCCGGAACAGTTCCTATGAGACCGATGAGTATCGGGCGGCGATCACCCCACCGGAAGACTTATCGTCCTTCGAGGCCGCGAAAGCGAGCAACATGCAGAAGATCGCCGACATCCGTGGATCGACCTTCAACACTGCCGTGTTCAATGGATCCAGCAACGCCAGGACCGCGGTTGGGGAACTGATTGTGAAGTGCCTCAACAGCGATGGATCGGATGAGGCGATCAGTAACTTGTTCGCCCAATATGAAGCAGAAGCGAACGAGTACGTGACGGAATAAAAAGAAACCCCCGATTTGTCGCTAACGTTTTTAGGGATCTACATAAACTTTTAGGGAAATGTTTTTTTGTCTTCCACCTCGAATATCGAGGTTGTCATTTGCGGTAGCAATCATCGGCCCAATCTTGGATAAGTCAATAATTTCGTAAGAATCGTCGGCAACAAAAATGATGTAATCTACATCAACGAGCGTTTCCTTCATATACTCGAGTAAATTTTTATCCTCGCAAAGCTTATAAAACCTGTCAAAAGAGCTATTCACATAAACACCCAACCGGGCAGATTCAAATTCAATCAAAAAAACCACAACTTGATTTGTATATCCGCTGTTCCTCAATGATTTCAAGTGACGTTCTGTGTTTCTTTTAAAGGATTTAACGAACGATTCATATGAAAAACATTCATGAGTATCTTCCACCGCTGCTGTTCTTATCGTCCCCGGACAACGAGAACTTTCAAGAAATTTTTGATCCTGTTCTTGGAAATATTTTTCCTTTTCCCGTTGACATGATGCGTCATTGATTTTGTATTGTGAACCCTTCTTTGTTTCGTTAGAAGCACTAACCTCAAAATGTTCGATTATCCCACCATCAAAAAAGAAATCCGGAAAAATATTATCTTTTTTGTTTTGGCAAACCGTTGAAAGAATGGAATCCATTTTAAGGAAATCGGAATTGTCAAATTCCCTTTTAAAATGATTGCGGCCATAAAAAGCATTTTTTATGTTTTCTAAACAGCGAACTTCATTTGCTCGGGACATACACCATTCTCTTGAATCGATAAAATCTAAGTTAGAGCAAAAATTGAATCAGCATCAGAAAAGCCTGCCACCAGATGGTTTTTTCTTTTGGAGCAACTTGTTCGATATGCTCATAGCTTAATTTGTGACTTAATTTTTTCCAAAGCTCCTTCTGTTGCCAATTTCTCCGCGAGTTTAAGTGTATTCTTGATGCTTTCAATCAGTACTGATCTACATCTGTTTTCCAATTCACTGTCTCTGGGAAATGGTTTTTTGGCATCCTGACACTCTCTAGAAATGCTGTTCTTAGCAACTTGATATTTGTATATAGAAACAAGCATTTCCTCATAAGAAAGAATGAAATCAGCAAGTGAGCGGCCCATTGAATCCGGAAAGATAAGCCTTGTTTCTTCACACATGTTTCTTAATTCTTCCATTTTAAGAAGATATTTTCTTCTCCACTCTGTTTCTAAGGCATGAGAAATGACTGGCTGAATTTCTTCAAGAAAAGAGCTATTTGTCATCCATAAATAAAGCGAATCAACCGCGTATAAAGGCCCTTCCTTCGAATCGTTAATGTATGCTTCACAAATGGAGCTATGTTCCTCACACAAAGATTTCATCCCTATGACAGTTAGAAAGATTTTAATGCGCCTATCAAACATTGATTGTTTGTTGCTTTTGGAAATTTGCGTAATAGAAATAACTATTGCAGCCACGGCCGTAACGGCCGTGATGACGGATAAAACAATGCTAACAATTGATTCGGTCGTCATAGATCAGTTCGGCTCATGGGCCTCCTTCCATATTTCTTGAAGGATTGGCCTTAAGATTAAGTCTTTCCAGTTTGTCTTAAATTCCGGTCGTTTGATTAGTTTTGGGTAAGAAGGGTGGTTCATAATCAATGAATAGACGTTGCATCTGTCATCCATTGAGTTGTTCATAATCGCGTCTTCAAATTCAAAATATTCTTCGGCATTTTGAAGTACTTTTTTGCAATAGTTATTCAATAAGAGGAAGGCTTTGACCTCGTCATGAAGCTTATCTTCAGCCGATAAGCCAATTCTCTCGTTAAACATTTTGATAACTTCCTTTAAATCGTCTCTGGTAACCGCGCCCTTCCTGGTCGAACCGCCTGTAGAGACAATTTCAACGTTGCTCGGATAATTTGGATTATCGATCGTGCCGCCTTCTTCGAGGGAAACATCTGTAAACACAACGTTTTCTTTCACTATCTGGATGGTGGGATCTACCGTCTTGGTTTTAATGCAAGCCAAGAAAAAGGCATAGAAGTAGTACTTACCAGTAATTTCTTCATCATCAATCTTTCTTAAGTTGGCCGTTACTTCGTAAACGTGAACAAATCTCCGGACCTTCCAAATCAACTCTTTCCTATAATCAGTTTGTTCTTCTAGATTATGAGAATGATCTTCGACCTTTGATTCGAGGGCCGCTCTAGTCTTGTTGACTATGTTTGTAAGTTTGGAGTTGAATTCGTCGGTTTCGTCATATCTCTTCAGAAGAACGTATTTGTATGCCTCTTTAATATCGGAATCACTGGCCAAGCCAATATCATCGACAATTTGACACAGAGTATTAACTGTTTCAGCGTTTTCTTTTTTGTAATATTTTGCGTCAGAATAGAATTCGCTAAAGTCCTCCAAAACCGTATCAAAATCATTGATATAATCAATGATATGTGTTCTTTTTTCAGGATAATCAGGACAGATTCTATTCAATCTAGAAAGGGTTTGAACCACTTTTGTTCCGTGAAGAGGATTATCGACCATCATATAGCAAAGATAATCTTCATCAAAGCCGGTTGTATATTTATCAGCAACGACCAAAAGCTTATATTCTGGGCAATTGTGGAAAACCCACTCTAAAGTTCTATCGCTCGGAAGATTATTGATTGAAGTCTCCGTTACTTCTTGTCCGTTTTCTTCCAAAGAACCAGAGAAAGCAATGAGGGCTTTGATGTTAAGTTTGTTTTCCTTAATATATTTTTCTATTTTTCTTAAGTACGTGAGGGCCTGCTGTCTTTCACCGGTTACAATCATAGCTTTGGCGTTGCCATGCATGAAATTCAGTTTCGTTCGGAAGAAGTTCATGAAGATCCTTGTCTTTTCTTCAATTACCTCCGGAAGTTGATGAACCATCTCGGTCATCTTTCCTGCGGCTTTCATGACTTCCACTATTTTCTCGTCTTCCGTTGTTGACAAGGCTTTGCAATACAAATCATAGGATGTATAGCCCCTCAAAACATCGAGAATGAAGCCCTCTTCAATGGCTTGTTTCATTGAATAATGATAGAAGGGGTCGTATTTCGTTCTATCTGGTAATTGTGTCGGGGTGCCAAATATTTCTTTTGTGTTTTTCTTTGGGGTGGCCGTGAAGGCTATATATGTCGCATTTTCTTGCTTTCCTTCCGCTTGAGCATTGGCGGCCGCAATCTTGCCAAACAATATATCCCAATCGATGTCTGGCTTATGAGTATCCACATACTCTTTAATCGATCTTTTGCTTTTGCTTCTTGTGGCTTTTTTTATTGCCATCATGTATTCGCCTGAAGTTGAATCATGGCCTTCATCAATGAGAATAGCAAACCTCTTTCCGGCCGTTCCGGACACTTGATCAAAGGAATTTAGGAACTTCTGCATGTTCGCAATAATGATTGACGCGTCGCCATTAATTGCATCAGCCAAATCGTCACCATCGCCCGGGGCAATAACATAACCGTCATGATGATCGAGATTGGCAATTTGGGTACTTAATTGGCTATTAATAATCAAGCGGTTAGAAACAACAATGACCTTGTCAAATATCTTCCTGTTCTCAGCATCATTTAAATATGAAAGCTTATACGCCGTCCAAGCAATCATCAGTGTTTTGCCACTGCCTGGTGCGGCTTGGATCAAATAATTATGTAAATCGTTGTGATTTGCTGAAACGAGGGCATCGGCCACTATTTTATTAGTGCAGTTGAACTGATGATATCTTGGGAATATCATTCCTTTTTTTGGGTCTACATAAATGTAGTTTTGAATTAAATCTGTGATTCCATCCGTTGTCATTATTTCTTGCCAGAAATACTGAACGGGATATTGGGGGTAGGTTCTTGGGGGGTTGCCGGCACCGCCATCAAACCCTTGATTAAATGGGAGGAATTTGGAATCTTCGGATATATTAGTGCAGAAAGAAATGTACGTTCTGTCCATGGCGAAGGAAGCAATTATGTGCTTGAAGTACGGGGTGTTGTGATCTCTTTCAAGTTTTAATTGTCTTTCTGCATCCAAATATGTTTGGGTCGTTCCGTTCTTTAATTCCACCGCAAAAAGATGAATGCCGTTCACACCAATAGAAACATCAATTCTTCCCTTGGAATTTTCTTTGTAAAGAAGCTCTTTTTGAACAAAGAAACGATTCTTTTTATATAATTCCCATTCGGACGGATTAACGTCGTTATTTGGTTTTGTAATAAATAACCGAAGGGCGACTTCTTCGCTGGTTGCGGGTTTAATTTTTACTTCGTTTAACAGACAATGCAGAACCCCAAATTCTTCCAATAAGCCATAGACTTCTTCAATAATTTGGTCGTCCGTAAGGGAGAGTCTCAATTCTCTAAACTCTTTGGGTTGAGAGTCTTTAAGAAAATTCAATAATAGAGTTTTATCGATGGCGTATTTGGCAATGTAATCATTTGCTTTATAGCCAAAGTTCTCAAATAGCTTCGTTTCTATAGTCGCCTTTTCAAAAATGAGTTCATCCGCCATTAAGGAATCCTCCTTCCTGTAACAAATTCATAGAGAAGTGATTTTTTGTATTCTTTTAGCTTTTCAATTTTTTCTTTTTTAAGCTCAATCAACTTATCAATCGCGGCGCATTTTTTATCTAAATAATCAGCAATTTGCAATTGCTCATTTTTAGAAGGAAGTGGAAATGAAAATTTTTCGAATTGCTCTTGGTACAAATGAATGATCGTACTGTTTTCTTTTTTCTCCCTGTAGAACCAATCCCAAAAAACATTGGAGCACAGCACATAATATAGGTATTTGTTCTCATATTGGCCTTTTAAATTTCGCATTAGCATTACTCCGCTGTTCAGAGATGCTTTATCGGGCATATTTTCTACAATCGCAACCTTGCCAACGGTTCCGTCTTTTGTAATTAAAACATCGCCATTTTTAACTCTAATATGCGAAGCTTCGACATAGCGTCTTTCGGTAATGTGGACACATGTATTCCAGTTAATTCCACCCTTATCAAAATCCGTCCCGGTAATTAAAAACGGCCCAGCATCCTGATATTCATCCGCAGTCAATCCCTGCCATCCAATGCGACCTTTAAGATAGCAATTGCTACCTATCTTCGTGCGTTCCCAACGTTGCGGAATTTCTGGCATCCACTTTATATTAGTTTTCTTAAAGCTCGAATTTTTGGCGCCTTCCAGCTCCAAATCAGCCAAAAGATTACGTTCTTCGTTCGTGATCGATTGAATTTCACTTAATACGGTATCTGAATCCCTAAGTGGAACATATTTATAAAAATATTTCGTAAAGTTCACTTCACAACCAATTCTTGCAGTTTTGTCATCCGCGTCAGCGTCTTCATACCATGAATCTGGCGCAAACGGCTTGACTTCTCGGTTAAAATAATCTCGCACAGTTTCTTTAAACGGCACAAATTCGCTATCATTAAGCTCTGGATCTGATTCGAGCCCCGACTTGGTCTTCTTGCTTGGATATGTATCACTTGTTTTATCCTTTTCAGAAAGGGCAACAACGATAGATTTAATCAAATTTGGTTTCAAATTAGGAAATAGTTCTTTTATTTTCTTCGTGAATGTATCTCTGTTGACGTAAACCTCTCCAGATGAAGATTCAGAAAGCCTATCCAAAATCCACGATTGAAGATTCTTGCCATCATCCAGCTCTCTCAACTTTAAAAGATTGGCTTCGTTCATATCCTCATCGAGAAGCCTTTCGTATTCTTCTTCGTCCCACAATGAATTGAAGGCCTTTTGCGAGTAGAGATTCTGGATCCTTTCATCGCTAATTTGATAGTTGCGTTGATAGGGCTGATAAATAGTTATTTCACGATAGTAGAAATCTTCTTTTGTCATGTATTTAACGTATTCGCAGGTTTCTTCTTTGGGCATAGAAGTATAAAGTTCGACAATTTTATCAATATCTTCGGTGGTCATTTCTTTTCGTTTCTGACCTATGCCTTTTCTTAGCGTGTGATAAAAACTTGAAGCATCAATAATTTGGATGATGCCTTTTCTTCTATCGGGTTTTTTGCCCTTGTTCAGAATCCAAGCGTAAATCGAAATGCCCGTATCCAAAAAGCCCTGGTCAGTTAATTTGATGATGGCTTCGACGTAGTCGTTATCAAATAGCCATTTCCTAATTTTCGATTCGCCAGACAATGTAGATCCACTGAACAATGGTGAGCCGTTCGATAACAGCGCAGCCCTCCCACCATCTTTTAATTTTCTAAGACCGGCTTTCCAAAAAAGCATTTGATTATCACCGGATGCCGGCAAATCTTCACCCAGCAGTTCTTTAATTTCCTTTTCATCCGTTTTCTTTCTTCCCTCTCCGTAGGGGGCGTTCTGAATCAAGAAATGAAAGTCATATTCAGGAAAACAATCGGTTGTTAATGTAGATCCAACTCTAAAGTTATCTGGTTTTTGGCCAAGCATAATTTGTTCGGCCTTACAAACAGCGATGTTTAAATCACTGTTGTCTTGTCCGCAGACGACAACTTCGTTGTCTTCACTAAAATGTTCTTTATCTGTTAAATACTTGGCGAAGTAACTTGTTAGTTGACCAGAACCAACAGCGTTGTCCAAAAGATAGACTCTATGATATCCCTGCTTTAGGTGGTCGCAACCCTCGGCCAAAAGGAGCCTTGTTAATAATTGAACAAAATCAGACGGTGTCCAGTTTTCTCCGTTTTCTGGTGTGCCATACACCATGACAACTAACTGGCTAAAGAAAGCTCCCATGGCTGCGTTGTCCATTTGCTCGTGAGACAAATCTAATTTGATGAATCTTTGAAGGACTTCTTCCAGTGCTTTTTTATCGTTTATTACACTACACGTATTAACCAAATCGAGCCCTTTTTTGTTGAAAATAACCGCAACGTTTTCAGAAAAACCATTAATAAGGTTTTTGATATTATTAAATGTCTTGCTGGGATCACTTACCAAAGTCTTATCAAAGGCGATTCCTGAAACATTGTAATATCCCAATCCGGAAGCGGACATCAATGCGCTTTTATCGATAATTGGCTCGCCCTCTTCGTCTTTTGAAGCGGATTTGGCCATGGAGTCATAAAGTCTCTTTACTTCCTCACGCTTTGGTTCGAATTCTTGACACAATCTCTTTAGGATAGTTAAACCCAAAATTGCTGATTGGTAATATTTTTGCAGACTGTCCTTGCGCAAAATGTCCTGAACAGCTTTGATTCTTTGCATGTAGTTGATGGATTCAGCCATATGAATACCAGCCTTATATCTTTCTGGCTTTTAATAATAAAAAGCCCCAATTCATATACAATGATATAACAACCAACGTTTTTAAACTATTTGTAACACCAAAAAAACTCCGATTGAGACATTTTAGGTACACAGCCAAGAATCAATTCAGTGGCCAATTGCTGCCGCCACAGTTCCGGCAGGTGAGCCGACCGGCAATCTATTTGAATGATTGTGCCGTCGTTTTCTTCTGGAATTCTTCAATCAAATAGGTAACTAACCCACATGCGAGATTGATGGATAGGTTTGCCAGTTCTTTGCTAATTTCCACCGCGTTCGATCCCGCTCCATGACCAGCAAGATTATTACGAAGATAAGGAAGGGAATTAAGCACGCTGTTTTTAAACCCTTCTGGAGTAACCGAGTCTGGCAACTCGATCTGATTGCTGATTTTTGAAAGAAGGCGATCGGGCCGCTCATTCTTCGCGCTCAAAATGACCTTTAGCACGCTCTCGTAGCATTTCTCTGCATTTATCACGGCTTCTGAATAGTCTCCTCGTTCAAGGAATTCCATAGCCTTCATCAGTTCGTGATATGCTGGTTGAAAAGGCGGTTCAACGGTCTTAAGATCGCCCATCAATTGTTCGGTCTCGCTTTTCAAATCCATCTCAAATTGTTCTGAATCGATTTTGATCAGGCGACCATCCACCACGAGCCACGGCAAACCCATATCCTTAAACAAAGCGCAGAATTGTTTGCAAAATTCAGTTTGCTCACTCGAGGAAAGGAACTCATATTGGAGTTCAATGACGTCAAAAAGGTGTGGAGTAAAACCATCTCTCAACTTATAACAGGCATCAGTCAATGAACGAGGATCATTCTTTACATAGAAATAGGGGTGATCCTGTAATTCATCAAAACGACATAAGGCCAAATAAAAGGCTCCAACTTTCTCTTTTTCCTCGTTATATCGACTAACTCTTCGTTCTCGAGGTTCGTCGAACTTCAGCAGAAGCTTAACAATTCTTTCCTTTTTAAAAGTGGCGTAGCCGCCGGTGAGCCCTGTGATACGATCATCGCAAACGCCGTTGTCTTTAAAAACTAAATCATGGTATCGCTGTGAGAAATACTTCATAACAGTCTCCTAAGGACAGTGATATTAATTACTTTCTTACCGCCAAAAACTCATACACGAGCTTCACCGCCGCCCACCCCGTAATATCATTCACATCCAGGGGTGGAGCCACCTCCACCACATCCAAGCACCGGACATTGGGGAAGGATCCTAAGGTACGCAAGATATCTCGGACAACATAAGGCGTTAACCCACACGTCTCGGGTGTCCCCGTCCCCGGGGCATACGCCGAATCAAGGGAATCGATATCAAAGGATACATAAATCTCATAACGGTCATCGTTCTTTTCGGCGACTTCCTTGAGGAACCGGCCCAATCCACTGGATAGGACTTCGCTGGCCTTAAATAGGTGGACATCATTCTTTCTGTTAATCAGATAGTCATATCCATCCTTCTCGAATTCCCGGATGCCAATCATAAAGAGATTGCCTTCCTCTAGTCCGTTATCGAGGGCCCGCCTCACGGTGCAAGCATGCGAATGTTTGCTCCCGAGATAGACATCGCAGATGTCGCAGTGGGCGTCGATATGGACTAGCACGGGGATCTTCCCTTTGGCTTTCGCTTTCTCGATGAAATCCTTTTGGAAGGGGATCGAAATCGAATGATCCCCACCGAAGATCAGATGGAACCGTTCTTCCTTGAATAAGTCCTTGGCCGCCCGTTCGATGTCGGCGAACGAATGAAGTTCGAAGTTGCCTTCATCGTAGATGCGGATATGGCTTAATGGTTCGCCGTCCATCGAATAGGCCGGCAACCACCAGGACAGTTCCCTTAGTTTGTCGGGGGCGTGCTTCGCCCCGGCGTTGATGGAATAGTTACCATCAAAGGGAACGCCATGGAGGAGGACGTTCGCAGATTGTTTGTCGTTGACCAAAAGATCTCTAAATTGATGTTTCATGTGGTGATCCCTTCACTATAATTCCGAATACTTTACGCCATTTCTTTTGACTCAATGTTCAGATTCACCCGGTACAACACCGGCTCCGGTTCAACCTGAGCGAAATCGCGCTTTGTAATGATATACAGTTTTACATTCTCGTTTTTAATTCCACACAGATAATAAATAACATGATGCGGGTCGGACAAAAACTTTTGATATTCATTATCGGTTAAATAGAAATCCATAACATTGATTGTGGTTTTTGAAGTGGTTTTAACTTCAATATGAAGTGGATGGCCGCTAACTTCATCAAATGACTCAACATCGTATCCGGCGCGAGGGTTCTCTGTTGAAATGATTTTTACATCGTTCCAATTCTGAAATTTTGCTTTTCTGAGACGTTCTTTTTCATAGCTTTCGACCATTTTTTCGCCGGAAATGCCAACGGCAACTTTGGCTTCATATGCCTTCCGGTAATCGGGGTCACGACCAGTTTCTGCGCGTTTTGTTTCGTGCTTACCAACAATAGAAAAGTCCATTCTTGTGATGGTTTTTGTTGCGGAATTTTTGCTAATTATTTGAGGTCTGTAATACCTCAACAAGAAGCATGCGAACACATAGTTGCTCCATGTTTGCATCCGCTCATCCCGATTTTTGAAATCGAGCAGTTTTTGTTTTTCTTTTTCCAGAGGCAGATTCGTTGAAAATGGAATGTTAAGTCTGAAGAGGATCGATTCAACATCATCCTTATCGTAAATGTTCAGATAAAGATCCGGATAATAAGTGACAAGAATTTTGGACTTAAACATTGGAGAAAGGGTATTCTTGTCAATTTCCTGGAAATTTTTATTCTTGCCGGATTTTATTAAACTATCGATTTCTGTTTTTATGAAATCAAACGCTTGCTCTATGGTTCGATCCTGAAGGAACTTTTTGGCGACAATATATTGGTGTTTTTCCTTATCCCAGTAGATGCCAAATTTCAAGGCATTTGAACCGCGCATTGAACCAAGGGGTTTCAAAACAGTTTCAAGCTGATAACAGAAGGTTTGATTCCAATCGACATTCGTTCCCTTGGTACCGATTGCATATTTTTCCAGTTGGATTTCTTTGATGTGCTCGGGCGGGAAAAAGTCCAGAAAGGTTTCCCGCCGTTTCTCCATGTCTTTTTCAAGTCGAACGCAATCTTCGAAATCATTATTCAAAAAGTCATCTATGTTGGAATCAAACTGATCGCCGGTTTCCCTTTGCTCCAGGAGCGAAACCAAATATGTCCTAGCCTCATCAACCATCGATTTCAAATCTGAAATGGAGGTGTCTTTATATAGGTTGTACGATTCTTCAAAATGAAGGCCTTGTTCTCTCAAAGTTCTTTGATACCACCCTTTTCTTCCATTATCGAAGAAGGCATCAAAGATATCTTTCCGGTTTGTATAGCCTTTGTATTTTTTTCCATAGACATCGGCTAGAAGTCTAAAGTCAGATGGATAATTCCTATATTCTTTGTGTATACCATCGGTCATTTTAGCGTAGTAAATGCAAATTAAATCGGTGATTTCATATTGGGTCATCTCAGATGGTTTTTTCATTTTTAGTTCCTCCACTTTAGATGGTTTGATAGGCTACATGAATTATTTTAGGTGATGCGAATACTCTGGATTAGACTTTCTCGCGCAGGTAATTGGGGACGATAAACGCATTCCCCACCACATAGAACGGCCAATTGATCATCCCAATGGCTTGTGATAAAGCCATCGGGTTCGTGATTTTGGCGTAGAACACGATCGATAGATCGCTCACGAAGATGCAAGACAACCCGATGGCAAACCATAGAGATAACTTCTCTTTTGTTTTGCCGTACTTGATCCAACACATGACGAGATTGAAGATGAGGGCCGATCCAAGGACCGCGTCAATCGCGGCCATCAAGGCATCCATCTTCAATCCGTAATATAAAGCAAAGAAGATTCCGGCACCCACCACCAAGGGGATAAATATCTCATACCATTTGCCGTTCCGGATATAGATGAATAGGAGATAAGCGCAGGCAAAGCATAAATGGGCGGCCCAAGAGATGGTCGTGAACGAGAAGAAGATATCCGCGGTGACCGTAAACGAGAAATAGAGGATCGGTAGATCCAAAGGAGATAACTTCTTGTCACCGCGGATAAGAAACGCGATCACGACCATAATGAGGGATACGGCCGTCAACGCGACCTTGATCGCGGCGATATAGACCCATAGATCCGATGATTTATCCCCGATGGGATGTCCTTGATGAATCAAGATCGATTGGAAAACGATTAAGGCGATTAGAAGAATCCCTTCGAGGATGATATAGGGTTTGGATAATTTACTTTTAAGCATCGTCGGACAATAGAATTGTCAGGATTATTTTTTAGAATCTATTGATTATCTCCCGCACCACCGAGATGGCTTTCTTTAATTGTTCACGATCTTTGATCTTGATACAGGATTCTTTTTTGCCCCGTTTCCTAAAGGTGGTATCGAAGGCACCGCTGTCAGGAGTTTGGATATCTTTAACGTTGATGTAGAATTCCACTTCAAGGCCATAATTTCTTTTCCAAACAGCACACACATTTTTATTTTCAAATGTATACGCTGTGTACAAAACCAATTGGTCCGCTTTGATATGTGACGGAGAAATGGCTTTTATGGATTCATCAAAATCTTTAAACAGGTCAGAAGTTAGCCTTGCGTTCGCGACAGCCTCCTTTTCCGTTGTTTTTTCTTCGGTTTCCGGTTCAAATGAGGCGCGAATTTCTGACGGGTACCCAAAGAAATCCATCACACCCATAATTTGCTCGCCAAAAAGCTCACAATCTTCGTCAATTTCTTTATCTGAGTTTTCTTGTTTCATGAGATATAGATCTGACTCTTTGTATTTTGTTATGAGAAGGTTTTCTAATCCTAGGATCGTATCCTCGTCAAAATGCCGTTTGTCCGCGGTGAAAAAGAAGATTTTATTCCAAAACTCTTTATGAGCTTTATGACTGAAAAAACGACTCATGCCCGTCGATGTTTTTCCAACATAAATTTGTCGTTTGATGGGGTTGCCGTGAGCGTCCTTCCTGCCTTCAAATGTATCAACCAGAAAATAGACCCCCATTTTGGTTTTGATATCGGGAATAGCGGTAGAAACACTTTCTCTTGGGACAACAAAACATTCGAAAGTATATTGTTTTGACCAAGCTTTAATTATTCCATTGCCTTTAAATTCAATATTTAAATTCGCCATAACCGCTCCCCGCCAAATGCGTCTTTACTAGAATCAGATCGTTCCTGAATTTGGACTTACAGAGAGTATATCATGATGGATAATCTTCTGCTAAAAACGTCGCGTCAGTCTTCTGCCGCCAGGACGGCAAGACTCTTGAAGTTGCACGGTTTGGTGATGTCGAGCTGGACTCTCGCGCATAAACGGACGCCTGTGGACTCGCTCGCGAGTTTGCCGGCGGCGATATACCTCGATTCGAAGTGGATGCTGCGGCCATACATCATCTTGACGTAGGTGTTGCTCTGCGGGGTTCTCGTCCAGTAATAGGACCAGCTCCAGCCGAAATCATCGGTGCCGCTGACGTAGTTGATGGTCGAACTGTTCATCGCCTGGGCGTAGTGGGTCGGGTTGGCAATCCAAAGGGACTGGCTGACGTCGTTGCCCCACTTGACCATCTCGGCCAGGCTCGGGATATGCAATAGGTCATGGGTATCCGGGGAGGTGTATTTGTCGTAGTTATTCTCATCGATTTGCACCGCGGGACCGCTGTTGACGACGGTATGTTTCATCAAATAACGGGATCCGCTCATGTTCGATGCGGTGTCGTCGTTGCCGAACATCAGATCCAAGGTCGAATGGTTCGACCAAGTGGTGATTCGGCTTCTTAACTGGCTGTCGGCGTAGGTCGCCGCATCATCATCGTAGTTGCCGCCTTCGAGGATGCGATACGAGAGCAATAAGGCCGATCCGTCATCATAACGTTCGACGATGTTCCACCGCACGCGGGGCATGGTGAAGTAATACGCTTGGCCTCTGGTGGTCGCGGTATAACCGTTGCCATCATTCTTGGCCACCGCTTTGCGGTACATTCTGCCCACGTAGGGGAAGACGGCGTCGTGGCCATACTTATGGGCCGCGGCTTGGGCTTCTTGCATCGTTTCGATCCCGTTGGGGTCGGTGATGAGCTCATCCGGATATAGACCATAATAGACCGTATCGCCATCGACTTCGGGGAAGCGGCCCAGACTGACGTTCATATCGTATTGCTCTTTGGTCATCGCCACGGTGTTGTCGCGGCCGCAGACGGTGCAATGACGGAACAAATAGCCATCGACCCAAGTGTCGGTGCTTTCATCGTAGGACGGGGCGACGAAGGACGATTCGAAAACATGGTCGGCCACATCGGCTTTCAGATCCTCATAGCCCGGATCGGTGCAGGCGTGATAATGGGTATTCCAATCGGTGGACCATTCATCACTATAGTGATGCTCCAATTTGGGCGCGCCGGGTTCGGTATAGGTATCGCCGCAACGGGAGCAGGTATAGGTCGTATAGCCCGCCGCTTCATAAGTCGGGTCGGTGACGACGCCAACATAGTCGTGGCCGAGGGCTTCAAGCTCCATATCGTCCCCATTGTCACCAACCACCATCCCGCAGTCATCGCAGATGTATTGGCCATATTCGAATCCCGGTTCGGTGCAAGTCGGGTCTTCGTGGAAGATCACTTCATAATGGACGTGCAGATGATTTCCCGTCGCCGGGATATATTCGCGCGTGCGACTGAATTCCTGCCCGCAGACGGGGCAATAGGTCACTTTGTCATAGGTTCCATCCTGACCGCAGGTCGGTTCGACGCGATTCTCTTCGCGGGTAGCCGAGCCATGCTGACCGGTCGCCGGGATCGTGTGATGGACGCGGCTCAGTTCCTCGCCGCATAACTCGCAGCGGGTGACTTCATAGTATGAACCCGTATCCACGCAGGTCGGTTCGACGCGGTCTTCTTCCGTCGGGGTGCCCGGTTGATGATCATGGGCGAGGATGGGGATCGCTTGGACCTCGACATAGGGACAGACTTTGCAGTCGCGGTGCTTGGAACCGGCCGCTTCGATGGAGGCGGGACGATCGATCACCCAAGCCTTGTAGGTATGGGCGGCGTAGTCCTTTGTTTCGCTGGTATGCTCGCAGGTGGCGGCATGCCAATGGGCTTCATTGTTATAGGTCCATTCGGACGAGTAGGTGTGTTTGTGGCCGGCGCCGGATTCATTCGTATTGGTGCAGCCGAAAATGGTGAGGGAGAAAAGAAAGGCGATAGCAGCGAATTTTTTTATAAGGAATCTCCTCAACTTAACCATAACATCAAAAGATGATTGTTTAAATAAGATGCTTCGCAAGGGGCGGGCCTTAAATAAAAAGACTTCAAATTTTGAAGTCTTCATAATACTAAACCGATTTTTATACGGATTCGTCTTTATCCAAAATGCATTTAATTTCTTCTTTGACAAAAGCAATATCGCCGCGAGAAAGAAGGGGGATGATTCTTTGGATTTGATTTGGCGTCTTATCCCACCACCGAAGTTTTTCGAGCAATCCAAGGACGTACACGAATCCTTGCTGAAACATGTTGTAATCCAATCGAATCTTCTTGTTTCGATCCTCCAATACTTTGTATGCCATATTTTTTCTTTTCTAACCTGGTCGAATTCGACCCCTTTAAAATCCGGGTTATTGATTTTTGCCATGCCGGAAAGACTGACAAAGTCGTCGTCTTCGATTCCGGTTACATTGTTTTCAATGTTCTTAACAGTGATTGTATTCACAAAACGGTCCCGAACGCATTGGGACCGTAAAATATTTTTGGTGCGCCTGACAGGACTTGAACCTGCACGCCGTGAAGCATCAGATCCTAAGTCTGACGTGTCTGCCAATTCCACCACAGGCGCGTATATGCATTATAGAGGAATTATCGCGCGGTATCTATTCTTTCGCGTAGCCGAGCAAATAACGCATCGACGCGTCGAATTGCCACTTGGTCACCACCGTATCGGTATAAAGGATCTCATACCAGACCCCATAATCGAGGACCCTTTCGTTTTGGGTATGGAATCCGTTCTTCTCATAGAACGCGAATCGGCGGAGCCTCTCTTCGTAGTTCGGTTCCTCTTCGTTATGTTCCTCCGCTAAAAGGAATAAGGTTTTCCCTTTATACCGTTCTTTGAGATCGGAAAGGATCTTTGATCCATAGCCCTTATTCTGTTCCTTCTCCTCCACCGCGAGGAAAAAGAGATAGACGAGCTCTTTCCGTTCGACCGTATCGGCTAAGGCGACGAAACGATCGTCATCATAGATGGCGAATAAGGTCGCCCGTTCCCAGCCGATCAGCATTTCGAATGGCGGGATCTCATCGGGCGGGAAGGATTTTTCGTATAAGGCTCTGACGATCCCGAGTTCCTTCGAAGTCGGGGTCATCTTCTTATAGATGAGATTCATAGGTATATCCTACATAAGATAAAGAAAAAGGGCTATGCCCTCTTCTTTTTTAGAAATCGTACTTCATGTCCACGAGAGACACGGCGTAAGCGAGGAACAAGTTCGTTCCGAGACGTTCTTTGTTCCGCTTGGTACGTTTGATGTTTTTGAATAATTGTTTCATCACGATCGACCTCCTAGCAGTTTTACTCCCTCTTTCGAAGGAGCGATGATTTTAGGTCAGCCGAAGGGAATGGCAAGCGTTCTTTTTATGAAAGCGTTTTCTTCTTTTTTAAAGAAGCCAAATCATTGCTCCTTCCTTGCCTTACCATCCGTTCGTAATTGTCGTTCAAGGCCTTCTCGTACGAACTCTTGCTCATCGCGTTCGGCTTATAGAACTTCATTTCCTTTAGGAAGTCCGGCAAGTACTGGATCTTCTCCCATAAGTCAGGGCGGTCATAAGGATACTTATCTTCCTCGGCCCGATTGACCGGGGTCAGTTTGAGATAGTCCTGCACCTGGAAGGGGCGCGACGCGGCAAGATCCATCGCCGCGTGGATGGCGTTATTCGCGGCCTTGGATTTCGGGGACAAGCAGAGCTCGCAGACGGTGAAGCCGAGGGGGATGACCGCTTCGGGGAAGCCGACTTGCTCGGCCGCCTCTATGGCGAGTTGGCAACGTTGAACCGCCGAAGGATTGGCTAACCCGATATCCTCATAGGCAGTCACCAATAGACGTCTTTTGATCGAATCTAAGTCCTCGGCGATACAGAGTCTGGCTAAGTAATATAACGCTCCGTCGACATCGCTGCCACGTACGCTCTTCTGCAAAGCGGAAACCGAGTCGTAATGTTCTTCTTCGTTCTTATCCATCGCGTAGTTGGGTACCCGTTCGATGGTGGCTAAATCTTCTTCGGTGATGGACCGGCTTCCATCGAACTGGATGGAGGCCACTTCGAGCATGTTCAATGCGAACCTTAGGTCCCCGCCGCTTAACTTGGCGATATAACGATATCCTTCGTCGGTGACGGAGATCGAATCCTTAAGTCCTTTGGGATCGTGGGTGGCCCGTTTTAAGCCCTCCGCCACATCCCCATCGGATAACGGTTTGATTTCAAGGAGGCGGCAACGGCTCCGAATCGCCCTGTTGATGGCGATATAGGGATTCGCGGTCGTCGCCCCGACGAGGAAGAAGGTCCCGTTCTCGACATAAGGCAACAAAAGATCCTGTTTGGTCTTATCCAAACGATGGACCTCATCCATGATGATGATCGCGTGACCGTACAGTTTGGCGGAGCCGATGGCTTCGACCATCTCTTTCTTATCGGTGGTCACCGCGTTCAAGCGGATGAAATGGATGCCCATGCTGCGGGCATAGGCTTCGGCGATCGTCGTCTTGCCCGTTCCAGGCGGGCCGAAAAGGATCATCGACACCGGCGATTTCTTTTCGACGGAACGACGTAAGAAACCATTCGGACCAACGAGGTCTTCCTGGCCAAGGATGTCATCAAGCGTCTTGGGACGGACGCGGAAAGCGAGAGGATCTAACATAACTATCTGATATAAAGGATGCCGCTGGTCATCTGGACGGCAATATTGGATTCGACGGAGGCGTCCATCGGACCGAAGGTGTAGGCGTTATCCACCCGGTTGAAGGTCTTTTTGGTACTGAGAGTGCCGGTCGTTTTATCGATGGTCACGCGGGTGCCGATGTCCTCGCGGATGGTGAGGTCGACGACCCCGCTGGTCATGATGAATTCGGCTTCCGCGCAGCCCTTGAGGTTCATCGTGCCCGAACCGGTCGTCTGGTTATAGAACAAATCATCCGCGTACACTTCATCGACGGTGACGATCCCGGCGGTCAGATCGAAATCAACATCCGCGGCATCGAGATGGCCGATATGGGCCTTGCCCGTGGTCATCTCCAAGGCGAACTTCGAGCAGCAGATCGACTCCGCTTCTAACTGGCCCGTGGTGAGGGTCACTTTCAAATCGAGGGCGTTATTGTAGGTGATTTTGAGATCTTTATAACGGATATCAAAGATTTTCCCTTGGTATCCGGATTCCCCGAATTTGATGGACAGTTTGTTGTCGGCAAAGTAGGAATGAACCTTCAAAGGATCTTCTCTATTGGTTTCTTCTTCGACGAGGATTTTCGTCGCGGAGGGGTCTTCGACGAGGGTCACCTTACCAAAGATCCAATCGATATCTAATTCCTTAAGGGTGCCGGTATATTCCTGGCTGCCGATGAGATATCGGTCGGCGTCCGCGTATTCTTCGATCGTGAACTCGAACGGTTTGCAGCTCGTGAGGGATATCGCCGCGGCGATCCCCAAGGTCCACTTAACGAGTCTTTTCATAACAAAAGCCTTCTTTCGCCTATCATCATAGACCAAAGGATCCATATATGAAAAGCGCGCGGTAGACGCGCAGCTGGGGGGAATTGTCTTGTCGCGCACGTGAGAGTTATCTATCAGCAGACTGTCGGCGCTATGAACCAGCTCAAAACAAAGCTGCGGTTTCCATCAATGCCGAACTGGTCAAATTTTATTACGAATTAGGCGAGGAAATATCCAAGACATCTTTCAAAGCGAACTACGGAAATAGGTTTTATGAAACACTAAGTAACGAACTGATTAAAAGAAGTCCTGGTGTTAAAGGTTTATCCCAAGTCAATATTAGATATGCTGAAAGGTTTTATACTTTGTATAAAAAGTTTTTTTCCACAGGTTGTGGAAGAATTGCTCAAAAGGCCAAAAAGATTTTCCCACAAGTTGTGGGAGAATTCATAATAGGGTCTTTAGACCATATTAAAACAAAAAACTTTGACGCCTTCGCATCAAAGTCCATCGATCTATTGGTGCCGCCTAGCGGAATCGAACCACCAACCTATTGATTACAAATCAATTGCTCTGCCAATTGAGCTAAAGCGGCTAATAAAATGGTGGGTGTTACTGGGATCGAACCAGTGACCTCTTCCGTGTGAAGGAAGCGCTCTCCCGCTGAGCCAAACACCCGCGGATAAGAATATTATCGCATTTTGCTCTTCAAGGGAAGATTTTCGCCCTTTGAGGCCATTTTTCGCTGGAAAAGAGGCCGAATTGTCGTTTAATAATAGCGGTTGCAACCGAAAGTTGCGGAATTGAAAAGCAGACTTTCTAGAAGCAACCGACCCCCTCACCCATAATAACCATGCTCGAAAGCAAAGGAGGGCACAAAAATGAATATCGAAATCGCGAACCGCCTCGTCCAACTCCGCAAAGAACACGGGCTCAGCCAGGAAGACCTCGCCGAAAAGCTCGGCCTCTCGCGTCAGGCAGTATCGAAATGGGAACGCGCGGAAGCCAGTCCCGACACCGATAACCTCATTTGCCTCGCGAAGTTATACGGCGTTTCTCTGGATGAGCTTCTCTCCACCGACGAGAAACCAGAGGACATCGCCAAGGAAGTCAAAGAGAAAGAACGCAAAGAAGTCCATGTCGACGCCGGACCCGTCCACATCCACGTGAGCGGGGTCGATGACGACGACGATGACGATGATGACGATGATGACGATGATGACGATCGCGTCGAAGTCGTCTGTGGCGACCGCCATATCGTGAACGTCGGAGGCAAAAAGAAAATGTCCGACAACGCGAAGGTCTCCTTCATCACCACCGGAACGATGCTCGGCCTCGGCTTCATCGCGATGATCATCGTCGGCGTGGCTTGGGAAGGCATCGGCTGGCAAATCGGCTGGACCTTCTTGCTCGACGCCTTGTGGCTCGGCTCCATCGCCGCTGCCGTGCGTCACAACCGGATCATCGACTTCGTCTTCCCGTTACTGGTGACTTCGGTCTACTGCAAGCTCGGGTTCCTCGGATCCCATTACGGCTTCGATGGTTGGGGATTCTACTGGTTCCTCTTCCTTCTGATCCCGGCCTTCTATCTTATCGCCGGACCGATCGATAAATATCGCCGTCACGGCAAGAGAGCCGACGAGGACTAAAAAGAAAAGCCCCGCGTAAGCGGAGCTTTTTTGTCTAGGCCTTATTTGGCTTTTTCGAGTCCGTTCTTTTCGGCCATGTCGGCGATGAGTTTCTTCACGCGGCGGCAGGCGAGGTTGCTCTTGACGCGGATAAGGAGAGGCAAGGCGGCATAGGCTTTCTTATCGGAGACGTCTTCGGCTGGGATCGGGCTATCGGCATAATCGGCCGGATTAAGGGCGAGGAAGCACTTGATGGTCTTGCCGCTGATGGCGACCTTGAGATAGGTGACGCGGCCAGCGTGGTAGCTGTCGCAGTAGTTGGAAAGGCGGCCTTTGAGACCGAAGAGTTCGGCTTCGGCTTTGATTTCTTCGTAACGGCCACGGAGTTCTTCGTCGGCGAGTTCGAGTTTCTCAGCGAACGATTTGCGGTCGAACCCGGTGATTCCGCCTTCGGCTTCTTCTTCGACGACGGGTTCGGGTTTCTTTTCTTCTTTGACCGGTTCCGGTTTCTTTTCTTGGACGACCGGTTCTTCTTTAACCGGTTCTTCTTTGACTTCTTCTTTCGGTTCTTCGACCGGTTCTTCTTTGTGGCATTCGCATTCTTCGCAGCAGCATTCGCCCGCTTCGCGGAAGCGGATGACTTTGTGGGCGACGAGCTCAGCATAGAGGAGGATGAGGAGACCAAGGACCAAGAGGCCGAGGGCGACGACGATCATGAGCTGACCGCGACCGCTCATGCCACCGCAGTCATAGATAACCGCGTTGAGGAGGACGATGAACGGGAGGAAAAGCTCGCCAAGGAAGGCGCCGATGCCGGCGACGAGGGCGGAGACTTTTTCCGTCTTGCGGAAGATGATGATCTTGATGAGAAGACCAAGGAAGGCAAGAAGCACCATGACGATGCAGTACATTGCCGAGGAGGTCGGGATGTCACCCTTCCAGATCAAGAAGTAGTGCTTGATGCAGGAACGGACGCCATAGGTGATATCCGTGCCGTGCAAGGTGGCGTGGCCACTCGGGATGAGGTGAGTGACGCCTCCAAGACCGATGATGAAGCCGCTGAGGAGCAACAAAATGGCGCCAACGACGATCAGACGCACCGGACTGGAGAGGAATTTGCTAGATTTTTTCATAAATACCCCTTTTAGTTACTCTTAAGTGTAGACCCACAAACGCGAAAAAGAAATGAACAAAATCAATTATTTTGTTAAATCGAACGATTTTGTTCCGTTTGGGTTGCTTCTTGGATTGTTTTGCGACATAAACCGCTCGATTTGAAAAGGACCGCATATTGTCCCAAATAAAGAAAAAGCCCCATTTTATGAGGCTCTTTTGTCAGCGGTATGCCGCTTAGAGAATGCGGAATGATTCGAAGTAACTCGCGTAGCTCGCGTGCGCGCAAATCTTAAAATAGGAAGCGCCATGGAGGTTGTAGGAGTGGTTCAAGCCATCCACCGTATCTTCGGCCGCGGTTGAGGGATTGGCCGCGTTGCCATAGGTGACAGACGGGAAGCCAGTATATTCGGGGTCGCCTTTCTGATAGACGGTGATGCGAAGTTCTTCGATATTTTCGATCGGGGTCACGTTATAGAGATAGCCAACGGTCTTTTTCACTTGGAACATCCCGGCCGTCAACTTGGTTGAAACGTTGTAGAACTTAAATTCATAGCCCTGCATGGTGAAACTCGTTTCTGAGGTCGGGTAACCGTTTCCCGTGTCCGTGTCAGAAGCGGAGAAGACGATGCGAGCGTTCTCCGAAGGAGCGCTGCTGGCGGGAATGGACGAAGAGGTGGAACCGCCGGGAACCGAAGAGGTCACCGGGATATTATCGACATCAAGGGGGCTCTTGCGGAGGCCGTTCTCATCCCAAATAAAGTTCGCATATTCGGGGTGATCGACGAACGGATTGCGGGCGTAACCCATTTCTTCGTAACGGTTGTTAACGGTCTTCTCGAATTCGGTCGGACGATATTGGAGGTTCCATTCAAGCAATGTTTTCAAGGTGCCCATCGTCTTGGCGCCGGTGCTGTCGCTCGGATTATTGGAAAGGCTTAAGCCTTTGCTGTAATAACGGGTCGCGGCGTAAAGGATGACGCGGGCCGATTCGCCACGGGCACCGGTAAATCCCAAGGAAGCCGGATCCCATTCGTTGGAGGCCGAATTCCCATAGAAGTTATTGCCACGGGCGGAGTTGTCGCTGTTGAAGGTCGGACGGATGACGAGCGGGTCGGTTTCGATCTGACCGCCACCGCGGCTATTCGGCCAGGTGTGTTCGCGGTTGCAATCGCCGGTGGTCGCCAAATCAGCGGAACTATTGTAGGTGTGATAGAACGGGATGAAGGTGCTGGAGTTCTTATCCGGATAGGCGGCCGCGCGGGCGCCGACGCTCAAACAGTTGCTGTATGTGGTCGTGGTGCCGCTGATTAAGCCAGCCAAGGTATTGCGGAAGGTTTCACCATAGGTGGTGAAGTCGAGGTTCGGCCAACGGGAGTCAACCAAATCGCTGGTGTCGATGTCGGGTGTGGCCGAATCATCGATGACTTGTTTGGTGCCGTTCTCCTGGAAGAGATAGACGCTCACCGCGTTCTTATAACCGCAGAAGGAACCATTATAGTATTCGAGGTAGACATTACGGTCCGACTTCATCGTGATTTGACCGTTGGAGCCGAAGGTCAACGTCCAGTTATTCGAATAACTGCTATTGGCGCCGATATTGATGGAGTAATGGGTGCCATCGACATAGCTTTGGAGTTTGTCGGTTCCCAAAGAGAATTGATAATAAGTCTCGGATTTGGACAAAGTCCATTCGGCGAAGGATTCGTCCTCTTGGATTTCGTTGTCTTCGATTTTCACCGCGGTGCCGATGATATACCAAGGAAGGGTCTCGCTTTTGGCGTTCGGGGTCATCCCGAAGTAACTATTGGATGCGGAGGCATCGGGGGCGACGATGACGGTTTTCTTGGTTAAGTCCAGATCTGCTTCATTGTCGACGCGGGCAAAGACGCGGACCGTTTTGTAATGAGTATCGGAAGAAGGGGGAATCGGGTCGCTCGAACTGTTGCTGGAGTGTTCAGAGGTGGTGTCGGAAGACGGAACGACGCTGGTGTCGTCGTAGACGGAGGTGCCGGAAGGCGAACTCACGCTGGAATCGACGACGCTGCTTTCGCCGCCATTTTCAGAAGTGGTTGGATTGCTGGTGTTGCCACCTTGGCCACCGCTATAATTCGGGTTCACCAAATCGCAGCCGCTTAAGGTCATCAAAAGACTGGCTGCGACCACGAGCAAACGATATTTGTTGATTGTTTTCATAGACTTGTCTCCCCTATGACTTACCAAATAAGAATTATACCACCGCAAGATGGTATAAACCATTCCATATAATGTTCGAATTTGCCAAAGTTTTCATAAAAGACGAAATTGTGTCACAACCCGTGACAAAAATTCCTTGGAGCACTCTTTCTCGCGGATTTGACCGTCTAAAAAAGAAAACCGCGGTCGTCCGCGGTTTTTGTCGATTTGGTGGGCCTTAATGGGATTGAACCATCGACCTCACGCTTATCAAGCGTGCGCTCTAACCAGCTGAGCTAAAGGCCCGAAGCGCGATTTTGCGCCCTAATAATATACAACTTACGCCCCCTAGGGGCAAGCAGGAAAACACCCAATTATTCGAAGAAATATTTTTCGATCAAATGCAAGGCTTCATCGGCCCGATCATCCTCTCCGCGCTGAACGGAAAGGGCGATTTCCCGATCGAAATCGACGAAGGTGAATTGGCCATGCAACCCGTCGGCGCGCAGCACATTTCCTTTGGGGTTATGCCAGATCTGCAACGAGTAATCCCCATGGCCTTTGGCGGGAATATGGGTATTCCTCAACAAATCGACATATTCCTTGCTGACGATGCGGCTTCCGCCGTAGAAGCCGTCATTGAGAAGGACGATGCCTAGTTTGTTCATATCCTCGATTCCAAGGAACAACGCGGTAGCGGCAACGCAGTTGCCGAGCAAATCGCTTTCCCAGGTCGGGCAGATGCAGTTCATCGGTTTGAAGAGGCGTTCATAGCATAATTGATAGAACGGCTTGCCATAGGCTCGAGCTACCATGATGGAAGCGAGGAAGGTATCGCTGTTGGAATAGGCGAATACGGTTCCGGGCTTATTCACCACCGGATGGGACAACACATAGGCGAGATAGTCTTTATAACATAACCCTCTCCGACGGTCATATTCCATCAAGATGTTGCCACCCATGCCGGAACGCATGGTCATGAGATCCATCAAAGTGATGTCTTTGTATTCTTTGAGTTGCTTAGGGGTCAGTTCATCATGAATGAAATCAACGAGGTGATCGGTGAGACGGAGTTTGCCTTCGTCGAGGGCGATGCCCACCATGAGGGAAGTGAAGCTCTTGGTATGGGAATAGATATTCCGATACTTAACCGGTTGGAAGTGTTCGACGTAGACATAGCTATCCTCTTTGATATAGAGGCAGACGGATTCAAAAGGCAATCCAATCTCTTTGGCTTCGGCGAACATCTGGTGCAGCCGTTCGATGTAACCTTTGGTTAATTCTTCGTTCATGAAAGCGTCTCCCGATGCGAAGGCATCCATTTATTATATATAGCAAAAGTTTGCGGAGTGCGGTGAATTGGGATAACCTAAAAGCGTGAAAAGGAAGACATCTCTGAAAATCAGGTTGACCACGATGGCCGGGCTTTTCGGTTTCTGTCTCTCAGGCTGTTCCTTTGGAATTGCATCCATGGGAAAAGTAATCGTCGATGTCCAGCCAGACGACACATTCGCCATAACCCGATTCATCGGGGCAAATCTTTGGAAAACGGAAAACAATCGAAACGGTGAGTTTGGCTTTAAAATCTTCAATAATGCAGATGAGTACGCCGATGGAATTGCATCACTTTCATCGAAACAACGAAAGGTGTTTCCATCATATGACGATAGTTTTTTCGAGGCCAATTCTCTCATCTGCGTTGGCATATATGCGTTGCGAGAAGAAATAAAAAACGAACATTGGATGAGACTTAGCATTCTAACGCCCGATGCTAGTTCGGAGGATAAAGAACTTCGCTTGATTTTATCCGCCCGCGGTTCAGAACGTCATCCGAAGATCTGTTGTAAAAATCAGTTGTTTTATCGCTATCATCTAGCGGCTCACAGAACCCCCGTGACGTTTTTGGTTGAATACCCAAAACTGTCTGAACAGGAATTAATAAACGAAGTGACATGCCGCAGGAGCATCGGAGAATGGGATTTTATAGCGTGGTGTGATTTATGCAAATAGGGATTAGGTATTTGATTATGTGTTGTTTGGCTTGCTCAATAATGCCAGCCCACACTCGTTTCATAATCCCCAAAAACAAACCTATGGAGATCGGTCCTGAAAGTATAGAAATAATCAAATCTCCAACATTGGACGACCCAACCGCCGTTTCTTATTCTCTTTTTATCGAATGCGATTATGGGTTATACGAGGAAACCTGCATTTTGACAAGCAGTGTCGAAGATAAATGATCAACGGGATTCCCACCGCACCATGTGTCTTCTGCGGAGCGTCAGTCACCAATTTTGCCGCACCAGTTAACGTCGTTTGGTAAAAAGAAAAGCCCCAGTCGGGGCTTCTTTTTTGCTGCGATTAACGCTTGCTGAACTGCGGAGCGCGACGGGCGGCTTTGAGACCGTATTTCTTACGCTCTTTGGCGCGGCTGTTGCGGGTGAGCATGCCGGCGACCTTGAGGGCCTTGCGGTCTTCGCCAGCTTCGAGAAGGGCGCGGGCGATGCCAAGGCGGATCGCTTCGGCCTGACCGGTGAAGCCACCGCCTTTGGCGAAGGAGATGACATCATATTTGTCTTCTCCGCCGATGAGGACGAGCGGCTGCTTGAGGTTCTGAACAAGGGTCGGGTACGGCATATATTCGTTCACATCACGTCCGTTGACGGTGATTTTGCCTTTGCCAGCGGCGAGATAAACGCGAGCGACCGAGCTTTTGCGGCGGCCGGTTCCGTAATATTTCTTCACTTCTGCCATGTTCGTTCTCCTTATTTCTTGAGCTCAAGGACGATCGGCTGCTGAGCCTGCTGCTCATGCTTGTCGCCTTCGTAAACGAAGAGCTTCTTGAATTCTTTGCGGCCAAGCGGGCCCTTGGGCATCATGCCCCAGACGGCTCTTTCGACCATTTCGCACGGATATTCGCGCTTCATCGTGCCCGAGGTGCGGGTGCGAAGTCCGCCATTGTATCCGCTGACGTTGTAGTAGTTTTTCTTGTGTTCGGCGTCGCCAGTGAGTTTCACTTTCGCGGCGTTGAGGATGATCACATAGTCTCCGGTGTCTTCGTTCGGAGTGTAGATCGGCTTATTTTTGCCCATGAGAATCTGAGCGACCTGGGAAGCGAGACGGCCAAGGGGGATGTCCGTGGCGTCGACGACGTACCAAGCGCGCTTGAGTTCGAGGGGTTTTGCGATTGTAGTTTGACGCTGCATTGCTTTTTCCTTCTTCCTAGTCTTAGCGACTGTTTTTGATTGATTGAACTTTACCGGGGTTCCTCTTTCAAAGTAGTGCCAGCGAATATTATCCATACCATAAGGTATGTTGTCAAAGACATTTTGAAACCTTTGGATACATCCAAAATAAAACCCGCGAAACCGAGGGGAATCGCGGGATTTTCTTAGGCGTTTTCGACGTTATGGTAAACGGCTTGCACGTCTTCGGCTTCGTCGAGCTCCTCGAGCATGCGATGGAACTTGCCGAGATCTTCTTCGTCGAGGGTGACGTAGTCATTCGGGATCATCGTCGTTTCCGCCGACTCGAGATCGACGATTCCGAGGTCCTTGAGGACATCGGTGGCCTTCGCCAAATCGGACGGGGCGACGAGGACTTCGATCATGCCGTCTTCCAACGTGACGGACTGGACGTCGACATCGCCGAGGATGAGGGCTTCTTCGACTTCGTCGCGGTTCTCGCCTTTAAAGTCGATGACGCCGAGGTTATTGAAGTTATAAGCGACGTTGCCCATCTTGCCGCCTTTGCGGGTGACGATGGTGCGGACGGTGACGAGCGCACGGTTCGGGTTGTCGCTCAAAGTATCGACGATGACATAGCTATTGCCGGCGCCGAAAAATTCATAACGGCCGGGGATGTAAGCGACGGTGTCGCCGCCTTTGGCTTTTTCGATGGCGCGGTCAATGACGTCGCGCGGGCAACTCTTGCGATACTTTTCAATGGCGCTGCGCAAAGCGAGGTTGGCTTCCGGATCCGGGACGCCGCTCTTAGCCGCGGCATAAATCTCCTTGGAAGCGCGCATGTAAATGGCGCTTTTGGCTTTGGCGCTGGCTGCCATCGCAGCCGCTCTGACCTCAAAGTGTCTTCCCATAAACAATTCTCCTTTGCAAGTTTGTATTCTAGCACTCCTTCTCACATTGTGAGAGAGGGAATTTCAACGACGTTTTTTGATTCTTTCGTATAAATCTTTGCCGCTTAAGAGGCGCAAGCCCCGCGAAGAGGCGAACTCCACCGCCCAATCATAATCCGAACTGAGGATCTCGTTCGGGTCATGGACATCGGGGCCGATGCAGACATCGACATCATATTCTTTGGCCAAATCCCAGAACCATTTTTGGGGGTAGGCCAATAGCCAATCGCCTTGGGCATCCTTCCTGCTGTGGTCCCAACGGGATGGGCCCATGTTGATTTCGAGGGGGATATCCAGCTTGACGGCGGTTTCGAAGATCAGGCGGGCCGCTTTGATGTCCTCATCCGAGACTTCGTTGGTGTAACGGAAGATGTAATCTGGATGGGCGACATAGAGGAACAGACCGCTTTCCATGCCGGCGATTAAGTCTTCGATATAGGCTTTTCGGGCGACTTTGTAATCGAATAAGCTGCCATAAAGCATCAAACGGCGGCCGATCATGAAGCAGTGTTGGCCAAGGATAAGATAATCGACGTCGCCATTCTTGAGAATGGTCCGATAATACTCGCCGTAGCCATCTCCGAGCCATTCGCATTCAAAGCCGATTTGGATATCGAAATGGTCTTTGTATTTTTCCCGTAGGGCTCTAGTTGAAGCGATGTAGTCGGCATAGTACAAATCGTAGTCGCCACGGATGCCGATCCGATGCTGAATGCCAGGCAACATCACATGATCGCTGAAACCGAAATAATGGAAGTCCGCCTTAATGGCGGCTTTTACGTATTCCTCATCGGTTCCCACCGCATGGCCACAACGGAAAGTGTGGGTATGAAAACTGTAATCAATCTTTGCCATAATACACTTTCTCTAAGGTTAACCCTTCGGCAGGCGCTTTGTAATTCAAAATCGAACGGGTGGTCGGATTCAGGTGCTTTTTGATGTCATCCAAGGTCATTGAACCAAGACCGACTTTGATCGCCGCCCCCATCATGATGCGGACTTGATAGGTCATAAAGCCGTTCGCTTCGAGGGTGACCACGATGTTTTCGGCATCGGGGTTTTGATACAGATTGCAGTCAATATGACGGATATCGCGACGGAAGCCATCCACGTCATCTTCTTTGGAAGTGAAGTCGCGGAAATCATGTTCTCCACGGAATAATTCCAAACAAGATAAGAATGCTTCTCGGTTGAATTTCCGCGTTCCCATTTGGGCGATGGTCAAGCCTTCAAAAGGATTCTTCGTCCCATAGTGGAAGGCATAACGATAACGCTTCCCGCAAGAGGAATGACGGGCATGGAAAGCCAAAGGCTTTTCTTCGATGCTTTGAATGCCGATATCCGAGGGAAGAAGGCGATTCATCGCATAGAGGAAACTCTCAACGGAAGGAATCGGGGATTCGCTTTGGAAGGAGAAAGTCTGACCTTCGGCATTGACGCCGGCATCGGTTCTTCCAGCCCCATGAATCACGATGTCTTTGTTGAAATAAAAAGACAGAGCCTTCTCGATGGATCCTTGAATGGTCGCATGGTGGGGTTGTTTCTCCCAACCGCGATAAGAATGGCCAAGGTAGGACACGACGCAGAGATAATTGTTCATCGGACCTCCAAACCAAAGACGGCGAATAAGTCGAAGTGGGTGACGGAAGAGGCGATGACCAAACCGAGCCAGGCCGCGGCGACAAGGATGCCGACGAGATCGCGCCAGCTGAAATGAGCGACACGATATTTGGTACGTTTCCCTTTGGGGTCATATCCGCGGCATTCCATCGCATCAGCGAGTTCCTCGCTGCGCATGAAGGCACTGACAAATAACGGAACGATCAACGAGATGACCGAACGAACCTTCGCTTTCACGCCACCATGTTTGAAATCGACGCCACGGGAAGCTTGGGCATTCATAATGCGATGGACGTCTTCGAGGATCGTCGGGATGAAGCGGAGGGCGATCGAAAGAATCATCGCCAACTCATGGGAGGGGAATCCGATGTATTTAAGTGGGCTCATGTACCACTCAAAAGCATCACTCATTTCCAACGGTTTCGTTGAGGCGGAGAAGACGAGCATCAACGCAATCATTGACATTAAGCGAACTAATATTTTCGCTGCATCTAAGATGCTGTCCCAATAGACATTGAAGGTGCCGATTGAGAAGGCAATCCAGTCACTGGTTCGGGGAATCAGGATGTAAATGATCAGCAAGAAGATCGCCATGAACCACAAAGTTCTTAAAGACTTCAAGAAGGTAGTGATTTTGGTGTGGCTCAATAAAAGCAACACCATGATGAAAACGAGGAAGAGGCCACCAACGAGGAACGTCATCGCCCAGTTCACCTGTTTCAAGAAGACGGTGACCATAAGGCAGATCATCGCGAAAAGCTTCGCCCTGGAATCCATTTTGTGGATAAAGGACTGATACGGGACATAACGGCCAAGAACGGTGCTACTCATGCTTGGCCTCCTTGATCGCTTTGGCGAGATCTTCCACCGTCCGCAAATCACGGGTCGGCAGTTTCAAACCGCGCTTGGTCAGAGCTTTCGCAAAACGATAAATATCCGGATTATCCAGCGAATACTGCTCCAAATCCTCATTAAACAGGGCCTTTGGGTCACCATCGAAGGCAATCCGCCCATCATTAATGACGATAACGCGGTCGGCATAGCGAGCCACCAAATTCATGTCATGGGTGACTAAGAAGACGTCGGTTCCTTCCGAGTGAATCTGTTTGAAGAGATCCATCGTCTCTTTGGAAGCGGCAGGATCCAAGCCGGCAGTTGGCTCATCCAAAATCAAAACATCCGGATGGGCGGCGAGGATGCCGGCGATAGCCACTTTACGTTTTTCGCCACCGCTTAATTCAAACGGGGAACGGGAATAGAACGATTCATTCAAACCAACGCGTTGCAACGCTTCATGAGCTTTTTCGATTGCTTCTTCTTTGGGAACGCCAAAGTTTTTCGGAGCGAAGGAAACATCCTTTTCAACCGTTTCCTGGAAGAGCTGATATTCGGGGAATTGGAAGACCAAACCGACTTTTTTGCGGAGCTCTTTGATCTCTTTCGCTTTGATTTTGTTCTTTGGACCGTTGACGAAATCATCAATAAGCACTTCGCCACTCGTTGGCCGCAACAAAGCGTTGATGTGTTGGACCAGCGTGCTCTTGCCGGAACCGGTTCTTCCGACGATCGCGGTCAGCTTATGGCCTTCGAAAGTCAAATCGATGCCATTGAGGGCATCATACTCAAACGGAGTCTTCGCCCCGTAAACATATTTCACATCCTTGAAGATTATCGGCATAAATAATCCTCCAAGGCTTTGATATCTTTGATATCATCGGGAACTGCGACGCCTTCGGCTTTGAGGGCGGCCACCAAACTATCGAAGAATGGGGCGTCCAAACGGACCTGGGCGAGAATGTCGCGATGGGCGAATACTTCTTCCGGCGTGCCGTGCAAAACGATTTCGCCATCGTTTAAAACGATGACTTCATCCGCCAAAGCGGCTTCTTCGACATCATGGGTGATGGAAACGATCGTCAGTTCGGGATTGTCTTTCCGCATCTTGCGGATCAGATTGAGAATCTCTTTCTTACCACGCGGATCAAGCATGGACGTTGCTTCATCTAGAAGCAAGAGGCGCGGTTTCATCGCCAAAGTGCCAGCGATCGCAACACGTTGTTTCTGACCACCGGAAAGGTTCTCCGGCGCGGCATCGAGGAATTTTTCCATGCCAACTTCTTCCGCAACTTCGTTGATGATAGGATCCATCTCATCGTGAGGGATCGCGCGGTTTTCCAAGCCGAAAGCGATGTCCTCTTTGACGCTGGAAGCGACGAATTGGTTATCAGGATTTTGGAAGACGATCCCTAACTGGGAACGGATCTTCACAAGGTTTTCTTTTTGTAAGGGAAGATCAAAGATCTTAATACCGCCTTCGACCTTCTTGAATAGACCAGCGATGATTTTCGCAAGAGTGCTCTTACCGGAGCCATTATGGCCAATCAAAGCGACATATTTGCCGACTTCGATGGATAAGGAAATATTCTTGAGGGTCTGTCTTTCCTCATCGTAGGCAAAGTTGAGGTTGTTAATTTCAATTAGAGCCATTGTCTTCCTTGCGTTTCTTTCGACTGATCACGACTTCGTTCGCGATGACGAAAGCCATCCATCCAACAAGGAGGACACCACCGACGATCCAATAAGCGATATTGGGTTCGGATTGTCCGGCATTCGGCGCAAAAGCGAGCGCCGCGATGATGCCAAGAATCAAGACATAAATGATGATGCGGTAAACAACTTTCTTCATTTTGCGTTGATCACGAGATCCTTGCCCGCATACTGACGGACCTTGACGCCCGCCAAAGCAAGGATTTTCCGTGAGGCTTGATAAATGACCTGGTCACCGTGGAAGTCTTCCTTGTAAATCACTTCCTTGATGCCGACCTGAACGAGAGCCTTCGCACATTCGTTGCACGGGAAAAGAGTCACATAGCAACGGCACCCATTAAGGGTGGATCCGTTACGGGTGTTGAGAATCGCATTGAACTCGGCGTGGCAGACATAAAGGTACTTGCTTTCAAGACCTTCGCCATGTCCCCAAGGGACATCGTCTTCGCACACACCGCGCGGCATGCCATTGTAGCCGACGGAAACGATCTTGTTATCGTCGTCGACAATGCAAGAACCGACCTGAGTGGAGGGGTCTTTGCTGCGCATCGCCGAAAGGACGGCGACGCCCATAAAGTATTCGTCCCAGCTGAGGTTGTCTTTGCGGTATTGCTCTTCCATGGTACTTTCTCCCGACTGATAAGCATACTCTTTGGAAAGAGTATTTCAATTAAAGTCGAATTAAGAGGGATTCAAACGGCCTCAAGGACGTCAAATCCTTGAGGGAAGAATCCGCGTAATTTGAGAAGACAATGGAACTATTTTCAGCAAAGAGCCCATCAGGGATTTTGGCTTCATGCGGAGTCATATTGATGAGAACCAAATAGGCTTCGTTTTCGAAGACACGTCTGAACGCCATCAAAGAATTGCTCGTTTCAATCGGTTCAAATGAGCCATAGGACAAAGCGGGGATCTCTTTGCGGATTCCAATGGCTTTCTTATAGAAAGAATAGATGGAATCCGGGTCGTTCAACTGGCTTTCGACATTGATGTCGACGTAATTTTCGTTCTCTCTGATCCACGGCTTGCCGGAGGAGAAACCGCCATTCAGCTCAGCCGACCACTGCATCGGGGTACGTGCATTGTCGCGGTTGCAATTCTGGACGCGCTTCAACGCGCCTTTATGCGAAAAACCAATCTTCCTGATGATTTCATAAATCCAATGATTGACCGGATCGCGATATTCTTCTTTTTCGAAATAGGGATTGATGTTGGTCATGCCGATTTCTTCGCCCTGGTACACATATGGGGTGCCGCGGAGGGTCATGAGCATGAGCGCAAGCATCTTCGCGGATTCATTCCGATAATCCATGCTGCCAAAACGTTCGATGGAACGAAGCTGGTCATGATTCTCAAAATAATTGGCGTTCCAATCGATCGCTTGTTGCCAATCGAAGAGAATCTTCTTCAAGCGATGCGGTTTATATTTCCGATGGAACACCGGGGCGAAGATTTGGTCGACGTGCATCGCATCGAAATGGAAGCACATATCGAGTTCGTTGCCGGAGGTGAATTGACGGGCCGCCTCATGGGTGACGTTGTAGCATTCGCCCACCGTCATGCAGTCATATTTGGAGAAGACATCCTCATGAAGTTTTTGGAGGATGACGTGGTTGCCTTGCTTGTTGAGATAATGGTCTAAACCACGGATATAGATCGTGAATTTGGCGTCATCCAAATCTTCTTTCCAGATCTGGTTGATGACGTCACAACGGAAGCCATAGATGCCTTTATCCAGCCAAAAACGGAGAATATCTTCCACTTCTTCAAGGATTTTGGGATTATGCCAGTCCAAATCGACCTGTTTTTCGCTGAATAGATGCAGATACCATTCATCGACTTCCGGGTCGTATTTCCAAGCGCTTCCGCCGAAATCGCTGGTCCAGTTGTTGGGCGGCTTCTTATTGTTCTTTCTGCCCTTCCGCCAGTAGTAGTAACCATGGTAAGGAGATTTGGGATCGCGAGAGGCTTGGAACCAAGGATGCTCATCGGAAGTATGGTTCACCACCAAATCCATGATGATGCGAATGCCGCGTTTCTTGGCTTCGGCGATGAGGCGATCCATATCTTCCATCGTGCCGAATTCCGGCTGGATGGCTTTGTAATCGCTGATGTCATAACCATAGTCGCAGTTCGGGGACTTGTAGACTGGCGATAACCAAATGATGCCGATACCCAAATCTTTTAGATAATCCAGTTTGCTGATGATGCCGGGAATGTCCCCGATGCCATCTCCGTTGGAATCACAAAAGGAGCGTGGGTAAATCTGATAAACGACGTTTGAACGAAAATATTTTTTATCCATACGTCCATTATAAAGAAAAAAGCGCCCTATGGGCGCATAAATTCTTGATCGATCAATATAGCCACTCGTAGGTCGCTAAATCGGAACGAACCTTTGACTGCTCGTCATTCAATGCTGACTCGCAAGCTTCGCGGTAATCTTCATAGTCTGAACGCTGCCGCTGATCGTCTTTGACTTCCCAAGGAAAAGATTTTGGATCCATATGGTTCGCTCCTCGGAAAATTATTGTTGCCGATTGCTCGGTCTATCTCAATAAGTATTTTTAGACACTGTAACGGAATTGGGGAAATTGCTGATTTGCCATCGTCAGATTGGCTTTTCGTGGGTTGGCACCAAGCGGTAGCCAACGCCATAGACGGACGCGATTCTTGCCAGACGGAGTTTCTTTAATTTCTTGCGGATTGAAGCGACGTGCATATCCACCACACGGGACTCGACTTGCCGGTCGGCATTCCAAATGAGACGGAGAAGAACTTCGCGTTTCACCGCCATCCCCAAATCGAAATACAATCCTTTTAGGATTTTCCACTCATTTAAGGTGAAAGACGCCGAACGACCGAAGAAAGAAACCGTCCTGGTTTTCGTATCGACCAAGACATCATATCCATCATCGCGAGTCAGGGTCAGGGTAGCCATAAGTTAGGGTTTGAGTACAACGATAACGACGATGCAGGCGATGATCGCCGCAGCGAGAATGCTGAAAAACAAAATCCAACCGAGCTTTGAGCGTTTGGTATCGCGCGGATCGGCCTCTTCTTCTAATTCGGGTTCTTTCTTTTCTTCTTCCATATTAACCCTCTAACGCGTCTTTGATTTTCTCACGCATGAAATAAACGAAATGGGCGTTGCCGGTGATGATGACTATGTCATCGGGATATAAGGCTAAGAGGTTTTGAAGGGCCATCAAAGGATCATCGGAGTAAGGATGGTCCGCTTCGAAAAGGAAATAGTCCATTTCCTCTTTAGCCAAAGGATCCGGATAAGTGGTCAATGTGATGTCGGTGACAACATTATCAAGAACCGGCAGCATCAAGGCGATATTCGCGCGACGATCGGCCCCAAAGAGGACATGCGTCTTTCTGCCAATCGACTGTGAGGAAATCGACTTCGCCAACGTTTGCATCGAGGTCGGATTGTCGGCGTAATCCAACACAATGTTGCCTCTTTTCTCATAACGGCAAGGCAACGGAGCAGTCTCCAAACCCTTCCGCAGAGCGAATTCGTCAATCGGGAAAATGGGGCTTAAATGGTTGGTCGCTTCCACCGCAAGGGCGGCAAACGGAAGCAAATAGGATGCTGGCGAAAGAATCGCGAGATTCTTATAAGGACGGTAATCAAAGCGGAAATGCGGAGCGACATAATGGCCGGAATGATAATCATCGACTTCATAGAAGTCGGATTGACCGCGATTAGCGGCGTCACGGATGACGTTTCTCGGTTCGTCCACAATCTTGCCGATGAGGGCGGAAGTCTTCGGACGGATGAGCCACGCCATGTCGCGAGCGATCTCCGAATGGGTTGTGCCCAAGAGTTCGGTCTTATTCAAAGCGATACTGGAAATAATTGTCATGACAGGGCTGGTGCCTGGGTAGTAGGCGGGATCCTGCGAACCGCCCAAAGAGCATTCGGCGATGATCAAATCGCATTCGTTTTCAACGAACCAGGCATAGGCCAGATAAGCCATCATCTCAACATCAGTGAGACCGCTGTTCTCGAAGTCTTTCCGATAACGTTCGAACAAAGCCTCGAAGGCGGTTTCTTTGATGGAATGCTTATTGATGCGAATCGCCCGACGGCGCCCATTCCATTCAGCGAGGGAAAAACGGCCGACTTTGTAACCTTTTTCGGTATAAATCGAGGAGAGATAGAAACCGACGTCGGGGACGCCGACACTGCCGGTAACGAGGATGATTTTGGCTTTGATATCAAGCGGATGACGCTTGCAGAAATCGTCATATTCCGCGCGGTCATAATGATTCGAATCGACGCGGGAAGATAACCAAGATTCAATCAGTTCGTACTTCATCAATCTTCCTCCCCTTTGGCCATGGCCCGTTTCTGATCGCGTTCCTTGATGGATTCGCGCTTATCGTATAACTTCTTGCCTTTGGCAAGGGCGATCTCTAATTTCGCATAACCGCGCGAAAGGAACAATTTGGTTGGCACGCAGGTGTAGCCGCCCGCCTTAAGAGAGTTGTCCAATTTGCGGATTTCCCGTTTGTTCAAAAGGAGCTTCCGGTCACGAAGATGATTCACATTGTGGAGATTGCCTTCTTTATAGGGGGCGATATGCATATTAGCGATCCAAGCCTCGCCGTTTTTGACATAGATATAGGAATCAGAGATGCCAGCGTCATGGCGGCGCAGAGATTTTATCTCTGTTCCGGTGAGAACGATGCCCGCGGTCAGGAAATCACTCAAAAAATACTCGTAGTGAGCACGGCGGTTTTCTAGAAGGATTGAACTGTCTTTTTTGCGGGCCATAATCAATTCGTATCAAGATTATAGCAAACTCTTTGCGCGCTTGGCACGCGTTGGTCTTTCTTTATGAAAGAAACAATGCCACAATAAGGCGAAAGAGGAAAACCAATGAAAGATCTGAAATTCTATAAGACCGCCGGCGGCAAGATCGTTGTCGCCTTATCCGCCCCGAACGCCGATGCCGAAGGGATGAAAGAGCTCACCGCCAACACCACCGATGCGGCGTTCGAAAAACACGTCCCCGCCGTCGAAGTCGGTGAGAAGGTTCTCGTCAAGGTCGGCGAAGTCGCCCACCCGATGATCGAAGTCCACTACATCGAATTCGTCGCTCTCGTCAGCGAGGAAAGAGGGCTCGAGGTCAAATTCCTCAAACCCGGCGAAGCGCCCGAAGCCTCCTTTGCCAAAGTGGAGCATGGCGTGGCTTATGCCTACTGCAACCTCCACGGTCTTTGGAAGAAAGAGTTCTAAGTATAAGAAAAACGGTCGATCGCTCGGCCGTTTTCTTTTTGCTTATAAGTAGTATTTGTTCAAGACTCTGAGGTCTTTCTCGTCTAATTCATAGACGAGGGGTTTCCCGGTCGGGATTTCGACCTTAAGGATTTCCTCAGGGGTGAGGTGCTCAAGTTCCATGACGAGAGCACGGAGACTGTTGCCGTGGGCGGCGATGAGGATTCTCTTGCCCGCTTTGATGGCGGGGATGATTTCCTTTTCGAAGCACGGACGGAAACGATTCGCGGTATCGATCAAGCATTCGGTGAGCGGGAGATCTTTTTCTTCCATCTTTCCGGTCTTGATGAGCTCGCGGTATTTCTCTTGGTTGCCAGGGAAGCGCGGGTCGTCCACGGTAAGGGCCGGCGGTTGGATATCGGCGCTGCGACGCCAGATATGAACTTGTTCATCGCCCCACTTGACGGCGGATTCGGCTTTGTTGAGACCTTGGAGGGCGCCATAGTGGCGTTCATTCAAACGCCAGGTATAGAACTTCGGAAGGTCGGGCTGGCCAAGGGCTTCGAGAGCGAGATCCAACGTCCGGTTGGCGCGTTTGAGGACGGAGGTATAGGCGACATCAAACACAAGTCCGGCTTTTTTCATCGCTTCGCCCGCTTCTTTGGCTTCGCGGACGCCATTCGGGGAGAGGTCGACATCGGTCCATCCGGTGAACTTATTTTCGAGGTTCCATTCCGATTGGCCGTGGCGGAGTAAGACTAATTTGACCATGGTTTCGCTCCTTATTTCTCCAAGAATTCCTTGATGTCATCAAGGACTTTCTGATTGTCCTTTTCGTTGAGGATCTCGTGACGCATATGGTCATAGATGTGGAGGGTGACGTCGGCAACACCGAGGTCTTTGTACATCTTTTCAAGGGCTTTCGGTCCTTTGCCCATCTTGCCGACGGGGTCATCGGCGCCGCTGACGATAAGGATGTGCTCATCCTTGCTGATCTTGGCGAGATTCTCTTTGCGGTACAAGGCCTTCATTCCTTTTAGGAATTCGCGCCAGAAACCACCGGTGTTCGGATGGCCGCAATACGGATCGGCGATATAAGCTTGAACGTTCTCTTCGTTGTAAGAGAGCCAGTCGAGTTCGGTCTTCGCGTTCTTGATCGCTTTGGCATAGCCACCCATCGCGAGATTGGAGATGAATTTATTCGGATCGTCCCAGTTGCTCTTGTTAACGGCGACATAAGCCAAGCTGTAAGCTACATCGTAAAGGGCTTTGTCCGGGCCATTGCTGCCCATGATGATCGCTTTCTCGACGCTGTTCGGGAAGCGTTCAAGATAAGCCTGGACCATGAAGGAACCCATGGAGTGACCCATCAAGTAGACGGGAAGACCATCTTTCTTGAGTTCTTCGACTTTGATGTTCAAAGCGAGGACGTTGTCGGCAAAGGCGTTTTCCGGCCACTTCTGAAGATCTTCTTCTTTCTCGGCATTGAAGCCCTGGCCGAAAGCGTCAAGGACAAAGACATCGAAACCAAGTTCATTGAGGAACAAAGCGAACTTCTCGTAACGGGTCGCCTTTTCCTGCATGCCGGTCTGGATGACCATGTGTTTCTGCGGCTTTTCGATAGGATAACTCGCGCCAAAGAGCTCTCTTTCATCGGGTAATTTAACGGCAAACTTTTCCATATGGGTTACCTCCTTAAAGTATTCCGTTGGGATTCTTCTTTTGGAAATTGTAGGCATCGCGGCAAGCGTCTTCGACGGTCAGTTTGGTTTTCCAACCAAGTTCCTTGAACGCTTTGTCGCAGTTGGCATAACTCGCATCGACGTCGCCCGGACGGCGGCCTTCGATTTGATAAGGGATTTTGATGCCGTTGGCGTCTTCGAACGCTTTGACGAGCTCAAGTACGCTGGTGCCTTTACCTGTGCCGAGGTTGTAGATGACGAGACCGCAACCGGCATCGAGTTTCTTGAGAGCGGCGACATGGCCTTCCGCAAGGTCGACGACGTGGATATAATCGCGGACACCGGTGCCATCCACCGTGTTGTAATCATTGCCATAGACATGGAGGACCGGCAACTTGCCGATCGCCACCTGGCTGATATACGGCATCAGGTTGTTGGGGATGCCATTCGGGTCTTCGCCAAGAAGGCCGGAAGGATGGGCGCCAATCGGGTTAAAGTAGCGTAATAGCGCGATATTGAAGGAGGGATCGGCTTTCGCAAAATCTTTGCAAATCCCCTCGATAATGATCTTCGTCGCCCCATAAGGATTGGTGGCTTCGCGGACGGGATCGGTCTCGAAAAGAGGCACGGATTCCGGCACGCCATAGACGGTCGCCGAGCTGGAGAAGACGAAGTTCTTCACCCCGAATTCCCGCATCAGTTTGAGGATGACACAGGCGCTGCCGATGTTGTTCTGGTAGTACTCGAGCGGCTTCTCGACGCTTTCGCCAACCGCCTTGTATCCGGCGAAATGGATGACCGCGTCGAACTTGTTCTCGGCGAAGATTTTGCGCATCGCATTCTCATCGCAGCAGTCGGCGCGATAGTAACGCGGGCTGACCCCGGTGATGACTTCGATGCGGCCGAGGACACTTTCTTTCGCATTGAACAGGTTGTCGACGATGATCGGGGTATAACCCGATTCGATGAGGGCGATGACCGTTTCGCTTCCGATGAAGCCGAGGCCGCCGGTGACTAGGACGTTGTGAATCATAAGCATTCCACCTTTCTCTATCTTTTTTGTAATTCGGCGAGGATCGCTTTGCTGACTTCGGCCGGGTTCACTTTGCCATGGCTGGCTTTCATGACTTGCCCGACGAGGAAGCCGAGGGCACGATCTTTGCCGTTCTTATAGTCGATAATTGACTGCGGGTTATTTGCCAAAACCTCATTGACGAATCCCATGATGGTGTCAGAGTCATTGCTCTGCGCTTCAATGTGAAGCGAGGCTTTGGCTTGTTCGGGGGTTTCACCGGTTTCGAGCACGTGGTTGAGAATCTTTGCGCACTGCTGATGAGATAAACCGGTCGTCTCCTGCATGAGGACGATCTCCGCCAAAGTTTTGGCGCTGATCGGGAGCTCTTTGATCGATTTGCCTTCGCGGTTGAGATAGCCATTGATTTCGACGATGAGGAAGTTGGCTAAGTCTTTGGCCGCTTTGACCAAACCCATGCCTTCTTCAAAGAAGGCCGCAGTCGCCGGATCGGCGAGGATGATCGCCGCATCGGCCGGGGTCAAACCAGCCGCCAGATAACGTTCCTTCTTGGAATCGTAAAGCTCGGGGCAGCCAGCGATGGCATCATTCACGAACTCATCGGAAAGATGGATCGGGGTGATGTTCGGTTCGCAGAAGTATTTGTAGTCCACCGCATCGGTCTTGACACGCATCAAAACGGTGCGGCCGCTCGACTCATCGTAACGGCGGGTTTCCTGACGGACTTCCTCGCCCTTTAAAAGCATCTTGCTCTGGCGGATGATTTCGTAATCGATGGCTTCTTGTATGTTTTTAAGGGAGTTGAGGTTCTTGACTTCGACTTTGACGCCGAACTCTTTTTGACCATAAGGACGGAGGGAGATATTGACGTCGCAACGGAGACTGCCTTCTTCCATCTTGCCATCCGAGGTTCCGCTGTAGACAACGATGTTGCGGATGGTTTCCACGTACTTCATCGCCTCGTATCCGCTTCTCATTTCCGGATTGGAAACGATTTCGACGAGTGGGGTTCCGGCGCGGTTATAGTCAAGCAAGGAATAATCCAGGAAGTGTTCCTGCTTGCAGGTATCTTCTTCCATGTGGATACGTTCGATGCCGATGTTCTTTTTGCTGCCATCCGGCATCTCAATGGTTAAATAACCATTCTTTCCAATCGGGCGGAACTGCTGGGTGATTTGGAAGCCCTTCGGAAGGTCAGCGTAGAAGTAGTTTTTCCGATCGAAATAGAGGGTGTGGTCAATGGTCATATGCAGAGCGTTCGCGACGCGGATCGCGTTGATGACCGCCTGTTTATTGACGACAGGCATGGCACCAGGGAAGCCCATATCGAGCGGGGTGATTTGGGTATTGGGATCGTGGGAGAATCCGTTCGGCGAAGCGGAGAACATCTTCGACCGCGTCTTCATTTGGACGTGGATTTCCAAACCGATGACAGGTTCGAAATTCATAAGTTGCCCTCCTTTCTGTCGAGCACGCTGAGATTGGCGAGCCCGGTAATTTCCTCAATGACTTCAGCCGCAGCGAATAAGTCGCTTTCCTCAAAGGCTCTGCCCATAAGGTTCACGCCGATCGGCAAACCATTCTGCAAGCAGAGCGGAACGGTGATCGAAGGCAGACCGGCGAAATTGCCAAGGCAGAGATGATTGTCGGCGATGAGATATTCGGCGCTTAATTTGTCGCTCAATTGATGAATGAGCGGGGCGACGGACGGGGCGGCCGGAGCATAAACGAAATCGTAATCCTTTAGGATTTCATTCAGTCTTTCGACGATCTTCGCCCGATTTCTTTGGGCGGCCAAGAAGAGTTCTTCTTGGTTTTCGCGCATCAAGCAATAGGAACCGATGATGAAACGACGTTTGATGAGTTCGCTGAACCCTTTTGTACGAGCGTTGTACATCGCTTCCGCATAGGACTTTCCATCGTAGTACGGACCGAACTTGATACCATCTAAGTTCGCATTATTGCTGGTCGCTTCAGCGCAGCTGATGACCATATAGGTCGGATAGAGAGACTGGAGCATCTTCTCACCAAAGAGGATGTCTTCGACGATCGCGCCCTTTTTGCGAAGCGCATCCACGGATGCGTTGAATGAGCGCATGAGATCGGCATTGGTGATTGAATCATTAATATCCTTGATAACGGCGATCCGTTTGCCTTTGATGCCGTCTTTCACATGGGACTCATAATTTTCGACAGGTTTGGTTGAACTGGTCGAATCATGTTCGTCGCGACCCGATAACGCTTCAAGGACAATCGCAGAGTCATCGACATTCCGAGTGAAATAAGCAACGTGATCCAATGACGGAGCGAAGGGGAATAAACCATAACGGGAAATTCGGCCCCAGGTCGGCTTCATGCCAACAAGACCAGCATAAGATGCTGGTTTACGGACGGAGTCACCCGTATCGCTGCCGAGCGCGAACGGGACAATGGAAGAAGCAACCGCCGCGGCGCTGCCGCAACTGGATCCGCCAATCAAACGTTCGTGTTTAGGATCAAACGGGTTATAAGTAATGCCCTTGTGACCGGTTGTTCCGGTGCCGCCCATCGCGAGCTCATCCAAGGTCGTTTTGCCGATCAAGACGGCTTTGCGTTTCTTGAGTTTGGTGATGACGGTTGCATCGAATAACGGCACATATCCGTTCAAAATGCTGCTGGAGGCGGTTGTTTCAATTCCCTTGGTTGAGAAATTGTCTTTGGCTAAATACGGGATGCCCCAAAGGAGATTGTCGGCTTCCGGCTCGCCGAGAGAAGCGGCGAAGGCCAAAGCCTTTTCCTCTTCGATGGTTTCAAAAGCGTTCTCTTTGTCCGCTTTGGCGCGGGCGATGGCTTCTTTGGCTAATTCAACCGGGGTCGTCTTTTTGGCGACCAGCGCTTCGTGGATGGCGCGAATGGGTAAATCTAAGTAACTCATAGCACCACCTTCGGCAGTTTGATCTGCCCATTGAGTTTATTGCCGGCGTTGGACAAAGCCTCTTCGCGGGACAATGGTTTGACCGGTTCGTCTTCGCGGAGGAAAGAAGTCTCGCAGTCGAACGGGAAAGTCATCGGTTCGTATTTGCTGAGGTCGCCGGTCTCGCCGATCGCTTTCATCTGGGCGGTCAAGATGCCGAATTCCTCATACAGGGTCTGATATTCGGCTTCAGTCAGGTCGAAAAGAAGACGGTTGGCCGCATCTTTTAGGACGTCAATTGTTATCGTTTTCATATTTCTTTACCTCGTAAAGAATACCACTTAACGGTTTTCTTACAAGCGCGAGCGCCTTAACGCCCGGACCCTCCTAAGTGATTCATCGCCTCTTCTTCGTCGATCACGAGGATGCCAAGTTCCTGGGCTTTGGTCAGTTTGCTGCCCGCGTCAGAACCGGCGATGACGATGTCGGTTTTCTTGGAAACGGACCCCGAGCAACGAGCGCCGATGCCTTCGAGGATCTCGGTCATCTGCTGCCTTGAATAGTGTTCCAAGCTGCCAGTAAGGACGACCGTTTTGCCATAGAAGTAGTTGTTCACATCCATCGTATCCACGCCTAAATATTCGAAATTCAGGTGGAGTTCGCGGAGTTCTTCGATTTTTTGGATGTTCTTTTCGTCACGGAACCAACGGGCGATGCAATCGGCCGCCACCGGACCGACGTCCTTGATGGCAAGGAGCTCTTCCTCACTCGCTTCTTTCAAGGCATCGAGGTTCTTATATTTCCGAGCCAGAGTCTTTGCCATGCGTTCGCCGACCTCTTTGATGCCGAGGCCGATGAGCAAGCATTCTAGTGATTTCTGTTTGCTGACTTGGATTGCCGCCAAAAGGCTATTGATCGATTTGTCGCTCCAACCATCAAGCTCTTTGATTTCTTGGGCGTGGTTTTCCAGACGATAGATGTCAGGGATGTCACGCATGAAACCTTCGGCAAAGAATTCTTCGACGACGCGGTCACCCATGCCATCGATATCCATCGCGTTGCGGCTGGCGAAATGAATCATGCCTTCGATCTTCTTCGAATCGCATTCGGGATTGAGGCAGTAATGAAGTCCTTTGACTTTAGTCAACGGTTGTCCGCAGATGGGGCAGTTCTCCGGCATCGTCCAGGGAATTTCTTCCCCGGTGCGGCGCGAAACGATCGGACCGGTCACTTCGGGGATGACATCCGCGGCTTTGTGCAAGCCGATGAGGTCGCCGATCATCAAACCTTTATCTTGGATGAAGTTCTCGTTGTTGAGGGTCGCGCGCTGGACGAGCGAGCCAGCGACGCGAACGGGTTCGAGAATGGCGTTAGGCGTAACGCGGCCTGTGCGTCCGATGGTGATTTCGATGCCAAGCAAGCGAGTGGTCACTTCCTCAGGCGGGAACTTATAGGCGATGGCCCACCGCGGCTCTTTGGCCGTATAGCCCAAACGATCATAGGCATCTAAGTCGTCCACTTTGATGACGAGACCATCGATGTCATACGGCAGGTTTGGACGCTTTTCCGCGTAGTCACGCATATAGGCGATGATATCTTCAACGCCGTGCAAAGCACGACGTTCATGGTTGGTTTGGAATCCTTGTTCGTCGAGCCAATTCAACGCTTCTAGGTGGCTATGGATACCAAGTTCTCTGGCATTGACGAGGTAGTACCAGAAGGCATCGAGATTACGCGAGGCCGCGATGCGGGAGTCGAGCTGGCGAACGGAGCCTGCGGCTGCGTTGCGGGCATTCGCGAATAGGGGTTCGCCACGCGCTTCGCGCTCTTCGTTGAGGCGGGCCAGCGTGGGCTTGCTCATAAACACCTCGCCGCGTACTTCGAACGGGCGGGTCTCTTTGACGCGCAAAGGAATCGAACGGATAGTGATGATGTTCGCGGTCACGTCTTCGCCCATGACGCCATCCCCGCGGGTGACGCAATGCTGAAGTTCACCATGATCGTAGATCAAAGAAATGCCAAGGCCATCGATTTTGACCTCGCCGGCATATTCGAGTTCGGCTTTGTTGCTCAAAGAACGGATGCGGCGATCCCAGTCGCGCATTTCGTCTTCATTGAAGACGTTGCCAAGGGAAAGCATCAACCGCTTATGGGGGATCTTCTTGAATTCGCTCTGGACCATGCCGCCAACGCGCTGGGAGGGGCTGTTCTTCTTTTTGAGTCCGGGAAATTCGGTTTCGAGATGGATGAGTTCCTGCATGAGGCGATCGAATTCGGCATCGCTCACCGAGGACTCATTCAACACATAGTACTCGTAATTGTAGCGTTCGAGCAGAACCGTCAGTTCTTCGATACGCGAACGGGCTTCTTCAACGGTCATGCTTCCCCTCCTTTGCTGGATATGCGGCTGAGCATGGGGTGTGAAGACATCAATGTCTTTTTACCACACTCATCGAAATTGACGATGATGATATTGGCGCTTAAGAGTTCCACGACGACCCCATCACCGAACTTCTCGTGATGGAGGCGATCGCCGACATGCCAATCGATGCCGTTCTTCTTTGGTTCGGCTGGCCCGGCGCGTTTCTCTTGTTTCTCGAATGGATCGATGGCATCGCCATCGCCGAAGTAATCGTCCCACGTGGCGGGTTTCTTTCTCGGCGCATGGTAATCGTTCCAAACGCGATTGCTCGTGAAGTCGTTGTGCTTGGGCAATTCGATTCCGGCTTCCGCGAAGTATGGCGAGGGATTCGCTTTTGAATCCGTCACATAGGAATACGACTGGTTGCAGCTGAGGAAGAGATCTTTGCGAGCTCTCGTGAACGCAACGTAGGCAAGGCGCCGTTCCTCTTCTTCCGAATCGCGGCCTTCTTCATTGAGGGCGCGTTGCGAGGGGAACGTCCCGGCATTCATGCCGATGACGAAGACATGATCGAATTCCAACCCCTTTGCGACGTGGACCGTCATGAGGGAAACATAGTTCCCACTGCTCATATCGTCCTGGGCGGTTAGCAAGGAAACGTTCTGCAAATATTCGGCCAAACTGGATTCGGGGTTGTTGGATAAATAATGGGATATGTCATCAAACAACGCGTTGACATTGCCCAAACGATCCTCGTCTGGTTCCTCTTCTTCGGCGAGATAAGTCAGGTAACCCAAATCAGAGATTAAGTCATGAAGAATGCCAGAGTACGCTTCGAGACGTTCATCGAGCTTGCGGCGGGCATCCTCCATCTTTTTCATCATAGATGAAAGTGCATTGATAACCTTAGTCGGCACTTCGGTGACATCGCGGAACTGATCGATGTTGCGGATATATTGATATTCGGACAAGTTGGCAGCGATCGCTTCCTGGCGGATGCGGGCAAGCGACGTGTCACCCACACCGCGTTTGGGCACATTGCAAATGCGCTCGAAGGAGACATTGTCGAAGTCATTGACCAACAAGTTGATGTAAGCCAAAACGTCTTTGACTTCCATACGCTCATAAAAACGTAACCCGCCAAAAATCCGGTACGGAATTCCGTGGTCTTTTAAGGCGGCTTCGAACGGGCGGGTCAGATAAGAAGAGCGATACAAAATCGCCGAATTCCGATATTGGGGTTCGCCGTTGATTCTTTCTTTGCGGCCGAGCTCAGCGATCTTGGCGACGACCCAATCGGCTTCATAATCAACGGATGAAGCCACCTTTGTTTGAATCTTCGTCCCGGATGCCGCTTTCGTGAACAAATCCTTCGGGACACGTTTCTTGTTATGGGCTATGAGTTTGTTCGCCGCATCCAAAATATTCTGGGTAGAACGGTAGTTCTCGTTGAGAATGATCGTTTCCGCGCCAGGGAACATCCCTTCGAAATTTAGGATGATGTTCGGGTTGGCGCCGCGCCAGGTGTAGATGGTCTGGTCAGGGTCACCCACGACATAGACGCTGGTGTCCGGACGCATCAGCAAGCGCATGAGCTTGAACTGAATGTCGTTCGTATCCTGAAACTCATCGACCAGAATGCAGTCAAAACGATCGGCCCATTTGGAACGCACGACTTCATCCATTTCGAGGATTTCGATTGTTTTCAGTAAGAGGTCATCAAAATCGAAGGCATAGCTTTTTTGTTTGTATTCCTCATACTTTTCGTAGAACTGGAAGCTGATTCTGTCCTCTTCGGAACGGAAATGCTCTTTGCTGATGTTCTCCGGGTATTTGCCTTTGCCTTTGTTCCGACGGATATACGACAACGCCGTCTTCACGATGGGGTCGCCTTTCTTATAACCGAGGTCCACCGCGATATTCTTCACGACTTTCCCTTGGTCTTCTTCATCATAGATGGAGAAGCCGATCGGATAACCTAAGAGGCGACATTCGGTGCGCAAAAAACGCGCGCAGAATGAGTGGAACGTAGAGATATGAAGATTCGGGTCGTAATGAATGGTGTCACGAACGATCTTGCTGGCGCGTTCCCGCATCTCCTGGGCAACCTTGTTGGTGAAAGCGATGGCCAAAATACGGGTTGGGTCCACGTGACACTCGCTGATTAAGAAAGCGATACGGCGCGTCAAAACTGCGGTTTTGCCAGATCCGGCGCCGGCGATGACGCGGGCATATTGGCTGCCGGTCGTGACCGCTTCCAGCTGGCGTTCGTTGAGCATGACCTTGGAATCGTTCATAAGGGAACGATATAAGCATACTCTTTTCTGACCTTCTCATAAAGAGAAGGAATAAAGATTTTTGAAGAGAAAGCGCAGGGGGAGAGAGGTTCATGGGATAACGCTAAGGAGATGGGGTTGCGCTTTCTCACCAATAAATACGCAAGAAATGGAGAATTTTACATAAAACATGCGAAAATATGTCCATGCCGCTCATCCAGGAAAGAAAAACTCCCGCCCAGAACATCGCCTTCCTCGGCATCCTTGCCGGAGTCGTCGTCGTGTTATCGGTTCTCGGCGGTTTTTTGCCTGTCGTATCTTTCTTGGTTGTTTTTATCTTGGCGGCCGCTTCGGCACTCGGCACTCGCATCACTTCGATCCGCTACAGCTTGCCTTTCATGATCGCGGCTTCCTTGCTTAGCGTCGCCGCCTCATTTTTCAACCTGACTGAGGCGTTATTCTATTTCGTCCCATCCATCCTTGCCGGCGGAATATACGGCATTATGTCACGAAATAAGCTTCCGTTATCCTTGGCGATTTTCGTCGGGGCCGTTTTGACTTTGGCCTTCAATTATGCCGCCTTCTTTTTTATCAAAGGCGTTTACGAAATCGACATCATCGAAGACTCGCTGCAGATTCTTGGTTTGGCGGAAAACACCCATGTCCGCCCCGCCATCCCCGCGTTCCTTTTGGGTATTGGTTTGGCGGAGATGGTTTTGTCTCATATTCTCATCGGAATCTTTTATGAAAGATTCTCTCTCAATACCGAAGAGGGTTGGTCGGTCATTTTGATTCCTTCTCTCGCCGTGTTCTTCTCCGGTTTGGGAGTGGGCGTTGGCTTCGTTTCCTTCCCAGTTGGATTGGCTTTTGTCGTCTCTGGCGTCTTCTTTGGCATCATGAGCGTTTATTACCTTTTGACTGCGTGCGACAAGCTACTTTGGATTTTGTCCGGCGTCGCCGTTTTGGTTGGCATCTTCCTCTTCGCGATCCTCCACCGTTTCATGCCGGAGGGCAGCGGAATTCTTCTTGCCTCCTTGTTCCCATTCCTTTTTGGACTGATAATGTTAATCTTCGTAAGAAGAATTAAGTGGACAACGAAAGAGAGTAAGGCAAAATAATCACATGGGTCGTTTTCTGAAGTACATCGGTGTCGGAATGGTCTACCTCCTTCTCTTCCCGTTCCTCGTATTAGGGATTGCCGTCGGCGCCCTATACGCGTTCGGTCAAGGAACCTATTTCTTTTTCCGGGGAACGATCCGTTTCTTCAAAGGCGATTCCTTCCTTGTCCCGTTGAAAGAAGATGAGGCGGTCGCCCGCGCCATCAAGGCCCAGCAAGAGGCGATGTATCAAGAAGCCAAACCCGATGTCGCCCCGGTCCAAGGCCCGACCTACGTTCAAAATAATTACTACGGCATGCCGCAAAACGCGCCGGCCCAAGAACAGCCTCAAAGCTTGCCGAACAACGATTCTCCGTCCGTTGCCAAGCAGCCCACTTATATCGATCAAACCCCAACCCAAAATCAGGAATTCCCCGCAATTCCGGAAAATTTGGCCGCAGACGAACCGACCCAGGGTGTTTCGGATGCCCCGAGCGAGATCAAACAGGAGGACGATGGATATGATGATTTATTCTAGCCCCGTCAACCTCAATGAGACCGATCGTCGCTTGCTGATCATCGCCGCGGTCATCCTGACCCTCATTTTCATCGTCGCCGCTTTGATCGGCGCTCTCATCCGCGTCATTACCCTAGGGATGGGCAAACGCCTCGATCAGGATGTAAGCGATGCCGTCCGTTATCGGGTGATCGAAGATGAGAAGCATTTCCGGAAATATGCCCGCATCAAAAATGCCCGCCGCTTGTTCATCCAAGCCACCCCGCCGCTCTTAATTCTCTTTGTCTCCGTTTTGTTCTATGTCATTTACGCTGGCGTGACCGATGAATGGACCCGGAATTTCTGGGGCGAATTCGGCACCTTGTTCTATCAGTGGGATTTCGGTAATGATGCCTACTACGCGACCGTCTGGGGAATGCGCATCTTGGCAAGCTGGCCCGCGCTTATCAATACACCTCACTTTGTGGGTGCCTATTATCCTTCTTATATCCTCTGCACCTTGTGGCTCGTCGGCGGAACGTATTTGTTCTTCGTTCTTTGGGCTTTCGTTGCTCGCGCCATCTTCGTCGATCGCCGCGCCCGTTCGGTCTTTAAGAAAGACCTCACCGACTACAACTACTACGATAACGTGTATCCTGGCCCCGGCCCGATCCCTGGCGTCAGACCAGTACAAAAAGAGGAGGACAACGCCTCCCCTAATGATCAAGAGTGATCAAATAAAGATTTCGATGATCGCCCAAGCGATCAACACGATCATGACGGCGATCAACGCGATTAGGCCGTAGAAAATCCTCCGCCTGGACAAGGCGGTTTTTTCTTCGGGTGTCAGGACTTTCTTTTGTTTGGCCATAATCAATACTTCAAATTATTCGATGTTCTCGGGAACGGTTCGGTATCGCGGATGTTGGCGATGCCGGTGATATACATGATCAAGCGATCGAAACCGATGCCGAATCCGGCATGGCGGCAACCGCCGAAGCGGCGAAGATTCAGATACCATTCCAAACCCTTGGTGTTGCCAAGCGCGTCCATCTTCGCTTTGAGGACGTCATAACGTTCTTCACGCTCACTGCCGCCGACGATTTCGCCTTCGCCCGGGACGAGTAAGTCACAGGCGGCGACGGTTCTGCCGTCGTCGTTCTCACGCATATAGAACGCTTTGATTTCCTTCGGGTAGTTGATGAGGAAGAGCGGGCCTTTGACGATCTCTTCGGTGAGATAACGCTCGTGCTCGCTTTGGAGATCCATGCCCCATTCGATTTTGTTGTTCTCGAACTTATGGCCTTTGGCCACCGCTTCTTGGAGCAGACGGATGCCTTCGGTGTATTCCATGCGGGTGAACGGCGCGTTGAGAACGGCCTCTAGTTTGGCGATGGTTCCCGGGGCGATTCTCTGGTCGAAGAAGGCCATTTCATCAGGGCAACGATCCATGACGTAACGGATAAGATATTTGATACAATCCTCAATCAAATCCATATCGTCTTCCAGATCGGCGAACGCGATTTCCGGTTCGATCATCCAGAATTCGGCGGCATGTCTGGTCGTGTTGCTCTTTTCGGCGCGGAAGGTCGGGCCGAAGGTATAGATGTTCTTGAACGCCAACGCGAAGGCTTCGCCATGGAGCTGACCAGAGACGGTCAACGAAGCGCGGCGGCCGAAGAAGTCGTTGACCGGATCTTTGGCATCGGTCGCGACGAGAAAAGTCTGGCCGGCGCCTTCGGCGTCGTTCGCGGTGATCTCGGGAGTGTGGACATAAACGAATCCGCGATCCTGGAAATAAGTATGGACGCCCATGGCCAAGACGGAACGGAGGCGGAACACCGCATCGAAGGTGTTGGCGCGCGGACGGAGATAAGCTTCCTCGCGGAGGTATTCGAAAGTATGGCGCTTCTTCTGAAGCGGGTAGTCATCGGAAACGGAGCCGAGGAGGATGATTTCCGCGGCGTGGACTTCGAAGGGCTGCTGTCCTTCCGGGGTGGCCACGAGTTTGCCGCGGACGCCGATCGCCGCACCGGTGTTGTAATGGGTGACGACTTCGAAATCCTTTAGCTCAGGACCATAGACAATCTGCAAAGAACGGAAACAAGTGCCATCGTGAAGTTCGATGAAAGCGATTTTGCCCGAATTGCGATTGGTACGAACCCATCCTTCGACGAAAATTTCCTGGTCGAAGGGCAAAGATTCGTTCGCGGCAAAGCGAGCGAATAACTGTTTGATTTCATACGCTTTCTTCTGCATGGTTTTTTCCTCCCTGCGTGAATAAATCCTAAACGCGAGTTGATTCCTAGTCAAAGGAATCACGAATCAAATTCGCGAAAATGGTCAATTTTCCAATTGGGGTCTACCCCAATGGTGAGCGGCGCCGACAATCCTTCTTCATATAGATGTTCGGCGACTTTGGCGATCATCGCCGCATTGTCGGTCGTGCACCAAATCGGCGGGATGATCAGTTCGATGCCACTGTTATCAAAACGTTTGTGCATCTGCTCACGGAGATAGCTGTTGGCGCTGACGCCACCGGCCAAGACGATTTGTTTCACATTGAAATCCAAAGCAGCTTTGACTGTCTTCTCAAGAATCATTCCGATGGCGACATCCTGGAAAGAACGAGCCATGTCGTCGATGCGGATTTCCTCGCCTTTCATTTTCAAGGTGTTGACGAGATTGATGACCGCGGTCTTTAGACCACTGTAAGAGAAATCATAGCCTTGTCCGTGAAGGGGTTTCGGCAAATCGTAGGTATGTTTGCCATTCTTGGCATGCTGATCGATTGGAACACCGCCGGGATAAGGTAAACCGAGAACGCGGGCGACTTTGTCGTAACATTCCCCGACCGCATCATCTTTGGTCTCGCCGATGATTTCGAAATCGAGATGATCCCGCATGATGACAAGTTCGGTGTTGCCACCGCTGACGACGACGCATAGCAACGGGAACTTAAGTTCGCCTACATATTCATTGGCATAGATATGGCCAGCCAAGTGATGAACGGGGATAAGCGGTTTGTTGTACAGCATCGCGATTGATTTGGCCGCCTGCATACCGATATGAAGACAACCGATCAAACCGGGACCGCGGGTAACGGCGACCGCATCCAAGTCTTCATAACGAAGACCGGATTGTTCGAGTGCCTCTTTGAGGCAAACGGCGATGTTCTCGCAATGGAGGCGCGAAGCGATTTCCGGCATGACGCCACCGTATTTCTCATGGACGGAGATCTGGGTGGCAACGACGTTAGCCAAAAGCTTTCCGCCGTCGGTGATGGCGACCGCGGTTTCATCGCAGCTGGATTCGATAGCCAGAATCTTGCTCATGAAATAATGCTCCTCATCATATAGACCGCATCTTCTCCGTCGTCGTAATAATGCGGTTTCGTCGTCACGTATTCGTAGCCGTTTTTCCCATACAGTTTAATTGCGGCTTCATTGCTCTTGCGGACTTCCAAAGTGATCCAATCCACTTCCTCTTCTTGGGCTTTGCATTCCTTGACCATCTGTTCGAGAAGGGCATAGGCAATGCCCTGTTTCCGATGGGCGGGAAGGACGCAGATCCGGTTGATCGTCGCGCTGTCGAATGTGATCATGAAATCCAAATATCCAACGATTTCCCCATCTTTTTCAGCGATATAGATGACAGAACAGGGGTTTTCGGTGATTTCGTAACGGATTTCCCGCTCCGGCCAAGGATGGGCAAAAGAAGCCTGCTCCAAGGCGGTGACGGCAGGGATATCCGCTTCTACCATTTTCCGTAACTTGATATCCATCATCCGTTGTCCTTCAAGTAAACCGGCTTGGCCCCCAACGGGTCAGCGCATAAATGCTTTTCGTCGTCGCAATCCTTCAAGACTTCGAGAGGATTGCTTGGGACGATATCAAGTCCGAGATGTTTTCCTTCGCCACGGAGAACATGGTCCGGATGATCCTTTAAAAAAGCGAGCACCTCGTCATTCGTCCAAATGGTGTCCTGTAAGAGAACTTCGTTCCCATCATAGACGCCGATATAACTTCGTTTGCTGCGGGCATTGGACACGCAAACCGAAGGTTTGTTTGGATCTTTCATCGCTTCAAGACTGGAAACGATATAGAGCGGGATATTCAAAGCGCTGGCGATGACTTTGCCGATCGTTAAGGCGATGCGCACGCCCGTATAACTACCTGGTCCTTTGGCGGAGATGACGGCGTCTAAATCAGCGTGACTAAAACGGTTCCGTTCCAACAAAGTTTTCACCTCATTGACCATCAGTTCGCTTTGGCGCTGCCAGGCGTCATAATGCACAAAGTCGATTAAATGGTGGTCTTTGGCCAGACCAACGGAGAGATTCGCGTTTGAACTATCCAAAAGAAGCGTCAGCATTGTTTATCTCTCCAATTCGACAAATAAAGGCGCGTATTGTTCGCCTTCGCCTTCGATGATGAACTGGCGGCGGTCATCACCGAGATTATGAATGGTGATATGAAGGGGGTTATCGGGAATCAATGGTTTGATGAAAACGGGCCATTCGATCAGAGAGACGCCATCGCCTTCGATGAATTCCTCAAGACCCAATTCGATGTTCTGATTCTCCAAACGGTAAGCGTCGATGTGAAACATCGGGATACGCCCATTGAAGTAGCATTTCATGATATTGAAGGTCGGCGAAATGACTTCTTCTTCGATGCCAAGGCCTTTGGCAAAGCCGCCCGCGAAGGTTGTTTTCCCGGCCCCGAGATCGCCTTCTAAAAGAATGACCTCGCCAGGGAAAGCAAACTTCGAAAGCAACGCGCCGAACGCTTTGGTTTGTTCGCGAGACTCACTGACAAATTCAAATCGCATTGTGGTCCCTTTCGCTGACCGAGAACGGTTTCGTGTTCTCGATGAATTTGTCGTAGATTCTATGAATCTCCGCATCGGAGAACGGGAAAACCCGTTCCTTCATGAGGCCGATGACGCGATGCATCGAATTGGTAACGGCGCGAGTTAACGCGGCAGAATAACCATAGGTTTGGATGTGGCGTTCGAATTCCATGATATCGAGTTCTTTCATCATGCCGTCTGGGAACAACTTCACATCGAGATCGTAGTCGATGTATTTGAGATATCCTTGGTCCCAAATGGTCGGAGAAGCGATGTTCACATAGTAGGAAATTTTGCCGTCTTCTTTGATCATGCAGATGGCATTCATCCAGGAATGTTTGAAAAGAATGAACACCGCGTGCTCCTTGGTCATCCACCGGCGGCCATCGCTTTCGACGACGAGCGACGCCCTGCTGGACAAGGCCCAATAATCATCGGTTTCTTCCGCTAAAAAAGCCGGACTCCATTGACGATGGAGAGTCCCATCATGTTTATAAGCTTGCACGACAATCCATTTTTGAAAACGTGCGTCTTTCAGTTTTTCATCCATAACAAGCAGCCCCCACTGAAGTGGTCGTGGCTTTATTATAGCAAGGGAATGCTTTCCTTCCTATTGGAAGAACAAAAAATCACCGCCCACGAAGGACGGTGACTTCTTTTTGTTTACCGATAGAGGGTTTCGGCGACTTCGAGAACGACCTTAAGATCCTCTTTGTATTTGCTAAGGGGCGCCGGATTGAGGGGGTGCTCAAGAGGCGGAACCATCAAGCTATCCTCATAACCCATCATGATATAGGTGGTGCCT
>Ga0247610_10000343_pt1 | contig 70790 bp, 55 predicted proteins | sample 174DNAGHGhighgp2_FD_193483 | JGI IMG/M metagenome (GOLD analysis project Ga0247610, IMG submission 193483) | Sheep rumen microbial communities from Palmerston North, Manawatu-Wanganui, New Zealand - 1742 DNA GHGhigh gp2 | ecosystem: Host-associated > Mammals > Digestive system > Stomach > Rumen...
AGCGAACAATTCGGCTTCTCGGACGACCATATTAGGCGTATTTTACGAAAAAATCACCCTCCAAATTAAGTATTGGGCAAATTGCCCACCGAGTTTGCAAAAAAAGCAGTACCTTTGCACCGGATTTCCAAATGAGCGGTTATAATTGGCAGACGGGGCGTCCCGCAACCTGTTCTCAGTCTCGTTTGTCAAAAAAGGAACATGTTTGGAAATCCAGCGCGCTTAACAACCTAAACCCAAAACTATTATGACCAAACAACAAATCATCAAAATCGTGATCTCGGTGCTCATCGCAGCACTGACGGCATTGGGAGCCGCCCTCGGATTGCAATCGTGCACAGCCTCCCGAGTCGTCTCCACCACCGCCAGTTACGTCCAACGCGGCGACACCACCACCACGATCATGACCAAGACCACGGAGACCTACCGTGGCGACAAACATAGGTAAAGGACCGCCTATCCAAAGAAAGTATGTCCATTCCGTCGGATTATATCCGACGCCGTCATTAAACAAACCTAAACCCCTCTACGCTGGCCGGAGGTTAAACATGGTCAGTATGCAATGGCAAAAGTAGAATATGCTGACGCGATCAAGACTGTCAGCGGTGCCCTCACCAAAATCAACAAGAAATCGCCGCACGCAGCGGACCAGAAGATGGTTCTTGCTACCCACCGTGTAGCCCCGACGACAAAGCCCGGCTGTTCCCGCTTGTACCTGCGCGGATTGAGTTCCGTCACCCGTACCGGTGAACCCTCGTCCAAAGAGCTCGCAGCTCGCGTACGTTTCAGCTCCGTTCAGGCTTCCGTCAACACCCGCGCAAAGAACCTCGCTACCTTGGCGCAAGACCAAGCAGCGTTCCTCGCGCAGAAAGACGCAGCCGGAGGTTGCAAGACCTTCAAGTCCTGGCTCTGGAAGCAGGAAGGCGACAAGTATGACGTGGCCCTCAACGGCTAAGCCATGCGGAAAAAATCGCGAAAAGAATGGCATACGCTTGCGTATGTCATTTTTTTTGTACCGTCGGTCCTCCCGCAAGCGGGCTCCCACCGAAACCGGTATTATCGGTAATTTATTGCTTGGCAACAGAAGAGCGGATGAGGGTCGCGTTGATGGCGGTCATGAAGAGACCGAAAGCGATGGCGGTGACCCATGCCCATGTGAGCGATGCCGGATGGAAGTCCGGCGCCAAGAGATAGACAGACGGCATATACACGCCTCTTACGACGCCTAAGATAAGCATGGCGCTCAATACCGACAACAGGTTGGTAAGCAATACAATCAGACGGTACGGCAGCGATACCGTGCGTGCCGTGTAACCGATGGCTTTGAGGTTACGGATGGCTTCCTGGTTGCGCTGCATAAGCAGGAAGATACTCAGTATCAGTACGTAACCCGCCAAGGCGCAGATGATCAGACCGATCGACATGACGATGCCCACCAACAGCCTCATGAACCATCCGGCTTTCGAAGCATTAAGTTTATCGCCTTCCACATTCAGTTCATGTTCCTTAAAATACGCCGCTATCCGTTCGTCGGCAGGGTTGGTGACCTGAATGATGACGCGGGACGACTCCGGCGCTTGGTTGCCGGGGGCCAACAGCTTATTAGACCATCGGATAAAACTCTCCGGCACCAGAATGGTGTTGAGACGGGAAGAGAACCCGACGATTTTTCCCCGCATATAGATACGCTGCCCGTTTCCGGAAAGGGCAAGGTTCAGTTCGAGTTTACTGATCATACTCTCGGAGATCGCCGGGAAGTCAGACGTAGGCGCGTAGCCGAAGTTATAGAGATTGAGGTAATCACGCGGCACGATGATCGGCAACACCTCGTTACCGGGTTCAAAACCCCACTCCTCCGACTCCACATCGACGAAACTCTCGGGCACGGACTCGAAGAAGAGATCGGTCACTACATCGACACCGAAGGACTCGACCAGCAATTGGCCGATGATACGATAGTTGGCAGACGTGAAGGAACCGAGTTGCGTCACGAACTCCTGCGACTCGATGTCCGCAATCTCTTCGCGGGTGAACGCCGGTTTGCCGCCGGACAAGGCATCGAAAGTCGTCACGGGTTTGGTGACCACCAGATAATCGGGTTTCATGAATCCCGACTTATTGGACACGACCGGTTCCAGATCGCAATAGAGTTGCACACCTAACACGATGATGCTCAGTCCGATGATATTCGCCAGGACAAAGCCGATCAACTGTCCCACGCTCAAATGCTGCCGTAATACTTTCCAAATCAGTCTCATAGCGTCACATGTTGGTCGTAATGAACAGGCAGGGTCTTGCCCAGCGAAGTGACGATCAGTCCGTACTGACGCTCTTGGCGGTCCTGCGTCAGGATATGCGCCATGATACGCGCGTTCTCATCGTCCAAGTGGCTGATGGGTTCATCCATCAGTAAGAATGAACAGGGTTGGCACAAGCAGCGGATGAAAGCCACACGCTGCTGCTGTCCCCAAGAAAGGAGCCGGGCGGGTTGGGTGATCTTATCGCTCAAGCCCAGTTGTTCGAACAAGGAAAGGATATAGGCTTTCGTTCTAAAATGCGTCTGCTGGTTGACGATCTGCACATTCTCATACGAGGTAAGGTTGGGAAACAGACGCAGGTCCTGGAACATATACGCCAGTTCGGTGCGGTACAGTTCGGCTCTCTGCGAAGCAGAGAAAGAACGGACATCCTGCCCGTTCAACCGTACCTCACCTGTATAATCGGTTCGAAAACCGCCTATGAAATGCAGCAAAGAAGATTTACCGATACCCGATGCAGCCGACACGCAGTAAGCCTTACCGCGTTCAAACTGCATCGGATGATAGACGTTTATCGAGATATCGGTAATCATTGTATGGATCGTTTAGAAATCCCAATCCTCATCCCACTCTAAGGCTTCCACTGCTTCTTCAACAGCCTGCTCTGTGGCGCTTGAAGCGGCATCGTAGTAGCTTCTATAGCTGGCACGACGAGCCTCTTCGTACTCCAGATATGCTTTGCCGATCTGGATACCGTTTGCTACCACGAGTGCCAAGGAGTTCTTCGACTTATCGTTCAGCATCAAAGCCAATTGCAGACGGTCGATATCTTCGGCTTTCAGCTCCATATAATCCGCCAACGAAGCGAAATCACGTACCTTGCGGTTGAGTTTGAGCATGTCGCGATCGGTATTGTCGTCCAGTTCATCCATGGCAATCTCAACCAGCGGCTTTGCGTCCACGTAACCGTAGAGATAGCAAGAGGTGGCGTTGGATGCTTTGTCGAAGGAAGACTTCACATTCTCGAAATCGTAATCCGCCATATTGGTCAGCGCCGTCATTTTCTTATCGCCCTCTACGAAGATGCCACGCGGCATGTCGCTGCCCATCAGGGAGATGATCGGTTTGATAGCAGCCTTCGGCGTCGGCAGGATACAGATCACTTCGGGATTGTCGGCGATGTTCTTACCGGACAGCGATACGACAGCCGTACCATTGGTAGAAGTAGCCAGCGTCTCAATCACATCGGCTACATCGCCTAACAGACCCGTCAGATCATCCATCTCTTCTTCTGCACGGTTCCAGCTCTCTTTACCGTTGACACCGAGTGCGATCAGACCTACGAGGTTACGTGCAGGGATCTGCTTGAAGGCGTCCTTCGAGATTTTCTTAAGCACGTCTCTACCGTCTTTGTCCACATTGTCGGCGAAGAGGTTCAGCGCAATCTGACCGGCATTGCAGTCGAGGTTCAACGCCAGACGGGTCTCGTATACCTTCTCCCACAACTCATCGGTACTGAGGAAGCGGAGGTCACGATCCAACTCACTCTCTAACTCACGACGGAGTTGGCGTTGCTGTTGTTTGGGCAGCGCCTCCATGTTAAGCATCACTGTAGCGTCTGCGCTGTGCTTTTTCATGAACTTACCGGCATCGGTACTGAAGAAACTCTCACTTCCGCTCAAGTCCAACAGCTCACGATAGACAGCTTTCTGGTTTGAAGAACCGACCAACAGGGTGCTCTTGGTTAACGCACCAACGACACGACCGTCTGCCAGCACCCAAGAGATGTCACCGTCTTTGAGGAACTCGATATCGTTCGAGAACGATTGCACCTTCGACATCAGATCGTTTTGGTTACGTACGGAAGCCAAGAAGAATCCGTCATCGATGGAAGAAGAAGCGAACACGTACATCGGGCTGAGGAAATCCAGACCGAGGTCCTCCGGACTACGTAATGCATTCGCGATCTTACGATACATGCGGTTGTCCGGTTCAATGGACTCCACAAGATCCGCAATGTCATTCTTCTGCGTCATAAAATCCGCTTTCAGCGCTACGTTTTTCACATCCAACTCCATCACCACCGGTGCGTCGGCTGGGATAGCGTTCTTGTAACCTGATTTCGCACACGAAGCGAGGAACAAAGCCGAGACTGCCACTGTGGCCATCATCAGCACCTTTAAGGAGAATTGTTTTTTCATATTCATAAAATTTTGAATTGACGCTGCAAAGATACTGCTTTTTTTTGATATATGCAAAAAAAAAATGGAATTTTTCACAAAAAAGGGCTGCAGAAATGCATCTCTTGCCGCGTGACAGGATGCACAAACCGTATCTCTGCAGCGTGAAGCTGTAAACGGCTTGCACCATTATTCAATCCACCATTAATCAATTCACCATTATAAAGACGGTCTCCCACGATAGGAGCGTTCAGTCCGTCGGGATGTGCCGCATGCACACGGAGCTGATGGGTACGACCGGTGAGCGGATAGAAATCGACGAGGATGGTACCGTCCTCCCTGCGTTCCCGAATGACGTAGCGCGTGATGGCGGGTTTACCGTGTTCGAGATCCACCATCTGGCGAGGCCTATCATATGGATTCGGAAGAAGGGGCAAATCAATTTGACCTTCTGATTGAAGATTTAAGATTTTAGATTTTAGATTTGGCTTACAAACGGCTTCGTAGCGCTTGAAGATATCGCGTCGTTGGAAATAACTCTGCAAGGTCTTATAGACCTCGGGGGTCTTGGCAAGCACCAGAAGTCCGCTTGTGTCTTGGTCCAACCGATGCACCGCCTTGGCGCGCAGCATATTTTCTACCGAAGGTTCGTCGCCTTTACCGGGCACGGAAAGCAAACCGGAGGGTTTATTGACCACCATCAGGTAATCGTCTTCGAAAAGAATTTCGGGCTTCTGAAAATCTGAAATCTTAAATCTAAAATCTAAAATCTCAAGGTCGTCAAGACCTTGAGTCATATGCCTTAGAATAGGTACGCATCGACCGGAACAAGGGGCATAATATTGCCCTTCCTGCCGGATCTCCGTTTTGGAAGGCGCGCCGATCCAGAACTCCGCCAGTTGTATGGGTTTCAGACCGTGCGTGAGGGCGTATTGCAGTAACTTAGGCGCACAGCATTCGCCTGCGCCTGAAGGGGGAAGGATTTCAGATTTATGATTTATGATTTCAGATTTATGATTTATGATTTCAAATTTTTGATTTGTGATTTGTGATTTGTTGAACCAGTCTTCGGCAGGGATGATGGGTTTCTCTTGGGCGAAGATCTCCAGAAGGTTCTTCGTCTCGCCCTTTCCGTTCACAAAATTATAATTGGCGAATAACAAGCGTTGTAAGCGTCTGGACTCCTCTTTGCTGTGCCCTATGGGTTCTTGTGTCATCTCAAAAACCGGCGGCACAAAGCCTTCGTGGTGATAGGAGCCATCGAGTTTGGCAGAGAAAGCCGCCAGATAGCCGCCTTCATACAGCAACACGCCGAACATCTTGCCGCACTTATGCAGTTCGCTCTCCGGATGTTCGCGCATATAGGTGTGTACCTTATCCCGTATCTGCGTAGTAACTATTTGAAGACTTGTATTCATACCTGTGTAAATGCCCTCCGCCTTCTCTTAAAAAGAAAATAGGAGCCTTTATGGTTCCTAATTTTCTTTTTAAGCGGAAGAGGGGGGATTCGAACCCCCGGTACAGTTACCCGTACGACAGTTTAGCAAACTGTTGGTTTCAGCCACTCACCCACCCTTCCTTTAGCTTGCATCAGAACTATGCGTGACTCGCGATAAATCGCTCGATGACGTCTTCGTTCTGTGCTACGCTCTTCGGTCTGCAAAATTGCATTTTACATCCCGAGATTTTGTGATAGCCAAAACTAATTTTCCAAAAGCGGGTGCAAAGGTACTACATTTTTGGGATATATGCAAATTTTTTTGCACTTTTTTTTGTTTATGTCGCAAAAAAGTTGTAATTTTGTGCGCTAATACGTTATTCTATGTCCAAAAACACCGAAATTGAGCGAAAATTTTTGGTTCGCTCCGATGCGTTTAAGGCGTTGGCAACCACCCGTCATGAGATCGAACAGGGTTACCTGTGTCGGGAACGAGGAAAGACGATTCGCGTACGCATAAGCGACGCGCGCGCGTTCCTTACTATTAAATCTTCCCTCTTGCGGGAAGGTATTGCCCGATTTGAATGGGAGCGGGAGATTGACAAGAAGGATGCCGAGGAGTTGATGCTGCTCTGCGGACCGGCTGTACTTAAGAAGACACGGTATGTGGTTCCTGCTCCTTCTTACCAAGGGGAGACACGTTGCTGGGAAGTGGATGTTTTCCATGACCGGTTCGAAGGACGCGTATTGGCAGAGATAGAGTTGGGTTCGGAAGACGAACCTTTTGAACGACCGGAGTGGCTGGGAGAAGAAGTGACCGGTCAACCGCAATATTATAACGCAAACATGTTGAACTATGCGTAAGTTATTCATTACCATTCTACTTTTTTCTTCTTTATGCTCCTTTGCGCTTACCATACCAAGGGGGACATTGTATTTTGACAACAGTAAGACACAATACAGTAGTGTTCGTTTTGTGTATGGATCGGACCAGAGCGCGCAGACCTATGTGGTAGCGATGACGAAAGACGGCAACAAATGGCGCGTCTCCATCCCTCAAGCGAAGTATAACATGTACCGTTATACCTTTGTCGGCGGGAATGTAGCAACCGGTCAGTTTGCCCAAACCTTCAGTGCCTACAAAGACAGTATCAGTCTGCAGTTGGGTATCAACCGCACGGCTACCTCCGAAGTGCAGATGAACGCCAATGAAATCTTTGTTCCCGAATCAGGCGACAACTGGGCACAAGGATACTGGACCACCCTGTCGGCATGGGAAGAGGGACAGAGTACCCCTTCTGCTTCTATCACGGGTACGCTTCCGGTAGTATATGTCACCACCAGTTCCGCGATTACCGACAAAGAGACCTATATCTCCGGTTCCTTGTATATCGATCCGCTGAGTACGGGTTATCCGGCTTTGGGTTCTCAGGCTTCTCAGTTGGCTGCAGAGTTCAAGGGTAGAGGCAACTGGACGTGGCGCGGGTTTGACAAGAAGCCGTATAAGATCAAGTTCGACGTCAAGCAGAAAGTATTAGGCATGCCCAATAACAAGCACTGGTGCCTGATGGCGGGTGCCGATGATGACTTGGGATTTCTGCGTAATCCGACCGGCTATATGGTGAGTGCGGCGTTGCAGATGAGGTGGACGCCCCGTATGGTACCGGTAGAACTGGTGATGAACGGCAAATATATGGGTCTGTATTTCTTGACCGAACACGTACGTATCGCCTCAAACCGCGTTAAGATCACCGAGCAGGCAGACGGCGAAGCGCATCCGGATTCGGTGACAGGAGGATGGCTCGTAGAGATAGACAACTATCCGTCGGAAAATAATATCATGTTTACCGAAGGTAACGGACAGGAGTTGATGGTGTCGCTCAAGGAACCCGAAGTGCTTTCTGCACAGCAGCGTAGCTATATTGAGAATCAGATGTTTGCCTTGAACGATGCGTTGTATGCATCCACCTCCACCCAACTGGAGAAGATGATGGATATGGAGGAAGCGGCTAAGTTCTATCTGGTGCAGGAGATACTGGATGACTGCGAATCATATCACGGCAGTTGTTTCCTCTACAAAGACCGGGACCGGAACGGTAAGATCGACAAATGGAAATTCGGTCCGGTATGGGATTTCGGAAACAGTTACCGTCATGCCCCCCGTCCCAATTGGATCTATATCGAACCGGAGTTCTCGCAAATATGGATAGAACAACTGGCATCCTGGCCGGCTTTTCAGAAGAAAGTGAAAGAACAATGGTGGATTTTCTACAATACCCGCAAGGACGATGTTCGCGATCAGATCATCGCTTTTGCATCGACTATCACGTCGGCAGCCAAGAACGATGCAGAGGTATGGAGAGGTACGCAGAACTACTGCGACAACAGTAATATGAACGGGAAACGGGATGATTTTCTGTGGCGCTATGATTGGCGTATCGAGTGGTTATACTCCCAATGGGGCGAAGGTACCAAACCTGCCGCATGGGGCATTCAGACTACCGAAGACGGCGCACAGGGACATAAGATGCTGCTTAACGGCCAACTGATGATTGAGCGAAACGGCGTATGGTACGATATACTGGGTAAACCGATTATTTTGCAATAAAACTTGTGTGTTTGAAAAAAAAGTTGTAACTTTGCAGCCGATTTGAAGTAGAAGCAATGAAAAATATCCGAAATTTTTGCATCATAGCGCATATAGACCACGGAAAGAGCACGTTAGCCGACCGTATGTTAGAGCTCACCGGCACGGTGGACGTTCGGCAGATGGAGAACCAGGTACTAGACGACATGGAGCTGGAGAAAGAGCGCGGTATCACCATCAAGAGTCACGCGATACAGATGCAGCATAAGGGTTATACCTTGAACCTCATAGATACTCCGGGGCATGTGGACTTTTCGTACGAGGTGAGCCGCAGTATAGCGGCATGCGAAGGAGCGGTGCTGGTAGTCGATGCTACACAAGGCGTGCAGGCTCAGACGATCTCCAACTTATATATGGCTATCGAGCATGATTTGGAGATCATTCCCGTGCTCAATAAATGCGATATGGAGAACGCCATGCCGGAACGTGTGGAGGATGAGATCGTAGATTTATTAGGCTGCAAACGGGAGGAGATACTGCGTTGCTCCGCCAAGACAGGTGAAGGCGTGCCGGAGATCCTGGATGCCATCATCGAACGTATCCCGGCGCCGGTAGGTGACCCTAATGCACCTTTGCAATGTCTTGTTTTTGACTCCGTCTTCAATAGTTTCCGAGGGATCATTGCTTATTTCAAAGTGGTGAACGGCACGATGCACACGGGCGACAAAGTGCGGTTTGTGAATACGGGCAAGGAGTACGATGCGGACGAGATAGGTATTCTCAAACTGGACATGAACCCGCGTAAGGAGATCAGTGCCGGTAACGTGGGTTACATCATCTCCGGTATCAAGACGAGTACCGAAGTAAAGGTGGGTGACACGATCACGCATGTGGCACGTCCTTGCGATAAAGCGATAGACGGCTTTGAGGAAGCCAAGCCAATGGTCTTTGCCGGAGTCTATCCTATTGAGAGTGAGGACTATGAGGATCTGCGTGCGAGTCTGGAGAAGTTACAGTTGAATGATGCCAGTCTGACTTTCCAACCGGAGAGTTCGATGGCTCTGGGTTTCGGTTTCCGCTGCGGATTCCTCGGCTTACTCCATATGGAGATCGTGCAAGAGCGTCTGGATCGGGAGTTCGATATGGACGTCATCACCACTGTGCCGAACGTCAGTTACAATGTCTATACGAAAGATGGCGGCTTGGTAGAGGTTCATAACCCTGCCGGCATGCCGGACTTGACGGAGATAGACCGTATTGAGGAACCGTACATCCGTGCCTCGGTCATCACAACCGCCGATTATATCGGAAACATCATGACCTTGTGTCTGAGCAAACGCGGCGAACTGGTCAAGCAGGAGTATATCTCCGGTAACCGTATGGAGCTGCTCTTCGACATGCCCTTAGGTGAGATCGTGATTGATTTCTATGACAAGCTCAAATCCATCAGTAAAGGTTACGCTTCCTTTGACTGGCATATGAACGGATTCAGACCGTCTAACCTTGTTAAGTTGGATATATTACTGAACGGCGAACAGGTGGATGCGCTGAGTACGTTGACACATCGGGATAATGCAGTGGATTTCGGACGCCGCATGTGCGAGAAGTTGAAAGAGCTCCTACCCCGTCAGCAGTTCGATATCGCCATTCAGGCAGCTATCGGAGCCAAGATCATTGCGCGGGAAACGGTGAAACAGGTTCGTAAGGACGTGTTGGCGAAGTGTTACGGCGGTGACGTGAGCCGTAAGCGCAAGTTGCTCGAGAAGCAGAAACGCGGTAAGAAGCGTATGAAGCAGATCGGTAACGTAGAGGTTCCTCAAAAAGCCTTCCTTGCCGTGCTCAAACTGGATTGATACTATTTAATATAATTCTAATCATATGGAACATGTACTTCATGACATTCCTGTATGGATGTTGATTCCGTTTGTGGTGATGCTGCTATGCATCGCCGTGCTGCCCCTTATTCACAAGGTGGAAGAATGGTGGGAGCACAATTTGCACAAGTTGTACGTTTCGCTGATTTTAGGTGTGCCGGTTGCTATTTGGATGATTTGCAAAGGCATGTTAGAGAATGTGGAGCACCAGATTATCGGCGATTACATTCCGTTCATCTTACTGCTGATGGCGCTGTTTGTGACGACCGGAGGTATCTGTATCCGTGGTGACTTGAAGGCGACGCCGAAGACCAACACGCTGATCATAGCATTAGGTTGGGTGCTGGCTTCCTTTATGGGAACGACGGGTGCCGCTATGTTGCTTATCCGTCTGCTCATCAGCACTATTCAGCAACGTAAGTACCGCGTACACACGATCTTATTCTTCATCGCCATCGTGGCTAACTGCGGTGGTCTGTTATCTCCGCTCGGTGATCCTCCTTTGTTCCTGCTCTTCCAGAAAGGTACGCCGTTCATGTGGTGGATGCAGAATATGTTGGGCGAATGGCTCTTAACCGGAGCTTTACTGCTGGTAACATATTTCTTTGTGGACCTGTATTTCTTTAAGAAAGAGCCGACAGAGAACCTGATGGCAGATGTACACGAAGCAAAGAAACTGGAGGTAAGCGGATTGATCAATATCGTATGGTTGTTAGGCATCATCGCTTCTACCATGTTCCTTACTCCGGCTAATTTCGCAGTATGGTTCGGTTATGCACCCAAAGACGCATCGCCGGAAGTACTGGAAGAGGCGGCAAAACATCTGCCGATGTATATTGCCCGTATCCGTGAGTATGTCTTTGTACTGATTATTTTGCTTTCCTGGATCACCACGAAGAAAGAGGTTCGTGTGAAGAACAACTATTCCTGGACACCGATCATGGAGGTTGCCTGCGTCTTCTTGGGTATCTTCATCACGATGACTCCTGCCCTGATGTACTTGGAGTTGCATCCGCTGCCTATTCACGAAGCTTGGCAATTTGTATATAGTACCGGTTGCTTGAGTGCGTTCCTCGATAATGCGCCTACGGCGATGGTCTTCCATGCTACGGCTACCACCTTACCGGCTGACGCAGCTACCGCTGTAGCCGGTATCGCACCGGAGTTCATGAAAGCGATCTCGATGGGTGCCGTCTTCTTTGGCGCACTGACCTATATCGGTAACGGACCTAACTTTATGGTGAAATCGATTGCCGAGCAGGAAGGAATCAAGATGCCGTCGTTCTTCAGCTACATGATCAAGTTCAGTCTGATCGTCTTGCTGCCGATCTATATCATCGTTCAATTGATCTTCATCTGATGAAACGCATTCTTGTAATACTCTTATTGGTAGTAGGCCTCAAGCCTGCTACCAATTTGTTTGCCCAAGAGCAAGCCATGGACACTACTCTCACCCGTTCGTGGATCACGAAAGTGAGTGACTGGTATAGTGCCAATATGAACTACGGTTCGATTACTGCGCTGATGACGATTGAGTCGTCTTTCATTCCTTTCCCCAGCGAGATCGTCATCCCGCCGGCTGCCTATGTAGCGGAAGACCCGACGAGTGCTGTCTGCGTGACGGATAACTATATCGTCAACGTTGCCTTGATCGTGCTGTTCGGTACGCTGGGTGCGCTATTAGGCGCCATCATCAACTACTTGCTATCCATGTGGTTGGGACGTGCCATCATCTATCGCTTTGCGGACAGCAAGTTAGGTCATTTATGTTTGCTGAGTCGGGAGAAAGTGGAGAAAGCGGAAGCCTATTTCAATGAGCATGGTAAGATCAGTACGTTCGTCGGACGCTTGATTCCGGCTATCCGGCAGTTGATATCCATTCCGGCAGGACTGAGTAAGATGCATTTCGGGCAATTCCTGCTCTACACCTTCTTAGGCGCGTTCATCTGGAACTCAGTACTGGCCACCTTGGGTTATATCGCAGGAGGCAATAAAGACCTCATCAACGAATATAGCCACGAACTGAGCGTGGCTATACTGGCACTACTGGGTGTAGTGATTCTCTATTTCGTGATTAAGAAACTTATTGTTTCATCCAAGCACAAATAGCTTTGCGTCTATCGATCAGTTCTGCTATTCCACAACCTGCGCACCAAGCGAGGATACCGAAGAGCAGGACATATTTACGGCGACCGTTTACGGGTTTTGGGTCCACACGGAAGTGGTTCTCCAAAGTCACCGGATCGGTCGCTAACTGTAGGCGATAGTCCATGCGCTGCATGTATTCGTGCTGCTCGTAAATCTCCTCCAAGAAGAGGCGTACACGACGGTCTCCGTAGAAATTAAAGCCGCCTTGACTGCGACCTATCACCTCCTGTTGCGACAAAGCCGGGTTGAAGAAGTAATACTGGCTGGTGAGGCTGTCAAGTTTCTGTGCCTGACGATGGTTGAAGGCTACTTCATCACGCAGATTACGCACATAGGTCTCATAGGACTGCTGCAGTACCGGATCGTTATTCAGCAACTCCAACATCGCCTGCTCGATTGCCGGAATCTGTTGGATGTCCTGTAACTTGACACGGAACTGGAGACACAGACGGTCTTTCATCTGTACCTGCACCGTATCGGTAGCTTTTATTTTATGCTTGAAGTCGATAAAATCCGCTGTGCCGTCATTCAGACAGTCGATGACACGATAGGTAGCAAAACCCTTGGCAGTGCGGCTGTGTACGAACGGAGCGATAGAAGCCTCAACGGGTAAGAGCTGCCCGGACTGAAGAGGTGCGTACGCTTGACCGAACTGCTGGATAGAGGGTCCGTTGAGGAAAGCCACGGCGTTGACCTTGAAGGTCAGGTTATCCGGCCGGGTATAGTACCATGCGCCGCCGATGCCGAGTGCCAACACCGGAAAGACCAGCCACCAGAAACGGAAGCTAAGACGGGTCATACGACCTAAGATACGACCGCATGCCTGACATGCGCGACCGAACGCACGGCATCCTGCCGCACATAAATCAAAGAAATTAGTTTCGCTGTTCATATAGATAATTTACGATTGGACGATTTACGATTTGACGATTTATTGGACGATTATTTTCTACGGATCCAGCCGAAGGGAGAGTGACGAGTCTCCTGCGGTTCCTCCACTTTGATCTCCTCTTCGACGGTGATGACGATGTCATCAGCGGAAGGCGAGACAGCATGCGGACGTGCCGGTTGATCGATAGTGACGCCTTCTTCACGAAGGGTCTCACTCAGGTCAATAAACGTAGCTTTCTCATCCTCGAGCGGTTTGTTCGCCTGCTGCGGATAGTTATCTTCGATGGCTTCAGAGATGGTCTTCTTTCCCGCCTCTTCCTCTTCGGAAGGCAGTCCGTCCACCTTATAACCGGTAGCGATGACGGTGACACGTACTTGATCTCCAAGACTCTCATCAATGGAAGCCCCCCATTGTACTTCGATATCATCGCCCACTTCTTGTACGAAAGCATTGATCTGATCGATCTCCTCCATGACGATGGCATGCTCGGTGGAGCAATAGAACTGGAGCAGGATACGTTCCGCACCATGCACGTCGTTGGTGTTGACGAGGGGTGAGTTAAGGGCATCGTTGATGGCATTGGTGATACGTTGTTCGCCGGATGCCCGACCGATATTCATGATGGCTACACCGCCTTTGCGTAAGGTATTGCGCACATCAGCAAAGTCGGTATTGATATAACCCGGCACAGTGATGATCTCAGCGATTGCACGTGCTGCATTGGCTACCACGTCATCGGACTTACTGAAGGCATTGAGCAGGTTCAGTTCCGGATATATCTGTTTGAGTTTCTCATTATTGATGATGAGTAAGGCGTCCACATGCTTTGCCAGGCGGGCTACACCGGTCATCGCTTTCTCTATTTTCCGTTTTCCCTCGAACGCAAAGGGGATGGTGACGATACCTACGGTCAGGATACCCATCTCTTGCGCCACCTCAGCCACTACGGACGAAGCACCGGTTCCCGTTCCGCCACCCATACCGGCAGCGATGAAGAGCATCTGCGTACCGTCGTTGAGTGCTTCACGGATATGATCCCTACTCTCTTCGGCATACTGACGGGCAGTCTCCGGATCACCGCCTGCACCCAAACCCGGACCCAGTTGTAACTTACTGGGCACCGACGATTTGATAAGCACTTGGCGGTCGGTGTTACAAACAAGGAAGGACACGTCTTTGAGTCCCTGTCGGTGCATATAATTGACGGCATTGCATCCGCCACCACCGACGCCGATCACTTTAATAATACTGTCTTCCGTCAAGCCTTCCAAAGGCAAGGTCAATACTTCATCTTCCATATTTTATTCTTGATCGATAAACATATCGAGTGTTGATTCTTTCACTTTGTCAAAGAAGCCGGGTTTCTGAACAGGTTGGTTCTTATGACTATCGCGATAGTCCTGTCCGAGCAGGATGGTTCCTACGAGCGAAGTGTACGCCGGAGAAAGGTATTTCTCTTCCGTATCGCGGTGTAGGAGCAGGTTATGGGCACCATACTGCACACGCATGGATGTCTGGGATTGCACGTACTCCGCCATGCCTTGCAGCATACTGCCGCCACCTGTAATATAGAGCGTAGAGATACGTGCCTCGACCTTATGCAGTTCTTCCAAGAGGGGTGCGAGTATCTCGTGCAGTTTGAGTTCGATCGCCGATGCCAGTTCGGTCAAGGAGAAAATCAACTCTCCTCCTATCTCCGGCGAAGCGGGAATACGCAGTCGGGCATCTTTGGAAACGAGATCAGGCGATGCGAAGCCGTATTTTTTCTTTAACACCTCTGCCGTCGCATAATTCATTCCCTGCTGCTCCAACATACGGGTGATATGGTAACCGCCTTTGGGTACCACTTTGTTAAGCAGGTACTGACCGCCTTTATAGACAGTGAGACTGGTGGTCTGTGCACCGAAATCGAGTACCGCACAACCGCCGGAAAGAATATGGTTACCGTCGCAAGTAGCAAAGGCAGAGAGCAGGGTCTCCGGACGAACGAAAGCATGCTCGATGCTACGTCCGGCTTGGGAGAAAGATTTTTGTAATTGGGTATCGATGGCCTTGCGACCGTAGAATGCGATATAATGCGCTTCTATCAAGGCTGCCCGTTGTTCGGGCGAAGGTACGTCGTCCTGCTCTACTCCGTCCAGGCGGAAGAACGAAGGCACGAGACCTAACACCGCCACTTCGGGATTACGCAGTTCGATCTTCTGCTTGCACTCCTGTTCCATCTCATCCAGCAGGGCTTGACTAATCTCCTTGCGACGTGCTTGGTCACGCTTCGAATGCACGGCTACAATCTGCATGGACTGCCCTCCGACAGACACGAAGGCGGTAGGCAACTCGTCCACACCGATACGGTTCGCCAACAGTTTGAGCACCTCAGCGATGACATAACCGGCATTACTGGACTGCGTGATGATACCTTGCTCCACGCAGACGTTACCTAACTTCTGCGGTCGTTCTTCCACTCCAAGGATCTGGAACAAGTCGGGTGCAATCCGTCGAGCGGCCATCGCTCGAACGCTTTCGCTACCTAAATCGATTGCCACCAGCGGTAAGGTGTCTGCTATTTGTGTCTGCCTTCTGGCCATTTACGATTTGACGATTTACAATTTATCTTCCAACGACTTGTCCACGGAAGCGGAGGTCGAGTTCTGTATAGTGTTTATCTTGCAGGATTTGCGAACCGTTCTCATAGAAGGTGCGCAGTTTTGCTAATTTACTTTCAAATCCGTTTATCTCACCCAAGAGGATCCGTTCCTTACGCATCGTTCCGTTCTCATATTTCAGATAGAGGTAGATCCTCTGCGGCGATGCGACATATACGTGGTGTACACGTTCTCTCCAGTAGCGATGATGCTGCAACCAAAAGGCGAAGTTCGCCAATTCATGGGTTGCCATGCGCTCATCCGGTGAACCGGTGATGAGAAGGACGGAGTCCCGAACGGCGTCCCGAACCGGCATCATCAAGCGATCCCTGTCAATGAAGTACGTCTGCTCTTCAGTGCGTACGCGTAACAAAGGCACACGTTGCGTCAGTTGCACCTTGACCTCATTGCGCGGCGTGAGGTAACACTCAGCAGTACGTACCATCGGATGCGTCCGAACTGCGTTCTCGATGGCTTGCAGCGAAAGGGTGTTCAGCGCTTGACCCACCGGGTAAATATGTTGGCGTTGCAGCAAGAGGTCCAATTCCGTTTCCGTGAGGTACATTCGTTTGGCGGCATCGTCGATGTCATAGGTGATAGCGGCACAAGGCGTCGTGACCGGTGTCTGCCGTTTACCGGTTTCCACCGCCATGATCAGCAGACTCGCCATGATAGCGATGCCGATTCCTTTCCATATGTTCCGTGCGATGTTACTCAAATCACAAATCACCAATTACAAATTACAAATCGCTTGTGCAATATCCGGCACAAGTCGGTCTATATCGCCTGCTCCGACAGTGAGAATAGTTATTGGCTCTTGGCTGTTAGCTATTAGCTCTTTGAGATGTGGTATCAGGTCCTTCTTCTCTACTACCTTACCTCCCAGTATCTCGCTCGTCACGCCGGGGATGGGTTCCTCTCGTGCCGGATAGATCGGCAGCAGGATCAGTTCATCCATCGTATGCAGCACGCGTGCAAACTCTTCCGCAAAATCACGTGTGCGGGTATAGAGGTGCGGTTGGAAGACTCCTATCAACTTCCGTTCGGGGTATAGTTTACGCACCGAATCGATGGCAGTCGCTATCTCCTGCGGATGGTGCGCATAGTCATCGACGTACGCTACACGAGGGGTGTTCACATGAATATTGAAGCGTCTCCATACGCCTTTGAACGATGCCATCCGCTGCTTGATCTGTTCCTCCTGAACACCCGCCAACAAGGCCACCGTAATAGCAGCTAAAGCATTCTCAATATTCACCCAAATAGGCACACCTAATGAGATATCCCGAATCGTAGCCAAGGGCGAAACATAATCAAAGCTTATCGTTCCATCCTTTACGCGGATATTCGCTGCATTCTCCATGCCGTAGGTACAGCATTTGACACCCGGTTGAAGACGCGGCTCCAAAGCGATGCCTTGTTTCATGACAAGCGCACCGGTGATGAGACTCGTATAATGAGCAAAAGCTTCACGATAGGCTTCTTCGGTTCCATAGATGTCGAGATGGTCGGCATCGACCGCAGTAACCACGGAGATATAAGGCTTCAGATGATGGAAGGAGCGGTCGTATTCATCCGCTTCCACCACCACATATTCGCTATTCGTATCAACCAACAGATTCGTGTCATAGTTCAAACTGATACCTCCCAAGAAGGCATTCGTCGGAGCTAACATGTGGGCTATCATCGTGCTGGTGGTAGTCTTGCCATGCGTACCGGCGACGCAAAGCGCCTTAAGCTGCCGTGTCACAAGTCCCAAGACCTCCGCACGCTTACGGATATCGAATCCTTGCTCACGCAAATAGGTGTAGATACGATTCTCCTCCGGCACGGCAGGCGTACGAACGACCAGCGTGTGCACCGGATCTATCTTTAATCTCCCTTCTCCTATCTCCAATTGATCGTTTCCGTAAACGATCTCAATACCTTCCGCTTCCAATTCATGCGTCAACTCAGAAGGGGTACGGTCGTACCCGAAGACGGGGTATCCTTGCCGCTTGAAATAGCGTGCGAGGGCACTCATTCCGATACCTCCGATACCTAAAAAATAGAAATTTTGTATGTCCTGCGCCGATAGCATTTTAAAATCGTATATTTTGCGCTGCAAAATTACACTTTTTTTTTTACATATGCAAGAAAAAAGCATACTTTTTTCGACAGGTAGGAGAGAAATCCACAAAAAATCACACAGAGACTTGCATATGTCAGAAAAAAGCAGTAATTTTGCACCGATTTGCCTCAAAGGCGCTAAATCGTAAAACGTAAATAATTAAATCGTGAATAGCTTTATGGCACAACAGACACAAGAAGAAACATTTAAGAAAATCGTAGCGCATTGCAAGGAGTACGGATTTGTTTTTCCGTCCAGCGAGATCTACGATGGTCTGGGCGCTGTGTATGACTACGGTCAGAACGGCGTGGAGTTGAAAAATAATATCAAGCGTTACTGGTGGGACAGTATGACGTTGCTGCATGAGAATATCGTCGGTATCGATGCCGCTATCTTCATGCACCCGACGACCTGGAAAGCATCGGGTCACGTAGATGCGTTCAATGACCCCTTGATTGATAACCGCGACAGTAAGAAACGTTACCGTGCTGACGTGCTGATCGAAGATCAGTTGGCTAAATACGATGAGAAAATCGCCAAGGAGGTAGAGAAAGCACGCAAGCGTTTCGGGGAGAGTTTTGACGAAGAGATGTTCAAGGCTACCAACGAGCGCGTGAAAGAGCACATTGCGAAGCGCGACGCGCTGCACGAGCGTTTTGCAAAAGCGATGAACGATAATAACTTGGAAGAGTTGAAACAAATCATCTTGGATGAGGAGATCGTTTGCCCGATCAGCGGTACGCGTAACTGGACGGACGTACGTCAGTTCAACCTGATGTTCTCCACCGAGATGGGTTCGACCGCAGACGGCGCGATGAAGATCTACCTCCGTCCGGAGACCGCACAGGGTATTTTTGTTAACTTCCTGAACGTACAGAAGACCGGTCGTATGAAGATACCTTTCGGTATCGCACAAATCGGTAAGGCTTTCCGCAACGAGATCGTAGCGCGTCAGTTCATCTTCCGTATGCGTGAATTTGAGCAGATGGAGATGCAGTTCTTCGTTCGTCCGGGTGAGGAGTTGAAGTGGTTCGAGCACTGGAAAGCATTCCGTCTCAAATGGCATAAAGCGCTCGGCTTGGGCGACGAGAAATACCGGTTCCACGACCATGAAAAGCTCGCGCACTACGCTAACGCTGCAACGGATATCGAGTTCCTCATGCCGTTCGGTTTCAAGGAGGTGGAGGGTATTCACAGCCGTACGAACTTCGACCTGAGCCAGCACGCGAAGTACAGCGGTAAGAAGATCGAGTATTTCGATCCGGAGTTGAACCAGAGCTATACGCCGTACGTCATTGAAACCTCGATCGGCGTGGATCGTATGTTCCTGAGCGTGATGTGCTCGAGCTACGAGGAGCAGACGTTAGAAGCCGGCGACACCCGTGTGGTACTCCATCTGCCGGCAGTATTAGCTCCGGTGAAGGCTTGTATCATGCCGCTCGTTAAGAAAGACGGTCTGCCCGAGAAAGCCCGCGAGATCATGAACGAGCTGAAGTTCGACTTCAAGGTCGCATACGACGAGAAAGACTCTATCGGTAAGCGCTACCGTCGTCAAGACGCCGTAGGTACACCGTTCTGTATCACGGTAGATCATGACACGCTCAATGACGGATGTGTGACTGTGCGTTACCGTGACACGATGGCGCAGGACCGCGTGAAGATCGAAGACCTGCACGAGATCATCCGCAAGGCTACCGATACGAAAGAGTTATACAAAAAAATAGTCGGTGATTCGCTCACCGACTCTGAGGAGTAACCTTAGCTTTTGGCTGTTAGCCATTATAGGCTTCTAAGGCTTTACGAAGGACGATCATTGCTTTGGCAAGGTCGTCCTTGTTTAGTACATATGCCATGCGGACTTGGTGACGACCGTCTTCGGGGTTGGTGTAGAAACCCGTAGCCGGTGCCATCATGACGGTTGCACCTTCATAGACGAAGTCCGTCAAGCACCACTTGCAGAATTTCTCCACGTCATCTACCGGCAGTTCGACCATGACGTAGAACGCACCCGTTGGAGCGGGCGCAAAGACACCCGGAATCTGATTGAGTTGGTCCACCAAGAAATTACGGCGACTAAGATACTCGTCGTACACCTCTTGCATGTATTCTTCGGGCGTGGAGAGCGAGGCCTCGGCTACCACTTGTCCGAACAAAGGAGGACTCAAACGTGCTTGACAGAATTTCATCACCGCTTCACGCACCGCTTTGTTCTTCGTGATAAGCGCACCGATACGGATACCGCACTCGGAATAACGCTTGGAGACGCTATCCACCAGAATGACATTCTCTTCGATACCTTCGAGGTGACAAGCGGAGATATAGGGCGACTTGGTATAGATAAACTCGCGATAGACCTCATCTGAGATGAGGTAGAGGTTATATTTCTTGACCAGATCTCGTATCTGCCGCATCTCCTGTTTGGTATAAAGATAACCCGTCGGGTTATTGGGATTACAGATGAGGATGGCACGGGTCTTGGGTGTAATCTGCTTCTCAAACTCCTCTACCGGCGGCAGTTTGAAACCATTCTTGATATCGGTCTTGACGGACTTAACAACAGCACCAGCCGAGATAGCGAACGCCATATAGTTGGCGTACGAAGGATCGGTCACAATGATCTCGTCGCCCGGGTTCAGACAACTCATATAGGCGAACATAATCGCCTCCGAGCCTCCTGAGGTAATGATGATCTCATCCGGCGACAGGTCAATTCCGTACTCGGCATAATAACTCACCATCTTCGTACGCAAGGACTTCAATCCTTGGGACGGAGAATAGGACAAGATATCCTGGTTGAAGTTCTTAACCGCTTCCAGTGCCTGAGGAGGGGTCTGGATATCCGGCTGGCCGATGTTAAGGTGATAGACATGCACCCCGGCTAACTTTGCCGCATCGGCATATTTGGCCAACTTACGAATAGGACTCTCCGGCATTGATTGTGCCCGTAAACTAATCTCCATAACTTTCAATATATGCGCGTAGCGCGTGTATAGTAATAAAGGTATTCGTTATTTCTTTGAGGTTAACCACCCGTTGCCGAACGGATGCCACCCCATGCTTGTTCAGTTTCTCTTTGGTAGGCGTGATGGCGTGCTGCAAGGCATCGAGATTGACATCATACAGCATCGTACCATGCACGATCGTACCCGTCGGTGTGGTGTAACATGCCCAACCGGACACTTTCTTTCCGTCCACCAAAATATCATTATGTTCGGTCGTCACCGCCGGTATGCCTTTGGCAGTAAGAGCATCGCGAACGAATGCCAAACACTCAGCAAACACCTGTTCGCTATGCGTAGAGGGCGAGATAAAGGACAGCATCAGGTTTCCTTCATCGGCATAGACACATCCTCCCCCACTCTTACGCTGCACGACGGCGATGCCGTTTTGGCGACAATAATCCTCGTTCACCTCCACTTCTGCTGACTGATGCCGACCGTAGATAACCGTCGGCTTCACGATCCAGGTGAAGAGAGTCGGCTCCTTGATTTCTTTGACCAGATCTTGCTCAATCTGCAAGTACTCAGCCAAAGAGAGACCTTCTGGATATTTGAGGATTTCAAATTTCAAGTTTCAAATTTCAAATTATTGGCGCAGCCAATTCCTGTCCTTGACAGAAACGATGGGTCAGTTGGCGGTCGTCACCTAAGTATATATACCGCTCCAGACGATGCTGGATGGTGTAGTTGTCAAAATTGAGGTCACTATCATCTACGACAAGGGCATCGAAGGTATAACCGGGTTCGAAGGATCCCACTTTTCCAAAGAACGAACCGCCTGACTTAGTCGCCAACCAGAACGCTTCGCTGAGCGAGAGGAAAGCCTCTTTGTGTCCGCCATGCACCCATTTCATCTTGGACATCTGCAGCGTATAATGCATAACGCGGAAGATGGAGAAACCGCTTCCACCCGACACGTCGGAACCCAACGCAACCGGAATACCGGCATTGAGGAACCGGCGAATAGGGGCGATACCCGAACCAAGGTTACAGTTAGAGGTCGGACAATGGACAGCAAATACCTGATGCTGCTTCATCAGTTCGAACTCCTCCCCTGCGGTGTAACAGCAATGTGCCATGAGTGTCGGTGTCTGACCGAACATACCGTACCGACGATAGGCATCGCCGTAACAACTGGACTCGGGTTCCAGTTCAGCCACCCAGGCTATCTCCGATTGATTCTCCGACAAATGGGACTGTACCGGTAATCGGTACTCATTCGCCAGTTGACCTAAAGCAGTCATCATCTCCGGCGTACAGGAAGGTACAAAACGCGGCGTGACGATAGCGGATATAAGCGGCATGTTTTTGGTATGCTCCATGACGCGCATCGTTCCTTCCACCGCTTCCTGCGCCGTGTTACGGAGCGAGTCGGGTCCGTTTCGATCCATGCCTACAAGACCGATCATACCTCCCATGCCTGCTTCATGAAGCAGATCCGCCAACAGACACGTAGCATCCGGATGGATGGTAGCGAAGATAGCGGCACGCATAGTACCGAGTTTCCACAAATCACGCACAAAACGACGGTACATCCGTTCCGCATATGCCGTGTCTTGGTATTTGGTCTCTTCCGGGAAAGTATAGGTATTGAGCCAGGGCAGCAATTCCATATCCATCGCGATACCGAGGTTACGGTACTGCGGAGCATGGACATGCAAATCGTTCATCGCCGGCATCAACAGTCGGTCTCCGAAGTCGATAACGGGTTCGGAAGCATATTCCGCCGGTAAAGTTGCAAAGGTATCGATGACGTTGCCATCATCGCCTACCACCACGTAGCCGTGCTCCAGAACGGTGAACTTGTCCGGCGTGGGAGTGAATAAGATATTGGCTTTGTATATTTTCATTCTTTCTTTTTCTTAAAGAACAACAGACAGATGAAATAGTTCACGCAGCCGGCGATGAAGATAACCAGGAAACTGATGTAGTCATCCCGCCACGTCGGCAGCAGTCGGATGAAGAGCGGCAGTAAGGCCAGTTGCAAGGGGAAATTGACCACCCGCGCGATGACGAAACCGCTTGCATTCTTCCAGTTAGGTCGTGTACCGAAGGTGTACCAATTGGACAAGAGGTAGTTCGGAATCATCTCCATGATATAGCCGATGGTGAATGCCACATAATAGAGTACTGCCCCTTTTTCAGGATCATCCAACGCGAAGAGCGCAGCCATAAAGAACCATGTCTGCACCAGCGTTCCGCTGATACCCAAAACCGCAAAACGTACCGCAGTACGTACTACACGGGGCAGATATCTCGTAGGCAATTTCATTCTAATCCCTTCATCAATTCATCCATAGCGGCGGCAAGACCGTTGACATCACGACCACCGGCGGTAGCGAACCAAGGCTGACCGCCTCCACCACCTTGGATATGTTTGGCAGCGGACTTGATCATCGCACCGGCGTTCTTTCCTTCATCAACCAGCGGTTGGCTGAGGAAGACAGCAATAGTGGGCTTGCTATTCCACTTTGTAGCTGCTATTACCGCGAACTTGACATCGGTGAACTTACCGCGCAAAAGCGGCATCACGCCACGGATCATTTCCGGATCTTCTTCACCTTCGATACGCACCAACTTGATATCGCCAAAACTCTCTGCCTTACTGATAATATGGTCGCGGTACTGCTCAATCTTCTCTGCCATGAACTGCTCGATCTGTTTCTTGAGACCGGCGTTCTCTTCAATCGATTTATGGATAGCGCCGGCGAGATCCGGGGCATTGTTAAACAGCAACTTCAAATTGTTAAGCGTATCCTGCGCCAAGTAATACAGTTCGTCCGCTTTGGCAGCGGTGACCGCTTCGATACGACGAACACCGGCAGCGATGGAGGTCTCCATAAGGATACGAATCGAACCGATACGACCGGTACTGGACACGTGACAACCGCCACAGAGCTCTACCGACGGACCATATTTAATCACACGCACGTCATCGCCGTATTTCTCTCCAAATAGCGCCATGGCACCCATCGCTTTGGCTTGAGCGATTGGCGTATGACGGCTCTCTTCCAGATGAATATCCTGACGAATAAGGGCATTCGCCAGTTTCTCTACTTCGCGTAACTCCTCCGGTTTCACTTTCTGGAAATGGCTGAAGTCAAAACGCAAACTTTCCGGTGTGACCAGCGAACCCTTCTGTTCTACATGCTTACCCAGCACTTCGCGTAAAGCGTAATGGAGAATATGGGTGGCCGAGTGGTTACAAGCGATCGCCTGACGACGAGTTGCGTCCACCGACGCAACTATTGGTAATTGGTCATTGGAAATTGGTAATTGACTCATAATATGAACAGGAAGTCCGTTCTCACGTTTGGTATCCAAAATGTCAAATGACAAATCACCAATTACCAATTTACCGGTATCACCGACTTCACCACCCATCTCGGCGTAGAACGGGGTCTTGGAGAGCACGACCTGATAGAAGGACTTGCCTTTCTGGCTCACCTGACGGTAACGAAGGATCTGCGTCTCGCAAGTGAGCTCGTCGTAACCGACAAACTCGGTCTCGCCTTCACGCAGTACGGTCCAGTCACCCAGATCTTGTTTATTGGCGGAACGACCCATCTCTTTCTGATGCTCAAGGGCTTTGTTATACTCGTCCTCATTGGTCGTGAATCCGTTCTCACGCAGGATGAGTTCAGTCAGGTCGAGCGGGAAACCGTAGGTATCTTTGAGGGTGAATACATCGACACCCGAGATCTCCGTCTTACCGGCTTTGCGGGCATCGTCCATCAGTTTATCGAGCAAACCGATACCCTTGTCCAGTGTACGCAGGAAGGCTTCCTCTTCCGATTTGATAACCGGTGTGATCTGTGCCTGCTGTGCTTTGAGTTCGGGATAAGCCGCACCGAGGTCCTCTATGAGTTGCGGCACAAGCTGATAGAGGAAGGCATTACGCATACCTAAGAACGTATAGCCGTAACGTACGGCGCGACGCAGGATACGACGGATGACGTAACCCGCTTTCTCGTTCGACGGCAACTGACCGTCCGTGATGGCAAAAGCGATGGTACGAATATGGTCCGCAATGACACGCATAGCGATGTCGGTCTTCTCATCCTTACCGTACTCGCAACCACAGATAGCGCCGATACGACGCAGCATCGGCTGGAAGACGTCGGTATCGTAGTTCGAGGTCTTTCCTTGAATTGTACGAACCAGACGCTCAAAACCCATACCGGTGTCTATCACCTTCTTGGCAAGGGGCTCCAACGAACCATCCGCCTTGCGGTTATATTGCATGAAGACGATGTTCCATATTTCAATCACCTGGGGATGATCTTTGTTGACCAGTTCACGACCCGGAATGCCATTTCGCTCTGCTTCGGGACGACTGTCCACGTGGATCTCCGAACACGGACCGCAGGGACCCGTATCGCCCATCTCCCAGAAGTTATCATGCTTGTTGCCGTTCAGAATATGGTCGGCAGGCAGATGCTTCGCCCAAATAGAAGCCGCTTCGTCGTCACGGTCCAGACCTTCTTCCTTCGAACCCTCAAAAACGGTGGCGTACAAATTAGCCGGATCAATCTTGAGTACATCAACGATATACTCCCACGCGAAGTCGATCGCTTCTTTTTTGAAGTAGTCTCCGAAGGACCAGTTACCGAGCATCTCGAACATCGTGTGGTGGTAGGTGTCGTGACCTACTTCTTCCAGGTCATTATGTTTTCCCGACACGCGCAGACATTTCTGGCTGTCCGCCACACGGGGATATTTGATGGGGTCATTACCCAAGATGATTCCCTTCCACGGGTTCATTCCCGCATTGGTAAACATCAATGTAGGGTCATCTTTGATTACCATCGGAGCCGAAGGAACGACTTGGTGCCCTTTCGACGCCATAAAATCCAAAAAACTTTGTCTAATCTCTTGACTTGTCATATATGCTTATTCTTTATTATCGTTGTATTTGGTTGTCTTGAAGTCAATGAACTCACGACGGGGTTTACCTTCTCCTTCATTACGTTCAATGAACGGCAGGGGATCAACCGTCAAGGCATCGTACTCGGCACGCTGACGCAGTACGTCAATCGCCATGAAGATAGCATTGCGCATGGAACTCTCATCCGCCTGGTTCTTGCCGGCGATATCGTATCCTGTACCGTGATCCGGGGACGTACGTACGATGTTAAGACCTGCCGTAAAATTGACCCCGCTCATATCCAGCGTCTTGAAGGGGATGAGTCCCTGATCATGATACATCGCCAGCACGGCATCGAAATGCTGGAAATGACCGGAACCGAAGAATCCGTCTGCCGCATACGGTCCGAACGCCCAGATGCCCTGTTCATTGGCTTTGGCGATGGCAGGTACGATGATTTCTGTTTCCTCTTTACCCAACAAACCGGCGTCACCGGCATGGGGGTTCAATGCCAAGACCGCTATACGGGGTTTCTCCATTCCGAAATCCCTTTTGAGGCTGTTATTAAGAAGCGTCAGTTTCGCCAGAATACGCTCTTCGGTGATTTGGGCAGGGATATCCGCCAATGCCACATGATTGCATACGAGCGCCACGCGCAAGTTACCCGCACAAAGCATCATCAACGATCCACCATTTGCACCATTTGCACCATTAAAACATTTCTCCAGATACTCCGTATGTCCGCCACCGAGTGCTTCTTTGCAAAGCGGAGCCGTCACGATAGCCTGTACCCTACCCGCCTGCAGATCCGCACACGCACGGTCCAAGGAAGCCTTAGCGGCTTTGTTGGATGCCTCGGTGTTCTTGCCGAGTTCAACCGGCAAGTTGTCGGTGTAACAGGTAATCAGGTTGAGACGACCGTCCTTGGCTTGCTCGGGGCTGTCTATCAGATTCCAGGTGATATTGCGGTACTCTTCGTCCAGCGTGTGAATATGCTGCTTGGCCACAGCGGCGTTGCCGTAGATGACGGGGCGCATTACTTCGAACACATAGCCGTTCAGCAGACTCTTGATGATCACCTCGTATCCTACGCCGTTCGTATCACCGGTTGTTATTGCAATTATAGGTTTCATTCAAATTGAAAATTGAAAATTGAAAGTTGAAAATTAATACTTTTCGTTATGTATTTTTTCATATTTGAGTTTGGCAAGGTCATAATCCTTGCGATCCTCGTCCTTGTAGCCAAGGGAGATGACGCAGAGCACGGTCATGTCGTCCGGGATGGCGCAAAGACGCTTAATCAGATCCTCGGATGCCTCACGGCAATAGACGTGGCACCAACATGCGCCTAAGTCTTGTTCCTCCGCCGCCAGCAGAATATGCTCGGCAGCGATGGCGCCATCTGCCATCCATGCATCGCTGAGCGTGGTATCCAGCGCAATGACGATACCCGCCATGGCGGTGTCGAACATCTGACTGCCGTAGGTACGGCAACCCGCCATTGCCCGAAGTTTCGCTTCATCCCGCACCACAATGAACTCCCAAGGGTTGGTGCGCTTCGAACTGGGAGCCATCAATGCACAACGCAGCAGGTAGTCGATTTTCTCCTGCTCTACCGGCTGATTCGTATATTTACGAATCGACCTTCTTTTCTGACATAATTGCTCAAAAGACTCCATAGAGTGATTTACGATTCTAAAAAGCGTGCAAAGGTACGAAAATTTTTTCACATACGCAAGCGCGCGCGCATTTTTTTTTCAAAAATTCGCCTTTCGCTTGCATATATCGGGAAAAAGTAGTACCTTTGCGCCCTGAAAATGGCGAAACACGAATCGATCATAGTTCCGGATGGTTGCAACAAAGTATTGTTGCACGCTTGTTGTGCGCCTTGCTCCAGTGCCATCGTGGAATGGTTGTTGGCGCATGGCGTAGAACCCGTCATCTATTACTATAATCCGAATATCTATCCGCAGGAGGAATACGAGATCCGGAAGAACGAGTCCAAACGACATGCAGAGAGTTTAGGCATAAAATGGATAGATGGAGACAGGTTTAGAACCGGAGCAAGCCAACAAAGATGCTACAAAGAAATGCACGAAGCATGGCAGCACGATATATGCGGATTGGAGCACGAACCGGAACGAGGAAAGCGATGCGATGCATGTTTCTATCACCGTCTGTTAGCCACAGCAAAGAAAGCGCAGGAGTTAGGAATACCTTATTTCGCAACTACCCTCGCCTCTTCGAGATGGAAGAATCTGGAGCAGATTAACGCGGCAGGGGAGAAGGCTGCAGAAATTGTGAATAGTTCGCATCCGGATGCTATCCGTTTCTGGGCGCAGAATTGGCGGAAGGACGGGTTGCAAGAACGTAGGAATGCATTATTAAAAGAGTACGGATTTTACAATCAGACCTATTGCGGCTGTGAGTTCAGTATGAACCGATAAGGCCGTAGGACATAAAGAAAGGGTTACTTCCATCGAAGCAACCCTTTTTTGATGTGTGTTGATAAGAATTATTTCATCAACTCCAGAGCACGCTCGTAATTGAGGAACAATCCACCCTTTTCAGACTGCAGAACACTTCTGCGGTTCAGCTCTTCCCAGTTGTCAGCGCGCGGAGCCTCGTCGTCATCCTCGTCCTCGCCCGGAGTCCATTTGTAAACGGTTTGACCGTCTTTGTCGATGTAACGATAATTAACCTCGTGTGTATCTTCGTCATTGCTGTAAACCAATGCGAGACCATTATGGAAACCGGAATAAACATTCTCGCCCTCTTTCAGTTTGAAGAGGCTCTCGCCATTCTTATCCAGAGCTTCCCACTTGGAATCAGCATCTTTCTTAACGAACGTTACGTTATCTTCGTAGGTTCTTGCGCTTATATATTTGCAGCTAACGATTTCTTCACCGTTCTTGTTTACGAAACCGTAACCTTTCTCATACTTGTATACACGTGCCAAACCACAAGCGAACGGTTCACCCTTATCATAGGAACCACTGATTTCCTCCAGATTCTTGTCGCACAAAACGACCTTACCGCTGGATTTCTGCATACCAATACGGTTCTCACCCATGGATATCAGGCCGTTTTTCTGCGGCTCTACGAGATATTCACCTTTCTTGTCGATGATACCATACTTGTACGAAGCATCAGAACCGCTACCTTTCTTAACAACTACAACGGCCATACCATCCTCGAAATCGTATGCACTATACCATTGCGGCTCAATAACTACTTTACCATTGAAATCCATGTAACCGAAACCTTCGTCGTCATCATTGTCCTCTGTGAAAGAAACCAATTTGTCTGCTGTAGGAGCACCAAGCCAATAATAATCAGCAGGAATTACAACAGAGAAGTCCTTATCCCACATACCCATGTAATCTCCATCCTCGAAACGGAGGTGGTTGTAATAGAAATGATAATCATACAATTCATCGTAGTCTACCGAATGTTTGTTCTTCAGATTCTTGTCGATGAACATGTACTCACTTTTGTCTTCTACTACCAATGCCCAACCGCAAGAGAAGGTATATGCAGCATCAAACTTAGCAGCGATTTCGAGATTGCCGCTCTTGTCCATGTAACCCCAAAGGTTGGAGCCTTTCTTACCTGCAGGCCACAATTTGGTCTTGTCGCCTTGCGGAGTTTGTGTGTCACTGTTACATGCAGTCAACATAACTGCTGCAAAAAGTGCTACCAAATAAAAGATCTTTTTCATACTTTTGTTTGTTTTTGTGAATAAATAATGAATATCGAGTTTATTACTCTTCTTCGTTTTGTGTTGCGGCATAAGCAGCCAAGAGTTTCTCTTGAACGTCTGCCGGAACGAGTTGATAACTGTTAAATGCCATCGTGAAGGTAGCACGGCCACCGGTGAGGGACGAAAGCGTCGTAGAATACGAAGCCAACTCTTTCAAAGGCACTTGTGCTTTGAGGCGGGTGAAGCTCTTCTCTGTCTCCATACCCATTACCATACCGCGACGACCGTTGATATCGGACATGACGTCACCCATGATCTCGGACGGCACGAATACCTCGAGGTCATAAACCGGCTCGAGCACCTTCGGGTTCGCCTCTTTGAAGGCGGTAGCGAAAGCATTACGTCCTGCCAGACGGAAGGAGATTTCGTTGGAATCAACCGGGTGCATCTTACCATCGTAAATGATGACGCGTACGTCACGAGCGTATGAGCCGGTAAGCGGACCTTGCTCCATACGATCCATGATACCCTTTACGATAGCCGGGATGAAACGTGCATCGATCGCACCACCAACAATCGAGTTGATGATAATCAGTTTACCGCCCCACTCCAGATTGATCTCCTGCTGATCCTTGACGGAAATCTTATACTCCTGGTTACCGAACTTATAGGTCTCCTTAACGGGTTGACCCTCCTCGTACGGCTCCACGATCAGGTGCACCTCACCGAACTGACCGGCACCACCGGACTGTTTCTTATGACGATAGTCCGCACGAGCAGCCTTGGTGATCGTCTCACGATACGGGATCTTCGGCTCGAGGAACTCGATCGGCATCTTGTCGTTGTTCTCCAGACGCCATTTGAGGGTACGGAGGTGGAACTCACCCTGACCGCTCACGATCATCTGGCGAAGCTCTTTACTCTGTTCTACGATCCAAGTCGGGTCTTCCTCATGCATACGGGTCAAGAGAGCTGCCAGTTTCTCGGCATCGGACTCCGTTACCGGCTTGATAGCACGACGGTAACGCGGTTGCGGATACTGGATCGGAGCATACTGGAGATCACATCCCTTGGCGTTCAGCGTGTTACCCGTACGGGTATCTTTCAGTTTCACGGTAGCACCGATATCACCGGCAGCCAGCTCATCGACCGGCACACGGATCGAACCGGCTACCTGATAGAGCTGCGAGATACGCTCTTTCGAGCCGCGCTCCATATTCTCCAGGTCATCGCCATTATGGATCGTACCCTGCATTACGCGGAAATAGTTCACCTCACCGATATGCGGCTCAACCGATGTCTTGAATACATATACGCTGGTCGGAGCCTTTGCGTCCGGACTCACTTTCTTACCGTCAACCGTCGGATAGCTGAAATTAGCAGGCGACGGAGCCATGTTATTGAGGAAGTCCATCAAACGACGAACACCCATGTCTTTCGCACCCGAGCAGCAGAGCACCGGATACATCGAACCGTCCGCATAAACGCCCTTCAAGCCCTGCATGATCTCTTCGTCCGTCAGACCTTCGCCCAAGAACTTGTCAAGAAGCGTCTCATCCGCCTCGGCAGCTGCCTCGGACAGTTGCGAACGCATCTCTTCTACGCGGTCTGCAAACTCGGCCGGAATATCCTTCAACTCAGGAGCACCGCCCTCTGCCTTCCATACCAACATTTTTCCCTTCAGCACGTCGATTACGGCATTAAACCCGGAACCTGCGTTAACAGGGAATTGTATCAATGTACATTTATTGCCAAAGTTATCTTTGAGCTGATTGAACGTACGCTCGAAATCGGCGTTCTCATGATCACATTTGTTAATCACAAAAGCCAGCGGTTTGTGGGCTTTCTCCACAAGGCGGAAATTGTTCTGCGTTCCTACCTCCACGCCGCCGTTAGCGCTGAGCACAACGAGTGCCGAACCGCACATCTGCAGCGCAGCTACCGTACCGCCGCAGAAGTCATCCGAACCTGCGCAGTCAATGATGTTTAACTTCTTGTTCTCGAATTCGATGTTACATACCGTAGAGAAAACGGAATAACCGTACTCCTTCTCAACCGGGAAATAGTCGCACACGGTCGATTGTGCATCAATGGAACCGCGGCGCTTGATAACCCCGCACTCGAACAACATTGACTCCATGAGAGTCGTCTTACCGGATCCCGAACCGCCCAACATGGCAACGTTCTTGATCTCATTTGCTTGATAAACTTTAGCCATAATAATGTGTTATTTTAGGTATTTTGTTATTTCATTTTGACAAAATCGCGGCAAAGGTACGAAAAAATTTGCATATATCAAAATATTTTTGTAATTTTGCGGCGAATTTGAGAAAAAGAATCTCTTTTTTTCATTTTTTTCGAGAAAATATACGATTTTTATTATGCAATACGAATTACAAAAACTCGAGCGCATGTCGCTTGATGAGGTACGCGAGATTGCTGTGAGTATGGGATTGAGTCCCCGCCGCAGTCAATCGATTCGCGAAATCAGTTATGCTATTTTGGACGCGCAGGCGGATAAGCGCGCAGCCGTTGTGCAGGCGAAAGAAGATGAACGCGCAGCCGCAGGTAAGCCGTCCAAGCGCGAACGCGTGCGTGGTGTGAAACGCACGGCGACCAAAGTGGAGATAGGTGCCAAGCAGAAAGATGACACCGTTCGCGAAGTGAAAGTGGAGATCCTGCCGAAGAAGGAAAAGATGGAAGAGCCAAAAGTTAAGAGTGATGAGGTAAAAGCTAAGAGCGAAGAGGTAAAAGCTAAGAGCGAAGAGCCAAAGTCAGAAGAGCCGGTTCAGCCCAAGCCAAAAAAACGCGGCAGACCGAAGAAGAATGCAGAGACCGCTACGCAGACAGAAGACAGATCGGCTATGCCTGACAGAGCACAGACTGAAAATGTGCAGGAAGAGACGAAAGCTAAGAGCGAAGAGGTAAAAGCTAAGAGCGAAGAGCCGGAGGTAGAAGAGGTACCGGATTTCATCATGCCCGATCTGGGAGAAAATGTGATTGCGATGGGTACCTTGGAGTGCACGCCGGACGGCTACGGATTCCTGCGTTCTGCCGATTATAACTATTTGAGCAGTCCGGATGATGTCTATGTTAGCAAAGACCAGGTGCGTCAGTACGGTCTCAAACCCGGTGATACAGTAGAGTGCTCCATTCGCGTCAACCCGCAGCCGGATAAGTTCTTCCCGATGGACAAAGTGATCCGCATCAACGGTCTGGATCCGGAGTTGGCGAAGAAACGTACGGCGTTTGAGAACCTGACACCGCTCTTCCCCGATGAGAAATTCAAGTTATGCACGGGGCATGGTGACAGTCTGAGCGTACGTATGATCGACCTGTTCAGTCCGATCGGTAAGGGTCAACGCGGTTTGATCGTTGCCCAGCCGAAGACCGGTAAGACGGTGCTGCTCAAAGAGTTGGCGAATGCCATTCTGAAAAACAACCCCGAGGTCTATATGATCATCCTGCTTATCGACGAGCGCCCGGAGGAGGTAACCGACATGGCACGCAGCGTTGATGCCGAAGTGATTGCTTCCACCTTTGACGAACCGGCAGAGAACCATGTGAAGGTTGCCAATATCGTGCATGAGAAAGCCAAACGACTGGTAGAGAGCGGTCATGACGTAGTCATCCTGCTCGACTCCATCACCCGTCTGGCACGTGCGTATAACACGGTGGCTCCGTCCAGCGGTAAGGTATTGTCCGGCGGTGTGGAAGCACAGGCGCTGCATAAACCCAAACGTTTCTTCGGTGCGGCACGTAACATCGAGAACGGCGGTAGTCTGACCATTATCGCGACTGCATTGACCGAGACCGGCAGCAAGATGGATGACCTCATCTTCGAGGAGTTCAAGGGAACGGGTAACATGGAGCTGCAGTTGGATCGTAAGTTGGCGAACAAACGTATCTTCCCGGCTGTTGATATACCGGCATCGAGCACCCGTCGTGACGACCTGCTCTTGCCGCCGGATGTGCTGAGCCGCATGTGGCAGATCCGTAAGATGCTCAGCGACATGAACGGACAGGAAGCGATGGAGAAACTCAAATCCTACATGGAGCGCACCGAAGATAATGACGAGTTCCTGCTCGCCGTCAACGGTGCACGTTAACAGATTAACGATTGGACGATTGACGATTGGACAATTTATTGATTCATTGAAAAAAGATTGAACCATTGTCCACAAAATCGTACAATAAATCAAACCGTCCAATAAATCGTATAATCGTAAATCGGTAAATCGTCAATAATCAAAATGCAGATTTTAATTCTCAATGGTCCTAACTTGAACCGACTCGGGTTGAGGAAACCCGAGATATACGGTTCCAAGACGATGGCACAGATTTTGCTGGAGATCCAGCAGACCTGGCCGGAGGTGCATTTTGTGTATAAGCAATCGAACCACGAAGGGGACCTTATCGACTGGATTCAGTCGATCAATGATGAAATGAGCGCGGCTTCGCCGCTCAATGATGCCAATGATGTCAAAGGCATCGTCCTCAACGCAGGCGGGTACAGTCATACGAGTGTAGCGCTACGGGATGCGGTGGAAGAGAGCAAGGTGCCGGTGGTGGAGGTGCATATCAGTGATATCACGAAGCGTGAACCCTTCCGACAAACAAGTCTGCTCACACCCGTATGCGCTTATAAAATAATAGGAAAAGGAACAAAAGGTTATGAAGAAGCTGTTAAATACCTTCTTTCTGCTACTGGTCGTTAGTGCGACCTTGTCGGCTGCTCAGGTCACCGGTAAAGTGGTGGACTTCGGCACACGGCAGGCGATCGACTTTGCCAATGTCAGCGTGCAGCAGGGCGAACGACTGGTTACCGGAACCATCACCAACGAGAAAGGTGAGTTTACGCTGGAGATAGCGGACGGCACCTATACGCTCATTGTATCGTTCATGGGCTATCGGGAAGTGAAGAAAGAACTGATCGTAGCCGATAAACCGGTGAACGTAGGACGGATCGCCCTCAAAGAAGACACCCATACTTTGGGCGAAGTGGAAGTGGTCGGGCAGAACAGTTCGATGCGCTTTGAGTTGGATAAGAAGGTCTTCACCGTCGATCAGAACATCGCATCGGCAGGAGCGTCGGTGTCCGATGTGCTGGAGAATATCCCGTCCGTTGATGTGGATCAGGAGGGAAACATCTCCTTACGCAACAGCGAGGACGTCGAGATCTGGATCAACGGCAAGCCTGCCGGACTGAACAGCGAGAACCGGGGACAGGTACTCAAACAGATGCCTGCCGGTACGATCGAGAAGATAGAGGTTATCACCAACCCTTCTGCCAAATACAGTCCCGAAGGCACCTCCGGCATCATCAATCTGGTGATGAAAAAGGACCGCAAAGCCGGTTATTACGGTTCGGTACAAGCCGGTATCGACTATGCCTTGGCTTCGCCATGGAACGTTCCGCCCGGAGGTAATGCCGGTTTCAATATCAATTTCAATGCCGGACCTGTCGATGGTTATTTCAATGTCGGTTATCGCTATCATATCAGCAACGGCGGCAGTTATACCGACCGCTATAACCTGAGCGGAACCGGCAGTCAGGTCTTGGATAGTTCGCTTGTCACAAGCCATCTGACGCAGGACGGTCAGCAAACCCACCGTGGCGGCGGTTTGTTCACACGAGGCGGGTTGAATTTCCGTGTAGCGGAAGGACATACCATCGGTATTTCGGGTTTTGCGATGGTGAGCGATCCCAAGGTGTTTAAGATGCACAACACGATGAATCGTACCTACCTGCTTACCAACGCTGCCGGAGACACGCTGCGTTCCTACACACGTGATCAGGTAGGCGGCGGTAGTCATCCGGGCGGTAATGCCACGCTTGATTACACCTTCGAACTGGACGAACACAAACTCTATGTGAGCGGTACGTATAACCATTTCGAGTTTAATATGTACACCGATTATACGCAGACGGAGTCCGGTACCAATCCGCTCTATCAGAACCAGAACAGTGAGAGCCTGGAACAGGGTATTGAGATCAAAGCGGACTATGAATGGAAGCCGACGCAGCAGAGCCGTTTGGAAGCCGGTTATGACTATACACGCAACTGGAGTAACAGCAAAGCGGACGCGTTCAACACCGATGCGGACGGCAACCATCTGAACGAACTTAACGAGTACTTCACCACTTTTAACGGTCTGAACCAGAACCATGCGCTCTATATCACGTACGGCAACCGTTTCTGGGACAAGCTATCGTTCCAGGTAGGTGTACGCGGTGAGTATTACATGCGCCATCTGGAGTCGAGTTATAAGGAAGGTACGGGTGCGGAGCAGGACGCGTATGCCAAGTTCCCCAACAAGCGGGATACGGCGTATTTCCAACTCTACCCCTCTGCCTATATCAGTTATGATTTCGGCAACGGCCATGAACTGCAACTGAACTACACGCGCCGGGTACGTCGTCCGTGGGGGCACCAGATCAACCCCCGTATGGACTTCTCCGACTCGACCAACATCAGTTACGGTAACGTCGATCTGTTACCCTCCTACTCCAATAACCTGGAGATCAATTACCTCAAGACCTGGGAGCGGCATACGCTCAGTGCCGGCGTCTTCTGGAAATACAACGAAGGGGCGATACAGAACTACAAATATATGGACGGAGCGATCATGAAGAACACCTATTTCAATATCGGTTCCCGACAAGAGTTAGGTGTGGAAGTGGTGGCGAAGAACCGCCTGTTCGGAGAACTGCTGCAACTGACCACCAGTGCCAATTTCTATTGGAATAACATCGCGAAGGTGCATGAGACAATCACGCATCAAGGTGTTGAGATTCCGGTCGATCTGGCAGCGCAAAATATCTTCGCAGGCTCGGTACGCGTCAATGCGCAGTTCCTATTCACCAAAAATTTCAGCGGTCAGTTAACAGGACACTACCGTTCGCCACGTGTAGTTGCACAAGGTACAACCAGTCATTCCTACTCCATCGACCTGGGTCTGCGTTATACACTGCTCAACAAGCAACTGGCTTTGGCGCTCAACGCACGTGACTTGTTAGACAGCCGCTCACGCAGTAACACCACCTGGGGAGGCGACAACACAGTAGGTTTCTGGCAGTTCAGTGAGAACAGGTGGCACAGCCGTACCCTCAGTTTCACCGTCACCTATAACTTCGGTAACCAGATGGGCAGACGGCGTGGTCGTCCGGACGGTGACTTCGACGGCGGAGGTGATGACTTCGATGATAGCGGCAACAGCCATACCGATAGCGGATTTTGAGAATTAAGAATTAAGAATTAAGAATTGAGAATTGAGAATTAGAATCAGACATATCTTACACTCTGTGTTCTGTCAGCGCAGCGGTCTGTGTTCTGTGCTCCTTATTCTGTGTTCTGCGGTCTTTTGTCCATTAAAGGCCCAGCAGGCGCAGAACAGACCCTATGCGGATGATAAGATCTTCCACTTCGGTTTTCAGTTGGGTATCAACTTCAGCAGTTTCGGTGTAACGGACAGCGAGATACCTATTGCCAATCCGGTAACGGGGAAGACGGAGATCTATCATGCGAGAGTAAGCGGTATCCTGCCGGGTTTCCATGTGGGCTTTATCACCGACCTAAGGCTGTGCAACTACCTCAACCTGCGTTTCTGTCCGGGTATGATGTTCACCAACCGGACGCTGAGTTACAAGACGGAATCGGGCAATCCGGTGGTAGGTACGCCGGGGAAGACGGGCAAAGATATTGACGTACTGGCGATGCCGGTTTCCTTACCGCTATACCTCAAATGGAGCGCTGCACGCGAAGGCAACTACCGTCCCTATGTCATTGCAGGCGGCGGTGCCAGTTTCAACGTAAGCCGGGATCGGGAGAAACCCGTTCTGATGAACCTGATGGATTACTTCTGTGAAGTAGGATTCGGTGTCGATTTCTATTTCCGTTGGTTTAAGTTCTGTCCCGAACTGACCTACCGCATCGGTTTTGCAAACCAACTGTCACCTGCTGAGGGGCGTATGGAACTGGCGCCGCAGGAAGCGTTCTACTCCGATGCCATCTCCCGTCTGACGAGTCATTGTGTGTGTCTTACCTTCAATTTTGAATAAGAAAAAAAACATATTAGTCCTTGCTCTTTGCTCAATACTCTTTTGTCTGTCCGGTTGCAAAGAATACAACGCCAGCGATGATCCGTCGCTACGTTTGTCGTTTTCGAGCGACACGCTTTCTTTCGACACCGTCTTCACGGAGCAGGGCAGCGCTACGATGCAACTGATGGTCTATAACCGCAATGAATCGGCACTCCTGATCCGCAGCGTGTCCTTCGACGATGGCAAGGCTTTTCAGGTGAACATAGACGGAGAGGCGGACTTGAGCCGGATGACGAATATACAGGTAAACGGCGGAGACAGTATGTACGTCTTCGTGCGCGTCGATATCGATCCGCTCAACAGCAATAATCCCGTACTGGTGTCCGACCGGCTGCATTTTCATCTGAGTTCCGGCACGGCGCAACAGGTGGTGTTGGAGGCGTACGGTCAGGACGTGACGCGTTTTGGTCATCCCGGATGCGGCAGAACGGAGAAGGGTGACCTGACGATGACGGCTGACAAACCCTATCTGATCTTTGATACCTTAGTGATAGGCGGTGCGCTGACTATCGATGCCGGTGCGCGTATCTATATGCATAACAACGCCTGTATCTATGCGCTGGGAGATGTCACGGCGCAAGGCAAGAAAGAGCAACCGATCCTCATTCAGGGAGACCGGCTTGATAATCTCTTCGACTCCGTGCCCTACGCCTATGCCGCCAGCAGTTGGAACGGATTCTATCTGCAGGCGGAGAAACAGCAGACCTACGATTTCAAATACGTGGAGATCCTGTCCGGCAACAACGGTCTGTTCGTACTCAGCGAATGCAAAGAACCGCTACCTACCCTGCGCATGAACGGATGCCGGATCCATAACCATACGCAATACGGCTTGGCGCTGAATAATGTGAACGCCACGGTGACGAATACGGAGATCAGTAACTGCGCCCTCTATTGCGTCTATTGCGACGGAGGAACGCACACGTTCACGCATACGACCATCGCTTCTTATTTCGGTTATACGAATATCCGGATCCAGTCTGCCGGCAAAGAGGAGACGGCGGCTGTCTATATCCAGAACCTGAGCAAAGAGGAACCGCAGACCAATGCTTCGTTCGTCAATTGTATCATCACCGGTTATCTGCGTAACCAACTGGTGGTAGCCACGCCTTTTGATCAGTATTACACGGGCAAGTTCAAAGGGAACTACCTCAAGACCGACACGCTCCGGATGCCCTTTGCCACAAATAACGCCTATTGGCAGCAAGAAGACAGTGCCGTCTTCCGTAAGGATTTCTATAAGTACAAGGAATATAGCTATTATGATTTCCACTTGGCGGAATCCAGTCCCGCCATCGGCATCGGTGACAGCATCGCTGCGCTACCCTATGATACCGACCGGGACGGCGTGAGCAGAGCGCTCATGCGTCCGGATGCAGGCTGCTATCAACATCAGCCTTGATCTGTTTTTTCAAGTCTTCCAACGAATCGAATTGCCGCTCTTCCCGGATGAACCGCAGGAAGCGGACTTGCAGACATTGGTGGTATAGATCGCCTTCAAAAGAAGGGATATGCACCTCGATGATACCCTTCGCGTCTATATTGAGCATCGCCGGTTTCCAATCGAAGGTGTCCGAACGTACCGACACGGCATAGACACCGGCATGCGGAATGATCTGATAGGGTTCGCAGGGTTGGATATTGGCGGTCGGAAAACCGATGGTACGCCCAATGGCTTTGCCGTGAACCACCTGTCCGGAGAGCGTATACGGATACCCCAATAAAGCCTGCGCTTCTTCCACATGCCCTGCCGTCAAGGCGGTACGTATCGCAGTGGAAGAGACATGCCCCGCCGCATCTTTGTATTCGTCCATCGTCAGCACCTCAATGCCCAAAGCGGCACCGATAGCCCGATAGTCCGACGGGTTCGCGAGACGGTCCGAACCGAACCGATGGTCGTACCCCATCAGCAGCACCGACACCTCATAGCGGTCCCGGATAGTCTGCATGAACTGCGCCGCCGTCAAGGGTTGTACTTCGCCAAAAGGCAACACCTCCACCTCGCCATACTGCGCCAATAAAGCGCGCCGCTCGTCCAGAGAGGTCAGTAACTGCGGCACATAGCTCGATTGCACCACGGTGCGGGGATGTACGTCAAAGGTGATTATCAGCGGCCCCAGCCCCCGCCGTTTCGCCTCTGACTGCAGGTGGTCGAACAAATACCGATGTCCCCTATGCACCCCGTCAAAAAATCCTATGGTCGCTATGCGTTTCACTCCTCCTCGTAGTATCCGTGTTCGATGCCGAACTGCAGCTCGGCATCTTGGATGAGCTGGATCTGCACGGAGGAGATCATTCTACCCTCTTCGCGCACGGCTTTCAGCACGTAGTTGAGCTGTTCCGTCTCATCTACATCCCCCTCCAGATACTCCATCTCTCCGGTGGCAGGATCCTCGTGCAGCAGACCTTCTTCCTCCAGAAAATCATCCATCGCGTCCAAGACAAACAATACATCATCTGCCGTCAGACCCTTTCGGTCCTCCGCAGGGATAGTTGCCAAAATAAACTCCACCAGTTCCCGCTCTTCCGGCTCCAAGAGCGCCATTTCGATACTGTTATTTTCCATAATGCTATCAAAAACCTTAGCGCCTGCAAAGGTACTACAAAAAAATGAAATACGCAAGCATGCATGCATTTTTTCGCACAAAAACGGGGTTTTATCGGGGTTTTTAGGTACTTTTTCCGTATTCAGAAGTTTATGCTCGCTCCGTAGGATGGCATCGATTTCAAATTTTTGCAAATAAATTTGCACATGTCATTTTTTTTTCGTACCTTTGCAGCAAAATTGCAAAACTATGTCCGAATTAATCAAACGTACACTTAGCGGGACCGTGTTTGTGGGATGTGTGGTAGGGTCGATCCTATGGAATCCCATTGCGTTCTGCGTGTTGTTTTTTCTGTTCTGCATCCTGGCGGTAGATGAGTTTCACCGCTTGGTGAAGTCGCCACGTGCCTTGCGTATCTTCTCGTTCATCGCCACGGTAGTACTTTGGGGCACGATCCAATGTGTGGCATGGAAGAACGAAGGCGGAGAGCAGTACCGCTCCATTGCGTTCATCGTAGGTATGTCGTATCTGCCGATTGTGGTGATCGCGTTGCTGGACGAGATCTGGAATCATTCGGGCAAGCCCTTGCAGAGTTGGGGTAATTTTCTGATTTCGCAGTTCATGATTGCCTTGCCCTTAGCGACGCTGATGCTGCTGTATTTCTTGAGCAAATGGTTGCTCCTGGCGCTCTTTGTGCTGATCTGGATCAACGATACAGGTGCGTACTGCGTGGGTTCGCTCACCGCCAAGCGCAAGAACGGCAATCATAAGATGACGCCTCATATCAGTCCGAAGAAGAGTTGGGAAGGTCTGTTCGGCGGTTTTGCTTTTACGATGGGTGCTGCCGTACTGCTGCATCATTTCGGATGGTTCGACGAGATACTCATCACGCGTGTTCAATGGGTCATCGTCTTGGGTTTTGCTTTCCTTGTCAGTGCCTTCGGTACGATGGGTGACCTGATGGAGAGTCTGCTCAAGCGTTCCTTGGGTGTCAAGGACTCCGGCACGTTCCTGCCCGGTCACGGCGGTGTGCTGGATCGTTTTGACAGTGTGTTATTAGCCTCCCCGATCATCACTGCTTTTTGCTATATATGCTACTTTCTATTGCCGCTTGTCTGAGTAGGTTACCGCTTGGCGTGCATTATTGGTTCGCCGATTGGATCCTTTATCCGATGATGTACTATGTGGTACGTTACCGGCGGAAGTTGGTGGACAAGAACCTGCGGATGGCTTTTCCGGACAAAAACGAGGCGGAGCGAAAGCAGATACGACGGGCGTTCTATCATCAGTTCTGCGACACGATGGTGGAGAGCATTTATGGCTATCGTTGTTCGGAAGACGAGATGCGGGAACGGGTGGTTTTTGAAGGCATGGAGGAGACGAACCGTCTGATCGATGCGGCAGGTGGAGGAATATTCATGTTAGCGCATTTCGGTAACTGGGAGTGGATCGCCTCCATCCAGCAGTGGGTCAGTCCCGGTGTGACGGAGATGAACGTCTATCGGCGATTGAAGAACAAAGGGATGGACCGTCTGATGTTGGCTATCCGCAGCAAGCGAGGCGGCGTATGCGTAGAGAAACAGCGTATCTTGAGGGAGATGGTGCGCTATCGTGCGGAGAAGAAACCGGTGACGGTGGGGCTGCTCAGTGATCAGAAACCGAGACCGGAGGTGACCCGCACCTGGCTCACTTTCCTGCATCAAGAGACGGGTTTTCTGGACGGCGGTGAGGTATTGGGCAAGAAATTCGGATACCCGGTGTTCTACCTGCATATATCCCGCATCCGACGCGGCTATTTCCACGCACAGATGCACACGATAGCAGCCGACCCGAAGAGCACCGTAGAAGGCGAGATCACCACGGCGTACGCGCAACTGTTGGAGCAGAATATATTGGAGCAACCGGAGTTATGGCTCTGGACACATAATCGATGGAAATGGGCAAGACCTCAATAATTATATTAAACTGGAACGGGGCGGAGATGATGCGCCGGTATCTGCCGTCGGTAGTGAAGAGTTGTCAGTCTTCAGCAGTCAGTGTTCAGCTGATCGTGGCGGATAACGGGAGTACGGATGAGAGCTTGGAGGTACTGAAGAAGGAGTTTCCGACCGTCAAGACCATCGTGCTGGACCGGAACTACGGTTTTGCGGAGGGCTATAACCGTGCCATCGAGCAGGTGGACAGCGAATACGTGGTGCTGCTTAACTCGGATGTAGAGACGCCGGAGGGATGGTTGAATCCCCTACTCGATTATATGGACGCCCATCCGGAGGTGGCAGCGGTACAACCGAAGATACGCAGTTGGTTGAAACGCGATTATTTCGAGCATGCCGGAGCGGCAGGCGGTTACTTGAGCGGACTCGGTTATCCGTATTGCAGAGGTCGCCGTTTCGGTAAGACAGAACAGGACAAAGGGCAGTACGACACGGTCGTTCCCGTCGATTGGACTTCGGGTGCATGCATGTGCGTGCGTACGAGTGTATATAAGGAGACAGGCGGTTTGGACGCATCGTTCTTCGCCCACATGGAGGAGATTGACTTATGCTGGCGCATGCGCAATAGAGGATGGATCTTAGCCTGCGTACCGCAGAGCGTAGTCTATCACTTAGGCGGAGGTTCGCTCAGTTACGACAACCCGCGTAAGACGTACCTCAATTTCCGCAATAACCTGCTGATGATCTACAAGAACAGCTGGTGCCGATGGGGCGTATTGGGGATACGGTTCTTTTTGGACTACACAGCGGCAGCGATGTTCCTTGTCACGGGTAAAACCGGCAGCGCCAAAGCGGTCTTCCAAGCCCGCAAAGACTACCGCAAGATGCGGAAGGATTATAAATAAATGGTACATGGTAAATGATTAAATGGTAAATATTCATGGCATTTTTCGGATTATTTAACAAAGAGAAAAAAGAGACACTGGACAAGGGTTTGGAGAAATCAAAAGAGTCGGTGTTGAGTAAGATAGGTCGTGCCATCGCCGGTAAGTCCACCATCGATGATGAGGTGTTGGATAACCTGGAAGAGGCGTTGATCACCTCGGATGTAGGCGTAGAGACGACGCTGCGTATCATCGAGCGCGTGCAGGAACGCGTCAAACGGGATAAATACGTAGGCACAAGCGAATTGAACAACCTACTGGTCGATGAGATCGCTTCGCTGCTGCAGGAGAACAACACGGAAGAGGTGTCGGATTTCGATGCGCCCCTACCCGCCAAGCCCTACGTGATCATGGTGGTTGGTGTGAACGGCGTAGGTAAGACGACGACCATCGGTAAGTTAGCCTACCAATACAAAGCCGCCGGAAAGAAAGTCTATCTGGGTGCAGCGGATACCTTCCGTGCAGCAGCTGTGGAGCAACTGTGCATCTGGGGTGAACGCGTAGGCGTGCCCGTCATCAAGCAGCAACAGGGTTCCGATCCTGCTTCGGTCGCTTTTGACACCCTGCAGTCCGCAAAAGCCAATGATGCGGACGTGGTGCTGATAGACACGGCAGGCCGTCTGCATAACAAAGTGAACCTGATGAACGAGTTGACGAAGATCAAGAACGTAATGCAGAAAGTGGTGCCGGACGCTCCGCACGACGTGATGTTAGTGCTGGACGGTTCTACCGGACAGAATGCCTTCGAACAGGCACGTCAGTTCACGGCTGCAACCCAAGTCAGTTCACTCGCCATCACCAAACTGGACGGCACCGCCAAAGGCGGCGTGGTGATCGGTATCTCGGATCAATTCAAGATCCCCGTTCGTTATATCGGTTTAGGCGAGAAGATGACCGATCTGCAATGCTTCAACCGTGTGGAATTTGTTAAATCTTTAATACTCTAATCATATGGAAACATCATTTATTACTCCCAAAGGTATTCAACTGCATCGTGTTGAATCGGATTTGTTAGGTGAACTGGAAGTGCCGGTAGATGTGTATTACGGTATCCAGACCCAACGCGGATTGAATAACTATCAGGTATCGAACCTGAAGATGTCGGATTTTCCGGAGTATATCATCGCCATGGCGTATATCAAGTTGGCAGCCGTGGAAGCAAACCATGACTTGGGCGTCATCAACGATGAGATCTACGAAGCCATTGCACAGGCTTGCCGGGAGATCATTGACGGTAAGATGCATGACCAGTTCCCGACGGACATGATACAAGGCGGTGCCGGCACGACGGTTAATATGAACGCCAATGAGGTGATCGCCAACCGTGCGCTGGAGATCATGGGTTACCTGCGCGGTCAGTATCAGTACTGCTCGCCGAACGACCATGTGAACTGTGCCCAGAGTACCAACGACGCCTACCCTTCCGCTTTCCGCTATGCTTTCATCCGCATGAACAAAGGTCTGGAAGCAGAGTTGAAAGAGTTGATCGCATCGCTGCGTAAGAAAGGCGATGAGTTCAGCGATTCCATCAAGATGGGTCGTACGCAGTTGCAAGACGCCGTTCCGATGACGAGCGGTCAGGAGTTCCACGCCTTTGCTACGAACCTGGAAGAAGAGATTGCTAACCTGGAGCGTAACGTACGTTTGCTCTATGAGATCAACATGGGTGGTACAGCCATCGGTACCGGTATCAATGCTACTGCCGGATACGCCGAACTGTGCATCCGGAAACTATGCGAACTGACCGGCGAACCGTTCCAACTGGCAAGTGACCTGGTAGAAGCCACTCCGGATACGGGTGCGTATGTCAGTTACTCCGCTTCGCTCAAACGTCTGGCGGTTAAACTCAGCAAGATGTGTAACGACTTACGTCTGATGGCTTCCGGTCCCCGCTGCGGTTTGCATGAGATCAATCTGCCGCCGATGGCTCCGGGTAGTTCGATCATGCCGGGTAAGGTGAACCCTGTTATTCCGGAACTGACGAACCAAGTATGCTTCAAAGTGATCGGTAACGACACAGCTGTCACCTTCGCTTCCGAAGCCGGACAGTTGCAACTGAACGTGATGGAACCTATCATCACCGAGTGTATCTTCGAGTCCGTCACATGGCTGCGTAACGTGATGCGTATCCTGCGTGAGAAATGTATCGACGGTATCACCCTCAACCGTGAGCATAACTTAGAGACCGTTAAGCACTCGATCGGTATCGTGACGGCGCTGAACCCGATTATCGGATACAAAAAATCGACAGAGATCGCCAAAGAGGCGCTGGCAACCGGCAAGAGTGTGTATAACCTCGTACTGGAACACGGTATCCTGAGCAAGGAGCAACTGGACGAGTTACTCGATCCGAAGAATATGTTGGCTGCGCATTGATAGTTTGAAATCGTTTGAAGTTTAAAGAAAAAAGGATGGTCGACGACCACCCTTTTCTTTTATCTGCGAACGCTTCCTCCGCCGCCACCGGAGCGACTGCTTGAGGAGCTTGCTCCGCCACCTCGTGAGCTGGAACCGCTGTAGGTCGAACCGCTACTGCGCGTACTTGAACCGCTATAGGTCGAACCACTGCTGCGCGTTGCCGAACCGCTGCTGCGGGTGCTTGATCCGCTGTAAGTGGAAGCACTGCTACTGCGCGTTGCCGTACCGCTACTGCGCGTACTGGTACCGCTGCTTCGCGTACTCGTTGCACTGCTCGAAGAGCGAGTGGAACTGCTGCTACTGCGGGTACTTGCCGAACTGCTTGCGCTGCTACGGGTGCTTGCACTGCTACTACGCGTACTCGTTGCGCTACTCGAAGAGCGGGTCGAACTGCTACTGCTGCGGGTACTTGCCGAACTGCTTGCGCTGCTACGGGTGCTTGCACTGCTACTGCGCGTACTCGTTGCGCTGCTCGAAGAGCGAGCCGAACCACTGCTGTTGCGTGCAGCTGCCGTATGCGTACTACCGTAACTGCTGCGAGCAGATGAGCCTTGCGAAGCTCTTACACTACGTGAAGTATAAACTTGACGAGCGTTGGTGTAACCGCTGTTACGACGCTCGAACGAACGATCCGGATGCGCTGCTGCATATTCGCGATGCGATACATGGCGATGCATGTCGTGGTAGCCATGACGCGGATGATGTCCATAACGGAAAGAGCAATAGTGGTGGTGGTGATGATGGAAAGCGTAGCAATGATGCCAGTACCAGTCATACGACCAGCAACTATGTGCGTACCACCAACTCGGGTAATAACCCCAATACCAAGGACTGTTCCATGCGTACCAAGCGTCTGACCAGAACCAATCATATATTACCGGACGGTAAACGTAAACAGGCTCTATGATATAGTTGGTACCATAAACGTACTCGTCACCTATTACCTGAACGGAAACCTCTTTCTTCTCGTTGCGCTCTACGTATATCGAGGCTACATCCTGGTATATATCTTTCGCAAGAACGGCCTGGAGAACGATTAAGCGCTTATTGCCTTCACCGGTTTCTACTACGCGCAAGTAATCTACTTGTCCGTCTCCGTTGAGATCGAGATTACAGAACGCGCTGTCAGGGTTGTTGAGCATCATCTCGAACTCCTCCAGGTTCTTAGCCTCTGCGAACAGTTTAGCTACAACCTTCAGATCGAGTCCTTCCGATACGTCAGAACTGTTGGCAGAAACGGTAACCGTTTGGTCTGCCCAAAGCGCGGTACTCATGAGCATCAGCGCCATCAGAAGTGTAGTTAATTTTTTCATTGTTGTGATGTTTTAATTGTTAACTATATGTTCTAGATGTTCTAGATACTCTAGATATTCTAGATTTTCTAGATTTGCTAGTTATCTTCCAAAAACCGTGCCAAACTGTCAAACGAGGCGTAAATCGTGGTGCATTTTCTCTTTTTTAGTACGCATATAGCGTTCATTCCAGCGGTTAGGAGCGATCTCAATCGGCACATTCTCAACGATTTCGATACCGTAGCTCTCTAATCCTACCCTTTTAACCGGATTATTGGTCATCAGTCTTAGTTTGCAAGCTCCCATCTCCCGCAGGATCTGTGCGCCGACGCCGTAATCCCGTTCGTCGGGACGGAAACCGAGGTGGATATTCGCCTCTACGGTATCGTCTCCCTGTTCTTGAAGCTTATACGCGCGTATTTTATTCATAAGGCCTATACCACGTCCCTCTTGGTTCATATAGACGATGATGCCCTTGCCTTCGGCCTGGATCATCTGCATCGCTTTGTTGAGTTGCTCGCCGCACTCGCATCGTTGGGAACCGAAGATATCGCCGGTCATACAACTGGAGTGCACCCGACACAGAACGGGTTCGTCTTCGGACCACTCGCCTTTGGTAAGCGCCACATGCTCCAGTCCCGTTGTCAGATCCCGGAAGGGCGTTAACATAAACTCGCCGTGCTGCGTAGGCAGGAAGACGGTTTCGCCTTTTTCAATAAGAGTTCCGGTCGATTCGGAATAATCGGAATAATCCGAATAATCCGATTTATCCGAATGCTCCAAGCGATAGGCGATGAGGTCCTTGATGGTGATGATCTTGAGCTTGAACTCTTTGGCGACCTCTTGCAGTTGGGGCATGCGTGCCATCGTACCGTCCGCATTCATGATCTCGATGAGTGCAGCAGCGGGTTGTAATCCGGCAAGACGCGCCAGATCGACACCGGCTTCGGTATGTCCGGCACGTTGGAGCACGCCTCCCGCCTTGGCATAAAGCGGGTTGATATGTCCCGGGCGACCGAAGGTCTCGGGTTTGGATGTGGGATCCGCCAATGCCCGGATCGTAGCCGCTCTGTCAGCTGCAGAGACACCGGTGGTGCATCCTTCCAGTTTGTCAACGGTCACAGTGAACGGCGTACCGAGCATCGAGGTGTTATTCGCCACCTGGTGCATCAGGTCCAGTTCGGCACAGCGTTGCTCCGTGATGGGGCAACACAACACGCCTCGACCGTGCTGTAACATAAAATTGACTTTCTCGGGCGTGATCTTCTCCGCCGCAATGATGAAATCGCCTTCGTTCTCACGATCCTCATCATCAACGACGATGACGAATTTTCCTTGACGAAAGTCGTCTAATGCTTCTTCTATAGTGTTGATTCTCATAATGCTTGATTCGTACAAACAAACGTTTGGCTTTGATGGTCCATGCCTCGGGGTTAAAGAGCGGTGAATCGGTCGCGGCTTTGTAGGTAAGGAAAATACCGGTAGGCAGCAGCACGAACGAACTGAGCCACATGCCTGCCCAGCAAGGCCATAAGGCTTCACGTGCCATCTTATAACCCGTGTTATCGATGATATAATAGATGATGAACAGGATGACGGATATCACCACAGGTGCACCCAGACCGCCTTTGCGGATGATAGTACCCAAAGGAGCACCGATGAAGAGGAAGACAAGGCAAGCAAAAGCAAGGGTGAACTTACGATACAGTTCTATCTCATGCTTACGGATATAGCGTCCGGTTTCATCCAGGATAAGGGCGTTATAATCGATCTGGTCTTTGTATGCACGCGCTTTCTCCTGCGCGATAGTATAAGCCTGCTTTTTCTTGAGCACGGAGAGCGATGCCCAGAGCGAGTCGATGTTATACAACTCCCGTTCCTGCTCGGTGAGAGAAGTAGGAATCTGTACATCCTTTGCCTGCTCTCTGCCGAAATAACGCTCCGCCAACATCTGATCGCTCTGCTCCCTACTCTTGGCTTTGGAGATGGTACGCATCGAGTCAATCGAATGTGCCAACTGCGCCACGTTCTTACTCACATGCTGGTCATCCAGAATCGATTCGTCAAAGCGGTTGAAGTCGGTGGAGAAATCGATGATGATACGCTTATGGCTGAAGGTCTCCCGTCGATACGGAATCTGCTTGGTACTTCCCGTTGCTCGTTGCTGTTTCTGATTGAGGTTCTCAAACGCTTCGCCGTTATACATATCCAGCATAAGGTAGAGCTTATCGGCACTGGCACTCAGACGCCCCGTATCCGCCACCATCACCTTGGCATTCTCAAAGCCGGCAGAGTAGTCGTAGATCATGAGGTTAAGCAGGTCTCCGTTCCGTGCTTTATTACGGACGTAGATATTGTACCCGCTTATCTCATCGTAGAACTCGCCAACCGGTATCTGCAGTTCGGGACTCTTCTGACGAAGCGAGAAGATCAGCGCCCATAGTTTGACCTGCGATTTGGGCAGCACGTTATTGCTGAAATAGAAAGCGCCTACGCTAAGCAGCGACACCGCAAACACGAGAGGACGTAAGATGCGGAAGAGAGATATACCGGCAGCTTTCATAGCGGTCAATTCGAATTTCTCCGCCAGGTTACCGAAGGAGATCAACGAACTGAGCAGGATGGCCAACGGAAGGGCAAGCGGTACAACGGAAGCCGTGGCATAGATAAAGAACTCTGCCAAGACATCCAGCCCTATTCCTTTACCCACCAAGTCGTTGACATGCATCCACATGAACTGCATGAGCAGGATGAAGATGGCAATAAAGAACGTAGCCAAAAACAACCCCAGAAAATTCCGGAGCAGATACATGTCTATTTTCTTTATGATCTTCATTTCTGTGTTCTGTGTTTTGTGCTCTGTCAGCGAAGCGGTCTGTGTTTAGCCTTTTAAGTTTTCGCTTACGAAGATGAGGGGCAGCAAATCCGCTGCGGACTCGAAGACATAGATCTCGTTTTCGCCGTAGAGCAACACCTCCATCTTACCGCCGTAACGGTGCTCGGTCTCCAACATCACCTGCCGGCAGGCACCGCAAGGGGAACCGGGTTCCTTGGTAAAATGTCCGCCTGTGAAACAAGCTATCGCCAGTTTGGTAACCGCCTCTTCGGGGTATTGTGCACCAGCAGCGAACAAAGCGCTACGCTCGGCACAGAGACCGCTTGGATACGCAGCGTTCTCCTGATTACAACCCCGGATCACTTCGCCGTTGGTCAGTTTCGCTGCCGCTCCCACATGAAAATGGCTGTACGGACAATAACTATGCTTTACCTGCTCTTTGGCGATGGTAAGCACGTCACGTTGTTCGTCGGTTAACTCATCCCACTGATAGGACTTCATCTTCGTTGTCAAATTGTATTCCTTCATACTATTGATAGGTTAAATAATTTTCGATTATTTAAAATTGGCTGCAAAATTACTGCTTTTTTTTGAATTATGCAAATTTATTCGTATTTTTAGCCGTTTAGTCCATCATGTTACCCATATTTGACGATAATTGCACCATCCGGTCGTAGTCCTCTGGACTAAGGTCATAGAAATAGAAGTTACGGGGATCGATGGCCTTGCCCAGATAATGCACCTCGTAATGCAAGTGCGGACCGGTTGATTTACCGGTGTTCCCGACCAGAGCAATGACATCGCCTCTTTTGACGTTCTGTCCCACTTTGGCGATTCGTTTGGAGCAGTGCGCATAACGGGTCGTATAGTTGAAACCATGGTCTATCTCCACGGTCTCACCGTAGCCTTGTTTCCAACCGGAATAGATGACCTTACCGTTACCGGTAGCGAAGATCTCCGTACCAACCGGTGCCGAGAAATCCATACCTTCATGGAAGCGGCGAATATGATAGACAGGATCCACACGCCATCCGTAACCGGACGCCATGCGTTTGAGATCCTTGTTAAGCACCGGTTGGATGGCCGGGATATTCTCCATACGGATCTCCTGGTTCTTCGCCAGTTCCAGTATCTCGTCATAGGAACGAGCCTGTACGTACAGTTCTTTCTCCAAGATATCGACCTTGCGTTGCAGGTCGGCTGCCAGTTGGGTATTGGACATGCGTGCCAGCGAGTCGTAGTAAGACACCTGCTGCAAAGCTCCCATACGGGCAGTCAACGGAATAGGTTCGGCGCCTAACATCGCCCGATAGAGGTTATCATCCCGTTGGGAGAGATCCGCCATGATGATCTGCATCTGGTCCACCTGTTTCTCCAACACCTCCATCTGCGCCGTCAGGTTACGGTTATACTGCATGAGGGACGCTTCTCTTGGCGAGGGATAGAAATAGAGGAAGACATAGAAGAAGATGACTCCCAAACAGATACCTCCTATGATATAACCTCCGGAACGACGGATCCAATATCGGAATCCGTGTTCGATACGCTCTAACTGCAGCGTCTCCGGGTTGATACGATACTTCTTTGCCATTTGTTATTTGTAATTGGTCATTTGTTATTTTTATACCAGAAAAAGTACTGGTTTTGTTGTTTCTTCTCTTCGGGTGTACGTGCCACATAGACGGGTTCACCGGTATAAGGATTGATGCCGGTATAGAACATCGTAGTGGACAGCGTCATCGGTGTAGGCGTAAAATCCTGCACCTGTTCGGGTCGGTAATGCATACGTTTGGTCTCCTCCGCCAAAAGCGACATGTCCCGTTTGGTGCAACCCGGATGGGAGGAGATGAAATAGGGGATGAGTTGTTGGTTCAAGCCCGCCTCCTTATTGATACGCAGGAACAAGTCCCGGAACCGCAAATAATTCGCCCAATTGGGTTTGCGCATGATATGCAGCACGTTATCGGAACTGTGCTCGGGTGCCACTTTGAGACGACCGGACACATGGCGCGTGATGAGTTGGCGCGCATACTCTTCGCTCATCAGGTCATAACGGATACCCGAACCGACAAACGCATGCTTGACGTACGGCAGTTTATCCACCGTCCGGTATATATCCAAGAGGGGACCGAAGTCCTGGTTGAGGTTCTTACAGATAGCCGGTTGCAGACAAGACGGTCGGGCACATTTCTCACAAAGGGACAGGTCCTTACCGTGCATCTGATACATGTTCGCCGAGGGTCCGCCTAAGTCCGAGATGATCCCATGCCAGTCCGGCAACTGACTGAGTCGTTCTATCTGTCGTAAGATAGATGCTTTGGAACGGGATACGATCTGTTTGCCTTGATGGGCAGAGATCGTGCAGAACGAGCAGCCGCCAAAACAACCACGATGCATGCACACGGACCATTTGATCATGTCGTATGCCGGAATGCGTTTGTCTTTGTATTTAGGATGCGGCATGTATTGGAACGGCAGGTCGAAGATCGCATCCAACTGTTCCGTCGACATCGGGGGATAGGAAGGATTGACCACCACCCATTGTTTGCCTACCGGCTGCACAAGAGTAGCCTGATGGATCTTATTCGACTCTATCTCCATCAAGCGGAAATTCTGAGCATGCTTGCGTTTATCGCGTAGGGCCTCTTCATGCGAAGCAAGCATAATAGCATCGGCAGGAATCTCCGATTTATCGGATGTCAGATACGCTGTCTGCGGGATATTGTGAGGAATTGATAATTGATAATTGATAATTGATAATTGATCTGCGATCTCCGTCATGGCTTGTTCGCCCATGCCATAAACAAGCAGGTCGGCACCGGAATCGACTAAGATAGACGGCATCAGTTTGTCCTGCCAGTAGTCATAATGGGTGAGCCGACGCATAGAAGCCTCGATACCGCCAATAACAACGGGTACGTCGGGGTACAGTTGCTTAAGAATCTTACAATAGGTGATGGTGCAGTAGTCGGGTCGAGCTCCGGCCCTACCGTCCGGCGTATAAGCATCATCGGAACGACGCCGTTTCGCCGCCGTATAATGGTTCACCATCGAATCCATACTGCCTGCTGACACTGCAAAATAAAGACGGGGACGACCGAACTTCTTAAAATCGCGATAGTCTCCATGCCAGTCGGGTTGCGGAACTATTGCTACGCGATAACCTGCCGCTTCCAGTACCCTACCCAATACGGCAGCACCGAAAGAAGGATGATCTATATACGCATCTCCGGTGAAGAAGACAATGTCCACTTCGTCCCAGCCACGCAGATCCGTCTCTTTGCGGGTCGTCGGCAAATATTTGAGTAAATCTACCATCGTTGAATAAGCGGCTCCGGAGCCTCTCCGGTTAGTCTATTTGAAGGTCGAGTCGGTCTTTGAGCATCGCGACGGCAGGGTTCTGCTCTACCATGATAGCATATTTCTCTTCTGCCGTAAACGCCATCTGTTCCTGACTGTACTCGGCTTGTACCAGTTGGATGTGCAGTTGGCTGTTATGCAAGGCCTCCCGTAGTTGCTTTGCCAGTTCCGGCATGGCTTTTCGCATCTGATCCATCTGCCAAGGGTTAGGCATCTGAATCTGAGCCGTATGTTCATCAATCAGTCGGGGAGCATAACTCTCCATCAACTCTTTAAGACGCAATTCCTCCTTATGGGCAGCAATCAGACCAACCCACGCGTCTCTGAGTTGGTCAGCCGTAAAAGGGCGATTGGACTCCTCTTGAGGAGGAGTATTTGTTATTGGTGATTGGTGATTTGTGATTGGTTCCTCTTTTTTCTTGCCTACACCAAGACTGATACTGGGTATCTTGGGGATGGATACCGTAGGAGCAGACTCCTTCGGAGTATTGGTGATTGGTGATTGGTGATTGGTGATTGTCTCCTGCGGAGCAGGTTTAGCAGCCTGCGGCTGCGGTGCGGGGTGCACAGCAGGTTGCGGTGCGGGTTGCGTGGTCGGAACGGTCTGTGCCACGCCGAGTTGGCATAGTTTGACGAGTGCCAGTTCAACCGTCAGGCGTTTATTCCGTGCCGTACGATAGTTGATATCGCAGGTATTGAGGATGTCGAGTGCCTGGAAAAGCCACATCGGATGACAGTGTTGCGCCTGCGCTGCGTACTTCGCCCGAATAGCGTCACTTGTCTCTAATAACGGCAAGGTCTGTACATCTTTGCTTACCAGCACGTCCCGCAGGTGTTGTGCAAAACCGGTAACGAAATGAGCGGCATCGAAACCGTGGTTCAACACCTCATTGAAGAGCAAGAGGGCTTTCGTCACGTCATGCGCCAAGGCATCGTCCACCAAGGAGAAGTAATAATCGACGTTCAGCACGTTCAGTACCTCTATCGTACGCTCATAGGTGATGGTCGTTCCGCAGAAAGCCACCAGTTGGTCGAAGATAGAGAGGGCGTCACGCATACCGCCGTCCGCTTTTTGCGCCACTACGTTCAGCGCCTCTTCGCTTACCGTGATACCTTCGTTCGCTGCCACTTTCTGCAGATAAGCGATGGTATCGGGTACGGTGATACGGTTGAAGTCATAGACCTGACAACGACTGAGGATCGTCGGCAGCACCTTATGTTTCTCCGTAGTCGCCAGAATGAAGATGGCGTATGAAGGGGGTTCTTCCAGTGTCTTGAGGAGCGCATTGAAAGCACCTGCCGAGAGCATATGTACCTCATCGATGATATAGACGGAGTACTTACCTATCTGCGGCGGGATACGCACTTGGTCAATCAACGAACGGATGTCATCGACCGAGTTATTGGACGCCGCATCCAGTTCGTGAATATTAAACGACCGCTGTTCGTTAAAGGCCTTGCAGGACTCACATTCGTTACATGCATCGAACCCGTTTTGCGGATTAAGACAGTTGATGGTCTTTGCGAAGATACGGGCGCAGGTGGTCTTACCTACCCCTCGCGGTCCACAAAACAGATACGCATGCGCCAGATGGTTCTGACGAATTGCATTCTGCAAAGTCTGCGTAAGCGCCTGTTGACCCACTACCGACTCAAAGGTCTGCGGCCGGTACTTACGCGCTGAAACAATGTAGTTTTCCATATGCTATACTGTATATATAATTCTCGTTTTCAAACGTCTGTATTTTGTATTCGGTGTTCTGTGTTCTTATCGACCGGAGTTGCTCAAAACTCTCTATGCCCGTTCCTTCCAACTTAACGATCGCCTCTTTCTGCGTCCATAGGCGGGTGAAAGCGCGGGCGCTTTCGATTTGTGATTTGTGATTTGTGATTTGTGATTTCTCCTCCTCATTCATCGTACGGGCGATGAGTTCATCATCGGCATGCCGGATACTCTCAATATCGATACCTATCGGTCGGTCATCTATCGCCACCGCGATAGCGGTTTTGCAATGACTGATCGAAAAGTACGGACCGTTCTCAACGTACGGTTTGCCGTTCTTTTCGTAGTTGAAAGTTGAAAGTTGAAAGTTGAAAGTTTTCATTCCTTCTTCCAGCATCAACCAACTCTTCAAGCAGCAGTACTGTCCGAACGTATGCTTATATTTGAGCGCCTGTTGGCGGCGTTGCTCGGAAACAAGCGGTAACAATCGTTGTACCTCCTGCTCCGTACACCGGGTCATATCTCCAAAAACAAGCACTCTCATCTTTCGACTTTTGTCTCATGCACTTTCCAATACACCACCGGCAGGATCGTCACCGTCAGCGGTAAGGTGAAGATCGTTCCGAAACAGATCACGACACCCATCGGCATCCATAGACTGGAATGCGTAATGATCATCGGTAACACACCTAAAGCCGTTGTGGCACTGGTCAGGAAGACCGGACGCATACGTCGTAACCCGGCTTGGTAAGCCGCCTCCCGATAGGACAAGTGTTTGTATTTACGGGCATCCTCCGCATACTCATACATCATGATCGCATTGCGCACGATGATACCGATCAGACTGACGATACCTAAGACCGCCGTGATGGATATATCCAACTTAAACAACCATAATCCCGTCATCGAACCAAACAGACAGAGGATGGCGCTGGAGAGGGTAAGGAAGGAAAGGCCTAACTTACCGAAGTGATAAAGCATGAGCAGTAACATCACCGCCAGAGCTGCCACGATACTCCATAATATCTGCGGCAGGATGAGACCGTTGATCTCCGTCAAACCGCCATAACTGATGGACACGCCTTCGGGTAGATCCGTCAGATGGGTATTGATCCATTGCCGAACGGTTCGTTCGGCATCGACTTGACTCGCCGTTCCCTTCATATCTGCACCTATCGTGATGGTCTGCACCGCATTACGCCGTTCCAACATGGTATGATGCCAAGCCGGTTCGATAGTCGCCACTTGTCGCAGCGGTACCCATACGGAAGGAATGGCGGTAGGTACTTGCAATGCCCCTAAGCTCTCCGCATTCATCGGTTCCGTTCCGGCAGTATAAAGCACTACCGGTACGCCGTAACTGCCTTCGTACAAGGTAGTAACCGTCGTGCCTTGTGTGGCTTGCCGTAAGTAAACGGAGAGCATCGTCTCCGTGATGCCTAAACGGGTGGCCTCTTCGGGTTTGAGCACGATACGGGTGGAAGGGGCTATCTTATCATAATCGCTATGTACCCATTGGAGCTGCGGTAACTGCTGCATAAATAGCAGGATACTATCCGCTATCGGAGCCATCTGTTCCCTTTGTTCACCTTTCACACGCACTTCGAGCGGGTTCTTCACCGCTTGGTAGTCCAACTGTTTGAACCGGGCATAGGCATTGGGGAAATAGTTCTCATACTTCGGACCGTACTCTTTGAGAATCTGTCCGGTTGCCACACTCGACTTCGTATTGACGATCAGTTGGGCAAAATTAGGAGCCGGTGTCTGCGGGGTATAGGTGGCATGGAAACGGGGAGAAGACTGTCCCATGAACGCCGTGACGGATGTCACCCGTTCGTCCTTTCCTAAGATACGCGCCAAGGAATCAGCCACTACGGCACTCTCTTCCACCGTCGCTCCGTCACGCAGATGGATCTCGACGGCAAAGAACTCCCGTTCCGCTTTGGGTAACAACTGCAGGTTCAGTCGGGAGAGTAAGAACAGACCCGTACCGATAGAAATGACCAGTATGGTCCAAACGATAACCGGTCGCTTAAAACAAGCACTGAGCACACGTTGGTAGGTACGCTGTAACCAACCGAAGAAACGGTTCTGCATCCGTTCGAAAAGCGTCCATTCGCTATCTTTACGTTCCCGTACGAAGCGGTAGGACAAATAAGGTGTCACCCAACTTGCATAGAAGATACTGGCTACCAAGGCAAAGAGCACGGCGAAGGGGAAGAGTTGGACAAACTCCCCCAAAGGACCGGTGATGATACGGGTCATGGGGAAGAACATACCACAAATCGCCATCGTTGCCAAGGACATCGGCACGAACAGCATACTGGTGCTGACGATGGCGGAGTACCAACGGGAGTGATGTTTCTCCAGCAGGTTCGAGTAACCGTCAATGACGATCACCGAGTCATCGACGATCATACCTAATACGAAGATCAAAGCAGCCAAAGTAACCGTATTCAGTTCGATACCCGTCACGAACATCAGCCCGATACAGATGGCGGTACAAACGGGTAAACCTGTTGCTGCCACCAGCGCCGTTCGTAAGGGGAAGAGCACCAGCATCACGACGATGACCACGATGATGGAGATCAAGATATCCCGTAAGAACGACCAAACGGAGTCATTGACCACTTTGGGTTGGTCGGTGATGCGATGGAAGCGGATGTCGGGCGGTAATAAAGCCGCCACTTCCTCCAAGGCTTTATCCACCTCGTTACCAAAGGCGACGATATTATGTCCCGGCACCATCTCTATATTCAAGATCAGACAAGGTGCCCCGTCATGCTCTACATACTGCTTGGCGGCCTGGTAACGTCGTTCCACCGTTGCGATATCTTTGAGCCGTACCGTGTTGCCCGTCACCGCATCGGACCATATGATCTGTTCCTGCCATTCGTACTCGGTCTGGTAAGGGATGACCACTTGTAACAGACCTTGGTTCCCGTTCTCTCCACCTATCGTGCGCAGTCCCTGCAGCGCCATCTGCGACTGCAGTACCGAGGGATGGATGCCGTACATAGACAGGCGTTCGGGATCTATCGTGATGGCGATCTCTTCGGTTTGCTGACCCATGATACGCAGTTTACCCATCTCCGGTATCGTGCGTAACTTCGTACCTATCTGACGGGTGTATTCTTCCAGCTCACGCGGACTGCGTTGATCGCTCTCTACGGCGATTAAGAGGGAAGAGGTATTCCCGAAGTCATCGACGACCAAGGTCTGCAATACGCCTGCCGGCAGACGGGTCTTCTGCAGTAAGGGTAAGCCGGCACGGATCTTATTCCATGCCACCTCATTATCGATACTCTCCATACGGAGCATTACATAGACATAGACCATCCCGTCTTCGGTTCTGCTGAAGGTGAGACTCTTATCCACCGCTTCGAAGGAGTTGATATATTCCTCCAAGGGTATCGTCACCTGCTGCTCTACCTCATCCGCCGTCGCACCGGGATAGACCGCCACCACCAGTCCCTGCCGCATCGTGAACTGAGGAAACTCATCCTTGTTCATCTTCGGCAACGACCATATACCGAATCCCATCAGCAACAGGAATAGTGCCATCACTAATCCGTGCCGCTTCATGGCGCCTTCTATGTGCTTACTGGTTTTCAAAAATCACAAATTACAAATCACAAATTACAAATCACAAATCACAAATAACAAATCACAAATTACAAATCACAAATAACTTTACAATTATTGTAAAGTTTCTGATATCCTTCTATAATCAGGGAGTCGCCTGCCTGCAGACCTGCTGTGATACGAACGCCGTCCGCCTGATAGCCGTCCACCGTGACGAGTCGTCGAACGGCCTTTCCGTCTTCCTTCACCCAAACGGTTGCCCCTTCGGGTTTGAGTAAGATACATTTCGCCGGAATGACGAACTCCCCCTTCATCGCTAATCGCTCATCGCTAATCGTTACCACGCCCACCATACCTGCCATCAGGACATCGACGCCGCCTTCTATCTTCGCTACCACATCATAGGTATGGGTCAGCGCATTCGCTTTCATCTCTTTCTCTATCACCTGAACCGGCAGCGTCTTATCTACGGCAGCGCAGTACAGTTGACCGGTGGGTGCCAAGTCTTTGATCTCCGCTTCGGGAACGGCAAAACGAATGCTGAAACCCGTCACGTCCAACAGGGAACAGAGCGGAGCACCGGGCAGTACCGTCTGTCCTTGTTCTATTTCCAAACCCTGTACGATTCCTTCGCAAGGAGCAACCAACGAGCACTCGTCCAACTGTTTCTGTGCCGCATCAAACATCGCTTGGGCTTGCGCCAACTGACTCTCTATCTCTACCATCTTCTGGTCGGAAACCACTCCTTTGGCATGCACCTGCTGCACACGGTCAAACCCGTCCTGCGCATGACGCAGCGCCGCATCAGCGGATATCAAGGCATTACGTGCCTGCGTGTCATCGACGGTCAAGAGGACTTGCCCCGGGTTCACCCGTTCTCCGTTCTTGACAAGCACCTGTGTCACACGACCCGGTGTCTGCATACTCAGCGGTGTCTCACGCACGGCTTCCACTGCGCCTACATAACGGGCAGAACTGCCGTATGTACCGCTTGTCACCACCATCGTCTGCACTTTCAAGGGTGCCTGCTGACGTACCGCATGCTCCCGGGAGGAACAGGCGGTGATGACCAATGCCATCAGGCTGATATAAACCAATCTATCTTTCATAATCTATTTCTCTTTCTTTCCATTGGACGGACAGGTACACGACCCGGGCTATCAGATGAACGAAATACGCCACATAAAGCGCTTGAATTCCTATCCATCGGAACGTGGCGGCATAGGCGATCACAAAACCGACCGCTGCCCAGATCATCGCATTGCGTATCTGTTTGCCGGCCGTCGCGCCTACGAAGATACCATCCCACATGAACGCCAAGGCACTGACGAGCGGCATGGCTGCCAACCAAACGATATATCTCTCTGCCGCAACCAAGACCGTCGCATCATCGGTCATCGCTGCGATGAACGTCTTTCCCCAAATACCGTAGATCAAAGTGAACAACACCCCGACGCCCATACTCCATGTAAAGAGCGATCGCACCACATCATTGAGCGACTTTGTCGCGCTCATTTCATCATTGAGTGCGTCAGCACGACTCATTCCGATCGTCTTCCCTACCAAGGCTTCGCCGGCATAGGCAAAACCGTCCACGAAGAAGGAGAAGAACATAAACAGTTTCATCAGGATACTGCTTACCGCCAATTCGGTGTCGCCATACATACTTGCCAAAGAGGTATAACCTACATATACCACTAAAAAACAAAGCGAACGCACGATGAGGTTGCCGTTCAACGCCATCATCCTTTTCAGCTCTGCGCCCCGTAACGACATGATCATCTCAATCAAACCGATATGAATAATCTTGTACTTGAACGCCATGATAAGCACCGTCAACAGTAATCCCGAATACTGGGCGATGAGGGTACCGAAAGCAACACCTTCCACACCCATCGAAGCACGGATGGCCAAGAAATAACTGGCAGCGATGTTCATCACGTTCACCAGTATATCCACCGCCATCGGACTTTTGGTGTCCTGCATGCCGATGAACCAACCCTTGCAGGTGAATAACATCAGCGTAGCCGGGGCTGCCCAGATGCGGATGAAGAAATAACGTTTGGCTACACTTGCCGCTTCGATCGAACAAGGTACGACCGCCAACACCGCCTTCACGAACAGCGCTTGGATCGCCCAGATCAGAAAGGCAGCTATCAAAGCGATGGTCAGGCTCCGTGTCAGTATCTTCCTGCATTCAGCATTCACCCGTTCACCCGTGTTCACCCCTTCCCCTTTTCCATAGGCTTGCGCCGTCAGACCGCTCGTGCCCACACGCAGGAAACCGAAGTTCCAGTACAGCAGGTCAAAGAGCATCGTACCGATAGCGATACCGCCGATAGCAGCCGCATCGCTGATGTGACCCACTATCGCCGTATCCACGATACCCACCAACGGAATCGTGATATTCGCCAAGATACTCGGCAGCGATAAACGTAATATGTCTTTGTTTATAGGAAGCACAAGATCATCAATTGTCCCGTAAGGACGCGTAAAAACATCGTTAGAGGATAGACGGTGGAGTAAGCCACGGCAGCACGGTCATTCGTAGTACTCTGTCCTGTGGCATATGCCAATGCAGGAGGATCCGTAGTGGAACCTGCAATCGTTCCCATCAGCGTGAAATAATCCAACTTCATACTCTTGCGTCCGATGATACCCATGATGAGCAACGGAAGCAGCGTGATGATCACGCCGTAACCGATCCATACGTAACCGCCGTTGACCAGCGTATCCACAAAACCTTCTCCGGCACCGAAACCGACCGCCGCCAAGAAGAGCGAAATACCGATCTCACGAATCATGAGGTTGGCAGAAGTAGTGGTATAGGTCACCACATGCCATTTGGCACCGAACGCGCCCATCAGGATGGCAATGATCAGACTGCCGCCTGCCAAGCCCAGTTTGAACGGTTGGCTCAACCCCGGTAAGGCAAACGGAATCGAACCGAACGCCACACCTAATACGATACCGAAGAAGAGGGATGCCAAGTTCGGCGCCTCCAGTTTCTTGGTCGAGTTACCGAACGCTTTCGACACCCGTTCTACCGCTTCCTGTTCGCCTACCACGGTCAGACGGTCCCCCATCTGCAGACGCAGGTCACTGGTTGCCAACAGTTCGATACCCGCACGACGTACACGGGATATCGTCACATTGAACGCCTCCCGGATACGCAGGTCACGGATCAGCCGACCGTTGTATTTGGGTTTGGAAACGATAATATGTTTGCTTACCAGATGAACATCTTTCTCTTTCTCTTCCCACGTCACCTCTATCTGCGGACCGAGCAGGAGGATCGTTCGTTCATTCTGCACGTCGCCTACAAACCGCACCTTGTCGCCTACATGCAGCACCGTGTCCGCATCCGGCATCATCTCTACCCCGTTCGTGTCGATACGACGGGTGACAACGATATTGACATGCGTGAGCAGTTTCAAATCCCGTACCCGGATTCCTTCCACCTGCGGATTCTGCAACTCCAAATCAAAATGGGTCACCTGCCGTTCTTCCCCTTTCTCCGCCTGAACCTGCTCTTCCTCCTTCTCCAACTTGATACGGAAGATCCAACGGATAAGCAGCAATGAGAGGATGATACCTACCACGCCTAAGGGATAAGCCATCGCGTAACCCGATGCGATATCGGGATTCGCCGCACCCGTCAAGTCCTGGTAGGTCTGCTGTGCAGCACCCAGACCCGGTGTGTTGGTGACCGCACCGAAGAGCACACCCGTCATCACGGCGATGTCTTCTCCGCTGATCACATGGATCAGATACGCCGCCAAGCATCCGAGGAACACGACACCGAAAGCGATCATGTTTAATTTGATACCGCCTTTGCCGAAACTGGAGAAGAATCCCGGCCCCACCTGCAGACCGATCGAATAGACGAAGAGGATCAGACCCAAGTCCTTCGCAAAATTCAGTACGTCCGCATTCAGATGCATTCCGAAATGATTGCATGCAAAATGACTGTACGCGATGGCGCAGAATAAGATCCACGTGATACCCAAAGAGATCCCTTTAAATTTCAGTTTGGCGCCCAAGAAAATACCGGCAGCGATGACTATCGCCAACATCACAATCGTGTGCGCGATGCCCGTACCTACAAATAAATTAACAAACCAATTCATATCAATTTTAAACTATACACTAAAATGCGGCGCAAAATTACAAAAAAATTTGCACATATGCAAGAAATTTTGTAATTTTGCAGCCGATTTATGAAAATTTCGTTCACAACATTAGGTTGCAAGTTGAATTTTGCGGAGAGTAGCGCGTTGGGAAAGGCATTGTTAGAACGCGGTCATACGCGTGCCAAGAGCGGCGAAGCGGCGGACCTATGCATCATCAACACCTGCACCGTCACCGATACGGCGGACCATAAGGACCGCCAGATGATTCATCGCATCCGTCGGCAGAACCCCGATGCCATCTTGATCGTGACGGGTTGCTACGCCCAACTCAAACCCGACGAGATTGCCCATATAGAGGGTGTCGATTACGTACTCGGGCAGGATGAGAAATTCCATCTCAACGAGTTCATTGAGAAGCTCGAGAATCACCAATCACCAATCACCAATCACCCATCACAAATCGCTATTTCTTCGATTCGCGAAGTGGACGATTTTCATGGGGCGTACAGTCGGGATGACCGTACGCGGTGCTTCATCAAAGTGCAGGACGGATGCAATTATTTCTGTTCCTACTGCACGATCCCGTTGGCACGCGGTAAGAGTCGTAATCCGTCCATCGAGTCGCTGGTACAGCAGGCGCAGCAGGCGATAGACGAAGGAGCGAAAGAACTGATTATCAGCGGTGTGAATATCGGTGATTTCGGACGCAGTACGAACGAAAAGTTCATTGATCTGTTACGGGCTTTTGATGATCTGAAAGGCGATTACCGGGTACGGATCTCAAGTTGCGAACCCAACCTGCTGAGCGATGAGATCATCGATTTCGTGGCGCATAGCAGGCATTTCGCCCCGCATTTTCATATTCCTTTGCAGAGCGGCAGTAACACGGTGCTCAAGATCATGGGACGCCGTTACACCCGGGAACTGTTTGCCGAACGGGTGGCACGTATCAAAGCGCTCATGCCCAATGCCTTCATCGGCGTCGATTGTATGGTAGGCGTACGGGGTGAGACAGAACAGTGTTGGGCGGAATACGTCGATTTCATCGAGTCTCTGCCGGTGAGCCAGTTGCATGTGTTCACCTATTCGGAACGCGCCAACACGCGTATGCTCGAGATGGATCTGGTGGTGGTACCGCTCAAAGAGCGGGAGAGACGCAGCAAGCAGTTACACGAGATATCGGCACGCAAGACCGCTGCCTTCTATAAAGAACACGAAGGCGATCAAGCCCTCGTGCTCTGGGAATCGTCCAAAAAAGACGGTCTTATGTACGGTTTCACGGAGAACTATATCAAGGTCTCCAGTCCGTATGACCGGACTAAAGTGAACACGTTTGAGCACATAGTCGTGCCGCGTCCGTGTTAGGTAAGCATTCCAATTTATACACCGGTTTCAATTCCAATAAAGCTGCGATCGCTTCGTACAGGCGGTCCATCATCTGCGGCAACACTTTGAGTCCGCTCACCGATGCCAGGATATAAGGATACGCCTGCGTCATGCGCAGTTGTTGGATCGTATTCTCCGGTGCTTGCGCCAGTTGTACCAAGGCGCCTACGGGTACCTGTTCATTCTTGTAACAAGCGGTCTTACCGCTCCAGGGCGAACCATAGACCAGCACTTGATTATCGGGCAGGATACGAACGACGGGGTTGTCATCGTTCAGCAGCACCGCATCGTCGAAGGCAGCCAACCATTGACGGGAATGGGTGCTCTTACCGGTGCCGGAATGCCCGAGGAAGAGGAATCCTTTTCCTTGCCGCATCGTGACCGAAGAATGGAAAAGCAAGGTCTTCTTGTCCGCCGTGGCGAAGGCATAGACCAGCATGGCTGCATTATCAATGGCAAAACGGGTATAGTTATCTGCCATATAGAGCTTCACTCCGCTCCAGTTTTTCGAACAACGCATCGTACTCACGATACCGCTTTCTTTATAGAGGGACACCCGAAAGAGCCATTCGTCCGCCTGTTTGTACATCTCGATACGCGGCATGTCGTCATCCGACGTGTCGGTATAGACATGCTCCCAGCCTTCGGGAGACGGCATCGGTTCATCCTGCACCCGGATGGTGAACAGGAAGTCCGCTTGTTCCGCCTGCTCCGTCGCAAACGGGGCATAGTTCGTTAACTGCTTGATCTGTTCTTCGGTCGCCTCTATCGCGAACCCGAAATCTGCTACTCGATAATTCTGTATCATTTTTTTCAACTTTCAACTTTCAATTTTCAACTTTCCTCCCGCACAGCGTAGCGAACGGACAGAAAGTAGGACAATTCTCTTCGGCACACATGGGGAAAGAAGTAGCGGTCAGCACCTCTTTCATCTTCTGCTGCAAGGCTTCCACAAAAGGTGCCTGTATCGCTGCGTAGTCTTGCACCGTCTGTGCTTCCACATCGACCGTCGTCACGATATCCGTCAACTTCTTCCGGCAGAAGAACAGATGGGGTTCGATCGGTATCTTCGGTTGCCGGCTTGCCAGCACGGCGTGACTATAGACGAGGGTCTGACGAACGTAACTCTTGTCTTCGCTACTCATCATCTCTTCCCAGTTAGCCGACATGCGTTTGGCATGGGTGGTGTCGTTATAACCGCCTGTCTTGTAGTCCACTACACGCATCACTTCGTGTCCCGGTGCGCCGTATATATCCAGTCGGTCTATCTTACCTCCGGTCAGCAATTCGCCGATACCGTCCAAAGGAACGGAGAAGTTACAATCCAACTCCAGACCGCATATCTGTAAGCCTTTTTTGGCATCTTCCCGGTCGCGCTCCAAGATATTGTTGACGTAGCCTAAGATGATCACGTTTTCGCCTACATGGTGCTCGGGGATATATTTAGGATTGGTGATTGGTGATTGGTCGTTGGTGATTTCTGCATTCATCGCCTCATAGGCGGCCGTCAGGGCAGCTTGCATCTTCGCCTCATCGGTTCGAACGGCTTCGATCGCTTCGGGACTGACGCGCACGGGTTCGCTGCCGTCACAATGCAGGTAGGTACGGTAGATATATTCCATACAGAGGTGTACGAACGAACCCATCGTGTTGGGGGCGAACAGCACCTCTTCTTCCTCTTTGGCTTGCAGGCCAAGTATATATTGCAAATAAAAACTGCGGGGACAGGCGATATAGGTATTCAGCGCACTGGGTGACATCCGGTATCGTCTTCCGTCGGGACGTTTGATCCAACCCTTCTCCACCTGCAGGGTCGATAAGAGCGATGGTTGCGGAGTACCGGTCTCATCCGGCATCTGTGTGATCGTATCGGACTCTTGCAGACTTAATCGTTCTACCTCAAAAGCAGGCGAGTACAGCATCTGCATCACAAAACGGGACATGCCTTTGCCGCCATCCGTCGAAGCGGACGCATAGAGGATGGTCGCTTGGTCGGTTCGGCTCAGTAAGCGGAAGAAGTTATAGGCATATACCGTTGCCCGTTCGTCCGGCGTCTGCATGTGGTAGGCTTTACGCAGGTAATACGGAATAAAACTGATGTCCGTGGTCTTCTGCGGAATGACCCCTTCCTCCACATTCAGCAGCAGTAACTTGTCAAAATCCATCAGACGCGTCTCCAGCACACCCATGATCTGCATGTCGGTGATGGGTTCGCCATGGAAAGGCATCGTCACGTTCTCCATCGTGCGCCGCATCAACAGGCGCAGTAACTTAAGCGTGAACGGTACGTCACCCAAACCGCTCACGATCAGACTGCGCATCCGGTTGGCGATCTTACGTACCTGGTACTCCGATTCCAGAATAAGCAGGTCTTTCCAGGGGAGGGATTCGACCGTTTTTTCGGTATCCCGGGATGCCGGGATATCGGTATTCCGAACCAATACCTCGTTCAATAATTCGTCGATGATTTCGGGACTGACGATATCTTCGGCGTTGCCTCGCTGCCGGTCGTTCAACCATCGCAGCACACGGGCATAAACAGCGGTGTTACGCAGCGGAAAACCTTTGGTGATATTGATGGGTTCGGGTCCTTTCTCCTCGTCCAAAGTGATGGCGGGTAAGGTATAGATGACGGGTTCCAACATCGTCTCGTCGCAAATGACCACGCCTATTTTCTGTCCCTGCTGCGTGTAGTTGTCTTGCAACCACCGGTGCACGTATTGCGCCTGCGCTTCACGCGACACGCATTCTATTAAGGCTATTGGCTTTTGGCTGTTAGCTGTTGGCTTCAGATTCTCACCGCCTAACAAGGCATGGTTCTGCTTGGCAAAAGAGAAGGCTTTGGTGTTCGTCTCGAAGTTCGGAACGTAGTCCCAGTAGAAGAGGGCTTGTCCGGCATCGCGTAAGCGCAGCATCAGGTCCCGTTCCACCGGCAGCAGATAGTTAAAACCGACGAAGACATACGTCCGTCCGGCTATCTTTTTTTGGATCTCTTCGCCCTCCCAATGCTCCAACACCGCCCGTTGCCGCATGCCTGCAAAACCCTTCTGCTCCGCTGCCATCTCGGCTTTCAAATCGCGGTATAAGGTATATAACTGTTGCCACAATGCGTTGTACTGCTCCTTGACGGACTCCCGTTCACTCGTTAATTCGTTAATTCGTTCACTCGTTAATCCGTTCATCAAGGCGCGCAAGCGCTCTTCCGTCTCCTCATCCAGTTCCCATTGTTCCAAGGTATGCGCAGCGATGGTATTGTCAAAGAAATTCGGCACTTCTTCTGCCGGCATGGATGCGTCCACGTTCGTGAAATCCGCCACCATCTGCCTACCCCAGCCGTAGAAGAGGTCCAAAGATATTTGTGATTGGTGATTGGTGATTTGTGATTTATATAGTTTATACAACCTTACGATGGTGAAGAACTCATCTTCGGCGTAGAGGGGACTGAGATAGTCCTGCAGTTGGGTGAGGGTCTGTACCTGCGGAGCCCAAACGGCTTGTGCGTGGCGTTCCTTTTGACAACGAAGGATCGCATCTTTGAGTACCAACCCGGCACGGTGAGAGGGCAACACGAACGTGGTGTTGTGTAACTGCTGCCAACCTATCTTATCCAAGATAGAGCGCGCTACTTGTTCCAAGAAACTGTCCTTCATTTTTTCACCTCCACTAATCGGTTCTCTTTGGCGAACCATAAGTACCCGCGAACGGGTTCGTAGCCTAAGTTACGCAGGGCTTGTTTGTATTCGCTTACCTGCTCCAGGTAATGGTCGTTCCAAGAACCGAATTTATAATCGAGCACGATGGCTTCTTTGGTTTGCGGATTGATCATCACGCGGTCGGGTCGCACTTCTTTTTGGTCGATATAGATCGCCTCTTCCAGCCGTAGTTCCCAAGGGGCGGTGAACCAGTCCCGCATCTGTTCGTTTCCTTCCCACGCCGCCGAGATGAGGGCTTTCAGATTCTCCCGTTGTGCGGTATCGCGTATCTCGCCGTTACTCTCGAAGGTATCGAGCACGGCATCCAGTTCATCGGCTTTGCGAAGGTGGGCGAAGATCTCATGACACAGCGTTCCTTCGTCCATTCGAGCCACACGCCGGTATGCCTCTTCGCCGTAATCGGTGTATAACGCACCTTCCTGACTCTGCACGAACCGTACCTGCGCATCATTCGCCCACAGTTCGGCTGTGAGTTCTTCTTTCAACTTTAAACTTTCTACTTTCAACTTTATAATCGGCGTTCCGGCGATAAACTCATCGGCTCCAAGGAAGTCCATGATATAACGTCCCACGTGGTTGCAGGTACCCATCTTACCGTCTTTGTTGACCGGATACAGGGTGGAGACGAACAGGTTGTCTTCGGCACGTGTGAGCGCCACGTAGAGCATGTTGAGGTTATCAACCCGCATGTTCAGGTGTTCCTCTTCGTACGCTGCCGAATAAGCGGACTCCGCCATCTCGGTGCCGTCCTGGATAGGCACGTAGTCGTCACCGGCTTGCAGTTCGGATGCCACCTCGCACCATATTTTCTGCGGATGTCTGCCCGCCTCTTTGGTCCAGGTGCAGAAAGGTACGAACAGCGTCTGCGCTTGTAAGCCTTTGCTGGCATGGACAGTCATGATACGGATGGCATTGGTCGCAGATGCCGGAATGGACTTGGCATGCATCGTGTCGTCCCAGTACGTCAGGAATTCGTCCAGATGGCTTCCGTACGCGCCTACGTAGGCACGTATGCGATCCAATAAGTTATTGATATAGGCGGTCTCGGAACCTTGGTATTGTCCTTCGGCATCGGTCAGCAGGATTCGCAGGATCTCACAAGCGGCTTCGTAGAGCGGGGTCTTGGGTGTCACCTGTTCGCGAAGGCGGGTGATGACGGTCGGGTCGCCTGTGCGTTGCATAATCAACTGTGCCGCCACGGGATCGTCTTTGGCAATCAGTCTCAGTCCTGCGATCAACACCTGCACGTCACCCGAGGCATCTAACAGAAAACTGTCGGCACTGACGATAGCGGCTTGGTGTAATAGCGGATAATCCTCCTCCGGCAGTTGACTCTTGAGATAGGTGATGAACGCCGCTTCCCGTTTCTCCCGAACGAGCACCATCATGTCGGACGGACTTGCTCCGGCTTGCAGCAACTCTTCCATGCGGTCGAACATATCCTGCGCCAAGTCCTCTTTCGTTCCCTTCGGGAAGGCTTTGAAGCGCACGTACCCGCCGCGTTTCTTCCCGGCGTTGTAGAAGCGCTCCAAGTGCTGCGGGTCGTAATCCTCGCCGTAGATCCGTTCGGACGCGCCTTCGTTCCGGATGATAAAATCGAACAGCGACAGGTTGAACCGCACCACTTCTTCGCTGCTTCGGAAATTCTTCGTCAACGAAGTGAACTTTTCGTTCACTCGTTCATTCGTTAACTCGTTCACTCCTTCATTCGTTAACGAATCCATGATATGCCAATCGCCGTTTCGCCAGCGATAGATGGACTGCTTGATATCGCCCACGATGAGCAGGGTGTTACCGGCGCCGGCTAACACATCTTGCAGCAACTGGCGGATGACGCTCCATTGCAATCGGCTGGTGTCCTGAAACTCATCCATCAGCACGTGGTGGTAGCGGATGCCGGCTTTCTCCAAGATGAAATCGGCATCGCCGGCGCGCAGCGCTTGGGTGAGCGTACTCGCCGTGCGGGCTAACAGCGCACTGTTGGCTTCGTTGAGGTTCCGTTGGATGAGTTTCTGCAGCGAAGCCATCAACTCGGTATCCCTACTGAACCGCACCGTCAGCTGCCAGGTGTTATAGTACCGTCCCACTTCGGCTGCCAGGGCACTTGCCTGCGCCATCTCGTCGGCGTTACAACTCTTCTCACTCACGCCCCGGAACCGGTCCTTGGCGGTCACCTTGGCGGGTTCGGCGATGGAGCGTTTCAGGCGCTCATAGGCGGCTAAGGTATAGCGGTTATAACCCTCCGGGTTACAGGTCTTAAGCAGGTCTTCCAAGGCTTGACGTTGCTTGTTCGTGCGCCATGCGTCCTCCAAGACGGCACGTCTTCGGGCGATACGGTCGGCATCGAACAGCACCTTGCCGTCGGCATCCAACAACTGCACGGACTCGTTGTATAACTCCTTCGCCATCGCGCATAAGCTCTGGCGAACGTCCCAGTGACTCTGCTCGTCCAGTTTGAGCCGCATGTAGTCCTCCAAGATCCGTCGGTCCGCAACCGTCATGTCGGTGGTCAGCAACTGATCCACCGCTTGCCGGATGATGGGGTCGATATCCAACTCGGTGTTCACACCGGCACTCATCTGCAGCACACTCGCCAAACCGCCAAGCAGGGACTGTAAGAACGAGTCGATGGTCATCACATGGACGTTATCGTAGTCCAGCAGCATCTTTTGGAAGCACTCCCCTGCCCTTTGCGCCAGAAGGGCATCCGGGGCATTGTTGTCCCGCAGCATGAACTGCCGCGCCCGTGCCAGGAAAGCAGCCTCCTCGCCTTGCGAGATCTGATACAGATAACGGATGATACGCTCACTCATCTCCGCCGTCGCTTTGTTGGTGAACGTGATGGCGAGGATCGACCGATAATCCTCACCGGACAGCAAGAGCCCCACATAATACGCCGCCAGCGTGTACGTCTTACCCGTACCCGCTGATGCCTTGCAAACCGTCACCGGCCGCCGTATGTCTATCAGTTGCTCCATATAAAAACCTTTGCGGCTGCAAAGGTACAACAAATTTTGCACATATGCAAATATTTAGGGGATTTTTTTGCAGAGCAGAATAAAATTCTGCGATTATTAAAGCCTTTGAGCCATGCGGATAGCGTATGCTCCCCTTTCGG
>Ga0247610_10000345_pt1 | contig 70418 bp, 68 predicted proteins | sample 174DNAGHGhighgp2_FD_193483 | JGI IMG/M metagenome (GOLD analysis project Ga0247610, IMG submission 193483) | Sheep rumen microbial communities from Palmerston North, Manawatu-Wanganui, New Zealand - 1742 DNA GHGhigh gp2 | ecosystem: Host-associated > Mammals > Digestive system > Stomach > Rumen...
CCATTCGTATAGTGTAATTCTAAAAACCACATACTAACCTCCTGTATTTTCGTGATTTACTATATGCATTATATAGCGAAAAAACGCATTCGCGAGCCCCCTTTTTTCACTTTTTTAGCTTTGGGGATTCAAGTGCTTGTTTTTAAACCAATCTTTTTTACTAACAAATTACTAAAAACGTTGGTAAATCAAAGAATATAGATGTTTTAGGCAAAAAATAGCCCAGTTATAGAGAAGAAATGTTTAGGAGGTATAAAAAATTATTATTCATGCTTTGAATGTAAATATAAATAGTTTAAATGGCAAATTTTTTTAATAAATGCCCGCAAAATAAACCAATAAAACTTCGACGATTTATGATATTCCTTAGTATATTTCCAAAAATCGCTTTTATCATATTCAAATTTGTGCTTCACATTAAACTGACGTGGCAACACATGCTTTCTTAAGACCAACCATCTTTCTCGTTCATAGACTTCTTTTGAAAGCTCACCGGTATCTAAATATGGTTTATATAAATCGAGATAGTTTTTAATAAAAACCTCTGATAAATTGTATCCTCCGGATAATGATGGTCTGGCTAAATTGCAATAATGTGCACCTATAATCAAAGCTTTTTTCTTATCGCTCATCATCTTCAACAAAACTGCCGTTTGCGGTAATCTCGTGTGAGAAAATTTATCCATGTAATCTAAATAGTACAAGTCCTCTTGCCAAAGGCCAAATCCACCAATCCATGTTGTCATAAATGAAGCGTTTAATACAAAATCATTCATCGTGTCACAATATCTATTGTCCTTATCATTATTAATAAAAAACAATACGGGTTTCTCATTAAGACTATTATTGATTGCATCTAGCATCATTTGTAAAGAATTTGGGGCAAAAATAAGCGTATCATTGCAAATTTTTCTATACAAGCCTCTACCACGAGATAATGCGAGAGGAAAATTCTTCTCTTCCACGTTCTGTTCATTTTTGAAGTAGCGTATTTTATTTCCATATAATGCAATATACTTTTCTGCAATTTCATGTGTGTTATCTGTTGACGTATTATCCGAAATCACAATTTCTACATCATTGGTTTGCTGAAAAACATCTTGTTTCACAAGACTTTGCAAAGATTTATCTAAAATCTCATTACGATTATAAGTTGGTATGCATATTGAGAGTATTGGTGTCATTTACAAACTTTCATAGAAATTTTTTAAGCGATTTACTGCTTCTTTTATATTTTCTTCAGAACAAGCATAACTCAAACGAATATGATGGGGTGCTCCAAATGCTGTGCATGGTATTACGGCCAATCTTTCTTTTTCAAGTAATTTCTTGGCAAAATCATCGGCATTCGAACCACTTTTTGAAATATCACAAAGCACATAAAAAGCACCTTGAGGTTCATAAAACGAAATTTGTGAAATACTTTTTAGTAAAGAGCAAAGCAAATCTCGACGTTTTCCAAACTCACTAATCATAAAATTAACATCATTATCCGCTTTTCCTTGCAAAGCGCAAACCGCGGCATATTGCACAAAAGATGTTGCATTACTGGTTGCATGGCTTTGAAGAGCGGCGATACGTTTTGTCAGCCATAATGGAGCAGTTAAATATCCCAAACGCCACCCCGTCATTGCATAGGCTTTAGAAAATCCATTAACAGTAATAGTCAGCTCTGCTATTTTATCATTTAGAGAGGCAATGCTAATGTGTTTAATATTTTCATCATAAATCAACTTTTCATAAATTTCATCAGAGAGCACCATGATATTATGTTTAACCGCAATATCTGCTATCATTTGTAAAGTTTCTCGGCTATAAACAGCACCGGTCGGATTATTCGGCGAATTAATAATCATCAATTTTGTGTGTTCCGTTATTGCTTTTTCCAAATCCTCATGCGTTGGGGCAAAATCATTTTCAGCTTTAGTTTCAATCACAACGGCTTTGGCACCACTCGCTTTAATCATTTCGGCATAAGAGAGCCAGTATGGAGCAAGCAAAATAACCTCATCACCTGCCCCACATAAGCAAGTAATAGCTTGAAACAAAGCGAATTTGGCACCAGTAGAAATAATCACATTTTCCGGTTGCGTCTTAATTCCGTTGGTGGCAAATTTTTTGACGATTTCGGCTTTGAGTTCAGGCAACCCCGAAGAGGCAAGATACCGAACTTTACCTGCATTAATTGCGTGAATACAAGCTTCTTCAATTACGTGTGGTGTATCAAAATCCGGTTCACCCGCAGTCATTGAACAAACATCTATTCCTTGTGCTTTCATCTCCTTAGCTTTGGCAGATATAGCCAAAGTTGCTGAGGGATGAAGCGAACCAAGTGGGGAATAATTATCTATTAAATTTTGCATATTTTTCCTTAAAATCTGAAATAGATAAACGGGTTATATGTTGAACCTACGACTGAAATAGCAGATAAAATAAATAATGTCAATATCCATAAATTAATCATTATGTGTGTTTTTGCTGAAGTATATTTATCATTAAGCATACTAGAAAACAGAGGTGTAGAGACTAGCAAAGCAATCAACATCGTTATCATTTCATAACTATCAAAATAATAGCGCAAAGGATAAATCTGCATACTCCCATTAACCTGACCAAACATATTTTTTATGTATTCCCCTGCATAAGTCATTGTATCCGCGCGGAACATAACCCAGCCTATAACCACTATCAATAAGGTATAAAAATGATGAATAAAGCTTAAAAAAGGCCCACCATCATTTTTGTGCCAACCGGTTATTTTTTCAAAAACGATAAAAATGCCATGCCATAATCCCCAAAAAATGAAATTCCAAGCAGCTCCATGCCAAAAACCGGTTGCAAAAAAGACTATAAATAAGTTGATATAATTGCGAAATTTACTGACACGATTACCGCCGAGCGGAATATATAAATATTCCTTGAACCAAGTAGAAAGTGAAATATGCCAACGACGCCAGAATTCGGTTATTGATTTGGAAATATACGGGTAATTGAAATTTTCCAAAAACTTAAAGCCAAACATCCGACCTAATCCGATAGCCATATCCGAATAGCCGCTAAAATCGAAGAATATTTGCAAGGTATAACAAACAGCACCAACCCATGAAGTAAGGCAATTCATCTGTTCCACGGGCAGAGAAAATACATTATCCGCCACGGCACCCATAGGATTTGCTAACAGCATTTTTTTGCTTAAACCGATGATGAAACGTTTCAAACCGTATATAAAATCCGGAAAATTTTCTTGGCGTTCACTGATTTGTTCAGCAACATCGTGATATTTGACAATTGGACCGGCAATTAACTGCGGAAACAGTGTAATATAGAGTGCGACTTTGAAGAGGTTTTTCTGTACCTCAACTTCACCGCGATACACATCAACTAAATATGAAATAGCTTGAAATGTATAGAAAGAAATACCTATCGGCATAACTACTGTTATAAAATCAATTTTAGCTTCCACAAGCTGATTTATGTTATCAACTACAAAGTTAAAATATTTGAAATAAAACAATATTCCCAAATCTGCTGCGATTGATGCGCTCAATATCAATTTGCCGTGACTGCGATAAGCGGCAACTAAGCGTGCTCCGGTATAATTTATCAAAACTGAACCAAGCATAATCAGCACATAGGTTGGCTCTCCCCAGGCATAGAAAAAAATACTGGCCAGTAAGAGCCAATAATTGCGGTATTTGGCCGACAAAAAGAAATAACCGAGCAGAACTATCGGTAAAAACATGAATAAAAATGAAACAGATGAAAATAGCATTTTATTATTCCTTGGTTAAATATGCTAAAAGCGGCAAATCAACTTCTCTGGCAACAAGTATTAACATATCAGGGTGAAATTCTTCTATTTGTTTTTTATATCTCTTCAAAATTTTAAAAATTTCAGGTCCTTTGGCTTTAGCGGTGACTAATCTGAAATATTTTAATTCACAAAAACTCTGTGATAAAAATGGTGTCATATTTTCCATCATGCTTGTACCAAAAACTACCGCCCTATATTTTAATCCGTTTTTTTTCATTTTGAAATGTTTAATAGCATCATCTAGCGTTAATGTTGCTTGCATTTGAGGCACTATATGCGGTTCATAATATTTATATTGCGTATTTAATACTTTTTTGGTCGGATAAGAGATATTTAATAAACGCAATTCCTGCCCTATATGAAAACTTCTATCCCAATCAGAACGAACTTTATGACTGTAATAAATCTGAAAATCATCTTCTGTTGTAACATAAATATCTAAAAAATCCTTTTTAATTCTCTCCATCAACGCTTTGTATCCGATATATGCACCATATTCTGTCCAGTGATGATCAGTTTTAAAATACACATAATCGCGCTTTTTAGCTTCCAGCATCTCTTGCCATGGAAATAAAAGAGGATAATATACCTGTGATTGCATACGTGAAGTGGCGCCTTTGTAGAGCTGTGGCTCTATATAATTTTTATAAGGCTCTGAAGATTCATAATATAACCCTTCTCGATTTGGAGTTAGCATAACATACAATTTAAAATTATTTTTTTTTGCAAATTCAGTTAATTTATAACTTTCATCGATGATAGCCTGTTCGGTATTATGATCAATGACTTGATTTTTACCGGTTGGCTCCCAAAATAGCCATTGACTCTGGGTATTAAATAAGACACTGCCAATTTCTATATACCGATTAAATAACTTTCTGTTATTAAATACCCGAATAATCTTCTCTCTTTTTGGAAAATGATCTGACAGCCAGTCATTGAGTTCTTGCCCGACATTATTGTTTAATTTTCCGGCTTTAAATAAATCAGGAAAAGCCATCAACGAACGATTTTCTCTTCCTCCTACAATGTTCGCTTTATGAACAAGAAATGACGGAGTAATCATCATTGATAGGACTATCAGCACAAATATAAAATCTGCTTTATTCCTCAAATGTTTCTTTTTATACTGAATTGATGACAAACGACAAAACAATATAAACAGAAGAGCGGCAATCATAAGTAATCTTAATAGACTAAAATCATATATATTAAACAGATCATGTATACAGAAACGATGACGTCTGACCTCAAAACTCAAATCACTACCGTCAGCCGATATATTTTCAAGCGCAAAAACATACCCATGTTTCCAATAAGCCTCAAATTTGCCGACCAAACGCGGATGATTATCGGCACAAATGCTGCGGTAATCAGCCGGAATCATTATATCCCCGCCTTTATAATTGCCTGAAAATTCAATATTTATCTTACTTTTAGCGCTTTGTATATTTAAGTTATATTTTTGCCATTTATTTTTGATAGGTAATTTTATCCAAACTGAAATAGCATCCTTTTTTATATGCGCTTTAGTGATGTCTCCAGAAATGTGTGCATCTGCATCATAAATCCGCACCAAGGCATACTTATTTCGCATCGTGGAAATCATATTCGGCTCGGTACGCATATATGCTGGAAAGGTTACAATCAGCAACAGAAAATAAATGAATAGGTATCTTGGCTTGCACTTTGGCAAACGAGGTAAATTGCTAATATGTAAATTTTTGCGCAAGGCCTGGGTTGGCTTTTCAACCAAATAATACATAATAGTTGCAAACAACACTATAATACCCACTCCTGCTATGAACGCACAAAAACCGCTATATTTAAGTTCAAGTGCATTAAAACACTTTGGCATCACTGAAAATAAGTTAGAATGATATAAGTAGGCACTGAATGAAATAAGGGCAAGACCATCAATCAAGCGCAGCGGATTACGACGAATGTTAGTCCAACTCAGCGCCGACGAGCGTACTCTACCAACATAATCAAAGGCATAAATAACCAACATCGTCAGCATCAAATAAATGGTTGGGTACTTATATTGATACGAGCCGATATGTTTGCTTTGTGAAATATAATAGGTATTGAGAATTATAAAGCCGAAAAACAGCAATAGAGATGTAGGTTTAAGATATTTGCGCCAATCATGATCTTTGGCATTTATAGTTATGGCATTAAGTAACATAGCAGCAAAGAAAATATCTAAATTGCACCAAGAGGATATGTAAACCGTATTCCAATCAATTACTGTATTCTGCAGATGAAGGCGAAGCATAAACCCGATAACGACTAACGCGATAATAGTCGCAAACGTGAACTTTTGCGGTATCTTGCTCAAAAAAAATCTATAAACCAGTGGCGATAATAGATAAAGTTGCATAATAGTTGAAATAAACCATGTAGCTCCTACTCCTACGATTCCCGGACTTCCAGTATAGGTAAACGTCAGCAAATGCAAGATATCTGTGCCAGAGATAGAGGCAAACCACACAGGATTGACGAACAAAAAGATTATCAATAGCAGAAGATAGTAGCTCGGAGCAATACGGATAAAGCGACCAAGATAAAAATCTATCATGCCGCTTCCTGATGATACATCATATTTGCCGGCGTAAAAACCTTTACCCAACAGGTAGCCGGAAATAGCAAAGAATATCCACATAGCACCCCAGGCCGGAGTATTTATAAACCAAGGAAAGGTTATCCCCGGAGTGGTTTGTCCGATAACAGTTCTAGCATGTGTCCCAAGAACACACAACAATGCGGTTGCACGTAGTAGGTTAAATATATCAACTGTATTTTTCATATTATTTATTTTCTTTACTTAAAAATGTTTTTAATTTTTGAATCCTATCACCATAAAGTCTATTGATAGCCAAAATACTATCAGAATCATTTTTTCTTGATTTTATTGGATGAACATCTGATACCTATCTTGAACCCCAGTACAGTTATTACTTTATGCTTTTTGTTTTTAGAGTTTTTAACCGAAAACAACAATTGCAATATTTTGACACGTCGCTTAAACTTAAATTTAAAACCTAACAGTGTAACCACTTTATGCTGCTTGTCTCTGCCATTTTTCAGAGAAATAATATTCTTTAGTATTTTCTTTAAATAATTGATAAGGACATAGTTTATAAGACTCAACCTCTGTTTTTTAGAAAAGCCAACATATATTTCTAACCAATTTCTCAAATAATTTTCATAACGGGATTTATTAAACAAAGAAATAATATCTAAATTATGTTTCCACGACACATCTTTTAAATCCTCACACATATACTGTAAAACTTCTTCTCGAACTTTATCGTCTTCAATCATCTGCACAGCATTAACATAACCGACGGACCAAAACATATGCGACATATAAGGATGTACTTTATTTTTTTGCAATCCACGAATGTAGGATGAATCAGTGGGATTAGGCTGCATACGTACTGCCCAATTATCACATATATATATTTTTTTTTGAGGATCATTAATGATACTGCACGCAACTGCAAGATGAGGAAACATATTGTGAATAGAAAATTCTAAATTTGACATAACAGTTTGATTCAGAAGATCTGTTTTATATATAGTTGATGGTGTAAATGTCATTTGTTTAATAAGATAACCTATATTTTTCTTTGGATTTACATAATTTGCCACCAAAATAGCATCATAATCCTTTTCTGCTGCTGCCTCAACCTCATCCCAATGCGAAAAGTCATATTCATCATCATCACATAATATCCATACATATTTCTTTGACGCAAGCTCAAAAGCACGGGCAATATTTGCATTACCACCTATATTGCGATGATGCCTTATATGTCTTAAATTAGAGTATTTTTTGCAATACTCGTCTATCATCTCTGAGGAGCCATCTGTCGAAACATTATCAAGAATTGTAATCGGATAATTTCTAATAGCAGATTCTTCACTAAATAAATGTTGCAACGTTTTACTCAGACGTTGTTTTCGATTATAGGTAATCATATATATTTCTAAATCATCTTTCAACATATCAAAATAACTCCTAAATAAATTATACTAATATTATTCATTAGAAAACATATTCAGACTGACAACGTTCTGATGTTTTTTTACACTGATTTCTTGGTTAATTTTCGTCGTTTAAATCGTATTTTTATTCCTAAAATTATGATTGTTTTATGTTTTTTTTGATTTGTATTTTTTATGGAAAATACATTTTCGAGCCACTGTTTTTTAATAGCTACCCCCAAAAAAGAACAACGCAGGTTTTGTTCCTTAAAAAATCTCTTTTTTAATTTTGATGACATAAAAGGAGAAATCAGATAATATTTCCAAAATACATTAGCATAACACATTCCTGTATTATTCCATGGCTTTTTATTTCCGGTATAATGAATAACAATCGGTTTTTTTATTGCATTCTGACATTTTTCTTTATCATATCTGGATGTTATCTCCACACCGTTTCTTAAAAATGCATCTTGAACATTGTATTGCAAATCCAAAAATCTTATTTTGTTTTTTAATACATAATTAATAACAGGTTGGTCTTGTCCAAAGCCTATTTTATCAGGATCTTTTGCGCATTCAAACAATGATGATGCAACATTCTGATTACGCCACTCCTTGCAGTTTATTAGCATGACACCAGAATTAATACATAGAAACTTAAGTTTAAGTTCATCTTTCAGCCTCGACCAATATGTATAACCGATATCTTCAACAGCACCAAGCAAATAACCAGAAATATCTTCCATATACAATTTCTCTAATGATCCGGTTATCACGATGTCACAATCAAGGTATATAACCTTATCTAAATGAGGTAATAGTTCTGGAATTAAGAATTTTGCATATGAAGTTTTGCTAATATGTGCAGCTTTTTGCTTTAGATTTTCCAATTTATCTCTATATTTTATTGTATCTACAAATTCAATATCCGCTTTATTATTACAGATTTGTTTTAACTTTGATTTTACATCATCTGACAAATCATTGCAAAGGATATAAAATGCGTATTTTACATTTTTAGCGGCATTTTTAATAGCTGATAACATAGAGACAGCCATATATCTAGCATAATTATCATCTGTAACAAAACATACGGGAATTATCATTGTTTCTTTTTTTAACTTCAAAGGAATTATTTTGATATTATAACTATTAAAAAATTTTAAATAAACACCTTCTTCGGTTTTATAGCAAGATAGCAAAAGATCTTTGTTGTTCTTCACTATCCAATACAATAATCTAAATTTATCCTTAACCGAATACTCACAGAAAGCATCCGTTAAATTTTTTAAGGAATTATTTCCTGCTTTTCTGTTAAAGGATACTAAAAAGCTTGGGTCCATCTCTTTTCTACCATTAAAAATAAAACCATCAATTATCTCATTTTTTAATGTTCTATCCCTTAAGAGATTAAGCGCATTTAGCATTCCTCCTCCCCAAATCGTATTTGACATATTTAGGGATTTATTATTATCTAATCCGCGTGTATATGTATATGTGGTATCTATAGGTACCGGACGGGGTTTTACAATGTTTTTTTTAACAACCCTAATATCTTTATTATTATTAACAAGATTAAGCGCTAATGCCATTTGCGGAAAAAATGAATATACTAAATAGTATCCGTTAACTATCACTGTAGATGTTATATTTTCTGTCTTATAAATCACTCCAGGGGTATATGTCATTGCACAAATTTTCTGCACAATATTTTGTTCGGGATTTTTATGACTGGTAACTATTATTGCATCACAATCAGATTCGATAAGTTGCTCTACCTCACTCCAACCATCCCAATTATACTCATCGTCATCACATAATACCCATACATACTCTTTTGAAGATAACTCATATGCTCTGATGGCATTAGCATTTCCACCTATGTTACGGTTGTTACGAATATGTTTGAGATTAGGAAATTTAGCACAATACTCATCTATCATCTCTGATGAACCATCCGTAGATGCATTATCTAAAACATTAATTGTTAAATCTTTTATCGGTGATGCATCGGCTAATATCTGCTTAAATGTCTCTTGCAGTTCACTTTTTCTATTATAAGTTATTATAAAAATTTCCAATCTGTCTTTCAGCACGGCACTAATCTTTCAACATATTCTCATTGAATTCACATCTATCTAAGAACGGAAACATATCTTCCAGGCGTGAAGATACTAATGTTCCATCTTCCAATTTACGTGAAGATAACTTAGGTGCAAAAATATATTTTTTAGCCACCTTTACCTCGCAAATAACCGGACCGTCGGTAGCTAAAACTTGGTGGATCGTTGCCGTAATATCTTCCGGCTTATCCACGCAGAAACCTGGAATATCAAAGCCAGCAGCCAATTTAGCAAAATTCGGGCAAACAACTCCCGAGCTACTATCGGCAGCAGTTAAGCGCCCGTTGAAAAAGTTGCCCTGTGTCTGCTTCATTGAAATATAACCATCATTATTGATGACAAATATTTTAATCGGCAAATTATAGTTTTTAATCGTCTGCAGCTCCTGCAGATTCATCATTATTGAACCGTCACCGGCCAGGCAGATAACCCGTTTTTTATCCGCGGCTAAGCATGCGCCGATAGAAGCCGGTAAATCGAAACCCATCGTGGCATTACCGGAATTCCAGAACATCCGCATTCCTTTTTTGATGGCGCCTGTTTGGAAAGGAATCACGCAGGCACTGCCGTTACCGGTAACCACAATCTCATTTTCAGCAAATTCTTCCGATAGTTTGCGGATGAAATAGTAAGGATTTATTTCTGTTGCAGAAGTTTGCTGATACTCAGGTGTATTAGCAAAGCAATAAGCATCTTTCATCCTATGGCAATAGTCTAGCCATTCTTCATGTTCAGGTAAATCACCTTTCCCTATTTGTTGTAATGCCGGCACAAATGCTGATAAATCAGCTAGAATAGGTAAATCCGGTTTCACAGTCGGTTTTTTGAGTTCAGCGCTATCAATATCAACCACTATTTTATATGCCCTATCAGCATAACTTTCCCAGTTATAACTTACCTGGCGAATGTTGTTGCGCGTACCCAAAAACAGCACGCAATCAGAATTTTGTAATATAAAATTGGCAGAGCGTTGACCGATGGTCCCGATATGCCCAAAGTGATACGGAAAGTCATCTTCAAATAAATCAGCACCATTAAATGTTGTCAAAATAGGTATTTTATGAGTGCTAACAAACTCCCTAACCTTATTAATCATCCCGGAAATTCTCACTCCGTAGCCGGCGACAACAACTGGACGTTTAGCTTTTTGCATAGCTTTCTTCACGTCCATCAACTGCAAATCATATTTTGGCTCAATTGGAGGGGTAAATTTCTCTAACTCATTCTCATCAATCATAGTTGACTGTACATCAAGCGGGATATCAATCCACACTGGACCGCGTCGTCCGTGAGTCGCCTCATATATGGCTTTATCTAAATAATATTTTATTTTTTTTGGCTCAACCACACAAACGGCAAACTTAGTAATTGGTTTAACAATTGAAATGATATCAACTTCCTGATCACCAATTTGACGAATTGGCAAATTTGGATAAGTTGCCATCAAAGTTGCCCGTTTAATTTGGCCTGAAATGTACAGTACCGGAACACTATCTGTCCACTGCCCAAACACACCTGTAACCGCATTCAATGCCCCTGGACCAGAGGTGGTATTAACTACCGCCAGCTCATTAGAGTAGCGAGCTTGCCCCTCGGCACTAAATGCACAACCTTGCTCATGGTGGTTACAAATGTACGGAATGTAACGACCAAAACTATCGTTAAGATGCATCGCCCCCCCACCAGGAACCAAATACACACGTTTTACGCCGTAAACTTCTTTTAGTCTTTTTGCAATATAATCACTTAATTTTATCATCTCTTCTATATTCCTCCTTGCTCATTAAATTCATCTAACAGTGATATCACCGAATTCTCACTTAAATCTGTTATCTTTTTCATCTGATAATTGTCTGTAAGCATTACCAACGCCAACCCATTACCAACATTTTTTTTATCTTGACGCATTGCCTGCATAATCTGCACATTATCCCACTTAGGAATACTTACCACCAAACTTGGTTCAAGAACTTCATTACGAACAAATTTTTCTAAATTTGCAGATAAATAACCGACTTTGGCAGAATACATATTTGCTAAAATCATACCTATAACAACAGCTTGGCCGTGCGAAATGGCAAAATCTGTTGCGCTTTCAATTGCATGTCCAAAACAATGTCCATAATTAAGCAAATTACGACGTCCTGTATCAAATTCATCATTTTCAATATAGTCTTTTTTTATCCGAAGGCAGTTATGCACCATTTTTAATAATGTTTGATTGTCATATGCATCAATCTTCGGTAATGACTCAATAAATTCTTCTGTACTTTTTTCACCATCCATAAGGTGCAATTTAGCCATTTCACCAACACCAGAATAAAAATCTTCTCGCTTTAAGGTTTGAACAAAATTAGGAAACAAATATATTTTTGATGGAGGATAAAAACTTCCAACTAAATTTTTAAAATGCTTGAAGTTCAATGAAGTTTTAGCACCAATACAGCTGTCAACCTGAGATAAAAGCGTCGTTGGTACAAATATCCAATTAATACCACGATACAAAGTAGAAGCGACAAAGCCAGTTATATCTTGTATAATTCCACCGCCAAATGAGACTAAATTCATATTTTTACGCGGAGCAAAATGCATAATTTTCTCATATAACTCACAAACCGTGTCGATATTTTTATATTCTTCACGAGCTTCTTGTAGAATTATTCTGTCAGATGGTAACTGCGACAAAATATCTTTACCATAATTCTGCCATACATTAGCATCGATAATGTAAACTGCATTTTGCAATGAAGCTAGTTTACTTATAAAACCGGTATTAGATTCAAATAAGACCTGATAATTTCTAATATTTGATTTAACTGTCAGTGTTTCTACACACATGAAAACCCTCCATCAATAAAAATGGTTTGTCCGGTAATATAGGTATTTTGCGGACTAATCAAAAAATATACCAATTCAGCAATTTCACTTGGTTGTGCCATGCGCTTTATCGGTAGATTATTTTCAATCGCCTTAATCTGCTCTGATGTATTATTCTGGTAAGTCATTTCGGTTGCCACAAACCCAGGTGCTATTGCATTAACCAAAACATTATACTCGGCCAATTCTACTGCAACTCCCCGTGTTAAGCCACAAACTCCGGCTTTAGCCGCAGAATACATAACACGACGCGTTTTAGTAAATTGACACCAGATGGATGCAAAATTTACAATACGACCATATTTATTCTTCTTCATATTTTCTGATGTATATTTAATAAGCATTGCCTGTGCCGTAAGATTGACCTGTAACATCCGTTGCAAACAATCTTCATCTATTTCTTCAATTGACGCCAATTCATTAATACCAGCACAATTTATCAGAATATCAAAACTTTTATATTTGCTACAATAGTGACAAATACTTTCATTAGAACACAAATTCAATTCCTGCCTGGATGGTGCAGATACTTCAACACCTCGGGTAATCAAAACATCTTTGATTACCTTGCCGATGCCACGTGAACCGCCCGTTAACAACGCTTTATACATACTTTATCCTATTAAACAGCTTTAGCTTGTTCCAGAGATACCACGGAATTGTTGTAACGTTCTTCAATCATTGCAATACGCTTGGCTTCCGCATTAGAAAGATGTCCGTAAAATTCTTTTTTGCGCTGCATCCATGCCAATTCAAAGCCCATAGCCTTAACCAAGGCATGTTCTATTAATGGGTCATTTAAAGAATATTGTGCATCAAAAATGATGTTTCTGGTTTCAAAACTTGCTAATACATCCGCTGGTAACTTTCTGAAGAAATCTAAAGAAGCAGCAGAAACACCACCACCAATAAACAGTTTTTTACCATTTTCTTTAGCAATCTGTGCCATATTCATTGCATACTGTTCCATCTCAGGTGAGTTAACAAAACTTCTGTCTTTTCCTAATGAACCAGAGAAATCAACGCGTCCTAAGGTTATACCCAGAATTTCTTTAGCTTCAGGGATTTGCATCATTTCCTTTTGATTATTATAACCACCTATAGTTTCGATATTAACCATAAATTTAGTATTTTCACGTTCATCATCAGTGTATATACTATGAGTGGCTTCAACAAACTTCTTTAAGGCGTAAGCTGTTTCAATCATCGGTGCAACTACTTTATCTACACCTAAAACCTTCGCATCATGCATATCACGTTTGGCTTCGCAACCACCAATTTTCATCGATACATGAACACCAGCCTTAAAAGCAATAGAGCTAATAATCTGAGCTAACTCTCCTGTTAGTCCTTCATCTTCAAACGAAATTTTAATACCGGTAATATGGTGATTTTCTTTTAAATCTACTAAAAAATTATACATTTTCTGTTCTGTACTATTCATTTTATTTATCCTCTAAAAGTTGGTTAAAATCAATTAAGTCCTTGTTTTGCTCATAATAACGATACAAATTGGCGATGGACTGTTCAATCGGTGTAAATTTGATTTGCGGAAACTCTCTTTTTAGACGTTGATTTGATCCATAATAATCAAGTCCATATCCATCTTTGGCAATATTTATGTCAACATTTTTACCAGATATTTTACGTACTAATTCCGCCAAATTCTTAAGTTCTACGTAATTATCAGGTGCTATATTATAAGTTTTATATTGCGTTTTATTTTCGATTAAGCACTCAAGAATAAAAGGTAAATCCGTAACATCTAAATAACTGAAACGACGATTTTGGCGTAATGTAATAGGTAAATCAAACAACGCTTTACAACATGCATTTGAAATAAAGCGTATTGCATAGTCTTCATACTTACCAAAAATACCAAATATGTTTAAGTCCATAAAATTATCCAATTTATCTATTTGTTTATGCATAACATATTTGCAAAAACTATGCTCATCTTTGCCCATTCTCTGATAAATTTCATCCTCTTTAACATTGAAATTATTATCCATCATATCATATATTGCACCACTTCCAAAATTTATGAATTTATCGAACTTTTCTTTATTTCTCTCCAAATTTTCGAAAATGCGTATATTAGTATAAAAAAGATTGCTTAAATCCTTAGCATTACGATGTCCAGGTTTTATTGCACTATGCAAAACTACATCAAATGATTTATCTTTAAAATAGTTATCAACGCATTCTGTATCTTCTAAAGGTAATTCATGATGGCTTGGTGCAATAATCTGATATTTATCTGCCAACTCGCTTTCCAACAAGTTGCGCCCTATAAAACCACTACCACCTGTTAAGAGTATTGTTTTCACGTTGTAAACTCCCTTTTTACATCTAATCATACGGCTAACTTGTAAGTTATATTTTCTGTTTGAGTACTTTCTGCCCATTCTAGTTCTTTTGCCTGTGCAGCAATAATAAAGTCATGCAACTGCTGACGGCTATATGCTGTCATATCGGTATTGCCATTATAAAAGGCTTTATACCATTCAGTTGTTTTTTTAATGGCTGTTTCAGCACTATAAACCGGTTTAATACCCAATTCACGTTCAGCTTTTTCAACGTTTAGCTGCAATAAATTAGCTTCATGTAGACCATCGCCTGTACCAACTTCCACTTTAGCATTGTTTCCCCAAACTTCTGCTGCAAGCTTTGCAACTTCACAAACTTTAACATCTTTATTCATTTCCGGACCGAAATTGTAACCTTGAGCGTATTTGCTGCCGTTCTCCAATAGCTTTTGCCCTAAACGTAAATATCCAGCTAGTGGTTCTAAAACCAGTTGCCATGGACGAGTTGCATAAGGATTACGAATAAAGACTGTTTCTCCTTTGTTAAAAGCTCTAATGCAATCAGGAATAAGTCTATCTTTTGCCCAATCACCACCACCGATAACGTTACCGGCACGACCGGTCCCTAAAGCAAAAGGCTTACCATCAGTCAAAAACGAACGACGGTATGATGAACTCAATATTTCAGAACAGCCTTTAGAGGACGAATACATATCATAGCCCCCCATCGGTTCATCTTCACGATAACCTTCTTTACGTTCCTTATTTTCATAACATTTATCAGTTGTTACATTAACAAATGCCTTAACCGATGGTGTTTTCCTTGCAGCTTCTAAAACTTTTAAGGTTCCGATTATATTCGTTTCATATGTCTGTACCGGCTCGCTATAACTTAAACGTACCAAAGGCTGTGCTGCTAAGTGGAAAACGATCTCCGGCTGATATTTTGCAAATACTTCATTGAGTTTTGTTTCATCACGAATATCGGCAATAATGCTGGCATCAAGCTTGTGTTCCAAATCCAAAACACGATACATTGTCTCTTCAGTATCGGGAATAAGCGAATAGCCTATCACCTTTGCACCCATTTCTTTGAGCCAGAAAGAGAGCCAACTCCCCTTAAATCCGGCGTGACCGGTTACCAATACTGTTTTATTTCTATATATATTATTAAAAGCCATGATTAATCCTTCCACACTTTCCATGGAGCTTTGCCTTCTGCCCATATTTTGTTTAAATCTTCTTTATCTTTGAGCATGTCCATCGGTCGCCAAAAACCACGATGTTTATAAGCATTCAGCTGTCCATCATTAGCAAGAGAACGCAACGGAACCTGTTCCCATATCACATTGTCGCCATCCGGAATGTAATCAAAAATCTTCGGTTCACACACAAAAAAACCACCATTTATCCAAGCATCCTCGTTTTTAGGTTTTTCTTGAAAATTGGATACAGTAGAATCTTCTTCAACTTTTAAGACACCAAAACGTCCTTCTGGTTGAACAGCTGTCAAAGTACAGAGTTTTCCTGATTTCTTATGAAATTCTATCAGTTCATTAATATTAACATCGGAAACACCATCGCCGTATGTTAATAAGAAAGGTTCATTACCAATAAAATCCTTAACTTTCTTAATTCGACCACCGGTTAAAGTATTTCGGCCGGTATAAAACAGAGTTACATTCCATGGTTCACAACGATTTTTATGAATAGTTACATCATTTGTTCTTAAATTCACCGTTACATCTGAATTATTTATGTAGTAATTAACAAAGTAGTCTTTAATAACTTCTTGCTTGTAACCGGTTAGAACCACAAAGTCATTAAAACCATAATGTGAATAAATTTTCATAATATGCCACAAAATGGGATAGCCACCAATTCCTACCATTGGCTTAGGGCGAACGCTTGTCTCTTCTCCCAGTCTAGTTCCTAATCCACCCGCTAATATTACGACTTTCATCACACTACCTCCTGATTTCTCTTTACAAAATTATAAATTGTACTGCGGCAGACGTTGTATCGCTTGGCGATTTCGTCTTTTGTAGCGCCAGACTTAAGCATCGCTAAAATGTCATCTTTGTAGTCATCAAGCTTTAACGCTGGTTGATAGCCAAATGGTCGACCGAGCTTCATCCCGCTTGCTTTTCGCTCTTGTAATGCACTTTTTGACTTTAAGGAAATAAGTGATTTATGAATTTCTAGGGCAATCAACAAAGCTTGGGCTAATTCCGATAGTTTTTCTGCCTTAAACGATAAATTCTCATCTATCAGACAAAGGTTGATTTGCTGCTCTGCCAATTTATTTAAAGTAGAGGCAACATCACCAACCGAATTACCAAGATATAAAACATTCTGAACCAATAAGGTATCATCAGGCTCAATTTGACATAAGATTTTCTTTGTTATCTTGTCACCCTGAATCGTTTCATTAACTAACAGCTCAAACATCGCTGTTTGGTGCGAAATTTTCTTATCAGCTATCAGTGCATATACCTTATTCTTACTTGATAACACGTTTCAATCCTTAACATCATACTTTCGTTTTAATGGATGCATTTTGCTTCAAACCAACGTTAAAGTCAACCACTTTTTTACCTATTTTTAATTTTTCTTCTGATTATGCCTAAAAGCCTTATCAATCAAGGTATTTAAGCATTTTAAATCATCCACAATAGCAAGCGCATAAGCAATATTTTACAACATGGTCAAAAACGTTCTATTAAATGAACCGGCTTTTAACGAACTTTCTAGGAGAAAATATAATGGCTACAATAGGTTACATACGCGTTAGTTCAGCAAAACAAACTCTTGAACATCAACGCTTTGAAATAGAAAATTTCGCCTTAGAAGAAGGCATTAGCATAGATAGATGGGTTGAAGAAAAAATATCTTCCCGAAAAACATTAAAAAATCGAAAATTAGGTGGATTGCTTGATAATTTGCAAGAAAATGATGTGTTAATCTCTTGTGAAATTTCGCGTTTAGGTCGCTCTCTATTGGAAGTTATGCGTATTTTGGAAACTTGCTTAAATAAAAATTGTCAGGTATGGACATTAAAAGAAAATTATCGCTTAGGCAATGATATACAAAGTAAAGTTTTGGCCTTTGCCTTCGGTTTAGCTGCTGAAATTGAAAGAAAACTAATTTCAGATAGAACAAAATCAAGCCTAGCAAATATTAAGGCACAAGGCAAAAAGCTTGGACGCCCATTTACTGCCGAATCAAAAAAGCTAAAGCTCTCTAAGAATGCTAAACGCATTGAAAAGCTCTTGGATAAAGGACTATCAAAATCAGAAATTGCTCGTATTTTAGGCGTTGGCCGCGGCACTTTAAGAAGATATTTAGACAGACAAGCAAGATAATATTTAACTTATATTTTGCAAAAACATAGGTTGAATACCAAAAATCATAATATTTAAACTACGGTTTTACAATCAATTAAAATCATATTAAGGACTTAAATTAATGCTAAATCCAATAACTGAAACCATTAATGCTAAAGAAGCTGTTTTATTCATATATGGTAATCTTAGTGAAGTAGCTAGACAATTCGCTGAGATGCTAAGATATTGTAAAAGAAAGAATTTGCATATTGTAGATGTCTTTTTTGATACATCAAACATCAACGTATATCAAAAAGAGTGTTTTAATCAAATGCTTGACTATCTTAAACATGTTAGACACAAGACAGCTATTATCTTTTACGACAATCAGGATTATCTGCAACACATGTATCCAGATAAGCTTGCGAAATTTGAAGGAAAAGATATGATAGAAAAGCATTTTATAAAAGATGCTGTTATAATGTAAATAACCTATTTCCTGTTAGCAATAGGTTTAAAAATAAAAAAGAGGAGCCTAAAACTAAACTCCTCTTTTTTGTGTTACTTCTTTTTAATGATACAATCTATATAAGACTGTAACAAAGCTTTGACATGATGTGGTGAGAAACTCTCTCCAATCACATCACGGATTAACTGTTCATCATTTCTGGCCCATATTGGAATGAACCAGTCTTGAGGTAATCCCGTTAACAAAATTGTTTCCAAAGTTGTTAATGTACGATCCTGTTCGTAATGGACCGTATTATAACCGGAAATGCTTGCGCTTTTTTGCACAATTGTTCCCCAAGGTTTATTCCTAAAGTTTCGTCTACCAACAAAATCTGGTTTAGGCTTCTTCGGTAAAGAACCATCAGCATTTACAAATTGCTTTGGAGATTCGCCTTTGAAAAGACTTCTCTTAAAGTTTGTATTTGAGAACATTACATTGACCGAGGGGGTAATCAGTTACAAGTTAAGATTTCCGTTCAATGAGTTTGTAAAAGTTACCAATCCTGATGATAATAAACCATTGCCATACGAACCGATGGAAAGCCTTGCGGATAAAGGCGTTGAAGCAAATGATAACGAAAATATACAATCAGGGTATATGCAATTTTGCGAACCGAAAATTATGATGAAAAAACAAGAAGTTGCATTAAAAAATGCAACTTCTCTCTCATCTGGCTGGGGCGGCTGGATTCGAACCAACGAATGTCGGCACCAAAAGCCGATGCCTTACCACTTGGCGACGCCCCAACTGAAACAACGTGGTAAACCTGTTTTTCACAGGCAAGATACTTTCTATGCTAAAAAAAATATAAATGCAAGTGTTTTTTTTGTAATTGTGAAAAATTATAAAATACATACAAGCAAGCACTTGTATTTGAGCAATATTGCATGAATAATATAAAAAAACTTAGCATAACTTTTTAGCCTGCTTTACAGACACCAAACAACAGCATATGCTAATCCAAACAAATCATAAGATAAAGAGGAACAAATGACAATAAGCCTGATTAAAAGAAACGGAGAAAAACAAGAGTTTTCAATATTTAAAGTGCAAAAACTATTAAACGATGTCTGCAAAGGATTTCCTTTAGATGCAAAAAAGCCTCTGCTTAATTTGGAGGAATTTGCGAAAGATGGTATGACAACATCTGATTTCTTTACTGCACTTACCATGAATATCTTGAGTCTGACGTCCGTCGAAGAGCCGGAATGGAAAAATGTTGCCGGTCGCTTAAAAATGCTCTCTTTGTATAAACAGGCATCGTTAAATCGGAATATGCCGAAAAATAATCCTCCTTATAATTACGTGAAATTTTTAGATTTCGCAATAGAAAACGGTATATATAGCGCTGATATAAAAGAGAAATATTCTGAAGAAGAAATAAAACAAGCTGCATCATTTATAAATCCTGAGTTTGACTTTGTATATGATTATGCCGGTGCAAATTTGCTACTTAAACGCTATTTGTGCGAGTTTAAGGATAAAATTGTGGAATTACCGCAAGATATGTTTTTATCCATTGCGCTTTTAATAGAACAGAATGAAGAAAAACAAACGCGTATGGAAAAAGTAAAAGATACTTATGAAAAATTGGCAGATAGAAAGATTTCTTTGGGAACACCGTTGTTAATGAACTTACGCCGTCCAAATGGTAATTTGAGTTCGTGTTTTATAACTGCGATGGAAGACAGTCGCGAATCAATTTTTTATGTGATAGATCAAGTGGCGGCAATTTCAAAATTCGGCGGTGGTGTAGGTGTGAATGTATCACGAGTTAGGGCTAAGGGGGCACGTATTAAAGGTATTAAAAATTCCTCCGGTGGTGTTATCCCATGGATACGTATATTAAATGATACGGCTGTGGCTGTTAATCAGCAAGGGAAACGCAAAGGCGCTGTAACAGTATCTTTAGATATGTGGCACTTAGATATAGAGGACTTTTTGGAGTTACGAACAGAAAACGGGGACCAACGTATGAAAGCCTACGATATTTTTCCGCAGGTGGTCGTGCCGGATATGTTTATGCAAAAAGTAGAAAATAATGAAGAATGGCTGATGGTGGACCCTCATGAAGTGATGGTAAAATACGGTATAGATTTAGCAAATTTATGGGGTAAAGAGTTTGAAAAAGCCTATAATCAACTTTATTTAGATGCCTCATTCGGTAAGCTTGAACTTTATAAATTTTATCCGGCAAAAGAATTATTGAAAAAAATTATGCGTTCGCAAGTAGAAACAGGTATGCCGTATATTGCTTTTAAGGATACATTAAATCGCTTTAATCCGAATAAGCACGATGGGGTCATTGTCGGTACGAATTTATGTACGGAATCACATTCAAATGTAAGACCTAGCCACATAGCCGCTGATGAGTTGAAAGATGGTAAAGTCGTACGTACGGCAACAGATGGTTTGGTACACGTTTGTAATTTAGTCTCCATTAATTTGGCGAATATAGATTCAGATAATGAGCTAGAAAGCATATGCGAAACATCGGTTCGCTTGTTGGATAATGCGATAGATTTAACCCGTGTACCGGTATTGGAAGGACAACAGCATAATAAGCGCTATCGTACCATTGGGGTAGGGGCAATGGGGTTGGCAGATATGCTGGCAAAAAATAATGTTCCATACATATTATCTGCCGGTTATGTGGATGAGTTGTTTGAAAAGATAGCTTTATATAACATTCGTGCTTCCATTAACTTGGCTAAAGAGAAGGGAACATTCGGTGCATATGAGGGTTCTGATTGGAGTAAAGGCATTATTTTAGGTCATGATTATGACTGGTTTAAGGAAAACGCGGTGCATAAGGAAGAATGGAAACAGGTGTTTAGTGATTTGCAAAAGTATGGAATTAGGAACAGTCAGATATCAGCAATCGCACCGAATACCAGTTCATCATTGATACAAGGGTGTACAGCATCGGTATTGCCGGTTTATAGCAAGTTTTTTGTGGAAACACACGGCAAGGGCTCTATTCCGAATTGTCCGCCATATATTAGGGAGAAGTTTTGGTTTTATCAGGAAAACAGAAATATCAGCCAAGAAACAGTGGTAGATATAATGTCACATATTAATAAGTGGATAGATACCGGCATATCAATAGAATTGATGTACAATTTAAATCGCAATATCAGGGCAATTGATATGTATAAAACGATTATGGGTGCATGGAAGAAAAATATCAAAACTTTATATTACACGAGAACCATACAAAAAGATGGTTCAAGTTTGGAAAAATCAGAATGTGTCAGTTGTGCAGGATAGGAGTAAAGAAATGAAACAAAAAAGGCTTTTCAATATCAGTGGAAATGACGAAATAGCAAATCGTCGTATGATAGGCGGAAATGTCACCAATCTGTTTAATTTAAATAACGTTAAATATCAATGGGCAAATAAGTTATATCGTTTGATGATGGAAAATTTCTGGATACCGGAAAAAGTATCGTTGTTTGATGATAAAAGAGCTTATGATGAGATGACGAATTCAGAAAGAAAGGCATATGACGGGATATTATCTTTTTTAGTATTTTTAGATAGTATACAGACAAATAATTTGCCGAACATCAGTGATTTTATTACAGCGCCTGAAGTGAATTTGATTTTAGCCATACAGACCTATCAAGAAGCAGTACATTCACAAAGTTATGCTTATATTATAGAGAGCATTATTCCGGCGGCGAAGAGGGCAGAAATTTATGATAAATGGCGAGAAGACAAAGTATTACTGGAAAGAAACAAATATATAGCAGAGATTTATCAAAATTTCATAGATGACAGGACAGATGCGAACTTTGCCCGTGTTATATTGGCGAATTATTTATTAGAAGGGGTATATTTTTATAATGGCTTTAATTTCTTTTATAATTTAGCGGCAAGGAGTTTGATGATAGGTACGGCAGATGAGATAAAGTACATTAACCGTGATGAATTGACGCACTGTGTTATTTTTGCCAATATGATAAAAGAGATAATGAACGAAGATCCGACATATTTTAATAAAGAAGAGATTTATCAGATGTTTGACAAAGCGGTAGAGCAAGAGATAAATTGGAGTAATCATATAATAGGCAATAGTATTATCGGTATAAATGAAAAGACGATAGAAGAATATACGAAGTTTATTGCCAATAAGAGATTAAAAGACATTGGTATGGAGCCGAGATATAAAGGGTATGATGAAAATCCATACAAACAGTTGGAGAAGGTGGCAGATACGAATGGGGAAGGGAATGTAAAAGGAAATTTCTTTGAAGCGAATGTGTCATCATATAATCAGAGCACAGCTGTTGAAGGTTGGGATGAGATATAAGTGTGCAGGGCAAGCCCTGCCGCGCCACGCGTAGTGGCACTGTGCGTGTAGCATACAGCCGTAAGGCTGTTTATGCCGAGCAAAGCTAAAAATGATTTTTTTGAGAAGCAAAAAAATCATGCTCGGCATGTTAAATATAGATAAAAGAGAGGTACCCGTGATGGGTACCTCTCTTTTTAATGGTAGGACTAAGCACTCTTGAGAAGACTTGCCAGAACCAGAAGATCCGGAGCTTCCACATAGTCTACTTTTGGAATGCTCTCCAATGAGCGGATGTGCCCGTTCGTGAGTGTGGCGCGAATTTCTAGTTGGTGGGAGATTCGATTTTTTCTAAAATATAGACAAGAGAAAAAAATCCTCTTTACAAAAAAAATATAAACATATACTGCGCGCCAGATAAATTTTTATGAGATAAAAGAGGGAACGAAAATGGATTTTTTTACAGATTTTAACTTACGCCAATTTCTAAGCGCATTTGTCGTATTATTTGCTATAACCGATGTACCGGGGAATGTTCCGATAGTCATAAGTATGCAGAATAGAAAAATACACATCAGCGCGCGCCGCTCATTTTGGTATTCCTTGGCATTATTGATATTTTTCTTTTACGCCGGAGAGGCATTTTTAAGATTATTCGGTTTAGATATTCCGTCATTCGCCATAGCCGGTTCATTAGTCGTCTTTTTAATCAGTATTGAGATGATATTAGATATTAATGTTTTTTGTGAAAGTCCGGATTTAAAAGGTGATGGCACATTTGTGCCGGTAGTTTTTCCGTTATTCATCGGTGCCGGTGTTTTAACCACGTTATTATCAATTCGTTCACAATACGCAGATATTAATGTTTTGTTAGCGGTTTTGGCAGACAGTTTTTGTGTGTATTTAACCATCAGATTATCTCGTGTTTTAAAGAAGTATTTAAGCCAAGCAACAATATATTTATTAAAAAAATTCTTTGGTATGTTATTGTTAGCAATCTCGGTAAAACTGTTTATAACCAATGTCACGGTTTTAATCCAACACTTAAGTGCTTAAGAAAAAGTTCATATGGATTGCAATTAATCCCCGCGTATTTTACGTAAGGGGATTTTTTTGTTTTAAAATCAAAAATTAAGAATATTTTAAGTGATAACCAACTATCTTACAAAAAAACTAATAAAGGAGAAAAATAATGGCTGACACATATCAAATAGATGGCAAAGATTATACAGTAGAAGTTAAAGGTAATAGGAATGCGGTTAATCAAACATTAGTGATTAATGGACAAGAAATATCATTAACCAGCGGAGAAATTTTAGATAATAGTGGAAAAACCGGTCTGGGAATGCACCTTAGAATCACAGCCAAAGGTAACAATGTTGAACTAGGCGACGGACCATATGATTATGCTTATAAAGGCCCCTCAAAAGAAGAAATATATGCAGTAATGAAAGAACGTGTTGAGAGAGGACAAGCAACAGCAGCCGAAAGACTAGCAGTATATCAACAACAATATAATAATATGGCAAAAGCAGAAGCCCTTGCAAATGGAAAAACAGAAAATGATGCTGACTTATTAAAATTAACGGAAGCACAAATTCAAGGTCAAGAAGCATTACCGGATATTAAAAAACGTTTTCCTTGGGCATATGCAACAGATAAAAGTGTTATTTGGGATAAATTATCACAATATTGGGATAACGATGCAGGTTTTCGTGTAAAATGCAGAGAAAGTCTGAAAGAAACAGAAAAAATGCCTTGGTTTGATACGATGCAGAGAAGAGGTGATACCATTCGTATAAAAGACCAATTAGCACAAAACGATACACATGATGCTTTGTCAAATCAGCGCAGAGCCGTAGATGTGAAAGGTAAAGTTTCTACAGAGCAAGAAATAGATAGTAAAACAGAACGCTTGGTAGCTGCTGCAAATTCTAAGACGGCTCAAAAAGAAACAAAAGAAAATAAAGAAACTAATCTGCAAACAAAGATTATTAATCGTTCGAGTGATCACGATCGCGCGTAATATAGATATGTAAAAATAAAAAAACAGTCGGATGAAACCGGCTGTTTTTTTTGAGCGAAATTCAAATTACAAAAAATAACTTTTAAGCAAAAGAAGACAAATTAACAGAATCAATAAAACGATTAAGCAAGTCTTCATAAATTTGGTAATGAGGTACTGAGGAAGATGAAATAAGAAATTTTTGTGCACTGATATACATATTTCTCCAATTATCCGCACTGTTAACACATCCCAAGAGAAAAAGAGAAGTATTTTGCACAAATTTTTCAAATTGCGCTTTAGGCAAAACAACCACAATGTGCTGTGTTTTTTGCACATCGGCTTTACTCAGTAGATTTTGAATAAATGTTTCACTCTGCCCAACTTGTGCCGCATTCGATAAAGCCTCAGTAACCTGAATGCCATGTACCCTGAAAACCAAATTAACAAGTTTTCCAACAGCAATACAAGAATCATCTTGAGCAACAACCAAGGCAGAAGGCTTACCATAAGCATCATTCAAAAATCTGGCTAAACTATATACTAAATGGATATTTTTTGGTAAAAACCATCCATATGCACATAGCTCTGTTTGTTTTATAAATGTTAAATGTACCATAAAAATATAAAAATTAGAGTGATAAGAATTACAAAAAACGCCTCACAATATCATCATCACAAAAATCTTTCAATAAAAAATATCTGATATTTATGAGATATTTGCTTGACAAAAGAAATTAAAAACATCAAAATCTCATAACCAGAGAGGATATAATATGTATATAAAAGAAAACATCTGTTGCTGTTGTTGCTTAAACTTCTAAGCCCTGCTGCCGGAGTTGTTTTCATCTATGAAAAAATATAAGAGGCAGTAGTTGAACTGCCTCTTTTTTAACATAAAGAAAAAGGAAATTACCATGAGTGTTTATTTATATAATACCAAAACCCGTCAAAAAGATGAATTTATTCCTATAAATCCTAAACAAGTAACAATGTATTGTTGCGGTCCGACGGTATATAATTACGCACATATTGGTAATTTGCGTACATATATCTTTGAAGACTTATTGGCAAATATGTTACGTTTGGCAGGTTATAAAGTAAAACATGTGATGAATATCACTGATGTTGGGCATTTAACCAGCGATGGCGATGAGGGTGAAGATAAAATGCAACTTGCTGCCGAAAGGGAAAAGAAAAGCGTTTTAGATATTGCCAGAATGTATGAAGATGCCTTTTTCCGTCACACGGCCGCATTGGGGTTAAGACGACCGACAATCGTATGCCGCGCTACCGAGCATATAGAGGATATGATAGATTTTGTAAAAGCTTTGGAAGAAAAAGGTTTTGCTTATATTGCTAACGGCAATGTTTATTTTGATACGGCTAAATTTCCGCGCTATGGGTGCTTATCCGGTCAGAGTAGAGAAGATTTAAAACATGGAGCACGTACTGAGCAAGACATGAACAAAAAAAATCCGTCAGACTTTGTTTTATGGTTTACTTCATCAAAATTTGAAAATCAAATTTTGCAATGGGATAGTCCATGGGGTAGGGGATATCCCGGATGGCACATCGAGTGCTCTACCATGGCTACCAAATATTTAGGTGAACGGATAGACATACACTGCGGTGGTATAGACCATATTCCGGTACACCACGAAAATGAAATTGCACAATCAGAAGCACGCCTCGGTCACGAATGGGTAAATTATTGGGTGCATATGGAATTTCTAAATAATAAAGCCGGTAAAATGAGCAAATCTAAAGGTGGATTCTTAACATTGGATACATTAACGGAAAAAGGTTATGAACCGGTTCATTATAAATATTTCTGCTTGACTTCACATTATCGTAGTTCAGCTATATTTTCTGATGAAGCAATGGATGGTGCTAAAAAAGCTTATGAGAATTTAGCCGACATGGTTGCCGGTTTCAAAGCTGATGCCAAAGATGTATGTTTGACAACAGCGGAAGCAACAGAATTAGAAAATTTCAAAAATGAATTCAATGCCTATTTGTTTGATGACCTAAAAACGCCAATGGCTTTATCATACATGTGGAATGTTATTAAAGATAATAAACTTTCCTCAGCATTGCGTTTGGCGTTTGCTCTGCATGTGGATAGCGTATTGAATTTGTTCTTAAAAGATGTTGCGCCACGTATGAAAGCACAAGTAGAAGTAACACCGGAAATTGCATCTTTATTAGAACAAAGAGCTATTGCACGTGCTGCTAAAGATTGGGCAAAATCTGATGAAATACGTGATAAGTTAGCAGCATTAGGAGTTGGTGTAAAAGATTTACCAAATAAAGAAATTGAATTGATAAAGTTGTAGGAGGTAAAATGGATAAAACCGAAGATATAACCAATTTAAGCTTTGAAGAAGCATTAGAAAAGCTGGAAAATATTGTGCGTGAGTTGGAAAGCGGCCGGATTAAGTTAGATGATGCTGTAAGTGCCTATGAAAAAGCTGTTGCCTTAAAAAAACTTTGTCAGGAAAAATTGGCTGCCGCAACATTAAAAGTTGAAAAAATAGAAATAGCTAAAGATGGTACGATGAGTACGACACCATTGGAGAATGTTGAAGCATAAGTGTTATTATTTGGGGGACTAAATGACAGAGATAGAAAATATATTGCAAGAATATTCTACTAAATTTAACCAAGATTTAGCTCAATATTTTCCACCTGCGCACAATTTGGAACACCGTGCATTTGAAGCAATGCAATATAGCTTAATGAATGGCGGAAAACGCTTACGACCATTTTTATTGCATGAGACAGCTTCTCTGTTTGAGGTTAACTATGAAACTGCTTTGCCGGTTGCGGCATCATTGGAAATGTTGCATACATATTCATTAATACATGATGATTTACCGGCAATGGATAATGATGATTTTAGGCGTGGTAAACCGACTTGTCACAAAGCCTATGATGAAGCTACGGCAATTTTGGCTGGTGATGGTTTGTTAACCTATGCTTTTGAGGTATTAAACAATGCTTCTCTAACAGCGGAAAAAAAAGTGACGCTGGCATTGTTATTAGCACGCGCCGCCGGTGCCTATAACGGTATGATTGCCGGACAAGTTTTAGATTTATATACAGATTCTCATCAGAATTTTGCAAATCCGGAAGAGGTTATTAAACATACCGAAGAATTAAAAACAGGATGTCTGTTGCGCTATCCTTGTGAAGCCGGTGCTGTGTTAGGCGATGCAACAATGACCGAAAAAGAGATATTGGTAAAATTTTCTCGTAATTTAGGTATAGCTTTCCAGATAACAGATGATATTTTGGATGTAGAAGGGGATGAAAAAATTGTCGGCAAGACTTTAAAAAAGGACAAAGCACAAAAGAAACTTAATTTTGTTGGTATTTATGGTGTTAATAAAGCTAAAGCTATTGCCGCACAGTTAATAGATGAAGCAGAAGCCATGATAAGTACTTTTGGTCCCCAAGCGGAACGTCTGAAAATGTTGTCAAGATATTTTTTAACCAGAAATCACTAAAATATGACATTTTTGTTACAAAAAACACTTGCCAAGCCTTTAAATTTATGATACAATAAGAAACATAAGAAGGAGATAAATTATTATAGAAGGAGGCAGTCATGAATACATTAGCAAGACGTGACCTAAAAGCAGATTTAATTGCCGGAAAAGGACCGGAAAATCCGCCTTTAGTAGAAAAGAAAAAAGGTAAAGCTTTTTTAGAGGCTTTAGATAAATGTCAAACTTCAGAAGAAATAATCAATTTGTTATGCAAAACGATGCCTCTTGATATAATTAAAGACAGATCAGGACATGTAACCGAAAACCCGTTAGTATTAAATTTTCGTAAGGCAGCTATGCGGGTTAATATAGAGCAAGGTTATGAGCCGCGTCATGGGGATATGGTAATGTTGGCCGTAGAAAAAGGTTCGCATCTGGAAGGTGGAATAAATGGTTTCAAGGCTAGATTAGGAAAAAGCATTGCCGCACGTGAGCAAGCATTGAGAACAATGGCGCAAGGTAAAGCATTAGCATAAAAAGTTTTCATTCATTATACGCAACAAAAAACATCTTCGCGCAGGGCGGAGATGTTTTTTGTTGTAATTGCTTAGCGTTTGGGCAACAGTTTAGCCATTTGCTTTTGCAGTTTCTGTGCAGCAGCGCCAGCGGCTTCAGCATAATTTTCATCATTACTGGCATAAATAATGCCACGGGATGAATTAACCAGCAAACCGCAATCAGGAGTCATACCATACTTTACGACCTCGTCAAGGCTTCCGCCTTGAGCACCGACACCGGGAACCAAGAGAAAATGCCTGGGTACAATTTTTCGGACTTCCATTAGCATTTCTGCTCGCGTTGCCCCCACAACATACATGGTGTTCTCAAACGAGCTCTCTTTCCAACCGCTGGTTGTAGCCAGTACGTGCTGATAGAGAGGAATGCCATGCTTGTCCTTGATGAGCTGGAAGTCAAAGCAGCCTTGGTTGGAAGTCAGAGCCAGGATGACAGACCAGCAGATTGCATCACGAGCCACATCATGGTAAGTAAGGAAAGGCTTAATGCTATCGTAGCCCATGTAGGGGTTAAGTGTCACGGCATCAGCCTTGAGATTACCGAAAATTGCTTTAGCATACTGAGTTGCCGTGTTACCGATATCACCGCGCTTGGCATCAGCAATGATCAGTATTTCCGGATGATTTTTCTTGATGTAGTCAACAATAGTCTCCAACACATCCATACCGGCAGCACCATAGCGTTCATAGAAGGCAAGATTTGGTTTGTAGGCAACCGCATATGGTGCTGTTGCATCAATGATGTCACAGGCATAATGCAGAACCAAATCCACAACGTTACATTTGGGGTTAGCTTCCACCAGACATTGCGGGAGTTTGTCACCGTCAACATCCAAACCGACACACAGAAAAGATTTTTTTGCAAAAATCTGTTCAACTAATTTAGAATAGTTCATTTTGACATAAATTTAACAGGTGAAACAATAAGATGATTTTTTCAAATTGGACTATAATTACAAAAAAATAAAAATCAAGTTTTTTATTGACAAAAATACAAAAATAAATATGATAAGTCTAATTTATAATTACTCTGTGTTAATACACATTATGTTAAACATTTTAAAAATTATTAATTATGAACAAAAAAGAAATCGCTAAAGCGTTGCTTAGTGCAGGTGCAGTGAAATTTTTCCCGAACCCGAAGGATGCTATCACTTTCAAGAGCGGCATCAAGAGCCCGATTTACTGTAACAACAGGGAAATGACCAGAGATCCGGATTGCTACAATCCCATTATGAACGGCTTCATAGATGTCATTGACAAGATGTGGGACGAGTACGATTCTCATGCAGACATCATTATCGTTGGTGTCCCAATGGGTGCTCTGTTCTGGGCAAGCGTCATCGCCTTTGATTTCAGTGCCGGCTACGCTTTCGTCCGCCAGGAAGCCAAAGACCACGGTATGAAGAGCAAGATTGATGGGCATCCACTCGGCGAAGGAACCAAGGTCATCATTATTGAAGACCTCATTTCTACGGGTGGATCGTGCCTGGACGTGGTAGAATCTGTTCGTGCAACCGGTGCCGAGGTTATCGGTGTCGCTGCCATCGTTACCTACGGCTGGCCGCAGACAATCAAACGCTTTGAAGAGGCCGGGGTGAAACTCAGGACACTGACCGATTATGCAACAATCGTCCGTGCCGGTATTGAGATGAAGATGTTCTCGCCTGAAGACGGTGCCGTGCTGGAGAACTGGTACCACGCTCCAGAGAACTGGGGAAAACTCTAGTTTCAACCAGCAGAAGAAAAAAAGAGAGCTTGCCGCAAGGCAAGCTCTCTCATCTTTTTAAATAGAAAAAATTATTCAATACAGCAGTCAACAGCTTTACGAACAAAGGCCTTCATTTTAGCGAAACCGCTTTTAGGAGCTTCTTCTGCAACAACATCACTGCCAACGACAGCCGGCGCTTCCGCATTTATTTTCTCGCTGATTTTCTTAATATCAGCCACACTATCCTCAATCCATTTCATATCAGAAACATTAAGCATATTCATATTTAAGCCCCAAAATAAGCAATACAAATCATATGCTTTATTAAACAAATCATATGCTTGCTCTTTATTTCCAAGACTTTGTTGTTTTGTACCGACTTCCATCAAACGCATAGAAGAGGCTAACAAATGTTTAGAAATACACCAAACTTCACCTTCATAGCTTGGGATAATTTTAAGCATGAGTTTTTTTCTGGTTTCACGCACATCTTCAATCAAATCATAGAAAGAATTTTTCCCTGTTTTGGCACCGGAGAACACCAAATGCTCTTCAATAGAAATTAAATTCATAATAGCAATCGTTAAATCTTGATCAGAAGACAAATCTTTGGGATTAACTTTCTTTGCTGCGTCAATGCGTTCAACAAACTCTTTTATATTTTCCGCTTTTTTCATTTTCAAAACTCCTTTATAAGCTACTTAAATCAGGTGTAATCGGCGCACAAAGTTGCAGATAACTGAATAACCAAGAAGTTAATGCAAGTGCAACCACCGGTACAAAAACTTTTTCAAAAGGAAAGTGGGCATGTCCGCCGTTATTTCTTTTCATCCATTGATAGAATTCCGAAGAATAATGCAAAACCAAAGCTCCACAAATAGTAGCAAACAAGAAAGGATCAATCCAAAAGATAAGGATAGCTTTAGGGGTATAGACAAGATGAGAAATATAAATAAACAAAATCATGGCGACGGAAGATACCAAAACGATAAAATTACGCCACTTAAAGTTCCAACCTTTTTTATCCATCCATTTTAAGGTCCAGTAACCAAGAATGACCAAAAAGGCGCCGGACCAAACACCGACAACACCATCATCAACGCCCATTCTGCGCGCAATTTCAAGAGATGCACCAACCGCAACGGTACAAACCGCACAAGCCGGATTAGCGAAAGCTTGAAAACTCATCAAACAAATTGCTAAAACTAATAAAATCAACATATTTCCCTCAATTAAAAAACTTATCATAAAGCTAATCTAAATCCGAGCAAAGTCAATATTTTTTTGCAATATACTGCCAGAAAATATCAGTTTGCCAATATCTTGCCGTAAATTGATGATTAACTTCATAACCGAATTCAGGCATACGAATATAAGACTGATTAAGTGTATAGATATCATCTTTTACTAAGTTTATTTTTTTTGCCTCAAAAACATAATATATTCCCCGATAAAATTCCATCAAAGGCGTTGCAGTACCTAAACACAATAAGGCAATTAATATCATCCGCGAAATATAATTTTTTCGCTCTTTGAAACTTTCAAATAAAAACATTAACGCGAACAGAGATAAAACGATTAAAGCGGGGACGGAAACGCGCATACAAAAATTATTCTGCTGATCCAGCCTAAAGAGCGGAATAATAATCAATAAGACAACCGCGGTTATAAAAAAGATATTTTTTTTGTAGCGAGGATATAAAATAAAAGCATAAAGCAAAAATTCCAAAAGCATAAAAATAAAAAGATATAGAGGGGAAATAAAATCTAAAATAAAAGAAAATCTGTCAATTCCACCGGAATTTGTTATAAAATAAAGTATAATGATAGGCAATAACCAAAACATACCGATAAGATTAGGAATGGTCAAAATCTCTGAACCGATAAAAGTTTTCTTCTCCTTGCAAAGAATAAATTGTTGTACCGCAAAAGTAATCATAAAAATACCAATACCGACAGCGGGATAAGGAGCTACAAAAAAGAGAAGGGGGAATAAAAAGCCAAAGTTTTTAATTTCTCTTGTATTAAAAATCAAGAGGATAGCTAAAGCAGTCATAATAAATTGATTGAAAACCCAAAACATATTGGTTGTAAGAGATGAATATTGAATAAACGCAGCCCACCAATCCAAGTGTAAAGCGAAAGGTTGTGCTCCGCCCATAAAAAACAGATAACCGATAATATCAAGACCGGAAAACAAAATAAATATAAGTGCTGCAATAAGAAAATGTCGCCAATTTTGAATTTTTAATATGGTCACTAAATGAAGGAAGATAAGCATTATACCGCACACAGCATAAATCAATAAATAAACATTCCCGATAATAAATAATGTATCCGGAGATGAAATAAACCAACCGGTTATTTTGGTTATTAAGGCTGGAAACAACCAAAAACCCATATAATAAACCATCGGTGTATGTGCCTTATCATACATAACCGGCCAGTCAAAATTAATTAAATCTCTAAAGACAGCATTACGGAAATGATAATCAAAAGACTGATAATAAAAATAACCGATTCCAGCACAAAAACACCAGATAAAAGCCAAGCCACCGGCTACCCAAAATATTTTTGGCTCTATTGCAAATGTTGCATCTGTATTTTGTTGAGATTGGAGAGTTTTATAACCGGCAAAAATAAACAGTCCTCCTAGTATTAGAGCAAAGGCATAATCTAACCACGTCAAAATAAAAATAAGCAGAGGCAACGCCAGATAAACATAAGTTGCAAGAAAAAGTTTATTAAATCGTGCGTTGCTCTGCATCATAAAAAGTCCTTAAGCATTTTGTTGCTTTTCTTTGAAGAGGGAGAAGAATATACCTCCGAATAACAAGGAAAAAGTAACAGCCAAGGAATGCCATGTTTGCAGTTCTATACCAATCCACGGCAAGAAAATTTTAGCACCGATAAAGATAAGCACAATGGAAAGTGCATGCTTAAGATAGACGAAACGATGCACCGCGGCTTCTAAGAGGAAGTATAAAGCTCTTAAGCCCAAGATGGCAAAGATATTACTGGTATAAACAATAAATACATCATCAGTTAAAAGGAATATAGCCGGGATACTGTCCAAAGCAAATACAACATCCATAATTTCAATAGTTATAAGCGCAAACAGTAAAGGCGTAATATAATGTTTTCCTTTTTTAACCGTAATAAAGTGCGGTCCGTCGATTTGATGCGTTACCGGAAAATATTTCTCAACCGTTTTGTAGACACGGCTGTTTTTGATCTTTTCCTCATTATCTTCCTCTTCTTCATTACTGTTATCCAAAATCATCTTGGTTCCGGTATAGATTAAGAAAGCGGAGAACAAGTATAATACCCAATGGAAATTAGAAATAAGCACATCACCGACACCGATTAACAGTGCACGCATAACAATAGCACCAAGAATACCCCAAAACAGGACGCGGTGTTGGTAAATACGCGGTACACCAATACTTGTGAAAATAACAGACATCACGAAAATATTATCCATGGATAAGCTTTTTTCAACTAAAAAACCGGTGAAATATTCCATAGCCTTGGAAGTACCTTCCTCGTACCAAACAAATACACCAAACAGAAGACCGGCTCCGATATAAGCGACGCAAACCCACAAAGTATGCGCAAAACTCGGCACTTCATTTTTGCGGTTAAAAACAAACAAGTCCAAAAATAATAAAACAAGAACCGCAATAGCAAAACAAGTCCACATCAAAGCAGGAGATAAGACAACATGATGGGTAAATAAATATTGTAATTTTTCTAACATTTCTTTATTCCGCTAAATTAAATTTCCAAATTCCAAACCGTGCGGATAATTTCTTCCACATCAGTATATTCAGGTTTCCAACCCAATAACTCAAAAGCTTTATCCGCTTTAGCTGTCAAAACGGCAGGATCGCCGCTACGTCGCGGTGCATACTCATAATTAAGTTTCTTACCGATAACTTTTTCCGTAGCATCAATAATTTCTTTAACAGTTGTACCTTGTCCGGTACCAAGGTTAACTGCAAAAGATTTATCTCCGTTCATCAATTTGCGCATAGCTGCGGTATGAGCCCGTGCTAAGTCGGAAACATGAACATAATCGCGGATACAAGTACCGTCTCTGGTATCATAATCTGTACCATAAACGGAGAACTTTTCGCGTTTGCCCGTAGCTGTTTCCATAATGATGGGCATTAAGTTTTGAGAATTGCGCTCTCTACCGGTAATAGATTTATCTGCCGCATATCCAACCGCATTAAAATATCTTAATGCGGCATAACTAAGTTTTCCTAGTTGCGCATACCAAGCCATATTTTGTTCAATCGCATATTTGGTATAACCATAGTAATTAATAGGATTAATCGGATGATTTTCATCAATGGGCGTATATTGCGGTGCACCGTAAACAGCCGCAGAAGATGAAAAAACAATGTGCTTTACACCGTTTTTAACCATGGCATTTAATATATTGATAGAGCCGGAAATGTTATTTTCAGCATAGTAGTCCGGTTTAATCATAGATTCCCCGACAGCTTTTTTTGCCGCCAGATGCACAACGCCGTCAATATTTAAGCTCATTGCCTTATCAAGCTTATCTTTATCCAAAATATCGCCTTTAATAAATTCCGCATCTTTAAGCACATTAACTTCATTACCGGTAGATAAATTATCATAGATAACCACATCAAAGCCTTCTTCAAGAAGTTGCTTTTGTACGTGACTACCGATATAACCGGCACCACCTGCGACTAAAATTTTCTTTTTCATCTGTACCCTCACTATAAAAACTGCCTTAGGTGTAACACCTATTCCATTAAATTAAAAGGACTTAGCAAGCTTATCCACATAATCCACAGAGATTTTACGAATTAAGTGCAAAAAACAAACTTTAGGTACATAACAACAAAAAAGCATCAATAAAGGATTCGCGATCAATGGAAGAACTGGACGTCACGCGCCTACCGCGCAATATAGAAGCAGAACAAGCACTTTTAGGAGCATTATTAGCAAATAATAAGGCTTATGAAAAAATTTCTGAATTCTTAAAAGCAGAACATTTTTCTGATCCGATACACGTAAAGATATATGATGTTATAGCACGTTTAATTCAAAAAGGTCATGTAGCAGATGTCATTACCTTAAAAAACTATTTTGAGCAAGAAGGAACATTAAATGATGTTGGGGGGATTTCATATCTGGTAAAATTATCGGAAAATGCCTCGCCGCTTACCAATATAGAATATTATGCGCAATTTGTTTATGATAAATATTTACGTCGCGAACTGATAGCTACCGGCTATGATATAGCCAGTGAAGCCATGAGTGAAAAGATAGAGGAAACGACAGCAGAGCAGATAGAGAAAGCCGAGCGGCGTTTATTTAATATAGCCGAACATGGTGATGGTCAACGTGGCTTGCAAGATTTTGGTCAGGTATTGAATTCAGCTTTAGTAATGATAGATAAGGCGTATCAAAAAGAAGGAAAAGTTTCCGGCTTACCGACAGGAATGCATGATTTGGATTATCGGATAGGTGGCTTAAATGATTCCGATTTGATTATTTTAGCCGGACGTCCGGCGATGGGTAAAACAGCGCTTGCCTTAAATATTGCTTATAATGTAGCTTCTTATATGTTTCGAGATAATGGAAAACTTGATCCTAAAGAAAAAGGCGTAGCTGTTTTTTCGCTGGAAATGTCTGCCGAGCAACTAGCCTCTCGTGTTCTATCTAATATAACGGATACAGCAGGGCAGAAAATGCGTACTGGCGATATGGAATTAGGAGAATTTAACCGTATTGCCGCAGCAGTAAGTGAATACCAACAATTGCCGATGTATATAGATGATACTCCCGGTATCACTGTAAGTACCATCAGAACCCGTGCGCGTCGCCTAAAGCGTACCAAAGGCTTAGGCCTGATTATTATAGACTATATCCAATTAATTTCTGGCTCTGGAGATAGAAAGAGTGAAGGTAATCGCGTTCAGGAAATGTCAGAAATTTCGCGTGGTTTAAAAATGTTAGCCAAAGAATTAAATGTTCCGGTTATTGCATTGTCACAATTAAACCGCGGGGTAGAAGGAAGAGAAGATAAGCGTCCGTTAATGTCAGACTTACGTGAATCCGGTTCTATTGAGCAAGATGCCGATATTGTCATGTTCGTATACAGAGAAAACTATTACATTCACAATGCAGAACCAAAGCGTAATATGGAAGAAAGTGAAGAGCGGTTTACCAAACGCTATGAAGATTGGGTACAAAAGGATAAAGAAACAGCACATTTAGGAGAGGTCATCATCGGTAAGCATCGTCATGGCTCAATCGGAACCGTCAAACTGTTTTGGAATGGCGAATATGCAAGATTTTCGGATTTAGCGGTAGAAGATCGCCTACCGGAAAAAAGAGGATAGTATGCAGCGATACACAGAAGAACAATGGGAAAGTATTTGTCGTCGTTGCGGTAAATGTTGCCTGATAAAATTAGAAGATGAAGACACCGGCAAGGTATATTATACAAATGTTATTTGTCGCTATTTTGATGAAGAAAAGATGTGTTGTTCGGTGTATGAAAAGCGTTGTGAATTAGTGCCGACGTGTTTAAAGTTATCTCCCAAGAATGTCGATAAACTGGCATGGATGCCTAAAACTTGTGCCTATCGCGAATTATTTGAAAACAATCCTTCAGCCGTTAAGACGACGATTAAAGGAAGAGTTATAAAAGAAACAAAAGTAAAAGAAGAAGATTTGGAAGATTATATCGTTGACTGGGATGATTTGTAATGGTTGATAAAGAAAAAACATATAATTTAGAAGAAAGTTATGATCCGCAAAGTCGATTCTCCAATATGGAAGATGTAGAACCTGAATTTTGGAAGAAAAAGAAATTAACCGAAATGAATAAAAAAGAATGGGAATTACTCTGTGATGGTTGTGGAAAATGCTGTTTAAATAAAATAGAAATTAAAGGAAAAATATATTTTACAAATACTTATTGTCGATTTTTAGATACAAAAAGCTGTTTATGTAAAATTTATGCGCATCGTTTCCAAAAAGTTAACGATTGTCGTGATATAAATATCTCTGCGATTCGGGAGAAACCACGTTGGTTACCGAAAACCTGTGCTTATATCTTGTTAGATGAGGGAAAAGACCTGCCCGACTGGCATCCCTTAAAAACAGGAAAAGCAGTTTCGGTTCATCAAGCGGGAGTCTCACTAAAATCAAGAACATTAATAAATGAATCTGAGGTAGAAGATTATGAAAATTACATTGTTGAGTGGCCGGACCTTTGATATAAATGCAAATTTAGGTTTTGACATGAAAATTGTATATTCGGCGCGTTCCCGACGCTTAACATTACGTATTGATAAAAAAGATCGTGTGGCCGTTTTGACTGTACCAAAGTATTGTTCGCGTAAAAAAGCGGTATCATTTGTGGAAAGCCATCAGGATTGGGTACTAGATAATTTAAAAAAGATTCCGGAACTGAAAAATTTTCAAAATCACGATAAGGTAAGTATATTTGGTCGTGAATATACAATAGAACACAGCCCGATACGCGGCAATACACGATTAGATAAAAAAAATCATATCTTATATGTATCAGGCGGCATAGAGTTTTTACACCGTCGGGTAAAAGATTTTATTAAAAAATTAGCCTTAGAAGAGTTTACCAAACGCTCTGATGAAGTTGCAGATAAAATAGGCAAAAAAGTTCACAGCGTATTCATTAAAGATACCAAATCGCGGTGGGCAAGTTGTTCGACATTAAATAATATCAATTATAGTTGGCGGTTAGCCCTGGCGCCGGAGTTTGTGATTCGTTATATAGTCGCACACGAAGTTTCACACCTGAAACATCAGGATCATTCCGCATATTTCTGGGCTTTAGTTGATTTTCTGGAAGAAGATGCGGAAAAAGGTCGTGAATGGCTGACAGAAAACGGTCATTTGCTTTATATGTATAAATAGTATAAAACAATTAAGACGATTGACAGAGGCTGAAAATAGCCTAAGATAACTCCTATAATAAACATTATAGAGGATATTGCTATGGAACAAAGAATAGTAGATGTAAATGGTGTAAAATTAGCGAATAATTTGCCATTCGGATTATTGTGCGGGCCGTGTCAGATAGAAAGTCGCCAACACGCGATAGACATAGCTGGTTCAATGATAGAAATAACTAAAGAGCTGAATATTCCATATATATTTAAGGCCTCATTTGATAAAGCCAACCGGACGTCGATACATGGTGCGCGCGGTGTTGGCTTAGAAGAGGGTATGCGTACATTTGATGAAATCAAGAAGTTGTACAACAATCTTCCGATTGTAACGGATGTTCATGAAGGCTGGCAATGTGCTGAGGTTGCAAAGCATGTAGATATGTTACAGATACCGGCATTTTTATGCAGACAGACCGATTTAGTGGTTGCCGCTGCCAAGACCGGAAAAGTTATTAATATAAAGAAGGGGCAGTTTTTAGCGCCATGGGAAGCCAAGAATTTGGTTGTAAAGTGTGATGAAAGCGGAAATCATAATGTTTGTCTAACCGAAAGAGGCACGAGCTTCGGTTATAACACGTTAGTGACAGATATGAGAGGGTTACCGCGCATGGCCGCAGATACAGGCTGTCCGATAATTATGGATGCAACACACTCGGTACAACAACCGGGAGGAATGGGGGGCTCATCTGGTGGGCAGAGAGAATTCGCACCGGTATTAGCCAGAGCAGCAGTAGCCGTTGGTGTTGCGGCAATATTTATGGAAACGCACGAAAATCCAGATAAAGCATTATCCGATGGTCCAAATACGATAGCTTTGAAGGATATGAAAGGCGTATTAGAAGTCTTAAAGAAATTTGATGAAGTAAGAAAGAGCTTAGACATATTCTAAGAGCAGGATAAGACCTGTCGCGCCACGTGTGGCGGCACCCTGCGTGTAGCAGACGGCATAAGCCGTTAACAGTTAAGATTAAGGGTATGGTTTTGACAGCCATACCCTTAATTTTGATATCTATCCTAAAATATTTTTATTACAATCCGTTATTAGCCTTAGTTGGTTCGATTGGTAAATATTGTCCGACACCGCCAAAGTATTTTTGCATAAATCCTTCTTCCGTACCGGTAACCGGCGTCGCATCAGTAGCAATAGCAATCTCTTGCCCGTTTTCTTTAGTCAACTGCACCACTTTTTCTACTTTACCATCTAAATTAAATTCAACAGCAACAACGTTTCTCTCCAATTCCTCCGGTTTAAGAAAAGCTAATCTTTTAATTGTAGAATTCATATAAATCCAAGATCTGTGGTCAAGACTGGAGATAACGGAAGGAGATCCCATAATTTTGCGAACTTGGTCTTGAGTCATACCGCGTTTTACTTCCAAAATATCTTTTTTAGGAGGCATATTTCCTTCTGTCTGATTAAAATAATCGGTAGAACATCCGGAAAGCAAAGCCAAGCCGGTAAGAGTAGAAAAAACAATATTGCGTATTGACATCTCTAAATCCTTATAATTATATTGAACACATATATAACCCTATAACACAAGGAAATAAAGAATGCAAAAAGAATTTTCTTATCCTTTAAAAATAGATGAATTAGGACAAGGAGAACAAACCTATAAACTAAGCGCAGACAAAGAAGAGTGCGAGATGTTAGCAGAAATTTTGCAAATTTCGGCTGTGAATAGTTTTGATGCAGAGATAAAAATTGATTTCCAAAAAAAGAAAGGTCTGATAGATGTATGGGGGACTGTAAAGGCTGATTTGGCACTCATCAGTGTTATCACATTAGAGCCTTTTAACAAAGAGTATAAGACTGATTTCAAATTGCTATATGATACAAATGCAAAATATGAAGATGTATATAGCGATGATGATGATATAAAACTAGATGTACCGGATATTGTAATTGACGGCAAGATTGATTTAGCAGATATTGCCATAGAGCAGTTGGCATTAATTATGGATGATTATCCCAGACAAGAAGGGGAAAGTTTTGATGAAATTATAGAAGATAATTCCCCGATAAGAAGTAATCCTTTTGCTGTTTTGGAAAAATTAAAGAAATAATTTAACTCAAGCATTTAATTTATATTATTCATCTTTTAATGCAAACAAAAGATGATTTATTAAAATCTTTAAAAAAACTCTTGCCTTTTATATTTTTTTTATATAAAAGCATAGAGAACAACCCCTGAGAACTTCTCAAAAGGAAGAAAAGGGAGTTACTTTGTGTCAAATAATTTTAGATAAGAGTAAAAGAAAATGGCTACACCTAAGAAAAAAACGTCACAATCTCGCAGAAATATGCGTCGTGCACATGATGCGCTAACACCTAATGCATATCATGAATGCCCGAATTGCGGCGAATTAAAGAGACCACATAATGTATGCCCGAAATGCGGCTACTATGATGGTAAAGAAGTTGTTGCTCAAAAAGCAAAAGAAGAGCAAAACGACTAATATTTAATCTTTATTTTTATGGAGAGGTCTGTGTCTGAGAAAGATCTGGTCATATCAATAGATGCTATGGGGGGGGATAATTCCCCCAAAGTAGTAATAGAAGGGTTGGCATTGGCGCATAAGCGCAATCCCAATATACGCTTTTTAGTTTATGGAGATAAAGCCAAAGTAAATGCGGAGATAATGAAATATCCGGATTTACAAAAAGCTTGTCAGGTTTTTCACACAGAAGAATTTGTCCATAATGAAGATAAACCGTCTCACGTTATCCGTAACCGAGCCACCAGTATGTACCAAGCCATAGAGGCTGTAAAACTGGGGAAAGCTCAAGCTGTCGTTTCAGCTGGTAATACAGGCGCATTGATGGCTATATCTAAGATGGTATTAAAAACAATACAAAAGATACACCGGCCGGCGATTATCAGCATTATGCCGCATGAAAAAGGGCGCTATGTTATGTTGGATTTGGGTGCTAATACGGAATGCGATGGCATCAATTTGGCTGAATTTGCTATTATGGGCAATATTTATGCGAAATGTGCGTTGAATATAGAAAATCCGCGAGTCGCATTAATGAATATTGGTGCAGAGGAAATGAAGGGTAAAGAGGAAATCCACGTTGCTTCTCACATCATTAAAAGTACCCATCTTAACTTGAATTTTATCGGCTATATAGAGCCGCATGAAATTCCGAAAAATAAGGCTGATGTGATTGTGGCAGACGGATTCTCCGGTAATATTGCCCTAAAATCAGTAGAAGGTACCTGTCATTTAATTATGCATCTGATTAAAAATAGCATAAAGAGTTCATTTCTCGCCAAAATTGGTCTGTTGTTTATGTTGGGTGCTGTTAAAAAATTAAAAAAGACTTTAGATCCGCGCTTATATAACGGTGCAATGCTTGTCGGTCTGAATGGCCTATCTGTAAAGAGTCATGGCGGCGCCGATGCACTAGGTTTTTCCGTTGCCGTAGAAAATGCAGCGCAATTAGTTGCAAATGACTTTGTTGGCTCAATCAAGAAAGAGCTGGAAAATATTGATTTAGATGAAATTTCACAGGAAGCATATTATGAAGTGTATTAGAACAGAAGTTGTTGGTTGCGGACATTATCTTCCCGCCAAAGTATTGACGAATGATGATTTATCCAAGATGGTCGAAACAGATGATGAGTGGATTAGTACGCGAACCGGTATTCGCTCACGTCATATTGCAGAAGAAACTGAATTAACTTCGGATTTAGCATTAAAAGCTATAAGTCAGGCTCTTGAAAATGCTAAGATGACCGCACAAGATTTGGACTTGATATTAGTAGCCACAGCAACTCCTGATTATACAACTCCGGCAACAGCGTGCCTTGTAGCAAATAAATTAGGCGCAAAAGCGGGAACACCTGCATTTGACTTAAATGCAGCCTGTTCAGGATTCGTTTATGGTATGACTATGGCAGATAATATGATTCGCCTAGGTCAAATAAAAACAGCCGCGGTTATCGGGGTAGAAACTTTATCCAAAATTGTTGATTGGCAAGATAGAAACACTTGCGTATTGTTCGGTGATGGAGCTGGAGCCGTAATTGTTCGTGCCGCAGAGGGCGAGGGAACGGTTGCAGATACCGGAGTATTAGCCACAAAGATTTACGCAGATGGCTCTCAATCAGAACATCTACACGCAACCGGAGGTGTTTCTGCAACCAAAACAGCTGGTTTTGTACAAATGAACGGTAAAGAAGTATTTAAGTTTGCCGTAGGTGCAATGTGTGAAGCAAGCCATGCTGTGTTAGAAATCGCCGGTGCTAAAACAGAAGATATAGATTGGTTATTACCGCATCAGGCCAATAGCCGCATTATTGCCGGTGTTGGTCAAAAACTGAATATTGCTGATGAAAAAGTAATTATAACCGTGGATCATCACGGCAATACATCGGCAGCATCCATCCCATTGGCAATTTCCGAGTCGGTCGCTTCCGGCAAGATAAAAAAAGGTGATTTGGTTCTTATTCCGGCGATGGGTGCCGGCTTCACATGGGGCGGATTGTTAATAAGATTTTGATTTAAAATCAAAAAAATAATATGCATAATTAAAGATAAGTTATTGAATTACACAATAATAGGGATTATGCTAAGAGCAAATAGAACGAAATATTTTTTTTAAGAAAGGTGAAAAATGACAACTGTTACACGTGCCGATATTGCTGAAAGCGTCTGTGAAGAAATCGGATTATCTCGCAAAGATGCCGGAGATATTTTGGATATGGTGATTGATGAAATTAAAGGGGAGCTGATTAGCGGCAAAGATGTAAAGATTTCTTCTTTCGGTTCATTTTGGCTGAAGAAGAAAAATGCTCGTATCGGTCGTAACCCTAAAACAGGTGTGGAAGCAGAAATTACGCCGAGAACAGTAATATCTTTCCGCCCGTCACAAACCTTAAAAACTGCTGTTAATAAAAACAATTAATAGCTGGAAGAAGATGATAAGAACGGTTAAAAACTAAAGAGTTAACCGTTCTTTTTTTTGAGTTAATGAGGTTGCCATGAGTATCAATAAATCAAAATCTGCATTTAGAAGTATCGCTGAAGTAACGGAAGATTTAGGGGTTGCCCCGCATGTACTGCGTTTCTGGGAAACCAAATTCAGTCAGATAAAGCCGATGAAAACTAAATCAGCGCGCCGCTATTATCGTCCGGATGATGTGGAATTATTGGCATTAATTAAGGAACTCCTGTATGAACGTCGCTATACTATAGAAGGTGTTCAAAAACTATTTAAAAATCGTAGCTTAAAAGATATACTAGGTACAGAAATTCAAAAAGATTTTTTTGAAGAAGAAGAAAAAGAAGCTCCCGAAGGTGACAATGTATCATCAACAATTAAACAAGTTATCACCGATTTAACATTAGTAAAAGAGGAACTTTTGGCACTATCCGCAAAATAAGGAGGTATCAAATGGCATCAACGGAAGAACGTTTCATAGATATAGAAATGGCACTGTCCAATTTGGAACGAACAGTGGAAGATTTGAATGATATTATCATTAAACAAGGTAAAGATATCGCCTTTTTACAAAAGCAAAATCATTATCTGATTGAAGCCTTGAGAAACACTCAAAATGTCGTCAAACCAATAGAAGAAGAAACACCACCTCCACACTATTAAACAATTAATTATCTGTACACCATAAGAAGCGGCGGTATTATTTAATAAAATATCTTTACAAGATAACAAGTCGCGTCTAAGCTCAAAATGAAATAATCAAAAGGTCGGCAGATGGTAAAAAAGATTAAAAGTGCAGATATAAAACTATGGTTCATTTTATTTTGCGCCATAAATATTGTATTTGCATATTATCAGCTGAGTTTTTTTTGGGGAAATCATGACTGGGATTGGGTAAAAGGAACAACTCAGATTTTGAGCCTGAATACCGGTATGTTTGAAGGAAGATATGCTAAATTTATCCTAAATGTAGCTCTGTTTGGTGGTCAGATTTTACCATTATTAAATAGCATGATAGCTTTTGCATTATTGGCAGCCGGTGGTGTAATGTTAGTTAATTACTGGCAGATAAAATCAAGTGTAACCCGTTTATATACATCGTTACTGGCTGTTTTATGCCCATTCATATTAGGGTGGTTATATTTTCCTATCAATATACTGGGGAATTTCTCGGCAGTAGCGCTTGTTATCGGTGGCTTGCAACTTAATGAAAATAAAAATAAACCAGCTAAAATTATTTCAATAATTTGCTTTTTGTTAGCCTTAGGTGTTTATCCAAGCGTAATAGAAATGATAATCATCTGCTTCTGTTTTCGCTATATTTTAACTTCTAAAGAAAACATAAAAAATATCTTAAAAAAAGCAGCCATACCATTCTTCGCACTAATTCTGTTTAAGCTTTTGTTATGGGGATTAGGGAACATAAATTTAATTGTGGCAGATTATTATAACCTAAAAACGGTATCATTGCTGGAGCTTATAAGACGCACACCAGAAATGGCAATTTTATCGTTTAATCAATTAATAATTACTATTCCCTTTATGCCTTTGATGTTAAAAATATTCGGAGGAATAATTATATTTTTAGCTATCATAAATATAAAAAGCGCCAAAGTATTAGGGTTATGGATAGTAGCTCTTTTAGCCACGGTTCTGAGTACATGGTTAACAGGAACACCCGAAGAAACAGCTTATATGCCACGCGTTAATTTTTATGGCATAAATTTTTTATATGCCGGCGCCTTGACAGTCTTGCTATCAAAAAAAGGATGGCAGAGAAATATCGGACTGTTACTGGGTACCGGACTAATTTGGATGTTTATCACAGAAAATGCCTACGCACAAAAAGTTTGGAATTTTGGAAAAATAGCGGAAGAACAACAAATTAGCCGCATTTCTTCACGTGTTATAGAAAAAGAAGATTTTAAGCAACGTACAGCAGTTGTAGCCGGAGAGTTATCTTTAAGACCACGCTATTATCATGATAGTTATCAAAGAGAAAGTGCATATTTATTGAACAAGCCATTTATGGTGCGCCATATTCCATCGGGAATATTTAATTTTTATGAGGCCAGTCCACTGTTTTATGGTAATTCACAAATAGCAGAACTAAGTCCGCAAATGTATCAATTCTTAAAGCAAACCACCCGCACATATCCGGCTGATGACGGCTTATTTATAGATGATAAATATGTTGTTATATTGCTGACACCCGAAGGCATAATGGCCATAAAATCCCAATTACCGTACTGATTTTTTTGCGTGCCCACTTGATTTTATAGTATCATCCTTACTACATAAAAAGTATAAGGAGAAAAAAAATGAATATAGAAAAATTTACTATGAAGTCGCAAGAAGCCGTCAAAAGCTCGATAGATATGGCTGTAAAAGCAGGGCACCAGTTTGTGACTCCACTGCATTTATTATCAGCGATATTAGAATTAAATGAACCGGTTATAGAAAATCTGATAACGGAAAGCGGTGGAAATCTACCGATTTTAAAATCTTCCACTGCAGAAGAAATAAAAAAAATTCCCTCAATTAGTGGGGAAAATGTGCAGAGTTCGCTATCTCAGGAATATAATCGTCTGCTATTGGAAGCAGAAAGCTTTGCAGAGAAAAATAACGATAAATATGTAACCATAGAGCGTTTGTTACAGATATTGGCTCAAAGTTCTGGAAACAAAGCTTCCGAATTATTAAAATCATCTGGTGTTAATGCCGTTAAATTAAATCAGGCAGTACAAGCATATCGAAAAGGTCGTTTGGCAGATAGCGAAACCGCCGAAGATACTTTTGAAAGTCTGAAAAAATTTACCACAGACTTAACTGCTCGTGCCAAAGAAGGGAAATTAGATCCGGTAATAGGCAGGGATACGGAAATTCGCCGCACCATACAGGTTCTATCTAGACGTACCAAGAATAATCCGGTATTAATTGGTGAACCGGGCGTCGGCAAAACTGCAATTGTCGAAGGTCTGGCAATGCGTATCGTCAATAATGATGTACCGGAAAGCTTAAAACATAAGCGGTTATTGGCCTTAGATATGGGCGCATTAATTGCTGGGGCGAAGTTTCGCGGAGAGTTTGAAGAACGTTTGAAATCTGTACTTAAAGAGGTAGAAGAAGCCGCCGGTCAGATAATCTTATTTATAGATGAAATGCATACGATTGTAGGTGCCGGAGCCAATGAAGGTTCAATGGATGCATCAAATTTATTGAAACCGGCATTAGCCAGAGGCGAGTTGCATTGTGTGGGAGCAACAACATTAAATGAATACAAAAAATATGTAGAAAAAGATGCTGCCTTGGCAAGACGTTTCCAACCTGTTTATGTTGATGAACCTGATACAGAAGAAACGATAACGATTTTGCGTGGTATCAAAGAAAAATTTGAGCTTCATCATGGTGTAAGGATATCTGATGCAGCATTAATATCAGCGGCAACATTAGCCAACCGATATATAGCCGATCGTTATATGCCGGATAAAGCAATTGATTTAATGGATGAAGCAGCATCATCACTTAGAATGAGTATAGATTCAAAGCCGGAAGAACTTGATGCCTTAGATAGAAAAATTTTGCAGCTAAAAATAGAAAAAGAAGCCTTGAAAAAAGAAAATGACGAAACATCAAAATCGCGACTTAATGATGTAGAAAGAGAATTAACAGAATTAGAAGAGCAATCAAGGTCATTAGCCGGAAAATGGTCTCAGGAAAAGCAAAATTTACAAAAAATGACTGAAATCAAAGATAAATTGGATAAAGCCAAAATAGAAGTTCAAATTGCCGAGCGCAAAGGTCTTTATGAAAGAGCCGGAGAGTTACAGTATGGAATTATTCCAAAGCTATCGGCTGAATTGGCGGAATTAGAAAAAAATACCAAAAAAACTGAGCAACAAACGGTTCAACCGGAAGATATAGCTAAGGTTGTTTCAAAATGGACCGGAATTCCAACTGATAAAATGCTATCTTCCGAGCGAGAAAAATTGCTTCATCTGGAAGACTATCTGAAGAAAAGAGTAATAGGTCAAGATGAAGCCGTATCTGCCGTGGCAAATGCTGTTCGCCGCTCACGCTCCGGTATATCTAACCCGAATCAACCCATCGGCTCATTCATGTTTCTCGGACCGACCGGTGTTGGCAAAACAGAATTAAGCAAGAGCTTAGCAGAATTTTTGTTTAATGATGAAAACGCCATGTTAAGGGTAGATATGTCTGAATATATGGAAAAACATTCTGTAGCGCGTTTAATCGGCTCACCTCCGGGCTATGTCGGGTATGATGAAGGCGGTATTTTAACAGAAAGTGTGCGTCGTCGTCCATATCAGGTGATATTATTTGATGAGGTAGAAAAAGCACATCCTGATGTATTTAATATACTTCTACAGGTCTTAGATGATGGACGTCTGACCGATAGTAAAGGTCGTACGGTTGATTTCAAAAACACGATTATCATTATGACTTCCAATTTAGGTGCGGAGTACCTGATTGACCAGAATTTAACTTCAGAAGAACAGACTGAAAAAGTTTTGGCATCGCTCAAGCAGGCCTTTCGACCGGAGTTTATTAATCGTATAGATGACATCGTCGTCTTTAAGCGTTTAACCAAAGAAAACATAAGAGCCATAGCATCTTTGGCCATAGAAAACATTGAGAAACGATTAAAAGATCGCGGTATCACTCTGAAATTGACGCCGGAAGCAGAAAATTGGGTCGTAGAGAATGGTTATGATGAAGTGTATGGTGCTCGACCACTCAAACGACTACTAAAAAAAGAACTTGAAAATAAGCTGGCTTATGCCTTGCTTTCCGGAGAAATTGCCGATAATTCGGAAGTACCGGTTAATGTTGGAAAAGACGGCTTGCAATTTAATAAATAATTAAATTATCAGCAATAAAATACCCCTATATAAAAATAGGGGTATTAATTTTTTAAATAAAAACAAAGCAGTACTTAGTCAGATATAACGAAAAGTATTGCGGAGACATAAAAAATATGTTACAATATACCTATAGAGTATTACTATGCTAGGAGAATAGCCATGGATACAAAAGAAGTTATGGAAAAAGTATCGTATAATCTGAGAAATAACGATATAGAAACTGCAAGAAGACTGATAGAACAAGCCTTTGGAGCAAGAGGTTTACAATTTTTTGAGGCTGTTCAAGCTCGTGGTTATACTCCCGAAGAAATGGCTAGAAAAATTAGTAAAGAAATGAGCCGAATTCAAGAAAATGAAGAAAAAATGAAAAAAGAGGCTGATAAACGCCTAAAACAAGAAACAGAAAGAGAACAAGCAATCATAGCAGCCCAAAATGAGGCTGCTGCAGCCTTGCAGCAACAAGCAAAAGCTAATCAGGAAAGGCTGGAAACCTGCTTAAAAGATCTTGAAGAATTAAGAGAAAAAAGAAGACAATTAGAAGAACAAAAAAAACGTCAGGAAGAAAAGAAAAAACAAAGAGAAAAAGAAAGAAAAGAAATTGCCGAAAGAAGAGATCGTCGCAAAAGAAGAAAAGTCCAAAATGAAGAAAGATATAAAAATTTAAATAGACGTCGTAAGCAAGCCAAAACGCCGCAAGAAAGAGCCGCCATTGAAGCTCAGATGAGAGGTGTTAAACAAGAAATAGATCAAGATAAAAAAGACATCAAACAAGACGAAAAAGATTTAAAAACAAAAGATGCGGAAATTAAGACTTCCGATAAAGAAATAAAAGCAACAGAATCGGAAATACAGAATGTTGAAAAAAGAACCAGAAAGTTGGATGAAGAACGTGAAAAATTATTGAAAAAACGTCAGGAATTAGAAGAAAAACGAAAAGAACTGGAAAGAGTAAAAGCCCAGAACGAACAACGCGATTATTCCGCTGATGGTCGCCCGCAATCTTTAGTTGCTGCAGCTCCGGAAAGAAGAGCTGTCGTACAAACCCAATTGGATCAGACACAAATCAGACAGAATCAGTTGACGCGTTAGATGATATAATTTTTGCCACTTTTAGCGAAAGATTAACTTCTTTTAGCTAAAGTCCTTCTATCAAATATAATAGATAGGAGGCAAAATGAAGAAGTTTTTACTTTCAATGTTAAGTGTAATATTAATGTCTTTCAATGCACAGGCAACAGACGTCAAAGATCCGGAAAATGCTTTATTGCTAAAATTAAAAGATGGTGATGTTGTAATAGAAATGTATCCGGATGTAGCACCAAACCACGTAGCGCGTATCAAGGAATTAGCTCGCCAAGGTTTTTATGATGGTTTGAATTTTCACCGTGTTATAGATGGTTTTATGGCACAAACTGGCGATCCTCTTGGTAATGGGACTGGTGGCAGCGGTAAAAAATTAAAAGCCGAATTTAATAGCAAGCATCATGGACGCGGTGCAGTATCTATGGCCAGAGCCCAAGATCCGGATTCGGGCGATAGTCAATTTTTTATCTGCTTTGATGATGCCGGATTTTTAGATGGAAAATATACTGTTTGGGGACAAGTCGTTTCCGGTATGGAATTTGTTGATAAGATTAAAAAAGGAACAGGCAATAACGGCATGGTATATGAACCGGATAAAATTATTTCCTTACGCGTATTAGCAGATGTAAAAAAGTAACATGTGACGAAGTCGCCGCACCGCGCGGAGCGGCGCCGCGCCGGCATAAGGCGGTGGCTAAAAAGGCCACATCTATATAAAACAAAACCTCCCTGTAAAAAGGGAGGTTTTACTTTTATGGTAGGCGTGCAGGGGCTTGCAGAGTAAAAAACGTTTGGGAAACGTTTTTTACCGAAAGCTATAGCAGTTGTTAGTTTGCAAAGCAAACGCTACAACTGGCTTGCCCGTAGCGAAGTTATGGCGTACAATAAGTGAGCCATTACGAAGCAAGACGAACCCGTAGGGTGAGAATCCCTACAATAAGGCATAAAAAAAGCTCGGGATACAACCTCGAGCAAATAATGCAGGTGGCGCCGCCACTGGTAGGCGCTTGGGATTGACGTCACTTCGTTCGTCGCACAGGCGCGCATATGCAAAAGCATACCGACGTTCATCCGTCCGCCTTGCGTTGGTAGTCGAACCATTTCTCCAGGGTTCAAATCCAACAACATACATATAAAAACAAAACCTCCCTGTAAAAAGGGAGGTTTTACTTTTATGGTAGGCGCGCAGGGGCTTGCAGAGTAAAAAACGTTTGGGAAACGTTTTTTACCGAAAGCTATAGCAGTTGTTAGTTTGCAAAGCAAACGCTACAACTGGCTTGCCCGTAGCGAAGTTATGGCGCACAATAAGTGAGCCATTACGAAGCAAGACGAACCCGTAGGGTGAGAATCCCTACAATAAGGCATAAAAAAAGCTCGGGATACAACCTCGAGCGAATAATGCAGGTGGCGCCGCCACTGGTAGGCGCTTGGAATTGACGTCACTTCGTTCGTCGCACAGGCGCGCATATGCAAAAGCATACCGGCGTTCTTCCGTCCGCCTTGCGTTGGTAGTCGAACCCTTTCTCCAGGGTTCAAATCCAACAACATACATATAAAAACAAAACCTCCCTGTAAAAAGGGAGGTTTTACTTTTATGGTAGGCGCGCAGGGATTCGAACCCTGGACCCACTGATTAAGAGTCAGTTGCTCTAGCCAACTGAGCTACGCACCCATAACCATGAACTCGCCTCACTATAACCAAAAGATTTTTTTTTGCAATACTTTTTTTTTATAATTATGGAAAAAATAGAAAAATATAAAATACTTGCCAACAAAAGAGGAGATGATTATATTTATTTACAAAGGAGAAAAGATGAAAGTTTATATGGTAGGCGGTGCCGTTAGAGATAAGATATTAAATAGACCAGTGCATGACCGAGACTTTGTTGTATTCGGGACAACACCGGAAATCATGCTATCTCAGGGGTATAAAAAAGTAGGAAAGCATTTTCCTGTTTTTTTGCATCCTGAAACAGGTGAGGAATATGCTTTAGCAAGAAAAGAGATAAAAACCGGCTCCGGTCATAAAGATTTTGAGTTTATTTTTACACCCGATATAACCATCAAAGAAGATGCAATACGGCGAGATTTTACCTGTAATGCATTGTATGAAGATATCAATACCGGTGAGATAATAGATTATCATAATGGTCAGTCAGATATTGAAGCACGAATATTAAGGCACATATCACCGCATTTCGTTGAAGATCCGTTAAGAGTATTAAGAATGTGTCGCTTTTCGGCTGAGCTGGATTTTATGGTGGCGCCGGAAACAATGGCATTATGTCAACAGATGGTTCAAGACGGTGCTTTGAAATGTTTAAGTAAAGATCGCATTTGGCAAGAATTTGAAAAAGCATTAGCCTCTGAAAATTTTTACCATTTTATAGAAAATGCCAGAGAATGTGGGGCTTTAAAGATTTTGTTGCCGGAAGTAGAAGAACTTTTTAGAGTACCGGAAAGGACAGATTTCCACCCTGAAGGTAATAGTGGTGCTCATACGCTACTAACTCTAAAAGCAGCACAGAGTAGTGATAGTTTGATAAATTATGCTGCTTTACTGCACGATATTGGAAAAATAAAAACAGATCCGAAATGTTGGCCTTCACACCGTGGTCATGATAAACTGGGCGTTGATGTGGTAAAAAATATAGGGAAACGCTTAAAAATTCCGACATTATACACAGAATTTGCCGCCTTTACCGCGCAACATCATATGATATATCATCAAAAAATAGAAGAAAACTTAAGAGAAATAGCCGATATAGCTATACAATTGTCACGTTTTCAGCATAAAGATTATTGCAAACGTTTTATCGCAGTATTAAAAGCAGATATGCATGGTCGCGGCATAAAGGCAACAGGAGAAGAGATAGAGTTGTTTAAGAACTTTGAAGATTATATGCAACAATTAGTAATGGCCGCAAAAAACAAGAAACCATCAGAATTACTGGGATTTGAAAATTACATAGCAGGTATTAAAGACGGTAGTTTATCTCCCTCAATCTTAAATGACGCATATATTACGGCCTTGCTTGAAGAAAATCCGTATATTTCAAGACAAAAACATTCTGAGTAAATAGCAATTAATGCTTTAAAAAAAAGATAAATATGCTTAAATGGACATGCAAAAACTCTGTATTTAACATGTTTGATTATGGTGTGGCGATGAAAAAAATTTTGGTTCTGACGTTAATTGTGTTAGCATCACTGGGAAGATACGCATCAGCAGAAGGAAGTGCAGATACTTCCAATTCAACAAGGTATAAGTTGGATGAGGAAAAAACAACCGCTTATGAGGTTAGGGAAGCAGATAAAGAGATTGCTTCAACCAATGCCTTAGAACTAGAAAAAGCTAAGGGCTTAGATATTAAAAATGATGAACCGAGGGTGGTTACCGAAACAACGTCTAATGGTCGCATAGAAAAATTAGTAGATAGTGAAGGCAAAGTGATTGCTGAAAAGACAATAGAAAATGATAAGATCGTCAAGAAAGTTCTGAATTATTACTATCCTAACAAACAGTTAATGCGTAAAGTTACAGCTTTAGATAATGATAAAGGCTTTTATGCAGAAGAATATTATAATAATGGTAAAATATCATCTCAAGCCACATTCATTAATGAAGATAACAAAATCGGGATTGAAAAAAAATACGATAGCACGGGAGTTTTACGTCAGGAAATTCCTTGGGTGATGGATGACAACAAAAAAAATCCGAAGACGATTAGATCAGGTTATATAACAACATATTATCCGGACGGTCAAATTGCTGCAGTATTTTCGGTTGGTAAGAATGGAAAAACGATTTTTTATGATACTCAAGGATTTCCGATAAAAGAAATTGAAGACAATCAAATTTTAAATTTCTCCAAAGAGTTAACAGAACAGGATTGTCGAGGTACTGCAATACAATTGGGATTGGAAGAACTTGTAGAATTATATGAAGACGAAGGCGATATATCATATAATAAATGCGGATTTCCATATCGCGAAAATTTTGTTTATGAAGTGATTAAAAAGCTGGAAAATAGAGAAACAAAAATCAGTTACGATGAAAATGGTATGATACGCCGCATAACACTATATAATGAAGGCAAGAAAGATGGCATAGAAAAAAAATATGATGCCAATGGTAATGTTACAGCAGAAATAAATTATCGCGACGGTAAGAAAGAAGGCTATGCAACCGGTTATTTCCCGACCAGAGAAGTTGCATTTCGTAAGCGTTATGAAGATGGCAAAGTTGTAGATAAATTAACCTGTTATTTTCCAACCGGAGATGTTGCCGCGGAATTTAATTACAAAGATGGTCTAAAAGAAGGAACAGCTTTGGTTAACAGCCCTATAAAAGCGACGTTACAATTTTCTAAAGGGAAAATGTTGAATGTTAAAAATGAAAATAAGACCAGAAAATTAGTATCAGCCTTATCTATTCTGAAAGATACAGCCGAACATTGCTTGAATCTGAAAGATAGCTTGATTGACATGACAACTTTGATACAAGATAAAGTCAATAGCATAAGGAGTTCGTTTGTTATTAATATGCCGCAGGAATGCAGTAATAAAGATAATTTTGTTATAGAGAAGACAAAAATGGTTTGTTATAATGCGGCCCACAAATATTTATCAGTATTACCGGTGATTTATAAACGAGGGGAATATGTGACAGAAAAAGTTTACACTCCGGAAGGAAAACTTATATATGAAATACCATATATGAAAAAAAATAGACAAGGCTGGGCAAGAGAATATAACGAAAAAGAAATAGTTATTTCAGAAATGTACTTTAACCAGGATAAATTGAGTGAAAATGCACGAAGCTATTATCCTAATGGTAAAATAAAGGATGTTATCACCGAATCAACCGATTCCCCACATAAAGTTTTGGCACGATACAAAGAAAATGGAGAATTAGAATTCAGCTTAAATTATAAAGGAGAGGAAAAACAAACAGCCTATATTAATGATGCGGCTAATGGAAAAGATATAACTATCTATTACTACCAAGGAAAACCTGATAGCATTCGTGAGAGCGAAATAAATAATCCGTATAATTTTACGGAATATAATTTAGCATTGGGGGAATATACGGTATATAAAAATAATGATTTGGTAAAGGGTGGAAAGCTATGTCAAGAATCACCGGCTAAAGATGTAGAAGTAATTACATTAAAGAGAATGGAAGACAATAAATCTCAAGTAAAAGAAAAAGAGATAGCTACCGAAAATATTCCGGGTATGCCGAAAGTTGAAGATATTATTAATTCCGATGAAAAATTGCCGGAGCCTCCGGTTGTGACAGCAGAGGAAGCACCTATTGTGAGAGATTTATCACCGCTTGATGAAAAAGAAGTTTTTGCGGATAATGAGTTAAAAGATGAGATGAAACACGCATTAATTCCGTCAGAAGAGGATAAACGACAAACAGAATTAGCAGCGCAAAACATTGGTCCTAAAGCAACACCGGATATTGAACAATTAGTGGATGTGGTACAAAAAGAAACAGTTAGTATCGGAGGACTTCGCGCGCAAGATAATAATGAATCCAAAACCGAGAAATTTTATTATCCTAATGGAAACTTACGTAAGACAGTAAAAACTAAAGGTTCACGAACAGAAGAAATTAAAGAATATTCCAAGAATGGATTATTGCTGACGGATACAATGTACGAACAAGATAAAATCATTATTGAAAAATACTTCGGTTCAGGAGAAGTACGTCGTAAAACACAGAAATCCTATGATGACAATGCCGTCACCGCATTTATGATGAGGGAAGATTTTTATGATAACGGTAAATTACGTTATGAAATTAAACGTCAGCCGCAAACAATGTTGTTCACGGAGAAAACATATTTTCCTGATGGTAAGATAAAATCAGAAATAGTACAAACCGGCGCTTTAACCTTTAAGATCAAAGAATATGATCAAAACGGAGATATTGTAAAAGAAACTACTCAGCCGCAAAGTTCTGATATAAAAATGGCAAAAGATAGCCAAGCCTTGCGCACCTATAATGCCAAAGGTAAACTAAAGACTGAGATAATCTTTTATAATAATGGGGAGATATCCGTAAAATCATTTGATGCAAATGGAAGCCTAAGCCAGTTTGCCTATTTGGCACCTGATAGCAAGTTACATATAGAGAAACCGGAACTGAGAATTATTCCGTCATATAGGGAGCGTTATTGGGTGGATTATAACAATCCGCACTGGATAGAAAATCAGGATAAATACTCCATTTTATCCATTGCCCGCCTTAATTTAAATATAGCAACAAAGATACTGGAAGAGCTTCACGTTGAAATACCGGCACCATTAAAAAGGTTATCTGAAAAATATTAAAGCTAGATTGAATATTTATAGACAAAAACGGCTTGACAGAAATAAAATCATTCGTTAACATCATGAGCGAAAAAAGTAAATATATGTCAAACCAATTAATATTTTTAAGCTTATGAATGAAAAAATTACAGCTGAAGAAGTTCAGCTTCTGCGCAATGCAGCAGAGAAAGAGCGTGAAACGCACGCTAAAGTGATGAAAGATATTGAAGCCTTGAACGGAAGAATGTATCCATCATCAAGTAACTACGTTGCCAAAATAAAAATGACCGAAAAACGTCAGATGGAGATTGTCAGTCGCAAACGTGAGAGTGAAGTTCTCGCATTACTGCAGGCTTTTTCCAAGAAAACTGGTGATGATCCGACCAACAATCTATCAGATGAGGTGCAGTTATTCATCTATGATGCAGCGAACAAACTTTTCAAAGCAAAAAAGTATATGCTTAAAAACAATATACTTTGTTATGCGGTGGAAAAGCGCATTTTCGATGAGGATATGCCTCTTTACTTGGATGAGGATGGAAAGCAAGACAAATATCCTAAGTTTTCACCGGAAGGGGAAGTTTACATCGCAAAACAGACTTTGGAGAAATGTAAGAGTGTTGAGAGGATAAGCATTGAATTGATTTTCTTAAATGAGTACACTCAAACATATTCATTGTCTGTCCCCGGAGAAGTAGCCCTGATGGACTTTTTGTTTGTAACACCCGATCATAATAACGTAATCAAGACGTTAGAAGATTTCGTACGCAAGTATATTGTCCACTATGAAGAGCTCTCACCTGATGCACAGATCCGCCTCATTCAGTCTGGGAATCACGAACTAATCATGTATTACATAACCCATTCCAAGAACGGATTTGATGATGGTACTGTGGCAGAAAAGCTGATAGAACGCGGCAACAGAGAAGAAGTAACGGCATACTTCAAGCGTTATGGCAGAGAAGAGTAATTTAAAAAAGAACCCCGTAGGTTTATCCTGCGGGGTTCTTTGTTTCAAAGAGAGAGACTAAAAGCTTTCCCAATGAACTTTATCAAGATTAAGTCTATCCTCCGGCTGGTTTGGTACTTCTTCAGGATAACCGATTGGGACAATAGCTACCGGCAATATAGACTGTGGCATATTAAATTTCTTACGTAAGTTTTCAATAACCGTCGGCATAGGAGCAGCACCGCAAAAACAAGCGCCCAAACCTTTGGCATGACAAGCTAGTAAAAGATTTTGTGCAGCAAGCGCACCATCAATTTGCGCATAATCCCAACCTTCTTTTTCACGATGAAAAGTTTCTTCCAAATCAGCACAAACAACAATTACACAAGCAGCATCTTTAGCAAAGGAAGTCCAAGGCTGGATAAACCTGAGATTATGCATTGTTTCTTTATCTTCAATAACTAAAAAATGCCATGGCTGTTTATTATGAGCCGATGGTGCATAAGAAGCAGCACGAATAAGTTCTAAAATTTCTTCTTTTGTAAGTGTCTTTTCCGGATTATATTTCCGAACCGAGCGACGAGTAAGTAAACCTTCGTATAATTCCATATTCATCTCCTCAATATTAATTAACTTTACGTTCAATTTTGGTAATATTAGGCAATACCAGATGTTCAATAAGAAAATGCCAAGTTTTTTCAACCGTTGCATCTGTATTTCTAACAACCTTAAAAATATCTTTTGGTTTTTCGTTTTGCGAGAGTTTTTGAGCTAATACTTCGTAAACTTCCGCCATATCAGAAAGCGAGGCAATAAGCTCTGCTGCAAATTTAGGAATGTTAAGCTGAGAGCAACCACCCCAAAAACCTTCTACAAAACCGAATTCAATCAATCTAGCCCGATTATGGCAATGCTCGGTAAGCTCAGAAATATCATTTACATCGCTGGTATATTCTGGCAATTTAAGCGTATTGGTGCGTATTGCCACAAACATATCATCCCATAATCCCATAAAAAATTTAAAGAATAATTCAGCTTCGCCCTTAGTTGTTAACCGCGGTTGTTGGTTCTCTGAAAATAGAGAAGATATAACATCAGTCGGGCGCAAATTAACGTTTGGACTACAAATAGCACCGGCAAATTTCAGTTTAACGATATCAACAGGCGTCGGACACTGATAATGGTCTAAAAAACGTTGGAATTTATCATCCCCAATATATACATTTTCACTTTGCATTTTAATTCATCTTTGTTTATACTGATTAACATAACTAAACTTAACGGGAGTTTTATAAATTGTCCACATTAAAATTATCAATACTTGTTTTTCTGTGTGCTATTATTTCAGCCTGTTCACAATTTGCGCCATTTGAAGACAGACGCCGTGAGCCGGGAACGGAATATATTTATGTCGGTGCATCAAAACCGGGCTATCCGGCGATTTGTTATAATCCTTTATTTTATGATAAAAATAAGGAGATTTTGGAACAGGCAGATAAGCTGTGTAAAGAGCATAATCCTTCTACGCATGCAGAATTAACGGATATAGATTATTTTACCTGTCGGGTATTTATCCCATCAAAAGCTTATTATAAATGTGTAGCAGATAAATAGCGCATTTATAAGAAAGGAGGAAAGATGAATATATATATTTTTGATATGGATGGCACATTAACGCCGGCGCGGCAAAAAATGTCTCCGGATTTTGCAAAACGGTTTGTACCATGGGTAAAATCACATATAGCGTATTTGGCAGCCGGTTCCAATTATGAAAAGATTGTAGAACAAATACCCGGTGATGCAGTAGGTACCGGTTTTAGCGGGATTTATAGTTCAATGGGCAATGTATTTCATCAAAAAGGCAAAGAAATATATAGAAACCAGATTTTGCTGAAAAAAGAATTATTGCAGACCTTAGAAAAATATCGCAAAAATACGGCATATAAAGGGAAATTATACAGCAATTATATGGAATTACGTCCCGGCATGCTAAACTTCAGCGTTTTAGGAAGAAGTTGCCCGTTTTCTGAGCGAGCTAAATATAATCAATGGGATGAAGAACACCATGAAAGGCAAAATATCATCAAAGAGGTGAATGCCAAATTTCCGGAATATGAGGCCAGTCTTGGTGGAAAGATTTCGGTAGACATCGTGATGAAAGGCGGTGGTAAAGAGCAAATAGCCACGAAAATTCGTGAGCGCCACCCGAATGATACCATTATTTTTATCGGAGATAGAACCGAAGAGGGTGGTAATGACTACGCTTTAGCGCAAGCTCTAAGAAATATGGAAAATACCGAAGTTATAGCAGTAAAGTCGCCAGACGAGGTTTTAGCCTACTTAGGGATTTAGAGCCTCAATCCAAAGAGCTTTCTTTTTATTAAAAGGAATAGAGGCATTAGCCGGACTGGTAGATGGTAAAATCATAAATTGTTTATGATAGAGCAATTCTCCGTTAAAATGCTTAAACAGCTGAAAAGCTTTCTGCCCATTAAATAAGAGGCGGGAAATATTAGGATGAATATCAAACAATACCTTAAAATCATTCGGTACAACATTCTTAATATGACTATCTAAACTCCCCTCCCTGATACATGTTTGTGCAGCATCCCACAGGCCGATACGATGAAGAATCAAAAAATTTATTTTTTCTGCATAAGAAGGATTATCAAAGTTTTCATTAAAAGCCTCAAAAATAAAACGCCAGAAAAAGTTTTGTTTATGTGCATAATATTGATGAGCCTCAAGAGAAGCAATTCCCGGCATAGAACCTATAATCAAAGTAGAAGTATGTTCATCTGCAATATAATTAAAACTATGTAACATCAGTACTCCAATCATTAAACAAGCGTATTTTATAAAACAAAATTTTATATTTAAACCAAAAAAGTGCGCGTTTCACAACGCACACTTTCCATAAAACCGTTTTCTAGTAATAAAATGGATGAGAAGCTTCACAGCTATCATACCACTGTCAGATCTAAAAAGCTAAAGAGTAAAGTTAGTAGGTCATCAGTAGCAGTTTAGTTAGAGGGAATCACCACTATCCAAGCCGAAATGTTCTTGAACAAAAGCAGAGTTTCTGTACGATTTTATTCCAGCATTTCTTTTGCCGCCTTTAGAGAGAAAATCATACTTCTCACGCGGCAGATAATCATGCAGACAGTTGGCACCAAGCTCGTTAACGTGCTGCAGAACATCATCATCAAATGCCGTGGTAAAGATGACCGGTACCAAGGATTTTTGCTCGTTAACTGTCAGTAAATGCAACGCAGAGGCATTTTCATTCGTCAAACAGTAAATTTCCGCATAGTATCCTTTACGATTGACAAAGTGAACAATCACTTTCTTATCGTCATCTAAGAAACACCACAGGGCAGGGACCTTTCCGCCGGTATTAAGCGTCTTAAGGTACTGCATGACAATTTGAAGAGCAGTAGCAGAGTCACCATTGGTAGCAAACAGACAACTGTCTTCGGTCAGAGTAGCGACATTCGTCACATCAACATCCTTGAGCTTTGCATGCTTATCAACTTTTTCTACGAAAGTAATCATATCCTTTAGCGAAACAAGCGGATAAGAGGCCATAAACTCAACAAAATTTTTAGGCTTAGCAATGGTAGCTGAACCTAATTTCTGCAGACGGGCATACTTTTGAAACAAAGTCGCACTAACATCTGTCCAGTCCAGAGTTTTGATAATCTTAATCATAGTCTTAAAAATAATAATAGTGAATTAAAAACCAATATAGCCGGAAAAGTTTTTTTGTCAAATATTTTTTTGTAAAATTTTAAGTAAGCAAAATTCGCACTATAATTTGCTTAAATCTCCGGCAATCTGTGCAGATAAAGCTGCGAAAAGACGACTTTGCGCTAAAACATATTCATCATACCCGCCTGTAATAGCAACACTTTCAAAAAGTTTACCTGATTTAACAACTTTACCTGAAGCATTTTTAATAAAATAAGAAGCACTCAAAGTCGCATTTTCATCAAGCTTTCCAATCATATCCGTAACTTCTATAGCAATAGCATATTTATAATTTTTGCGCAGAGGCGTTTGATTTTCAATATTAGCATTTGGCAGATATACGCTCAAGTTTTGATTAATAATCCGTTGAAACAGTTTGTCTGGTGCCGCCCCCCAGCGATTAAACTCATCAATTTTGAGATTATAATTATTTTTTCCGATAGTCGTGATTTGCGGACGTGAAGACTCAGCTGGTAAGGATAAAGTTTGTAATAAAATAACACCTTTAACCTGAGGATAATTGATATCAACATTTTTTACCATAACTGGTTGGTAAAAATGTGGTTGCGGACTGGCACAACCGGAAATAAATAAAATGAAAGCTAAAAATAGTATTTTTTTCATATCAATATTCCTTTCCTGTAATAATTGCACTGGGGTTCATTTGCAGATAGTCTGTTAAGTTTTTCATAGATGTAGCAGCTTGAGATAAACTTTCAATCATATGGGTAATGCTTGCTGCATTTTCATCAACCAATTCATCAAATGATTGAGCAGCCGCTCCGACTTGTTGTACCATTAGGGAAGTATTGTTTTTATTTTCATTCAGAATATTGTCAAATGCTTTCAAAGTAGAGTTCATGTATTGCAGTAATGTTGGCAACTGTTGGTCCAATGTTTGAGTAATATTATGAATATCTTGTGCAATTTTAGTTATTGGTATCACCTGAAGTGTTTTAGAAAATTCGGAAAATGGAGAGTTTATAGTTGGAATTTCAAATTCATTTTTGGCATATTCATGCAAAACTGGCTCTGTTTGAGGGAAAAAATCAAGCTCAATGAGAAGTTGCCCTGTAATCATAGAGTTTACGGCAAGTCTGGCACGCAAACCGTCTTTAATAAGGAGATTGAGCCTTTCACGCTCATCTTTCGCGTCTTCACTTAACGACTCATCATTATAAATTTTAGCATACACCGGTATTTGAAATTGCATTGTATCAAGATTAGAAATTATTTTGACTGATGTTACTTCACCGACTTTTACCCCCTTAAACAAAACCGGAGCTCCAACATCAAGCCCTTGAACCGACTCATCAAAATACATCACCACAGGTATGTCATAGCTGATAAAAAGAGATTTTAATGAATACACTAAAAACAGGAGTAAAATCAAGCAACTTGCTACAATAAAAGTCCCAATCATTTTCATATTCGGCTGTTTTATCATTTATTTGTTCCTCTTGTTAAAAATTCACGGATAGCATCATTCGGCGGATTTTTAAGCAAATCATTCGGATTGCCTCTACCGGTGATATTTTTTGTTTGATTATCTAAAAAAATGGAATTCGTTCCAATATTAAAAATAGATTGTAATTCATGCGTAACAATCACAAAAGTTGTTCCTAAAGACTGATTAAGTTCCTTAATCAAATCGTCAAGACGCTTTGAACTGACAGGATCTAATCCTGCAGAAGGTTCATCACAATAAAGAATTTTAGGATCAAGAGCCAAAGCTCTGGCCAGTGCAGCTCTTTTTTTCATGCCACCGGAAATTTCTGACGGATAAAAATCATCAAACCCGGCAAGTCCGGTTAAAGCGAGTTTATAAGATGCAATATCACTTATTTCATTTTTACTGTAAGAACTGTAAAGTTCTAGGGGCATAGCTACATTTTCTTTTAAGGTCATAGAAGAAAACAATGCTCCGCTTTGATACATAACACCGCATTCTTTCATAATATCAACTTTTTGCGCATGAGTCGCCGTTGCAAAATCTTTGTCATTAATCAACACTTGTCCTCTAACCGGTGTAACCAATCCCGTCAGAACTCTAAGCATACTGCTTTTTCCGCAACCGCTTGCCCCCATAATAATGAAAATATCTTTTTCATTGACATCAAAATTAATATCATCAAACAAGACAAAGTCGCCATAGGCCACACGCAGATTTTTAACTGTAATAATTTTTTTGGTCATATTCCGATAACCTCCAATATCACAGTTAAAATACCGGTTGCCACAATCATCCAAACTAAAGCGGTCACAACAGCACTCGTGGTCGCTTTGCCGACAGCATCAGCATCACGACCGGCATTTAAGCCCTTATAGCATCCTGAAACAGCAATAATAAAACCATAAACCAAACTGTGTAGCAATCCCACCAAAATATTAGTTGAATCAAGAGCTTTAACAGAATATTCAAAATAAGTGACAGGAGAAATTCCCAAAAATCCGATACCGACCACAGTTCCACCGATAATTCCCAAAGCATCAGCCAATAAGGTTAAAAAAGGAATAGTAACAACAAGCGAAACCAATCTTGGAGCAACTAAGTAATCAGACACCTGAATACCTAAAGTTTTAAGTGCATCAATTTCTTCATTAACCTGCATTGTACCAATAGTTGCCGCATAAGATGAACCGGTGCGTCCGGCCATAATAACTCCCACCATAATTGCAGCCATAATTCTGGTCATACCGAGAGCAACCATACTTGCCACATAAATACCTGCACCAAAAGTTCTTAGTTGCATAGCTCCCACAAAAGCCAAAATCAGTCCTACCAAAAAACTGACTAAGGCAGTGATACCAATTGCCTTATAACTGCAATCTTCAAAGATAAACCAAAAATCTTTCTTTCTGAAAACAGCTTTTCCGGTAATAAACCTTAAGACGGAAACAAATGCCTCGTTTATAAATTTAATTGCCGAATTGAAATTTTTATAAATACCATAACCAAATTCACCGATTTTAACAATACAGGGTTTTACATCTGTTGTAAACGTCGGAGGGATATTGACAGATTTCAAAGAAAGCGCCAATAAATCCTGTTCATTTTGCGGCAACCGACTGAAATTAAAAGCAATATGAAGCGATTCAAGTTTTTTACACCAAGCGTATATTTCTGCAGCAATCAGTGGTGAAACAGATTTATCAGAAATTTCAGCATAGACAGTTTTTATGTTTTTTTCCGATAAAATATCTATAATGCAGTTTTCATCACTAGGCACATCATCGCAATTATCAGAAAAATTCAAAATAGCTCTATTATTTTTTATGTTAAGTTGAACAGCCATATTGCCCACGCTTTATGAATTTTGAAAAGTTCGACACATTTCTACTGCCGTATCATTAGCTGTTTGGTGGGCTATTTTTTGAGAATTACCCATCAAAATAGAACTCATGAATGTCCCAGAAAAAGCATTTCCGGCGCCAATGGCAAAAGTTTGTTGTAAACGAGAATTTTGGAAGGTTGTAATTTCATCGCCAAAAATATAATTTTCTTTCGCCCCATTAGAAAAAATTACATACTTCAGTTGATATTCGTCTTTAAGTTTTAAACACACATTTTCCAGAGAGCCTGATAGTTCAAGAAAATCTTTTAATACTTTTAGCTCGTCAATATTAAATTTCAATATATTGGCACGCGCAAGAAGCTTTTTGATAATATCTTTAGTATAATAGTTCTGTCGCAAATTAACATCAAAGAATTTATAAGCATTTTTGGGCGCAATATCAATCAAATCCAAAATAGTATTTTCAGAATACGTTTTGCGTAAGGCCAATGTGCCAAAATAAATAGCGTCAGCCTTTTTGATGCATTCTTCAGCAGCAGTAGTAAAAGGGATATAATCCCAAGCAGCATTTTCCAAAATATGCGCTGTATAACCACGACTGGCGTTATTAAAAATGAGGACACGACCTGTTGGATAAGGCGTAATAGCCATAACCGGATTAATATTAATTTTTTTCAATTCTGCAAGGATTTCACGTCCCAAATCATCGGCTCCGATAGCGCTGATTAAATAGCCGTTAGCCCCGTTTTTAACCGCATGCCGCAAAAAATCAGCTGGAGCTCCACCTAATTTACGACTATCTGGTAAAATATCGGAAACAACTTCTCCAAGGCCGACAATATTAGGAAGTTTCACGCCTTTAGCCATAACAACCCTTAAAAAACAATTAACAATAAGCTAACTATATTCGTTTTTTTTTAAGAGTCAAGGCGCAACCACACGCTTTTGAATCCAGTACAGGCTGTCTTTCAATAAATTATGGGCATTTTCAGGAGAAAAGCGACAAAGACTGACATTTTGACCATATCTGTAAAAAGATTGATAGGTTTGGCAATCAGCCTCACTGATTGGTTGATTATAAATAGAGATAGTATAAGCAACATTATCAAATTGATACTGATAATCAGAAGCAAGTTTTGCAATCGATGGTTTTCTCAAAATTTCACCTGTTTCCCCTATAATAGGCAAACATTTATATTCCGGAAGATAATATTCGCAGAAAATATTACTGTTATCAAGAGCAATAAGAGGTTGAGAGGGGGAGATAAACCGGCGAATATCATTGATTACATTTTGATAACCTTTATCAAAAGAGATGGCTCGTATATCAGCCCAAGTAAAAATAAAACCGATAATAGCAGTCAAAGCAAAAGCTTTTCTTATATTTTTATGTTGTGCTAAAACCACAGCTCCTGCCAGATAAAGTACCAACGTAAATATTTTAAGATAACGTGCCGTAACCATAGGACGAAAAGTATAAGAAAGCAAAATCAGCAAAAGATAAGAGGTAATAAAACATCCAAAAGTTAACACAAAGATGCGTTTAGATTTTTTAGCTGATAAATCAAAAACACCCAATAACAGGATAAAACTGAATACACAAGCTGAAAAAGTGGTAGCAATAAGAAAGACAGATTGAAAAATTTCCGGTTGTAAAGGATTAATAAAAAATTGCCAACTATATAATACAAAACTTTCGTTAACATACCACGAACTACTGATATCACTGCCGTTTGCAAAAGGAACATAAAGCCACGGCAAAAATAAAAGCGCCACCATCACAGCGGTTATGAGAAATTTTATACCATATTTAGAAAAAGTTTTATCTTTAATAAGATAATATAAAATTCCCATATAGCAAAACATTAGCCAAATAGCGCAGTAATAATGCGTATATAAAGCACATAAACTGACAACACCAAATATAATAAAATCAAGATTTTTAGGCTGATTTATTAAGTGCCAACCATAAACAGCCGCTATAAGTAAAAGCAAGGAAGAAAGCATATAGGTGCGTACTTCTAAAGCTAACCATAAAGATTGAGGAATAAGAGCCAAAAGTACAATGCACCACAGAGAAACATTGTCACCAAAATCACGCCGGATAATTGTTGCCGCAAAAATTTGTGCTGCAATTAATAAGACAGCTGAAGCAAAATGTGCCGCCCAAATTTCATATTGCGCCGGAAATAAAGTCAAGATACCTTTAAGATAGAGATAATAAAGCGGCGGTTTAGAGTCTTCTGAAACCAGCAAAATCCACATATCCGAAAGGCTTTCTTTTGCCATTAAAACCGAATATATCTCATCGGTCCAAAGGTTGAGATTATTAATTAAAAGCCCATAAGCAACCGCAGTCAAAGCAATTAAAGTACCTGCTTTGACCTTAAAATTATTAATCAGAAAATTAATTGTTTTTCGCATCAATAGAAGCCTCCAAGATCCGTTTTGCCACTACTGTATTAGTAAAATATTTCAAAGTAATATCACGCGCTTTTTGAGCTTTTTCAAGTCGTTCTGTTTCATGTGTCAGATAAAACTTTAAGAGTTCGTTTAATTCTTCTTTGGTATGATACATCGGGATACTATCTTCATAGACAGCCTCAATTTCAGGCATATAATCAGAAATAACCAAAGCCCCCGCCGCAGTGGCATCATAAATTCTGTTATTTACAAATCCGAATTCCTTCATATCCGGTCGATGGTCGTTTAAAACTATTTTAGCCGAACTGTAATACTGATTAAGTTTATCATTAGGGATATAGTTTGCGCGATACATTTGTGTAGGTACAACACCATCCCAATTAAATCCGTAAACAGCAACATCAAATCCGCTTTCAATTGCATAACGTAAACTTGTTCTGTCGTGCCAATTGGAGCCGACAAATAAAATATCATTTTGCAGTTTTTCATTAAAATCCGGATAAAATTTTTCCGGATTGGTAAATTGCGGCACGTATAGAGCTTTAATACCGGCTTGATTTAATTTCTCTGCATAACTTGCAGAAGCAACCCCAATAACATCATAATTTTGCCAATCATCATCAAGAGAAGAATTTATAGGCATCTTAGCTCGTTGATTTAGCTTTTTATGAGATAATTTATGTTTTGAATCCCCATTAAAAGCCATCGGATAATATACATATAACACATTAACACCATCTGGAAACGGTGGTTCAAATTTTGTGTAACCGCGCATAAATACATTAATTTTCGGTTCAGGAGAATGAGCATTATGATATTCCCCGCGATAATCAATCTCAACAGTCTGTCCGATTTTCTCAAAACCCTTAGCAAAATCTTCAGCAATCCAATAATCACCGATATTGACATCGCCGCGATTGGTGGTTGATTTAATGACTACTTCTGCCGCATCAGCAGAAAATATTGTAAACATAAATCCCAAACAAAAGCAAAATAGTTTTCTTATCATAAAATTTCCTCTAAAACAGTGACTTTTTGCGTTCATTTTGCTTAAGTTTAGCCGATAAATCTTCCGCTCTTAATTTGATATCCGAGCGAAGCGGTTGTTTAAGTGCCTTATGAAGCATTTTACGTGCCAAATCATTTTCCCCGATGGCATGGTTATATTCTGCCGCAAAATAATCCGCTGTTGCAATCTGCCCCATATCAGCATAAATGCGTCCTAAATAAAGATAGGCGATAGGAAATCCTTGTTCACGATTAACATGTTCTAAAAGCGGAATAAGTTCCTCCATTTCTTTGCGTGAAGGTTGTGTGGCTAAGACGGACTCAGCATAGCTGATTTTAAATAAATCAGCTTGCGGTTTGAGTGCTAGAGTTTGTTTGTAGGCCACAAGAGCCTCTTTAGTTTTTCCGCTTTCCATAAGAGCTTGCGCTTTAATTTCCCAAAAATATGGATTTTGTGGTTCTAAGCGAATTAAATCATTTGCATATTGGAGTGCCATATTTAAATTCTTTTGCCTCATATAATAGACAGCATGCGCAATTTTACCATAAACGGAATGATCACTCAGAGGGTATGTACTGAGCACTTTAGGCAATGGTGCCAGATAAGCTAAAAGCTTTGCTTGTAAACGTTTTAAGCGCTCATCCATTTGTTGCTCATCAGGAAGTTTTGGTTCGGTTTTTAATTTATCACTAAAAAAGCTGATACGTTCGGCAGTAATAGGGTGGGTACGAAAATAAGGGCTTTCTTCAATACCTTGCAGACGATTGTTGCTTTGAATTTTCCTCATAAAATCTTTTAATCCTTTAACTGATTTTTGATTTTTAGAAAGGAGCAATACAGCCGTTTCATCAGCTGCTCTTTCTTCACTCATCTGATAAGCTGTCATTGCATTAATAGCCGAACTTTGCGTTCCGAGAACAACTGCGATTGCCGCATCACCGCGCCCACTTGCCGCAGCGGTCCCAGCCGCAGCAATTAAAGAGGCTAGGGTAGCCTTTTGCAAATCTTGCATTTTAATTTTAAGTCTTAAGATATGTCCGCCCAAAATATGCCCGGTTTCATGTGCTAAAACACCTTCTATTTCATTGTTGTTAGAAGCCTTCAGAAGAGTCCCCGTATGTACGAACATATGATTTTTATCACCGACAAAGGCATTAAGACTACTATCTTTAACAATATGTATATTATCGCGTTTAAGTGGTAAACCAGCGGTTTTGAAAACAGGCTTTAAGATATCAAACAAATAACTTTCCGTTTCTTCATCACTGATAAGGCTTAACGCTTGAACGTTAAAGCTAAAGATGAGCAAAAACAAAAAGATAAGCAATCGCCGCATGAAATATCTCCTATTTAGTAAAAAATAGGATATAATCTTTATATAGTCAAATCAAATAAAAAGGATGGGGATTTTTATCTTAAGAATTTCTGCCCGAGCCGATAAAAGCGATTAATTGTTCAGTTGTTAAGGTAGTAGAATCAGATTCAAATGATTCTTTAACACCTTCTTTTCTGGCTTGTTCTTTATAGGCTTTGATTTTTTCAGCAGAAGTAGGTGCACGGCTTTCCGCGTGGTCATTCATTGTTGTAGCTGTTGCCATCATAAAATCACATAGTTCTTTATCATGCACAATCATATCCGCGATTTTTTGATAAGTCTTTTTTTCATGCATATCATCATTGTTTTGCGGATCAGATAAATATTTTATCTTGCCGATAATATCTTTCATACAAGTGGTAGCAACCTCTTTTTCTTCAGAATGCATATAGAAACGGATATTATCCACACTGACCTCCGCTAAGCGTGTAGCATTAAGCTCTTGCCCCCATTTACGTTCCGCCTCAGGATCATGAGAGGAGCGAGCTGCCTCTGCACGAAAGTTATAAATATCCGATTCATTAGGAAATACCCCTCTGAGGTAATCATTATCACGGCGTATTTCTTCCGGCTTACCATTTCCGGTAACGCGCATATCTTCAATAACGGTAATTTGGTCAGCTTGTGCCATAATTTGCGGCGAGTGTGTGATAACTATAACATTTTTTCCTTCTTTTGCCATTTCTTTGAACGTATCTGTAATTTGTTGTGTTGAAATAGGGTCAAGAGAGTCCGTCGGTTCGTCAAATATATAAATATCTCTATTAGATAAAAAGGCTCGAGCCAAGGCTAAGCGCTGTTGCTGACCTTTAGAAAGTTGGTCATATTGTGTATCGTAAGTAGGTCTCCCGTCACGTGATGAATAATATTCATCATAAACGTGCGCTTTTTTAAGTGCCTCATCAATCATTTCTTGTGGATGTTCATAAAGCTTTTGTAAGTGCTTATAAGTTCTTTCATCCATATGCCCTTGCATAAATTCTGTTTCTGCCCACGCCATTTTTTCTTTACTGGGAATAAACACTTCCATATTTTCTCTAACTGTATAAGTTTCAAAGAAATTACTGTTTTGGTCTTGCCAACAGATATGTTCCATTAACTCACGTTGGTTAGTATCTTGCACATTAACGCCATTAATTTTAACCTCGCCTTGATTAACATCATAGGTATGGGTTAAAAGGTTAATCAAAGTACTTTTACCATTACCCGATTTACCGACGACACATTGTAATTTACCGGAACAGAAGCTTAAATCAGAGATATCCATTTGCGGTTGTTGTTTACCGGAATCATCTTGAGTTTTGCTACGTTCCTCGGAAAGATTAGGATACTCAAAGCGGATATTTTG
>Ga0247610_10000346_pt1 | contig 69861 bp, 69 predicted proteins | sample 174DNAGHGhighgp2_FD_193483 | JGI IMG/M metagenome (GOLD analysis project Ga0247610, IMG submission 193483) | Sheep rumen microbial communities from Palmerston North, Manawatu-Wanganui, New Zealand - 1742 DNA GHGhigh gp2 | ecosystem: Host-associated > Mammals > Digestive system > Stomach > Rumen...
GCTTTCGTTGCATCATAATCTCTTACTTTTGCCGCTGTAATACCTGATGTCATCGGATCAGAAGCATTGATTGTTGCAATGTCTATCTTGTTTTGGTCGGCAATCGCTTTTGTTGCTGCTAAATCTGCTGCATCTGCTTTATCATCTAATGCATCTTGCAAGCCTGTTGTATCACCGATATCTAAGTCGGTAACAGAAACTGTACCAGTACCAGTAACAGGGTCAGAGCCTACTACAAATGAACCAGCACCAACATTCAAATCTGTTGCTTGTGCCGGTGTGGCAGAAATTGCGGCAAGCGCAAATAACCCGAGGTTTATCAAAAGGCACTTTTTCAATACGCTTCTGTATTGTGCATTTAATAAACCTAAGGCAGATTTTGTGTATCTCATGAGATAAACTCCTTGTGTAATATATTAAACAAATTTGTCCCCGCGCTATGGATATATGTATCGTTCCCACAGTTTGGAATGTCTTGATTGTATTTAATGGGGATTTAAAGTCAAAAATATTTTTTAAAAAATTAACTGTTTGTTAATAAAGTGAGGCTTTGAGGAGGAAAATTAAGTGAAAACGGGGGGCGGTTTATGCGGTGATAATGCTTTAAAAATAATAGGTTATGCAGTTCGTTCTTCATAAGACGTATGAATAAGAAATCCTGAAACGAGTTCAGAATGACGCGGTTGGATTTTAAAGGATTGCCACGCGCCGATGGCGCTCGCAATAATGTCGGAGCGAAGTTTTCACCCTCTCTGTCGCCTTCAGCGACATCTCCCCCGTCAAGGGGGAGATAGGACTTAAAATGATGGTTTTGTTGTCACCCTCTCTGACGGCTCCGCTGACATTCTTGCTCCGTAAGGCTCGCGCTTTATGCGCTTGCCAACTACGCTACGGATTTTCACCCCCACCCTAACCCTCCCCCCCCTCAAGGGGGAGGAGAGTTTAATGGGTAAGCCTCTGTTGGTGGGGGAGGAGATTTGAAATGATGGTTTAATTGTCACCCTCTCAGTCGGCTCCGCTGACATTCTTGCTCCGTAAGGCTCGCACTTTATGCGCTTGCCAACTACGCTACGGATTTTCACCCCCACCTTAGTCCTCCCCCCTCAAGGGGGAGGAGAGTTTAATGGGTAAGCCTCTGTTGGTGGGGAGGAGATTTGAAATGGTTAGTTCCTCAAGGGGGAGATTGGGTTAAGGGGTGGTTCTCAAGCCCCGTCAATGGGGAGATTGGGTTAAGTGCCGAATTTGAAATACCGTCAAAAGAAAGATATTGCTAAAAAGTATTTGACTTTATGTTGGAACAGTTTTAGTTTGTTTCGCAGTGATTATTTTTATTCCTAACTATATGTTTCATTTAATTTATCATTATGAAAAAATTTAAACAAAATCGTGTGAAGTATGTTGTGGGTGACGGTCTCGGTCATCCCGTTGTTGTGGAACATGTTGTCCCCGCTGATGAGCTTGTTGAAGATGCGTCTCCAGCCGTTCCGGCTACGATTGCTCTTGCTGACAGAAATGGTGACAGAAGTAATCCAAAGCATCTCGCAAAGCGTACCTGCGGACATTCGCAACGGAGTGCACGAATTGCCAAAAGCAACGTGAGAAAAAGTAAAAAAAAGGGAAGGTCTAGAACCTTCCTTTTTTTTACAGGTGATTGTAAGGAGAAAACGGACTGAACGGGTCACCCCACAAACCGCCGCCATCCATATACATGTGGGGGTAGAAGGTGTCCTGTTCCTTTTCATCCTCGGATTTCTCCTGTTTGTTACATGAGGATTTCTCCTCCTTGTCATTCTCTTTGGTGAGCCAGATTGCCAGTGCGCACACAGCAAATAAAGCTACACCTAATAAAGCTAGTGTTAGGATTGTTGTCATAATATAATAATTTTAAGTTAGTGTTTTCGGTAACTTTTGTGACATCATAATTGCCATTGGTCAATTTCCGCGGCGACATCATAATTTGTTATTGAGCGGTAGTTTAGACAAAATTTAATTTAATGTCAACGGCAAATTATCGGGGAAAATTATTTTCTTGCATATTTGGGCGAATGGGGGTATTGATTGGGATATGTTTCACCCCCACCCTAACCCTCCCCCCCTCAAGGGGGAGGAGATTAAAACGAGCCCCTCAAGGGGACGGACTAAGGTAGGAGTTACCTATCAGAGGAGGATAAACAGATAGGAAAGGACTTGGATATGCTGAGTAATAATTTTAAGACGGGATTGTTGATTTTTTTGTTAGTTTGGCTTTTTACAGAAGTCGGTCGGATGTTTGGTAATGAACAAGGTGCGCTTATCGGCTTTGGAGTTGCTGCGGTATTGAGCTTATACAGTTATTGGTTTTCTGATAAAATGGTGATTAAAGCCTATAAATGCCGTGAAGTTAAAGAAAAAGACAATCCGCGGCTTTACGGGATTGTCAGAGAGTTGGCCAAACGCGCCGAGTTGCCAATGCCTCGCGTTTATATTGTGCCGGAACAGCAACCGAATGCTTTTGCGACCGGACGTAACCCTAAGCACGCGGCTGTTGCTTGCACCGAAGGTTTACTTGATATGATGACTGATGATGAACTCAGGGGTGTTTTGGGGCATGAGTTGGGGCACATTCAACACCGAGATATTCTTATCAGCACGATTGCTGCTGTCTTTGCCGGTGCAATTACCAATATCATCAGGATGTTTGGGGTGAGAACCGGTCGAAATAATCAGCAATGTCGCGTGAGCAAGCTTGCGCTGTTAGTCAGTATTTTGGCACCGATTGCTGCCGTGATTATCCAAATGACTATCTCTCGCAGACGTGAATATATGGCTGATGAGGCCGGTGCTAAATTTTCGGGTAATCCGCAATATCTGATGAGTGCATTGCAAAAATTGGAGAACGGAAGCAAGACTATTCCGTTTAATAATACGGCAAGGCCTGCAACAGAACATATGTTTATCGTTAATCCGTTCAGCGGCTTGCGGGGATTGGGAAATCTGTTCCGCACCCACCCAAAAACAGAGGATAGAATTAAAGCACTCGCAAAACTCTGCCGCTAGTCGTGCGCGTTGTAATATCTCTTTTTATAGTCCACCTCGCATTTAACCGGTGCAAACTCCGGCTTTAAGATGTATAAATCAGAATCCGGATCAAGCGGCTTGTAATAAAGATTTATCATATTCATATCGGGAAGATGAACAATGATATCATACCCACGCTCTTTAGCGTATTTGTCATAATAAGGTTTGACATTGATGATTTTAGGTTTCTTTGTTTCTATTACCTGATTGATGTTCATTAAGGGGCGGATACCGACTTTGGCACCGATGACATCCATTTGCCCCAGTAAATTCCAGTAATAATGCGGGTCACGGTTATATAAATTATAAATCGTGCCGTCTCCATTTAAGACATAATCGCAAGGCGTGGTGCGACGCACAATCTGCTTATTAAGCGGTTCGTAAAAACGCCCTACCCGATTGCCGATGTTGCCCTCGTATATCGCCGGTTTATACATACAAGTAAACAAGGCTATTGCTAAGACATAGGTTGAAACATAAGCGCGCTTGAATATGCAGCGACTTAAAAGGACAGCGCTTAAAATTGAGGCGGTATATATCAAAAGATAAAAATAATAGGCAAATGCCGAGAAATACAACAAGCGTTGCAAGGCTTCGGAGATAAAAATTATCGCCAAGATTTTGAAATAAACGTTACTTCCTTTAGAACAGAAAATAAGTGCTAATACAGACCCAGTCAATAATAGCTGCAACTCCGGCCAAATGATACCGATGCGGCGGTCAGTGAATAATTCGGGAATGTGTAAGTTAAAGATAAAATTGGATTGATACCATACCCATAAAATATCGTGGTAGATTAAATATGCAACAAAACCCAGACTTAGAACAACCGGAAGCATTAGTGCATACAACAGGTCTGATAAGCGAATTTTTTTGTAATAAAGTAAAACGAGTGTAATCACGCCTAAAAGCGCCAGCGTAAACACAATCTTTTGCAAAAACATAAATGAACACCAGAACAGAAGGAACGCTAAACTTAACTGCCAGAGCTTTTTGTCTTTGATATAGCAAAAGTAGTAATAAAGACCGGCAAAAAAAGCCGTCATCATAAAGTTATCCGGTCTGAAATGAATAACCGAAAGCACGACATACGGGGTAAACGCAATCGCGGCGGCTGTGATACCACCTAATTTATCAGTCAAAAACCTTGAGGTGATAAGGTATAAATAAAGGTAGTTTAAGAACGATACCAAAATGGCAGCGGTCAACACACCGGCGGTTATAAGATTATCATCAAGCCCTTTGGCGTGAAGCCCGACAAAAGGCGCAAACAAATACCACAGCAATGGATTATGATGTTGAAAGAAATCCTGATACGGCACAAAATTGGCATAAACCAACCACGAGCAATGGATATGTTCTAGCGTGTCTCCGCCTAAGGTATCTGTAAACCAAACAACATAAAGACAATATATCAGCCCTAACGCCAAATGCGTCAGCAATAGAATCGGCGGCAACTTTTGATATAAGGTCTTTAAAAGCGACATTGATATCTCCTAGGGTATGATAATGGTTTGCCTAAAAACATTTTCCATAAAGGATAAGGTGATGTAGCTCAGTACTAAAGCGATTAAAGGGGATGTCACCCATCCGGACATTAGTTTTAGCACCAAATTCCATTTGATTCCTTTGCCGCCTTTGGCTAAACCGATACCGACAATGGCACCTAGCACTGCCTGTGTGCTTGAAACAGGAACGGCCGGCAACGGTGGTAAATGAAGTGAGGTTAAAAATGCGGCAAAAGAACTTGAGGAAAACATTATTAACACAAGTGATTGTGATAAGATGACAATCCACGCGACTATCGGAGAAAAGGCTAACAGATTTTTACCGACATTTTTGATGGCTCGTTTAGAATAAGTAAATACGCCGACGCTTGCAGCTATGCCACCTAATAAAAATAGCACCTGCACGCTACTTAAAGTATAAAAATTACCTAGTTTTATCGGCGTAAAAATACACGAATCGATAAACACGCCGACAACGTTTGCCATATTATTTGCACCCAAGGCATAGCCACCTAAAGCCGTGGTTAGAATCATACCGATACGGACAATCCAATCTTGCCATAAGATATGCATTTTACTATAATGTAAAAGTTTTTTAAGCCCCAGATACAAACAGACGGCAATTATCCCCGAGATAATCGGGCAGATTACCCAAGAGCTGCAAATTTTGGTTAATGCCGTCATATCGGTCGGGTTATCGGTATATAAGTTCCAGCCGACAATACCGCCGACGATGGCTTGAGAAATGGAAACGCTGATGCCCGATTTTAGCATTAAAAAAACAGCTAAGGCTGAAGATAAAGAAACGGCAAAAGCCGCAGGAAGAGCGTTAATGCTGCCTAAATCATTTAAGGTATCAGCCGTGTTCTGTCCGCTAATGACCGAGCCTAAAGTTATAAATATGCTGGCAATCAGGGCGGCAACCGAAAAGCGTAGCATCTTGGTGCCGACTGCAGTGCCAAAAATGTTAGAGGCATCATTGGCCCCCATTGACCACCCTAAAAATAAACCGCTTGATAAAAAGAAAAGGTAAGTGAGCATTGACTATATTTCCCGTTTAATGGCAAAAATCAACAATGCGTCAATGCAGTCTTCCGCAAGATCGGCAATATCGGCCACTTCTTCGACAAAGGTATTGATTTGAATTTTTTGCGCCAATTCCAAATCAGAATCAAAAACATCATTTCTTAACTGAGCGGAAGTTTTATCGCTCTGATGCTCCAGTAAATAAACTTTTTTGGAATAGTCGCGTAAGGTCACTAAATCTCTGAAAAAAGCGCGCGAAGAAATTGCCATATTTTCGGCGCAATCCGAGACCTCACGAACAAGTTTCTTTAGCTGATTGTGATATTTTTCCGGAATATCAGGGCGTTCTATATAAAATTTGTGCGCCACTTCATCAAACAAATTAACCACCTTGTCTAAGTTTTCAACCAACTGCAAAATACTGCCGCGCATATCAGGAATTAGGTTCTGTTCATATAGACGACGCTCTATATCTCGGCGAATCCTATCCGACTCCTGCTCAATGGTTTTTATCTTTTTACTGGTTTGGCGATAGCTTTCACTTCGTTTCTCTTTCAAATATATGTCTATGGCATCTTTAAACATCATCGCCATTTCTATAATTTTATCGTGTTGACGGTCAATTAAATGTTCCAACTCACGTGTGCGCGCAAATAATGATATCTTTAAGTTAAACATCTGCTTCCTTTCTATTCATCCCTCGTCAGTATTTTTTTAAAGTTTCGGTTCTTTGTCAACATATTTTTATTTTGCCTTGCATTTATTTTTTTTTTAGATATTTTTTAAGCGTTATAACATTTTTTAAGGAATGAGAATTATGCAAAAAGATAATATTATCACTATTTTAATTTCTGTGATTGCCAGTGTCGTGGTTTCTGTTGCTTTGGCAGCCCATGTTTCCGGCAATTCTTCACCCAAAGCAGGTTCACAAGATTTGAATCAAGCGATAGAAGATTATTTAATTGAACATCCATCTAAAATCCGTGAGGCTTTGGAATTGGCCGCTCAACAAGAGCAAGAAGAAGCTTTGAAGCGTGTTGCCGAAAATTACAAGTCTAACTGGAAAGAATTAAGCGAAGCTGATAACTCTCCGTTTACCGGACCGAAAAACGCTAAGATTACCATTGTTGAATTCTTTGATTTCAACTGCGGTTACTGCAAACGTTTGGCTCCTGAGTTGATGAAAGTTATTAAGAACAACAAAGATGTTAAGTTTGTATTTAAACCGGTTACTTTCTTAGGTTCTATGCCGATTGCTAAGGCTGCTTTGGCTGCTAACAAGCAAGGTAAGTTCTTGGAAGTTTATGAAGCTTTCTTAACACATGACGGTCAAGTTACTTCTGAAGTAATTGATGAAATTTTGAAAAAAGCCGGACTTGATGTTAAAAAGACAAAAGAAATTATGGAAAGTGATGAAATCAAAAAGGCACTTTCTGCAATTGCCGAATTGTCACAAAAAGTTGAAGTTCGTGGCGTTCCGACTTTAATCATCAATGGCGAATCTTTGGTCGCTATTGATGAAGGTCCGATCCAAGCGGCTATTGATAAATTGAAATAATATTTATCAGATTTTGTTAAAGCGGGGTTGGCAACAGCCCCGTTTTTTATCGGATAATAAAAAAATGATTGCATAAATCTTTTGAAATGATATAGTGTTTGGCAGATTTCATTTTTTGGGAGTATGATATGAATAAGATAGTTAGTGCTTTGGCTGTTGTGGCTCTGGGTGCATTAGGTGCCGGAGCGGTGATTTATGCTAACGGACAGACAAAGAATACTTTTATGGATGAACAGCAGCTTCATCAGCAAATTGAAAAGTATATCAGCAATAATTCACATCAGATTTTGGAAGTTATTGCCAAAGATGACAGTTTCGGGGCAACAATTAAAAACTTCACGATGGTTTCTGATGAAGAACTAGGTGCTAAAATCAACGATTACTTGGCAAATAATCCGGCACTGTTAGATGATTACATTCGTCATAACGCTAATGCAGTTGCAGAAATTTTGGCTGGAACAGACATATTTAAGAATAAAAGCGTAGCGAGTGATGACAAAGAATCCAAAGAAACGGAAGAAAAGGCAGAAGAAGATTCAAACAAAATTTATCTTGACCATTGGGATGAGATGAAAAATAATGAAATATCCCCTTCTGTCGGACCGAAAGATGCAAAAGTCACCGTGATTGAGTTCTTTGACTTTGCCTGCGGTCACTGCAAAGCATTGGCGCCGGTTATGTCTCAATTGATGAAAGACAATCCCGATGTCAGATTTGTCTTTAACCCGTTATTCTTTATCAGCGAACACTCTCCATACGCGGCAAAGGTTTCTATTGCGGCTGCGAAGAAAGGTAAATTTAAAGAGGTGTTTAACGGGATTATGACGTTGCCTAATATGAACGAAGAAGAAATCAATAAAATTCTTGTTGATGAGGGCTTAAATATTGATGAAATCAAAAAGATGATTGAAGATAAGAGCATTCGTCGCGGTGTGCAAGACATTGACGCTCTTTCACAAGTATTGGGAATTAACGGCGTGCCGGCTATCTTAATTAACGGTGAGATGTTCCCCGGCCGTAATTTACAAGATCTTCAAAACAAGATTAACAGCATGAAATAAATTTTGTAAAATTAAAAAACTCCGCTTAAGATTAATGACCTTAGGCGGAGTTTTTAATTTAAAACATTCTTTTTTAGTATCCAATCAGATTGCTTACAGTGTGGTATCCACCCAAATTCCCAAATTTTTGAGCCTGTTAATTTCAGCTGGATTACCCGTGTATCGATACTGACGATACGCTTCTTTACTTGCTAAGACACGGTCCATATGCCCCATGTGTTGAGCCATTAGTTGTTCTCGGTGTCTCTGAACTGCCTGGTGATGAACCTTACAATTCTTCAGAAAATCAATTTCTTTGTTAATACTCTGCGACATAAGCAAATTTTATTATAATTATACCTATACAACACTATCTTTATAATAGTTTATTGCGTGCCACTATAGACAAATAAATAAAAAAAGACAAGATTTAATTTTTCTAAACTAAAACCCCCGCGTTAATTCGGCGGGGGTTTTAATATTACCTATGAGCAATGCCTTAGTCTTTGTTTGCTTTGGTTTGTGCGGACAAATCGTCTGCAATACGTGCAGAACGACCGCGCAAAGCACGCAAGAAGTATAATTTAGCTCTTCTTACCTTACCGATACGAACAACTTCAATCTTGGCAACGTTTGGAGAATAAAGCGGAAATACACGCTCTACGCCTTCACCAAAAGAAATCTTACGAACCGTAAATGATGAATTCAAACCATCGTTCTTGCGAGCGATGCAAACGCCTTCGTAAATCTGAATACGTTCACGATCACCTTCTTTAACTTTGGTGTGAACTTTAAGGGTGTCACCGGCTTTGAAAGAAGGAATGGATTTACCTTCCGTCAACTTGGCAACTTGCTCTTTTTCAATGTTTTCTAAAATGTTCATCAGTTTTACCTTTTTATAAAATTTTTTACTTTATATACCTAACTATTTTGAGAATCAAGATATTTTTTCATCAAGTCAGGTCGTTTGGCTGTTGTGGTTGCAATAGCTTTATCTTTGCGCCATTCTTCTATCTTTTGATGATGTCCGGAAAGCAAGACCTCCGGAACTACCCTTCCGCACCACTCTATCGGACGCGTGTATTGCGGATATTCCAAAAGATAATTTTCAAAACTCTCATCTGAAAGAGAGTCCTCATTACCCAATACGCCGGGGAGCAAGCGAACAACGGCATCTAACATTATTTGAGCAGCCTGCTCGCCGCCGGTTAAGATGTAATCACCGATACTTATCTCTTCTATGTTATAAGCTTCAATGACGCGTTCATCTATGCCTTCAAACCGACCACAGATAATGGTTAATTCGCTTTCTTGAGATAGTTCATGAGCTTTTTTTTGGGTAAACGGTGTGCCCTTAGGTGACATATAAATTATCTTACCTGTGGTATGATTAGCCTCTATTGCCCGACCTAAAACGTCCGGCCGCATAATCATCCCCGCACCGCCGCCACACGGCGTATCATCTACGGATTTATGCTTATCAAAAGCATAGTCACGAATATTGACCGCGGTTAAGCTCCATTTATCCTCTTCAAGCGCTTTGCCGGTTAATGAATAACCCAAAAACCCCGGAAATATCTCCGGAAATATGGTTAAGACTTTAACCTTTAGCATGGCGCGCCCTCGTCATCCTCAAGAAAACGCATTGTTAATGACGCAACAATAATATAGCCCTCATCAAGATTTATTGTCGGAACATAGCCTTTGTTAAAAGGTATCATTTCTGCACGTCCGGTTTTGAGCTTGATTTCTAAAATATCACCGGCACCGAAGTTATAAAAACCTATCACTTTGGCAACCTCGTTATTTTGTTCATCAAGCACCTTAAGCCCGATTAAATCCGCCTCATAATAGACGTCTTCATTTTTTAGCTCAGGCAACACACCTCGCGGTGCATAAAGATCTTTACCTATCAAGCCCTCTGCCGTGGTACGGTCATCAACGCCTGATATTTTGACACGAAGTAAATCTTTTGAGTGTCCGGTCACTTTGAGCTCAAATTGTTGTTTGCCGAAATTATCTTCAAGTGTGCCGTAGGATGCGATGTTTTTATCAACAGCGGTATAGCTTTTGACTTTGACCTCGCCTTTGATGCCGTGCACACCGACAATCTTTCCTAAACAAACTCTCTTTTCACTCATTTAAGCTACCTTTTGCAACATAAACATAAAATTCAAATCAGAAAAATTATGCTTCAGCAGGGGCTTCTTCTGCAGGTGCAGCAGCTTCAGCTTTAGCGGCCTCTGCGGCAGCTTTTGCCTCAGCTTCAGCGGCGGCTGCAGCCTCAGCAGCGGCTTTGGCTTTTTCTTCTTTTTCTTTAATTCTCTCCATAGCTTTGGCTTTTGGAGCAGATTTCTTTGGTTGGTCATGTAACTTCGGTGCTTCACAAAGACCTAAGTTTGAAAATAACTTTTGCAATCTTTCGGTCGGTTGTGCGCCCTTTTGTAACCAAGCTTTTACTTTTTCTACATCAAGAACTAATCTTTCTTGATGATCTTTCGGTAACAATGGATTATAAGAACCCAATCTTTCAATAAATCTACCGTCACGAGGAGCTCTTTGGTCTGCTGCTACAACGCGATAGTATGGGTGCTTTTTTGATCCACCGCGAGAAAGTCTGATACGAACTGTCATTTTTTTCCTTTCTAAATTATTTGTTTCGTTTATCCCGTCTAAAACGGAAATTTGTTATTAAATCCGCCGAAGGGATTGCCTCCAAACGGACTTTTTTTCATAAAATGAGCGGCAAGAGAGCTCATGCCCCCTAGTTTGCTCATCTTCTTCATCATGGTTGACATTTGCTCATAGGATTTAAGCAACTTGTTAACTTCATGAACTTCCACACCAGAGCCTGAGGCAATTCTTTTTTTGCGAGAGGCTTTGATTATATCAGGATTGCGACGCTCTTGTTTTGTCATGGAGAGGATTATCGCTTCCTGCTTTTTAACTATACTGTCAGCATCTACGGACTCTATTTGCTCTTTGTATTTGGCAAGGCCGGGGAGCATCCCCATGATGCTTGACATTGAACCTAACTTTTGCATTTGACGCATTTGGGCTAACATATCATTTAAGTCAAAATGACCTTTCATCATTTTTTTAGCCATTTTTTCGGTCTCGGCTTTGTCGATGTTTTCAACGGCCTTTTCAACAAGACTTACGACATCACCTTTATCCAAAATGCGTCCGGCTAAGCGGTCCGCATGAAATTCTTCGATATCTTCAAGTTTTTCACCGGTTCCTAAGAACTTCATCGGGGCGCCGGAAATCATTTTCATAGAAAGCGCAGCACCAGCTCTTGATGAACCGTCTATACGGGTTAAGACAAGACCTGTAATACCGACTTTTTCATTAAACTCTTTGGCGACATTGCAAGCTTCCTGACCGATGAGCGCATCTGCAACGAGCAATGTTTCGGTTGGGTTAGAGAGCTTTTTAACCGCGGCGACTTCATCCATTAAGACTTCATCTATTTGCAGACGACCGGCGGTATCTAAAATCAGCACATCATAAAGCCCCTTTTGCCCAACTTCAATTGCACGCTTAGTTATTTCTATCGGCTTTTCTTTGGCAACTATCGGTAACACATCCACACCGATTTGCGCGCCCAATTGCGCTAACTGCTCTTGCGCGGCAGGTCGATATATGTCCAAAGATGCAAGCAATACGCGCTTATTTTTCTTTAACTTTAAGGCAATTTTGGCAGAAGTCGTCGTTTTACCTGAACCTTGAAGGCCTACCATCATAATCACTGCCGGCGGAACGGCTTTAAAATTAAGGCTTGTATCTTCATCTGAGCCCAGTAAGCGCACTAATTCATCATAAACAATTTTGACAAGCTGTTGGTCTGGGCGAATCGACTTAATAACCTTTTCACCCAAAGCCTTTTCTTTAACTTGAGCCATAAAATCTTTGACGACAGGAAGCGAAACATCTGCTTCCAACAAAGCTAAGCGAATCTCGCGCAGGCCGTCTTCGATATCTTTTTCGGTCAAAATACCGCGAGAACCGAGCTTTGCGAAAATACCGCTTAATTTATTTGTTAATCCGTCAAACATATTTCAGTTACCTTGTTTATTATACCCATTTGATAAAAAAAATTTGCGCCAGTGTGCGAACCCTCGCTGACTGACGGCACTCCTCGGAGTGTTAATTTTGTTATCAAAATTTGAGTGTAATATAGAGGGAAAATTATAGGAGTCAAGAGGAATCTTGGGGAAGCTTTCGGTATTTTTATTTTCTGCTTGCGTTTTTCATTTTCTTTGCTAGTATGCGCGTAATGTTAAATTATCAGTTTAAGAGTTTACAATGCCGGATAATACAATAAATAAAAGAAAGACTTTTGCGATTATTTCGCACCCTGATGCAGGTAAAACAACATTGACCGAAAAATTGTTATTATTCGGCGGTGCCATTCAGCAAGCCGGCGCGGTAAAAGCCAGAGGTGAAAACAGACGAGCACACTCAGACTGGATGAAAGTGGAACAAGAGCGCGGTATTTCGGTTGCATCCTCGGTGATGACGTTTGAATATAAAAACATAACATTTAACCTCTTAGATACACCAGGTCACGAGGACTTTTCAGAAGATACATATCGGGTTTTGACCGCAGTTGACTCGGCAGTTATGGTGATTGATGCAGCAAAAGGTATTGAAACACAAACCAAAAAGTTGTTTGAAGTGTGTCGCTTGCGCAATATTCCGATTATCACTTTTATCAATAAAATGGACCGCGAGGGATTAGACCCGTTTTTGCTCTTGGATGATATTGAAAAAACTTTAGCGCTTGATGTGTGTCCGGCAAGTTGGCCGATTGGTAGCGGTAAAGATTTCTTGGGTTGTTATGATTTACTCAATGATCAGCTGATTTTGATGAATAAAACCGGCAACAAAGGGCAGATGAACAGCGTGATTGAAACTTGCAAAGGGCTTGATGATAAAAAACTTGATGAACTTTTGCCGGCACACGCGGTTGCTAAACTCCGCGAAGATGTGATGATGGTTAAAGAGCTTTGTCCAGCTTTTGATTTGGAGCTGTATTTAGCCGGAGCATTAACACCTGTGTTCTTTGGAAGCGCCATCAATAACTTTGGCGTTAAAGAAGTGTTGGAGGGCTTGCATGCACTTGCCCCCTCGCCTCGTCCGCAACCGGCGGCAGAGCGCGAGGTTAAAGCAGATGAAAACAAAGTCACCGGATTTATTTTTAAGATTCAAGCCAATATGGACCCGAAACACCGTGACAGAATCGCCTTTATGCGGATATGCTCTGGACACTTTAAACGCGGGATGACACTCTCGCAAATCCGCACCGGAAAGCCTGTTAAGGTGGCTACGCCTGTGATGTTTTTAGCTCAGGAACGCGAATTGGCAGAAGATGCCTTTGCAGGAGATATTATCGGTATTCCAAACCACGGACAGCTGAGAATCGGTGATACGCTGACAGAGGGTGAAAAGTTACACTTTACGGGAATTCCAAGTTTTGCGCCGGAGCTCTTAAAATCCGTGCGTGCGCTTGATCCGCTAAAATCCAAGCACTTAGGCAATGCGCTACAACAAATTGCCGAAGAAGGCGGGGCGAGTGTGTTTAAGCCGGTTATCGGCTCGGAATGGATTGTCGGCGTGGTCGGGGTGTTGCAATTTGAGGTAATGGCTGACCGTATCCGCACGGAGTTTAACATTCCGGTGGTGTTTGAGCCGACACAGTATTTTACGGCGCGCTGGATTTTCTCTGAAGATAAACAGGTCTTAAATAAATTTATTGACGCAAACCAAGCCAATATCGCGCAAGATCACGATGGCGAGACAGTCTTTTTGGCACGAAATGCATGGCATTTGAATAAAGCTAAAGAAGACTTCCCTAAAGTGGAGCTGAGGACTACAAGAGAGCAAGTGTTTTAGTAGTGTTTGGGTTTGAAAGTTTGGAAGAATGTGGCTTTTTTGATGCCGTTGATGTGGGTGATGTGTGGGTTTTGCATAATCTCTGATAATTCGGTGGTGCAAAAGGTGCTCCGTTCATCAGCTCCGTCTACAAAAGCGTTGATGTTGCCGATTGCAGCTTTGATATAGCGCTCAGAAGCCACTCGCCAAATATGAGTTATCTCTTCCCCGACTTCATTAACTTTACCATCCAACCCCAGCGCAATCAGTGCTTTGCCGCATGGCGTATCATCCAACATCTTAGCATCCGGATGTGCGGTGATAAACGCATACGCTTTGGATTTATTTTCATCTGTGGGCATATAACTCACGCTATAAACCACTGCCATATCAGGCAGAGTGCTCACATCAGCGGTTGTGGCAATATCTAAGGCTTGTTTTAGTAAACTACTTGACATCTGCTTTTTCCGGCACAAAGTTAAAGACGGTAATTTCCGATGGGGCTAAAATACGCATCGGCGGCCCCCAATAACGTGTGCCGCGAGTAACATACATCTTTATCCCATCCGCATCATAAAAACCGGCCAAGTGCCCCTCATTTGCCTGCTTTGCGAGATAGTGAAACGGATAAATCTGCCCACCGTGAGTATGCCCGCTCAAAATCAAATCAATGTTATCTTTTGACATTCCTTCCACAAATTTCGGCGTGTGCGAAAGAAGAATCCGGTAATCATCATCTTTGGCATTGTATAAAGCATTTGCTATGTTTATCTTCATCCGCGTGCCTTGCACGGAATTGATATCCGGTATGCCGGCTATATATAGCCCCGTATCATCCAAGCGCAGACCATAGTTATTTAAAAACTGAAAGCCGCGCTTTGCCAGCTCAACACCCCATTCCAAAGCGCCGGAATAAAACTCGTGATTGCCTAACACAAAATAAACTTTCCCTTGAGGTTCCAACTTTCCGAGTTCGTCTATTTGTTTTTCCAATTTTATCGGACGATTGTCTACTATATCACCGGCAATCACCACCGCATCCGGCTTTAAGTCATTCACACGATTGACTAATTTTTTTACATAGTCAGGAGAAACATCAATGTCTATATGAAGATCTGCCAGCAAAACAACTTTAGTCGGCTGTTTGATTTTTGGTGAGGCAATTTCGTAAGTTATGATGCGCGCATCTTTTTCCGCCTCGTAAACACCATAAAAACACAGCACCAAGCAGGCTATAAAAGTTATTAGATTAACTTCTGATAAGTGTTTAGGATGTTTGATTTCTTCTATCGGAGTGCGGCGAATAACATCCACAACCGTCCAAATCGTATCTCTTAAAAATGTAATGACAAATAAAAAGAAAACAAAACCAAACATAAAGTAAAGCGGCTTGGTGAGATAAACAAGGGTATCTGCCGCGGCCGTGCGCTTTAGGAAAAAGCAGATAAACGGCGCGCAGATGCTAAATATCAGTAAAAAGAAAAAACTCAGTTTGACATACCACGGATAATCTCCATACCCCATATAGGTTTTATATGTGATTGCGATTATTGCAATAGATATAATGGCAAAAGCTATCTCAAACGGCATGCGGCTCCCCCTCTTTGACATAAAGATTATGCTTCGGCTGTTTTGGACGTTATCGGCGTGCGGCGACGATAAATGCGCTTGGCTTTTGGTGCCGGAGCTGTTGCTTCTTTTTCTTCGCTGATTTCAACAACCTGAAAACTCTTAACCGGCTCTGATGCTGGTAATGTTTCAACATAACCGTTAGGCGCTTCTTCTGGTGTTGCGGGAGTTTCGATCTGTTCATTTTCTGCAGGAGCGGCTTCTTCTGCCTCAGCAGAGGTATTCTCTTCTGCTCTTGATTGTTCATAACGAGATTGACGGCGCTCGTTAATATCGGTTACAATTTTGCGATAATGCTCGGCATATTGACGATAAATTTCCATATCCACATAATCGCCATTTCCTTGCGCTTCTTTGGCCAAATCATTATAACGACGGATTAAATCCAGTGCTGTGCCGCTGATTTTACCGGCAATACTGACACTATCAAACTTATAATTTAAGGTATAACCGTTATTGTTATTACCATTACGAAATCTGTTATTTTGTTTTTTCATACATTCCTACTTCAAGGACGATCTTTGCGCCCTATACAAATTATTCAAATCATTAAAAACGGAAATTCAAATGCTATTCAAATTTATTAGCACTAAATACAGCTAAATAATAACTCCTTATTTTTTTTTTGCAACTTATTTTTTTAAGATAACGCATCTGTTGATATTTGCCAAGTCTTTGGCTATTTCAATCAATTTGAGATTTTGTTTTTGGAAAATATCTGCGACATGCTCTGCCTGATTGTAGCCGACTTCAAGCAAAATATAGGCATTATCTTGCATTATTGAAGGTGCAATCTTGGCGATTTCATTGTAGCAATCAAAGCCTGATTTGCCGCCATCCAAAGCTAATAAAGGGTCATAATTTTTGACCTCATCATCAAGTGCTTTTATTTCTTCACTCGGGATATAGGGGGGATTGGAAACGATGATATCAAACTTATTTTCCCACTTGATATCGTTCCAGCTCTGATTGATAAACTCAACACGATTTGTAATCTCTAAGTTTTTAGCATTTTCTGCGGCAATCTCTAGTGCGGCTGGTGATTTATCTACCCCTACCCCTGTGGCATTGGGAAACTCTTTTAAAAGAGATATCAAAATACAGCCTGAACCGGTGCCTAAATCTAAAATCCGACACGTTTTATCCGTTGGTATCAATCGCAGAGCTTTTTCAACCAATAGTTCCGTATCGGGACGCGGAGATAAGACATCTGATGACACCTTAAAACGATATTTATAAAACTCTTTGATGCCGATGATTTTATCTAAAGGCTCGTGATTAAGGCGGCGATTTAACATTTCTCGCGCGATTTTTTTTTCATCTTCTGATATTTCTGGATATTGTGGTGCGGCATTTTTTAGGATAATATCGGCTTCTAACCGCGGCGAAGTTATATGAGCGGAAATGAGGGCTTCAATCAATTCTTCTCTTAAATCCATTTAGGCCGCCATTTTCTTTTTGACTTCGGCTGACAACTTTTCAAAAGCTTTCTTTTCTATCTGACGCACACGCTCGCGGCTGATATGAAAATATTCACCTATTTCATCTAAAGTGCTCGGCTTATCGGTCAACATCCGATTTTTAATGATATATTGCTCACGATCACTTAGCTGTTGCATACACTCAGATAAAATCTTAGCCTTATAATGTTGCTCTTCGCGATTGGCGAGCTTTGCCTCAATGTTTTCGCGGCTATCTATCACCATATCCAATTTTTCACGCCCATCTTCATCATCACCGACGCTGACATTAAGCGAGCTATCTCCGCCTATACGGCGGTTCATCTCGGTAACATCTTTTTCATCTACCATCAACTCATGAGCGATTTGTTTGACAACTTTGGGCTCAAGCTCTTTGTTTTCATAAATCCCTAAACGTGCCTTGATACGGCTTAAATTATAAAACAGTTTCTTTTGGGCGGCAACGGTACCGATTTTGACTAAAGACCAAGAGCGTAAAATATAATCGTTGATTGCGGCCTTTATCCACCAAATAGCATAAGTTGCCAAACGAACTTTTTTGCTCGTATCAAATTTTTTGACCGCCTGCATCAAACCTAAATTTGCTTCAGAGATAACGTCTGACATCGGCAGACCATAACGACGATAAGTTAACGCAATTTTGGCAGCCAACCGAAGATGTGAAGTAATGAGCTTTTGGGCTGAGGCTAAATCTCCTTTTTGTTGAAAATTCGTAATCAGCTGTTGTTCTTCTTCTTCAGTTAAAATCGGGAATTGCTTTATTTTTTCAAGATAGTTATATAGACCGTTTTCCTCAACCACCATGGGGAGGTTGGGCTTTTTATCTATAACTACTAAACTTTTATTCTCGCTCATATTATTCCTGTTGTGGTTTTATTATTCTTGAGAGATTAAGCCTGCATCCTGATAAAAGAAAGAAATATCCAAATCATCTTTTGTCTGTCTATCCATCAAGTTCAATATCTGGACAACATAACCGTCATCTTTGGGAGATATCAGAAGGTATGTATCTTTAGCATATTGATTTTCTGACGTGTTTTTGCATAAGCGCAAATTATCATCTTGCAAATTATAGTTTACCTCAACATTTGCAATAGCATTTGCAATGGCTTGTTTTTCTGCGGTTTTATATGCAGATATATCTTCGTTTATAAACTTATCTAAGCTATTGATAACAAAATACTGGCGGCGGCGATAGAGCGTGCCTAAATTTCCGAACTGAGCAAAATAAGTTTTTAAGAACTCTTTGGTCTTTTCATAAAGTATAGGATTGTTACATTCAGGCAACGGTGTTACTTTATGTTCTACTTTATGAATAATCTCTATTTCCGGCTGCTTTTCAGCGTCCGTAGTGTTTTCCTCATCAATCTGTTTTATCAGCTCTTCTGAAATTTCTGTATTTGCCTCTTCTGCAAATGCCGGTATTGAAAGCAGAAAGCATAGGGACAGGGTTAGAAAATTTTTCATCATACCTTTCTCCTAGAAATTTAAGGATTTCGGGGTGCGTGGAAACGGAATAACGTCACGAATATTAGCAATTCCGGTTAATAACATCATCATCCGTTCAAAGCCCAAGCCAAAGCCTGCGTGCGGGACAGAGCCGTATTTACGCGAATCTAAATACCAACTGTAATCTTCTTCACGCATACCAAGCTCACGAATACGGTTCTTTAACACTTCATAGCGTTCTTCACGTTGCGAGCCGCCGATAAGCTCCCCAATCCGCGGGACAAGAACATCCATAGCGGCAACGGTTTTACCATCATCATTCATGCGCATATAAAAGGCTTTTATTTCTTTTGGATAATCGCGAACAATTACCGGTTTTTTGAAATATTCTTCGGCTAAATAACGCTCATGCTCGGTTTGCATATCAATGCCATATTCCGGTGCGTATTCAAATTTTTTGCCGGACTTTTGCATAATTTCGATTGCCTCGGTATAGGTAATACGGGCAAAGCTGTTATTTTTGATATTGTTTAGAGTATCCATTAGGGTCGGATCAACATATTTGGCAAACAGTTCAATATCGTCTGGACAATTTGCCATCACATCTTCTACGCAAAAACGGACCATATCTTCGGCTAAATCCATATCATCATAAATATCGGCAAAAGCCATTTCAGGCTCTATCATCCAAAACTCGGCGGCATGGCGTGCGGTATTGGAATTTTCGGCTCTGAAAGTCGGCCCGAAAGTATAAATATCACCAAGTGCACAAGCATACATTTCACCGTTTAATTGTCCGGAAACGGTTAAATGCGCCTGCTTACCGAAAAAGTCTTGACTATAGTCTATTTCACCGTTTGGCAGTTTCGGCGGATTTTTTAAATCAAGCGTTGTCACTTGAAACATCTCGCCGGCACCTTCACAGTCCGAACCGGTGATAATCGGCGTATGCACATAGCTGAAACCGCGGGATTGGAAAAACTTGTGTATTGCATAAGATAATGCAGAACGCACACGGAAAGCAGCGCCGTATTTATTGGAACGCGGTCTTAGGTGCGCAATAGTGCGCAAGTATTCATCTGTGTGTTTTTTCTTTTGAATCGGAAAGTCCTCCGGAGCGATGCTGTATATTTCGATGTTGTCTGCCACAACTTCATATTTTTGATTGCCACCTTGAGACTCGACTAATGCGCCGGTTACCGCAATTGATGAACCGGTTGAAACGGTTTTGATTTCATTATAATTGGGGAGATTATTTTTAGCGATAATTTGTAAATTCTTTAAACTTGAACCGTCATTTAATTCAATAAACGAAAAATCTTTGGCGTCTCGGCGCGTTCTTACCCAGCCTTTTGCCAAAACTTGCTCTTTGGTTGTTTCTGATTTTAGCAAATCACTAATTTTTGTTCTCTTTAACATCTTAAATAATTCCCCATTCTTAAATGTTGTTTTTAAAGCAAAAGAGATTTTAGGACGGTTTGTTTTAAAAGTAAATAGGATTTATAGAAAAGTTTACTCTCGCTTATTGAACTAAGCGAGAGTAACGGTTTTTAGCTGATGTTAACGTGTTTTTTTAACCAAATTCGGTGCATCTAACGTTTTTTTCGGCTTTGAGACAGCTTCCGGTTTGATAAATTTCGCATAGAATTTCTTTAACTCTTTTAAAAAGGTTTTGCGGCTTAATTTAGCACCTTTTGCCATCAACTCTTCGGAGATAAGCCCCTCGTCCAATAGTCGTTGCTTAATTTTGATTACATTATAACGAATACTTCTATCCACCATGGCAGGAGCTTCCCAACCATAGGCGTGGTGCTGCAAACCGCGGTGCAGTTTGAGCATGGTTGCAACATCGGTTCTTGTTCCGGCCAGTTCATTTGCCACATTCGGATAAGAATAGACTAGAGAAATCGGCAGTAACGATTTATATTCTTCCGGATATTCTCCAAGTTTGGAATCAAACCTGCCGCCGGCATATACGCGATACGGGTGAGCCATACAGTTGCCGATGATAATGTCTTGGGCGATGCCGTCTAAACGGTCATACGAAAGATAACGTTTCTCTTTGGGTAAAACCGGCACATCAGGGATAATAAAATTCGTCCCTTTAACTTTGCCTTCTTTTTCCAATTGTTCAAAACCGAAAGCAAATTCCGAAGCAATACGTTTTTGATACGAGGCATAAGCAAACATCGCAAACGAGACATCGCGCGATTTCGGAAAGTATTTATCGCGGATTTTAGCAAGCACCGCAATGTTATCTTCGGTTGAAATATCGGTTGGGGTGACAATGCACTGATTTATTATCTCTTCTGAAATACCGATTGCCTTAAAATAGCGGCGATACATCTCTGCCTCAGAGCCAACGTTATATTCGTAACCGCTGTCATTAAATTTGGTGTTGCCTTGATTATCGTATAAACCGATGAAAATAAGTTTTTTCGGTTTTCCGGTTTTACGATAATCGTTAAGCCATGCCATCACAGCCGGACCTGCCGCACCGGGGTGACCGGAAAAAGTGACGAATGCGTCTGTATCTTTTGGTAAATTTAAGAAATCCGCTCCGATGATTTTTCTTGAATATCCTTCATAAGTTATAACTTCGCCTGCTTTAACACGTCCCTTGTCTTCGGCCTTTAAGACGATTTGTTTTTCTTCTTCGGTTAAAGAGAACGTCAGCGGCAACATACCCATATCTATTCTTGATGGATAATTAGCGTTTACAACCGCTTGCTTTTCACGAAGGCTTAGTTTTTCATCTTTCATCACACCGCGGATAAAAAGCAAATCTTTAACATAAGCTTTAAAATGGTTTTCATCCCACCCACGCATGGTTAGCTCTTCTGCGTAATTTTTATACGAGATGTTTTTATTATCTAAAATATCGGTGGCTATTTGTTCATACACCGTCGGTTTATAAGACATAACTCCTCCTGTTTTTGATGTCCTAACGAGGTGGAGTATATCACAATTTTGGTGGGCATGCAAGAAGAATCGGATACAGAAAAAGGAGCCATATCGGCTCCTTTTTTTGTATAATTCGCAAACGGTTTTCGGATTAACGTTTGGAGAATTGGTAAGAACGACGTGCTTTTGCGCGACCATATTTCTTACGTTCTACAACACGGTCATCACGAGTTAAGAATCCGGCTTGTTTCAAAACCGTGTGCAACTCCGGCTCGTATTCATTCAAAGCCTTGGATATACCGTGCTTAATTGCACCGGCTTGACCGGACAAACCACCGCCTTGAACTGTGCAAACAACGTCAAATTCATTAACGCGGTTAGCAACTTCAAACGGTTGATTGATAATCATCTTCAAAACCGGACGTGCAAAATATGCATCTATCGGCTTTTCGTTAATAGTGATATTACCTTTACCCGGCTTAATCCATACGCGAGCAACGGCGTCTTTTCTTTTACCGGTGGCATAAGAACGACCTTGTTTATCGCGAGCAGGCTTCTTTTTAGCTTCTGTATTAGCAGTTGCGGCGGTTGCTACAACGGCTTCTTTAATCTCTGATAAAGATTCTACTTTTTTTCTAGGCATTACAGTTCGCTCCTCTTATTCTTAGAGTTCATAGATGCGATATCTAAAACTTCAGGATTTTGTGCTGCATGCGGATGATTTTCACCTGCATATACTTTTAACTTTGTCATTTGTTGACGTCCCATCGGATTACGAGAAATCATGCGTTCAACTGCTTTCTCAATTACTCTCTCAGGGAAGCGACCGTCTAAAATCTTGCCGGCAGTTGTTTCTTTAATGCCGCCGATCCAACCGGTGTGCTTATAATATTTTTTGTCTGTTAATTTTTTGCCTGTCAATTTTACTTTGTCGGCATTGATAACAACAACATAGTCCCCGCAATCAAGGTTTGGGGTGAAGTAAGGTTTGTGTTTACCACGCAAGATTTTTGCAACCTGAGCGGCAAGACGACCTAAAACAACGTCTGTTGCGTCAACAATATACCACTTTCTTGTAATATCAGACGGCTTTGTTGCGTATGTATTATTCATATTTTGGTCTCTTTTCAAAATAAATTGTTAAAATTCGGAGTCAATATAGGGGAAAGATTTTAAATGTCAACATAAAAATTTATTGCATTTTCAATGTTTTATTTTACGGTATTATAATACCACTTATCAAACCATTGTTTTTAATTAAAAAAGTGTTTTTAACGTAAAATTAAACGTGCGCGATTTATCATATTTTATGAATTTTTTTACGAAAGTTTTTGCTATGCGTTTGTTTTTAATGATTTTATTTTTTGCATTTAATGTGAGTTTTGCGAATAATGTCTATGCCACCAACTATCCGGACTCACGCATTAAACGATTTGCCACGCACACGCCGCGCAAAGTAGAGAATAATGTTGCGACACTAACAGCGCATTTAGTAAAACCGCTTGATGATGACTATGATAAAGCCAAAATGATTGCCTATTGGATTGCCAGCCACATCAACTACGACGAATATCTTTATAATAATGGTGGGACAACCAAACTTATTAAGGGTTATCGTGGACAGGATCCAAATGAGCTCTTAAAATCGCGTGTCGGTATCTGCGGTGATTTTGCGGAGCTGTTTGCCGAGATGTGTAAAAAAGCCGGTGTTAAAGCAGCCATTGTGCATGGGTATGCCTACCCTGCCGGACATTCGCTTACCAAGAGCCAAAAGAAGAGTAGCGGTCATGCGTGGAACTACTTTAAGTATAAGAACAAGAAAGTTTATGTGGATACGACTTTTATGGCAGACGGGCGCACGGGAACATCGGGCGGCGCGCGTAACCTTGCGCATAGGCGTGCGCTTAAATCCATAGAGCGCGATAACAAGAATAAGAGTAAAGTCAATGATTTTGATGATTATTATTTTGACTTTAACTACAAACGCGAGGCAGGACAACGACACTATAAGCACGAGGAGAAGTGAGGGAGAAAATTTACCTTTCTCGTGTAAACTGCTTTTGTTTTATCTTAGTAAATTATCAAGTTGACAAGTAAATTCTTTTAGAATACCCTAACCTTACATTAGTTGATGACTAATGTGAGGTTTGAAAGCCTCTTCAGGTTATCTGTCAAGTCAGATGTAAAAAACTACCTTTTTGCCTAATGGCAGGAAGGTAGTTAATAAGATGTATTTATATATCAAATATACTACACTATTTCCTGAAATAGCTTTCAACTTCCTGCCACCCTTCATCAAGGTGGTATTTTTTGTTGGAATTGATTGCATGGAGATAGTGTAATGAAAGAAATCATTCTTAAAATATTTATCACATTGTTAGTTTTGACAGGAATTGGTTATACTTGTTTTATAATATATAAAAACAATAAAATTTACATTTGTGATAAGGATATTTGGTGTTCAGATGATTTTAAGACAGCAAAATTCAAGATGACCGCAAAAGAATTTTCTGGAAATGCAGAAAAATATAATGAAAAAGGTGCGCTAATTTTTAAAGGAAGTTATAGAAATAATTTGTTGGATGGGACATATACAATTTATTATGATAATGGTTTATTATATCGTACAGGATATTATAAAGATGGAAAGTTAGAGGGATTACAAAAGGAGTATTATGAAAAAGGTCAAATTCATAAAGAGATGGAATATAAAAACGATAAACGAGATGGACTTGCAAAAGGATATTACGAAAATGGTCAATTAGAGGCTGAAATAGAATATCAAAACGATAACCATCATGGACTAGAAAGGGGGTATTATGAAAATGGACAATTGAAATCAGAAGCATATTTTTTAGACAATAAACTAAATGGAATCGATAGAACTTATTATGAAACAGGTCAATTGGATACTGAATCAGAATATAAAAACGGAACATTGAATGGATTACGAAAAAAATACTATGAAAATGGTCAACTAAAAAAAGAAGAACAATATAAAGATGGTAAACGAGAAGGGTTACAGAAACTATATTACAAAACAGGACAATTACGGTCTGAAATAAATTTTAAGAATGATGTACCAGATGGAATGCAAAAGCAATATTACAAAACCGGTCAGCTATCCGCAGAAGGTGTTTATAAAGCTGGTGACCCTGACGGAATCCACAAAATTTACTATAGAGATGGCAAAATATTTACATATGCTGAATTTAAGGGAGGATATCCTGTAACAGGAAAAATATTTGATAAAAACGGAAAGCCAACAACTATATACGATCCAAATTTATCATTCCCAACAATTGATGAACCAGAAGAAATTTATGATGAAGAATAAATATCTTCTAGTTTAAATTCTTATAAATATGCGTTTCTTATCTTGCGATTATAAAGACATTTTCGCATATCCTCTTGCGATTTGACAAATTAAATCCTTAGTATATGATATAATTTGCTTATAAGAATAATGGGAGATAAATATGATGCACCATATTCAATATCCAGTTGGTCAAGGAGGATTTCATCTAGGGATTATAGGCACTTATGCTTATGTTTATGATTGCGGTGGAAGTAACAATGTAGATTGGAAGCAAATTTTTAATGATGTTACTCAAAAACTAAAAGATGTCAAAACGTTGGATATTTTTATATCCCATCTGCATAAAGACCATTATAATAAGGTATCTACATTAGTTTCGAATGTTTCTTGCGTAGGTTTAAAAACAACAATTTATATGCCGTTGATGAATGAAATTGAAAAATTAATAATCATTGGGGAATATTTAAGGGATAATCATTATGATAAAAATTATATTTCAATGGTTATTACATGTCGTTTTGTCTTTGATAGTTTAGAAATAAATAAGTATAAACAACCAGAATATAAATTTATCAATAATACAAAAAAAGACATTTCTGTTTTGGCGTCTGATATCATTTTAAGGACTTATGTTTCTAATCATATGAAAGCTGATGTAGATAGATTTAAGCACAAATTATCTGAGTTAGGAATTGATATTGAACATCTTGAGGATAGAATTTCAGATATATCTTTTTGGCAACATATAAAAGATGCCTTCATAGAGGTCTTTAACAAAAATAATATCAGTAATAAAATTATGCTTTGTTTATATTGCGGTAAAAGTTTTGCTCGATTGAACTATATTTATAATAATAGCAATTGGCTTCATACTGGTGATGCATATATGAACAGTAAGGATTTGCACGGATTTTTTAATCGTTTTGGCTTGTTATTGAATAATGTTAATTTTGCGCAAATTCCTCATCATGGATCGAGTCATAACCACGATAGGACTTTTTCTATGTTATTTAATAGCTGTCGTTGCAAAAACTTTTTTTATACTTACGATAATAGTTCAAATGTAGCAAAAAATGTTGGAGATATTTTACTATGTTGTTGCCAGTCTATTTATGAAATTTCTGATACCTCATTAACTAAAATTATTAAATAATCACTTGTATTTTGCAATTAATTTAATGATGTTTTGATTTTCACCCTCTCTGTCACCTCTGGTGACATCTCCCCCGTCGAGGGGGAGATAGTGTCACCCCCACCTTAATCCTCCCCCCTCAAGGGGGAGGAAATATGGATATTGCCGCGCATTACTGGTGTTTGCAATTGACGTCTAAAGGAGAGACTTGACGGCTTCGGCGATGTGCTCCGCGGTGATGCCAAAATGCTCATACAGCTTATCTGCCGGTGCCGACTCCCCAAACGTATCTATCCCTATCGTTTTCATCGCGTATCTGTTCCAACCGAAAGTTGATGCCGCTTCCACACTCACAATCGGTTTATTGCCTAATACCTCCAGTTTATACTTCATATCCTGTTCTTCAAACAACTCCATACACGGCATGGAAATAACCGCAATGCTTATCCCCTTTTCTGCCAATATCTGTTGCGCTTTAACCGCAATATGCACTTCCGAACCGGTTGCGATAATGCTCGCCATCCGCTCACCTTTAGCCGGCGAAATCACATAAGCGCCCCTCTTTGCCAAGTTCTCGTTTACCGATTTTCTCATTAACGGCAAACCCTGACGTGATAATGCCAATATACTCGGACGATGCTCCTCCGCTATTGCCAACTCCCAACATTCCGCCGTTTCAATCACATCACACGGTCTAAAGGTCAAGATATTCGGCATGGCGCGATATGATGCTAAATGCTCTATCGGCTGATGTGTCGGACCGTCTTCGCCAACACCAATCGAATCGTGCGTCAACACATACACCGCACGCACTCCCATTAACGCTGCCAACCTTTGTGACGGACGCAAATAATCCGAAAAGACAAAGAATGTGCCGCCATAAGGGATAACCCCGCCGTGCAGGCTCATGCCGTTCATAATTGCCCCCATGGCGTGTTCCCTTATGCCATACATGATGTTATTACCGTTGTAATCAGATTTAGTAATGGTCTTTAACCCATCAACAAAAGTAAGGTTTGATGCGGCTAAATCTGCCGAGCCGCCGACAATTTGCGGGATATTCGGCACAATCGCCTTCAAACACATCTCAGAGGCCTTTCTCGTGGCAACTTTGGGCTCTTCCAACAAAGCCTTTTTCTTTAACTCTTCTAATGCCCTATTCCAGCCATTCGGCAACTTATTGGCAATAAAGTCTTGAAAAGGTTTGCCTTTTGCTGCGGCATTTTTTACCCACGCATCATAAGCGGGGAGATTGCGGTTTTGGGTTTGACGCCAGTCGTTTAATATTTCGCTTGGCACTTCAAACGGCGCATAATTCCAATTTAACTTTTGACGCATACCGGCGGTTTCTTCCTCACCTAACGGAGAGCCATGACACTTTGATGTGCCACACTTGGTGGGCGCACCGTAACCGATAATCGTTTTGCAGGCAATCAAGGTCGGCTTATCAGACTTTTGTGCGGTCTCTATCGCTTTCCTTATCTCATCATAATTATGTCCGTCTATGGATAAAGTGTTCCAACCGATTGCCTTAAAGCGGGCAATCTGGTCGGTAGAACTGGTCTTATCTACCGTTCCGTCTATGGTGATGTTATTGTTATCCCAAAAGACAATGAGCTTGTTTAACCCTAGATGTCCGGCAAGCGAGGCGGCTTCTTCGGAAATGCCTTCCATTAAGCAACCATCGCCGCAGATGACATACGTATAGTGATTGCAAAGGTCGTTGCCAAAGCGCGCGTTTAACATTCTCTCAGCGGCGGCAAAACCAACAGCGGAAGATATACCCTGCCCTAACGGACCGGTGGTCATATCAATGCCGTCAAGATGACCGTATTCGGGGTGTCCTGCCGTTTTGGCACCAAACTGCCTGAAGTTCTTAATGTCATCAAGCGAAATATCTTTGTAACCGATTAAATATAAAAGAGAATACAAAAGCATGGAACCGTGGCCTGCGGACAAGATAAACCGATCGCGGTCAAACCATTTTGGTGCAACGGGATGCAGCTTGATATATTCCGCAAACAAGACTGTTGCCACATCTGCCATGCCTAAAGGCATACCCGGGTGACCGGAGTTTGACTTATTAATGGCGTCGGCGCTTAAGAAGCGGATGGCGTTTGCCATTTTATGCAACTTCATATTTTCTATCATCTTATTCTCCTTTATTTTTAGGGGTTAGGGTAAAAAGAGCAATCAGCTCCTCGTGTTTGGAATAAACAAATTGGTCAATTAAAGTAACACGTGCAAACGCATATCCGGCGCTTATTAAGAGTTCGGCGTCATATACAAAGGTCTTGGGGTTGCACGATACAAAAACGATTTTTAAAGGGCGCTGTTCTGATGGCAACTTGGCAATCTCGCGACATTGCTCGTGCGCACCGGCGCGCGGCGGATCAATTACTAAAGCTTTTATATCTTTTAAATCCGCGGCGTCTAAGGGATATTTGAACAAATTTTTATTGATGACGGTGACGTTATGGATTTGGTTAAAATTCAGCGCTTGCTCTAAGCCTTTTAATGACGGCGCAAACGAATCGACGGAAATAAGTTCGTTACCGCTCAATTTTGCCAACGGATAAGTAAATGTGCCAAGACCGCAAAATAAATCTGCCATTTTGCCACGGGTATTATCCATATACTCTAAAACTTTTGCTATCATCATAGTTTCAGCCTGTTTAGAGGCCTGTAAAAATACACCTTGCGGGATTTTTATGATGCAATCAGCAATATGTAATTCAGGAGCAATTTTTTCTACAACAGTTTCAGGCAGAGTATTTTTGATTTGCCAAGAAAAACGACAAATGTTTGGGATTGCATTTACAAAATCCGCAACCAACAGACGATGTTCCAACTGCGGGGCTGTTTCTATATGTAACAAAATATCTATACCGTTATCGGCGTGTAGCAGTTGCACGGAGCCGCTGTGAATATAGGCGGTTGTCAACTTTTTCTTATTCTTGACGGTAATGGAAATTTGGCAAAGCTCGGTTAAAAAACGATGCAACGGCTCTAAAAAATCATTAAGCGCCGAATCCAACATCGGGCAGTGTGTTATATCTATCAAGTTATGTGTTTTTTGCTCGTTGAAGCCTAATTTTAGGGATTTTTTCTCATAACTGAATGCTAAATCGGCACGGCGACGTTGCCCGTCTTCTATGAATATCGGAGTATCATATTGGGGATTTGCAAATTTGATTTGTGATAAAGTGTTTTTAAAATCAATAACTTTGGTTTGACGATAGTTTTTTTCATCTAAACCACGCAGGGCGCAACCACCGCAATTTTGACACTGTTTGTTTGTCATTTTGTTCCTTTCTTTGTTTCTTTTAACAAAAAAATATCGGAAAGACAAGCGAAGTTTTAAACATTTTTTTGATAACCTTTAAAAAAGTTAGTGAATATTTTTTTTTGCTGTATATAATAAGGATAAGTTTTTTGTTTTGGGAGATATTTTGATGTTAGTTCATGTGCCTGATCATTTTAGTTCCAAGCTTAAGTTTGATTTAAGAAAAGCACCGATAAGTGTGGCCGACAGATCTTCTGTTGTGTGGTCTTTTTGGGGATGCTTTTTCGGTCTGGCATTACTCGCACTCGGAATGTTTGAGCTGTTGAGCTTTTTTAAGGCTGGAAAAGGCAGTGAGCAATCCTTTATAATGGTAGAGCTGTTTGCATTTTTTATTGTGCTTATCGGTTTGGGATTGTTTATTTATTCCGTTTTTTCGTTTGTCAGATATAAAAAATTCAGCTTTGACGGCAAAGAATTTCAAATTATTTATCGTCCGGCTGTCGGCGTTAAACACAGTTTTTCCGAACCGCTGAGTAACTATATCGGCGTTCGTTTGCGCGTCTTGTTTGTGCAGTCCGGTTTGTTTAATAAGAATCGGTATATTATTGACCTTTATCATCAGGATGCCAGTAAAATTGTGCCGCTTTATATCTCAACCAACAATAAAAATATCCGTTTGATTTGGGAAGATTATGCTAAATTGCTGAAGATGCCGGCTTTAAGTGTCGGTGACAGAGGCTTGGTGCAACGTGATTATGCAGATTTGGATACTTCGCTTAAGGATTTGGGGAAAGCCGGTAAATTGCCGTTTATTGCCAGTGGTAAATTGCCTGCGCCTGAAAGTCTGGAAATTACCGAAGAAAGGACTGCAACCGTTATTGAGCCGACCGGTATTTATTGGGATACATTCAGCACATTGTGTTTATTGATAGCGATTGCCGCGATATTGTTGCTGACAGCAGGCGGTGTATATCTTACAATTATCGGTGAAGGATTTCCTGTCAAATATCTGATTATTGGGGGCGGTTTATTACTTGTAACCGTTTATTTTGTCACAAGACTGTTTAATTCTTATGCTTTGATTATCGGTAATAAAGATGTTAAAGTTAAAAAATCTTTCATGGGTTCTGAGCTGGGTATTCAATCGCTTGATATTGATAAAATCGAAAATGTGGAGCTTAACTATAACCCCACAATCGGGCGGTATAATCTGACGCTTATCAGCGATGAAAAACTGATTGATTTTCCGAGCAGACTCCCGGTAGCTGATTTGATATGGCTCAGAGATTTTGTCATCAGAAAATTAATTGGTAATTAAATGCATATTTTGATTGCAACACACTCTTAAGGGTATATATTCTTAAGCAAATATTTACTTTTACTTAAGGGATGTAGCATTATGGCAAAAAGCATTAAAGACGTATCTGAAACGACAACTAATCGTAAAAAACAATATTTCAATTTAGAAGAAGAAAAGGCCTTTTTTGATGAAGTGGATGAAGAGGTTAGAAATGATCGCTTCAAAAAGCTTATCAATAAATACGGCGGATTTATTCTGTGCGTTTTGATTTTGGCTCTTTCTTTTGCTGTCGGCTATGAAAAGTTTGGCGAGTGGCGCATTAAAAAAGCTGAAGAAAAGAATGTTGTTTATGCGCAAGCCTTGGTTCCGCAAAAGAATTTTGAGGATAATATTGCTGAACTTGAAAATATTGTTGCAACCGAAAGCGGTTTATATAAAGACATGGCTCGCTTGCAAATTATCAATCTCCTTTTAGACAACAATCAAACTGAGCGTGCTATTACCAATATGACTGCTTTGGTTAATGATGTGGAAGCCAATGCCAAAATTCGTGAAATTGCTACAATCAAACTTGCAACTTATCAAATTGATACGGCTGATTATGCCACTATCAAAGCCTTATTGGAACCGATTTTACAAAACAATAACAGCTCTTGGCGGCCGATGGCTAAAGAGTTGATGGCAATGGCTGCTATTCAAGCCAAGCATTTTGAGGAAGCCAAATCAATTTATCAGGAATTACTCACTCACAGCAGTATTTCTGATGATTTCAAGGCGAGAATTAATGATATGTTGGCTTCTATCAGTGATGCTGTGAATGAAGCTAAATAATTTTTCAATATTTATTATATAGTTAGGAGTGTGCTATGCGTCGTTTGAATAAAGGACTTTGCTTGTGTGGTGTTGTGCTTTCTTTGGCTGCTTGCTCAGGGGACAAGAAATTACCTCAAGGTGAACGTTTATCTGTTTTGGATAACCCCGGTGCAGAGATTGCACAAGTTCAAAAATCGCTTAAAGCATTTCCGGCACCTCATGTTAACACAGCTTGGGCACAAACCAGCATTAACCCCGAACATGTTGTCGGAAACCTCAAAGCTGGTTTTGCTGTTAAAGAGTTATGGGCTGAAAATTTCGGTGCCAGTATTAACAAACGTGATATTTTGTTAGCCGCTCCAGTGGTTTTGAATAATCGTGTTTATGTGATGGACAGTAAAGGTTTAGTCAGTGCTTTCGGACTTAAAGACGGTAAAAAACTTTGGCAAAATCGGTTGCAGGCAGAAATCGGCGGATTTAAGGATACAAAGAGCCGTGCTTCCGGTTTAGCTGTTGATGAAAACTATTTGTTTGCCACAACGGGATTTGGTGGCGTGTTTGCCATGGATGCCAAGACAGGTCAATCGAAATGGCGTAAAGTTATGGAATCCCCTATCCGTATCGCGCCAACCGTTACAAGCAATATGCTCTTAGTGCAAACAGTAGATAATAAAATCTATGCTCTTGATAAAAATACCGGACAGGAAATTTGGAAGTTTGGCGTTGCTCAAGAAGATACTGTGATTGCAGGTGGTGCAGCTCCGGCTTATGATACTGAGGATAATGCTGTTATTGCCGGTTTTTCCAATGGTGAAATTGTGGTGTTAAATGCAACAATCGGAACGCCTTTATGGTCTTCAATGCTTGTTTCAAATCAGCGCGTTAACTCTTCTACCGACTTGAATACGATTGGTGCCACGCCGATTGTTGAAAACGGGATTGTGTATGCTATCAGTAACGCCAATAATATGACGGCGCTTGATATGCGCACCGGCGATAAATTATGGGAAAAAGAAATCGGCTCTATGCAAAATATGTTGCTGGTCGGACAATATCTGTTTGTGATATCTAATCAGAATATCTTGTATGCGGTTGATAAAGATAACGGTGAAATTATGTGGTCAGTTGATGTTCGCACTTACATTACTGATGATGATGACAAGAAGCAAATTTATGCGGCGGCACCTTTGATGCTTAACGGACAAATTTTCCTTGCCTTTTCTAACGGTAAGATACTCAAAGTTAATGCTCAAGAAGGTATAGTCAGTGCCAGAACGGATCTCGGTGTTGATATAAGTAACGGACTAATTGCCGTATCAGAACATGTGTTAGCTGTTTCAGACAAGGCCGATGTCATTGTATTTAAATAAAAGATAAAGAGAGGAACTATGGTCAAGATTGTTAAGGTTGATTCGGAAGTCTATCCGCTTGATAAGTTGGAAGATATTTGTACGCATATTGAGCGTTGCGGACGCACTTGCTATAAATCCGAAAATCTCATCACACATGAGACCGCAATTCCTTTTATTACCGGTATATTAAAAAGCGGACACGAATCGGTGATTGAACATGCCAATGTCATTTTCAGTCTGCCGAATATAGCAGAAAATAAGAAAGTATTTGAAATGCGAGATATTCGCGGGCTTAATATTTCGCTTGAAAAAGATAGCATTGACGGGGTAGAAAAAATTATCGTTTCGGGTAATATGCGGGCGTTGCGTGATTTGGCGCGGCAATATAATGTGCATGATTTTTTGTATGCAATAGGAATATCGCTGTTTTACATTGCCGAAAATCAAGCTCCGCAATTTACAGGGATTAAAATTGAAGGCGTGCAGAAATCCAGATTTTCAGAATTGCATAATTATGTTACCACACACTCAATTTGTGATGTCGGGGCGTATAAAGACGTCACACGGCACAGATTGGCCTCTTTTTCTATAGAATCTACGAGATATTGCAACTACTCTAAAGGAAAATTTGGAAGTGAGCTTACTATGATTGAGCCATGCAATATTGAGAAAGGCTCAGAGATGTATGCCGAGTGGCTGAAGTGCGTTAATATGATTGAGGAATCTTATATGAAAATGGCCGCACTGGGTGCTAAAGGCGATCAGTTAAGAATGATTTTACCGCACTCCAGCAAGGCGGATATGATTATGAGCGCTAATGTTGCTGAGTGGAAACATATTTTCGGACTAAGATGTCATAGTGCGGCCCATCCGTCTGTCCGTGCGGTCATGAAAAAGATTTTAGAGGAATGCTATAAGATTTGGCCGGAATTTTTTGCCAGCCAATATCATGAGTTTTCTGATGCTGCTTAACGCATAAAAAATCCCCGAGCAACGGGGATTTTTCTTTTGATATAATCGCTCAGAACATAAATCGTAATAATGCCACGAGATATACATAAACGAGAAATGCTATTGCTTTATAGAGAATAGCTGTCGTTACCAATGCGCCACCTTGAACAACGGTTTGCACAACAGCGGCGGCAACAATGGCAACACCTAGCATCATCAGCCAGTAATGTTTGCTTTTGCTCATCAAAAGTGAAATTATGATTGCGGAAGCTGCAATATAAACATTTTGCATTTGGGCAAAGACTGCATTAACTTCACGGATTACCGGGGCATAATTCAATGCATAAGATGCTAAGATAATGACCAATGCGGCGGCAAAAATCATAAAACAAGTTTTTTTGGACATATTTAGGCTCCTTTCTTTTGAGATTTAGAGGTTGATACTTTTTTAGCGGTTGTTCTTACTGGGGCTTTTGCAACAGGCTTAACAGCTTTCTTTTTTACTGTTTTCTGGGATTCTTTTTTCGCAACCGACTTTTTGGTTGAAGCTGCTTTGGTTGTTGTTTTGATTTTTACGGTTGGTTTCTTATATACAAAAATCTTTTCAGGCACGCCTGCCAATGAGCTCTTGATTTGTTTTACTTCTTCAAGATGTCCTAAAGGGAACATCTCGGATATAACAACTGCGGTATCTTTAATTTCTGATGCCAATTTTTTGCCCAAAGGTTCGCCGGTTACTTTTAAGACATAGCACATAATTACATCCATATCGGCGTGGGACTCTTTCATGTAATTTCCTTTAACAAATTTTATGTTTTTCAATCCTGCTAATTTGGCTTTAATCTTACCCATAGTTAAAGGCACAATATCCCATTCTAAACCGATAAATTCATGTTCAGGAAATTCTTGCGCTAACGGTAGCAGTAATACACCGCTGCCACAACCGAGGTCAGTTATTTTCATCGGCTTTTTAGCATTTTTTAAGGCGGCGCGTGCTTCGGCTATCATATCCATTTTAATCTTGCCGTAGCTTGAAACAAACGGGCCATACTTACCGCAACCGCAACGCACATAAGAGTAAACCTGATAAATCAGATAAATAATTGCAGCAAAGCCAAAAAACAATGCTACCCACGCAATCAATTGCATAAACATAAAATATTCTCCTTTGGTATAAAATAATTGATAAAAATGTGATTTGTGTTATTTATACAAGTAATTGTTTAAGAAAATGTTTAAGAGGTTAAAATGGCTGGAAAATATCGGAAAATATTGTTTTTGACCGGCGCAGGAATTTCTGCCGAATCCGGATTGGCGACCTTTCGGAGTGAAGACGGTTTGTGGAATCATCATCGTGTGGAAGATGTGGCAACGATTGAAGCTTATTGGCGTAACCCTGACTATGTGCATGACTTCTATAATACGATGAAGCCGGAACTTTGGGATGCTAAACCGAATAAAGGTCATTTGGCCATTACAAAATTGCAACAAGAATATCCGGCGGAAGTTAATATTGTCACACAAAACATTGATACCCTTCATGAAAAAGCAAAAAGTAAAAATGTGTATCATATTCACGGGCAAATTAACCAAGCGGTATGTATGAACTGCGGTCATGTTTTAGAGACATGGGGAGATGTTACTTCGGAGACGGTTTGTGATAATTGTCATGTGTCGGCTATGATGAAACCGAACATTGTCTTTTTTGGAGAAAATCTTTTATATATGGACAAAGTGGAAGAACTGTTGCGCACTTGTGATTTATTTATCTCTGTCGGAACGTCCGGCGTGGTTTATCCGGCGGCAGGATTTGTGCAAACGGCAAAGTATTATGGTGCAGATACGATGGAGTTTAATTTGGAGCCTACCTCCAATAATCTCTTTTTTGATAAACATATTATGGGGAAATCAGGAGAAACTTTGCCTAGGTTTGTAGATGAGCTGTTAACTAGTTTAAGGGAATGAAAAGAGCGCCACTATCCGGCGCTCTTTTTACTTTATTTACCTTTTTTTTACTGAGCGATAATGCGTGACGGATTGCCATACAATACCAAGCAACGTTGACCGACCATCAGAGGCTGAGATGCTCCTTGTGTAATACTGATGGCTTGACCGTTCGTTAGCTGAACAATATATTCATAACCGGTTTGCTTGCTTAAGCCCTGTTGTGCGGCACTACCGGCCAAACCGCCTAATAATGCACCGCCGACAGCACCTAAAACGCTGCCTCTGCCCCGTCCGATTGTTGAACCGGCAACGCCACCGGCTAAGCCGCCTATCATTGTTCCGGCACTGGTATCACCGCTGTCAACCATTACCGGACGAACGCTTAAAACCGTGCATTGAGCCACGGTTGCAACTTTACCGACAGAACTTGTGGTATAGTGGTCGGAATTAATATTATCCGCACAACCGGCCAATAATCCTGCTGATAAAATTGTTGCTAATAATTTTTTAGACATCTTTTCTCTCCTTAATTAAACACTATGGTATAATTTAGTGGAATATTTTTTGTTGTCAAGTAGATGTGTATTTAGTAAAAAATACACAGATCAATGCGCCTAAAAATAATGGGGAAAGTATCAAGCTCTCCCCATTATTGATTGTTTTGATTTGCACTTATTATTATGCACTTTTGCCTAACTGTGCGGCAACTTCTGATGCAAAGTCTTCTTCGCGTTTTTGTAGGCCTTCACCTAACTTAAAGCATACAAAACCGCCTAACTTAACTTCAGTTCCATTTTCTTTGGCAAAATCAGCCACAATGTCTTTAACTTTCTTGTCCGGATCCATAATGAAGGATTGTTCTTCTAAAACAACTTCCTCATAATATTTACGGATACGGCCTTCAACCATTTTCTCTACAATGTTTGCAGGCTTGCCGGATGCAAGTGCTTGCTCGGAGAAAATGGCCTTTTCTCTGGCAACGGCTTCTGCCGGAACTTCTGCAATCGTCTGTGCAATCGGCTGAGTTGCGGCTATATGCATAGCAATGTGCTTGCCAAGTTCTTCCATCTTTGCCTTATCAGCTGTTCCCTCTAAAGCAACCAAAACACCGATTTTGCCGACATTCGGGCGAGCGGCGTTGTGAATATATGAGCAAACGATACCGTTGTTTGCGCTCAAATAAGCAGAACGGCGTAAATTCATGTTTTCACCGATTTTTGCAATCATATCGGTTAAGATTGTGCCCATTTCCTTACCGGTTACAGGGCATTTGAAAGCCTTTAATGCTTCAATATCGCCTTTGACAGCTAATGCTGCTTTGGCAGAATTTTCTACATAGTCTTGGAAAATTTCATTTTTGGCAACGAAGTCTGTTTCTGAGTTTACTTCAACAACAGCACCGGCGTTACCTTCAACATATACAGATACTAAACCTTCAGCGGCAATACGGCTGGCTTTCTTTGCGGCAGATGCCAAACCTTTTTTACGTAACCAGTCAATTGCTTCTTCCATATTGCCATTTGTTTCCACCAATGCCTTTTTGCAATCAAGCATACCGGCACCGGAGGTCTCTCTTAAACTTTTTACTAAAGCGGCGGTAATTTCAGCCATTTACTTTTCCCCTTGTCTTATAATGATTTATTAAACGGCGGCAGATAACCTGCCGCCTTGTCTAAAGCCTAAATAAAATTAAGCGTCTTCTTCGGTTGATTCTTCTTCAACCGGATTTTCCATTTTGACACCTTGAGCGGCAACTTCTGCCTGCATACCATCCAAAACTGCAGAGGAAACAAGTTCGCAATACAATTGAATAGCACGGATAGCGTCATCATTGCCCGGAACCGGATAGTCAACATCATTCGGATTGGCATTGGTATCGGTGATGCCGATAACAGGAATACCTAATTTCTTTGCTTCTTTGATAGCCAAAGCTTCTTTTGGGGTATCAATAACAAACAATAAATCCGGTTGACCGCCCATGTTCTTAATGCCATCTAAAGAAAGAGCCAACTTTTCTTGTTCTTTCTTAATGTTTTGCATTTCTTTCTTGGTGTAACCCTCATAGGCGTTCTTTTCTTCCATCTCGTTTAATTTAACAAGACGATTGATTGAACGGTTAACTGTTTTCCAGTTAGTGAGCATACCGCCTAACCAACGGTAGTTAACATAATATTGTCCGCATCTTTCGGCACTTTCTTTAACGATATCCTGTGCTTGACGCTTGGTGGCTACAAACAATACTTTACCGCCTTTGGCAGCAACATCGCGTGCAACCGTCAATGCTGAATAAAGCATCGGATAGGTCTTTTGAAGATCAATGATGTGAACGTTATCTTTTTTGCCGTAAATATACGGAGCCATTTGAGGATTCCAACGACGAGCGTGGTGTCCGAAGTGAACGCCGGCTTCTACAAGCTGACGTAATGTAAAAGTAGGAAACGACATATTTTATATCCTTTGTTTTCCGGTTAAACCTCCGCAAGCAACTGGTCTAATCGCTTAGACACCGGAGCGCTTCGCTTTATCTCTAAAGTTTGCGCTAAAGCCTGCGTGTGAAATTATGAAAACGGCACCATTGCCGCTTTCGAGGAGTCTTTATAGTGTGGAAATATTTATTTTGCAAGAGTTTTTTTGAAATTTTTGTATAAAAAACTACCCTATTTTCAAGGGTAGCTTTTTCTGCTTAAAACTTATCGTCTAATTCTTCTGCAAGCCTTGAAACTTTGACTTCTTCCGGTGCTCGCTTAATGATGATGTCATCAGATGAAACAACGGTGCCACCTTCAACATCTATGTGCAGTTCTACATAACTTCCACGAGACAGAAGACTTAGTGTTTCAATCAGTTTTTCGCGCTTGGCATCATCTGCTTCAATAAGCAGTGCATTTAGGCGATACGGTTTCTCGGGACAAATCTCACGAGCGGGCGTATCCGTATCACAATAGTATAGTACTTCAACGCATACAAACAACCTATCCGGATTAGCAACCGTTCTTCCAAGATAGATTCCAAAAATTGTTAAATTTTTTGTTTCCATAATTCTTAATTTTTTTAATAATTGGGTGATATGATAATTTGTTTTATAGCGTCTGCTTAGCATTAAAACTTGCAAATTGCAACAGATTTTTCTGTTAAAAGATAAGAGATTTTGCTTGTCGGGGCGGTTTTCTTTGTATATATTTCGGGGCATTAGAGCGCAATCAATAAAGGATAATAATGCATTATGAGCGATTTGTTTGAGAACTCGGCCGCCATTCAGGTAAAGGAAGAATATTCAGCACAAGATATTGAAGTTTTAGAAGGTTTGGAGCCGGTCAGACACCGCCCCGGTATGTATATCGGCGGCACGGATGAGCAGGCTTTGCATCACTTGGTGGCAGAAATATTGGATAACTCCATGGACGAGGCTGTTGCCGGTTTTGCCAGTCGGATTGAAATCACGGTTAATGCCGATTTATCGGTAACGATTACCGATAACGGACGTGGTATTCCGGTTGATCAACATCCGAAGTATCCAGGCAAATCTGCGTTGGAAGTGATTTTTACCACGCTCCACTCCGGCGGTAAATTCGGTGGCGGGGCTTATAAGGTTTCGGGCGGTTTGCACGGTGTCGGTTCATCGGTGGTTAATGCGCTTTCTAAGAAGCTTGTGGTCGAAGTAGCACGCGACAAAAAGCTTTATCGACAAGAATATTCCAGAGGTAAGCCTCTGACCGCGTTGGAGCTTATCGGCAATGCGCCAAACCGTCGCGGCACGAGTATTACCTTTTTGCCCGATGATGAAATTTTCGGAACAGATAACCTATTTCAGCCGGCAAAGATATACCGTATGGCGCGTTCAAAGGCGTTTTTGTTTAAGGGAATTAAAATCTTTTGGAAGTGTGCACCGGAGCTGATTAAAGAAGGGGATAATATTCCGCAAGAAACCGAATTTAACTTTCCGAACGGATTATTGGATTTCTTAAACTATCAAATCGGCACACGCGGCACGATTAATCGGATGCCGTTTTCGGGTGAAGCAGAACTTGCCGGCGATGAAGGAAAGGTGGAATGGGCAATCAGTTGGCCGGAAGATGAAAAAGGCTTTTGCAATTCTTATTGCAACACGGTTATTACCCCACAAGGCGGCACGCATGAACAAGGTTTCCGCACAGCTTTAATCAAAGGGCTTAAAGAATATGCCGATATGGCAAATATTAAAAAGATTGCTAATGTGCAAACAGAGGACTTTTTAAGCGATGCAGCGATTATGCTTTCGGTCTTTATCCGTGATCCGCAATTCCAAGGGCAAACTAAAGATAAGCTTACCTCTACAAAGGCGGCATATTTGGTGGAAAAGGCTGTCAGAGACTCGTTTGACCACTGGCTTTCTTCGGATAAAGAAAATGCCGAAGCGCTTATCAGCTATGTGATTGATCGCGCGGAGTTAAGGAAAAAACGTAAAGAAGAAAAAGTGCAAAACCGTAAATCTCCGACGAAAAAACTCCGACTTCCGGGGAAGTTGGCGGATTGTTCCAAAGCAGCAGCAGAAGATACGGAAATCTTTATTGTTGAGGGAGATTCCGCCGGCGGTTCGGCCAAACAGGGGCGCGATCGTATGACGCAAGCGATTTTGCCGTTGCGTGGTAAGATTTTAAACGTCGCCAGTGCCAGTATTGATAAAATCACGCAGAACCAAGAAATCAAAGATATGATTGAGGCTCTTGGTGCCGGAACGAAAGATAATTATAAGGAAGAAAATCTCCGCTATGAAAAAATCATTATCATGACCGATGCCGATGTGGACGGTGCGCATATTACCTCACTTTTGATGACGTTTTTCTACCAGTATATGCCCAAACTCATTGAAAACGGGCATTTGTTTATTGCCACCCCACCGCTATATAAAATCGTGTTCGGAGGCAAAAACTACTATGCGCTTGATGATGAGGAAAAAGATAAAATCCTTAAAAAAGCCAAAGCTAACCAAAGACCTGAAATCAGTCGTTTCAAAGGTTTGGGTGAGATGAGCGCGCAACAACTTAAAGAGACAACCATGGATAAGAATAATCGTGTGTTACTTCGTGTGACGGTGCCGACGGCAAATACCGAAGAAGGTCGTGATGAGGCGTTTGAAACACGCCGTCTGGTAGAGCGTTTGATGGGTAAAGACCCTGAACAAAGATTTAAGTTCATTATAGAACGCGCCAAATTCGCCGAGGATTTGGACATTTAGGCCATTTCAATTTTTCTTGACTTTAGTATGAATATTGCTAATTTAGGGGCAATTTCGTATCATTTTTTCTATCCATTTTAATAATAATTAATCTCTTAAGCTTATGAAAAAGAAATTTATCAAACAGATTTTACCGTCAGTTATCGGCTATTGCATCGGCGCCATTATAGCTGCTGTGATTATTCGCTTTGGTTTCCGTGCCAGTGTGCATGAAACCGTTATAATTGAGTGTTTGACAGCCTCAATTATGATTGTAACAAGTGTTGCTTTTTTCTATTTGCAGGCGAAGAAATAACACATTCTAACTCTTTCCCCTATCTTTGACTTTAAGATAGGGGATATTTTTTTTAGAGATTGCTTTGGCAAGATGTGCCTCGCAATGATGTCGTCCTTAAAATCTGAAATAGATAAACGGGTTATAGGTTGAAGCAGCAATTTGTACTGCAGATAAGAAGAATAGCCCCATTAGCCAAACATTGAGAATCGTATGTAAAATTTTGTTCTTAGGTGTTTCCAAAATGCGATTAAATATCGGCATAGCGCAGATAATGGCCGCAGCGAAAGTTATTATTTCAGTGTTACCTATATAATAACTTAATTCACTTGAGATATGATGTTCTTTGATGCCGCCGAACATGTTTTTGATATATTGCCATGCATATACCATATTATCAGCTCTAAACATCACCCAGCCGATGACAAAAGCAAATATGCAATAAATGTGTTGGGTTAACGACATTAGCCAACCGCCGGTCTTTTTATGCCATCCGGTAATTTTTTCTATTACAATAAACAAGCCGTGCCATAAACCCCAAAAGATGAAATTCCAACTTGCGCCGTGCCAAAAACCGGTGGCTAAAAAGACTACCAATAAATTAAAATAGTTGCGCGATTTGGTTACCCGGTTGCCGCCCAAAGGAAAATATAAATACTCCTTAAACCATGTGGAAAGAGATATATGCCAACGGCGCCAAAACTCGGTAATGGATTTGGATATATAGGGATAATTAAAGTTCTCTAAGAACTTAAAGCCAAAGATTGCACCTAAGCCGATAGCCATATCCGAATAACCGGAGAAGTCATAGAATAACTGCAAACTATAAGCCGCAGCACCAATCCATGCGGTTAAGGCATCAAAATTTTCGACCGATTGAGAAAAGATTTTATCTGCCACGGCGCCTAATGTATTGGCTATCAGCATTTTTTTGGCCAGACCGATGATAAATCGTTTAACTCCGTAATTGACTTTATCAAAACCGGTTTCGCGGTTGGTAATTTGTTCATCTATATCATGATACTTTACAATAGGTCCGGCAATTAACTGCGGGAACAGGCAAATATAAAGCGCTAACTTATAAATGTCTTTTTGAACTTTTACATCACCTCTGTAAACATCTATCAAATAGCTCATAGCTTGGAAGGTATAAAAAGAAATACCGATCGGCATGATGACTTTAACAAAATCAATGTTGGTTTTAAATAGCTCATTGATGTTCTCAATAAAGAAATTAAAGTATTTGAAATAAAAAAGAAAACTTAAATCTAAAACAATGGTTATGCCCAACAGCCATTTCCGGTGTATTGCATTTTTGCTACGGCTGATATAATTAGCCCCGATATAGTTGATGAGAATCGTCATTATCATTATTGCCAAATAACGCGGTTCACCCCAAGCATAAAACAAAATACTTGCTATTAACAAAATGTGATTTTGTAAATCTTTGCGCGCCAATAAATAGGCCGTGCAAACAATCGGTAAAAACATAAATACAAAAGTCATTGATGAAAACAGCATAGCTTATTCCTCAGGAAATGTTTTGTTTAAGATTTTTGGTATAAAACGTGCGACATTTTCTAAAATCACGATATCATACTCAGCGGCGATTTCTTGTAAATTTTCAGAGGTAATGTCATAACGCCAAACCAATTTAACTTTGCCAAATGTTTCAGCATAATATGGGATTAAAGCTGTAGAGAAACTGTCTCTTAATACGAATGCTTTAAGTTTTTGCTTGGGATTATGGCACACGATTGTATCTTGAAGATTTTCTTCCTTTATACTCTCACAAGTTGAAGATTTATCTGTCATTATCGGTTCTTTATATTTTATGTTTCTGTCTCTGTAGCCATAAGAATACATTTTAGACAAGTCTATGTGGAGTTTTTCCTCATCCTTCCATTTTGTCACTTTATACGGCTTGATATGATTATTCTTAGCCAGAGTTTTCATTATCTCTTGATAACCGATATATCCACCAAAATAGTTCCAATGCGTATCCTCTTTCCAATACAATAGGTCTTTCCCCTTATTTTTCATCAAAATATCATAGAGATACAATACGTTGACATCAGAATGATTGCGAATATAATTTACCCATTGATTGTCCATACTTTCACTATCCGGACGAATTTTTTGGATATATTGCACATATTCACCGTAAATGCGGTGTTTATCAGGAATGAGAACATAGTAAAATTTTTTATTATGTGCCTTGCACCAATTATTTATGGCGATGAGGTATTCAGTTCCTTTTTCCATCTGATGAGAACTCAACTCACTTTTGTTGATGAAATTATTAACACTGTTGCCACCCTTATAAAATAACCAGCCCTCTTTTCCGACCATCACTTTTTTGTTACCGCGATGTGGTTCTATTAGTCTCTTCATTTTTTCTTCAGTGCTTAACATAAACCGACGCCCAAAGAAACGATCGTTAAACCAATTTTCAACTTTTTTGCCAAATAAAGTGTTTATACCGTTTTCGCCCAACAGCTTCGGATATTTGGCTAAAACGCGGTTTTCATTAGGAGATGTTTCCTCTTTTGATATATAACTCATCGGGATATACAAGGTTATGAAAAACATACTTAAAAAAACAATGTCTATACGTGAATTATGTTGAAGAAGCTTGAAGTTTGCCAAATAATTAATCAGTTTATAGGAAAACAAAAATGCCAGAACGGCCACGGTAAATAAAATCAGATAGCTTATCGAATACTTTTCAGATAAATCCATTAAGGATAATTTGTGACGTCTTACCTCTAAACTTATGCTTAAAGGTTCAGTTTTACTTATTTTTGCTTGATAAGTATATGGTTGTTGGTTGGATACCGGCATAATATTTTTTAAGACTGATATGCCATTAATGGTTAAATTAGCAAAATCAACTAAGATTTGGTAATCATTTTGCTCTTTCTTTGACGGTGATAATAATTGTAATTTTAAAGTATCATCATTTTCTGATAATACTTTGAATTGATAATCCTTAAATTTACGTTTTATCGGCAACTCAATATCTACACATGCTTGGTCTTTTATTTGATGATGAAAAACTTTACTCTCGTTTTGAGACTTGATTTTAAAATTTTTGTGCCCACAGATATTAACGACAGCCGTGTTATTTTTACCTGTTTTATGAATACTTTTAACACTAAAAGCGTTCATATAAAGCGGAAATGCGGCAAAGACTAAAATAGCGGCTAACAATACAGATAATACAATGCGTTTAACAGGTTTCTTATGTGTAGACATAATCAGGAGTTCCTTAAAATATTCATCGCTGTTTCTTAGGGAGGTAGTTTAACTGTCTTATCTTACTTGTCAACAGCAAAGAAATCACCGTCACAAAACAACAAAAAATTATTGACACTTAAAATATTCCATACTATCAATATGCTTGCTTTTAAGCGATTGCTTGATCGTCTAATGGTAGGACAGCGGACTCTGACTCCGTTAATCTTGGTTCGAATCCAGGTCAAGCAGCCAATTTGATTTGCCGCAGGTTTTGCGGTATTTTTTGTATATGAGAGACAGATAAACGATGCAATTTGACTTTTATAAATTAGAAATCTTTATTCCGGAAACACATTTCAAGCCATTGCAAAAAGCTTTGCAAGATGTTGATGCCGGACATATCGGTAATTATGACAGTTGCTTATCTTATAGCAGAATAACCGGCGTTTGGCGTCCTTTGGAAAATACAAATCCTTACATCGGACAGACCTATGAAATAAGTGAAGAACCAGAACTTAAGGTAGAGGTTACGATCAAAAGTCAAAATTTAGAAAAAACGATTGCTGCCATTAAAGCCGTTCACCCCTATGAAGAACCGGTTATAAATATTTTACCGATGTTGGTGCTTTAATTTTTATAAATTTAATTTTAACATAATAACTGTCGCATAAACAAAATTTTAGCTTGACAAAATCAAAAATATCTCCATATACTGACAAGAGTTAAATTATTTTGTAAAACTATGTAGAGAAGAGATATGGTTAAGTTAAGTGATAATAACGCCTACAAACGTGGGCAAGAATTGTTGGATGCCGGTTTATGCAAAGAAGCGATTGCTCAGTTTGATGAGTTTTTGGCTGAACAGCCGGATAATTGGAAGGCTATAAATTCCAAAGGATTTGCTTTCCAGAAAATGAGCAAATATACCGAAGCGGTAGAATGCTTTGATAAGGCTTTGTTAATTAATCCAAAGTCGGTTGAGGTTTTAAACAATAAAGGTGTGACGCTTAGTATGCGCGGTCTTTATAAGGAAGCTATTACTTGCTTTGAACAGGCATTTGCTAATGACCCTACTTCTCTTGAGGCCTTAAACGGCAAAGCGATTGCTTTGCAACATATGTTTTTGTTTAAGGAGGCCTTGGACGTTTTACAACAAGCCTATTCTGTTGATCCGAAGCACCCGCAGACTCTGTTGAGTATTGCTGTTACGCTTCAAAAGTTAAAGCAATATGAGCGGGCAATCGGTTATTTCAAAAAAGTTTTGGCGCTTGATAAATCCAATGTTAAGGCGTGGAACGGAATCGGGGTTACGTATCAACTGATGGGGGATAATGACTCGGCGTTAAAGTGCTTTACCAAGATATTAAATATTGACAGCAGTGAAATACAAGCGTGGATTAGTATCGGCTTTGTATATCAAAAAATGTTCAAGTTTAAGGATGCTTTGAAGTGCTATAACAAAGCCAAGAATTTGGTTGACGGACGTTATCATCATAAACTCTATGATGGTCTTGCTTCTTGCTTGACTAAGCTTTCGGAATTTGACCAAGCAATAGAAATCTATAAACACATTTTCCAACGCGAAGAAGGCAAAAAGAAATGGGATGCGCAACGTTCCATTAAGTTTGTGAACAAACTGAAGCGTAAAAAAGCCATTGGTATTTTGCCGGATGTGGTTCCGCCGTCTGATAAGCCGGCAGATGATTCCGAGGGCGAATAATCTCACATTATTGATTGTGTGTATCTTTGAGAATAAGAGTGCATAAAACATTCTTATATGTTAGTTTTATGCCAAATTGAGGAGTAAATGACAAAATGGCAAACAAAACGGAAGATAAAGCACAACAGTTTTGGTATTTAACTTTTCCGAAGATATTTTTTATTTTACAAATATTAGTCGGTCTGTTCGGTGCCTATTGGGTGTTGATACACCATCAACCGCAAACGGGCGATGACGTGGAACATTTGCACTCAACTTGGCTCGTCTTTCAGCACAAAGTTCCATATATTGATTTTTTTCAACACCATAATCCTTTACTTTGGTATTTGTTTGCCCCGTTAGTCGGCTTTTTTGCCTATGATATTGCTGTGTTTGATACCGTGCGTATAATCTCAACCTGCGTAATGTTAGCAACACTTTATTTTTCGGGTGAAATCGTGCGGCTATTTATTTGCAAAACTCATTCATATTTTGCAACATTGCTTACTATTGCTGCGGTTTTCCCCTCTTATGTTATATTTAGCGGACAGGATTTCAGACCGGATAACTATATGGTGTTTGCCTTTATTTTGGGATTACATCAGTTCTTTGCCTATTTGGATACGCATAAGACAAAACCACTTGTTATCTCGTTTGTTTTTATGTTCATTACCTTTATGTTTATGCAAAAAAGTATTTTCTTTTTGGGCATATTCGGATTGATGGTTCTCTATTTGCTGTGGAAGAGAGAGGTCTTATTACCTGATTTTATGGTGGCCTTAGTTTTACCTTTATTGGGTGCGGTACTTTTTATATTATGGCTTGTTTCTCATAACATGCTTGAGATATATTGGAAAGCGAATTTTATTTTTAACCTCTATATCCCCGATGTTTATAACTATCTTGTGGAGCCGACAAGGGCAGAATTTTATGTGTTAACTGCGCTTGCTTTTGTTGGATTTATTTATTTAATGTGGAAGGGAAATGTTGCTGCACGCATTGTATGCATTTTATGGCTCGGAGAGGTTGTGCAAAGGTTATTTTATTTTTCACTTAACAGGCACTACTATTACTTTTTGGATGTGCTGGATGCAATATTAGCAGGCGCGATTGTGTATCTTTGTATCAAGCGTTGGAAATGGAGTATCTATTTCTTCATAGTATTATCTCTCGGCGGATGTTGGTGCTTTTATGACTATTGCCAATGGCGGAAGCTTGAACCGAATTTTTATCGCTATGTGACACCGCGTTATATCATACAAGAAACAAATAAATGCGATACGGTTTTAAACGGGTATGGTCTGACATATGGCATTTTCACCAAAGATCTTACTTATTATTGGAATTTAAATGGACAACTTGATGTGATAGGTGATAAAATCGGCTTAGCCCCCATGCCTGATTTAAACAAAGTGGTTGCACAATATTTGCCCAAAATCATCTATACCGGAATATACTGGAATGAGAAAATGCGCAAATTGGATTTGTTTGTGCCGGTGCATCAAATCAATGCAGAATTGCGTGACAGATTTTATAACCAATCTTTATTCAGGGATATATTTGTGCTAAAACCTGAATATCAAAATCAGCGGCGTTGTCGATATGACAGTGCAACTGATACTTGGGAATATTTTTATAAGGAATAACAAATGATAAGTTCCCTTAAGAAGTATATTCCCGCTCTGGTTGCTGCCTATGTTTTCTTTGGTGTAGGACTGCTGTATTGGGCGGTTATTTATAGTGGTTCTGGGGACGGAGATACTTTGGAACACGTGCATTCCTCTTGGTTGGTTTATCACGGACAAATTCCTTATAAAGATTTTTTCCAGCACCATAATCCTTTGTTATGGTATATCGCGGCACCGCTTGTGGGGGCTTTTGAATACAGTTTACGCGCCGTTGATGCGGTGAATATTCTGACCGTTACCCTGACGGGGGTGACAACTTTCTTTATCTTTCGGATTAACAAAGATTTTTTGACTGATAAGTTGAGTGGATTAGTTGCTGCGGCATTTTTTATTTTACCGCATGAAAGTCTGTTTAATAAAGATTTTAAGCCTGATAATGTTATGGCCACTATGCTGATTGTCGGGATTTATTATTTGCTCAGCTATATCAAAAATAAAAAGATTGTTCCGTTGGTCTTTTCATTTTTATTTTTATTTGCGGCATTTATGATTACGCAGAAAGCGGCATTGACCTTGCTTATTATCGGAGGAATCGGGCTATGGTTGATATATGAGAAAGAGCTCGTTTTGAAAGATTGTTTAATCTGCGCAACTCTACCGATAATGCTCTATGCGGCGTTTCTTGCCTTTTTGTGGTATGAAGGAGTGTTTGAGTTCTATTTTAAGGCTAATTTTGAACTTAACTCACATATTCCGGACATTTTTGATGTCAGACGATTTGTTTCACCAAGTTTGGAAATGATGGTTCCCCTTTTGTTTGCCATTTATGCGCTGGCAAAGTGCACTTATAAAGGCAATGTTTATGTGAAAACAGTGAGTATGATATTTATCGGCGAATATCTGATACGTCTGTTTTATTTTACCCCGTTTCTCTATTACTACATTTTTTTACATGCTATTGCTTCTACTTTGGCCGGTGTCGGCGTTCATGAAATCATCAGCCGCAAAAAAAATATAATTTGGATATTTGTGATTTATTTTTTTACCTTGGGTGGCATATATGCCAATCTTTATAGCCACAGAATAACCGTTGGAGATAGTTATAAATATGGGGCTTCCGGATTTGTATTGCAGTATGTTAATCGTTGTGATTATGTCTTAAACGGCTATCGTATCGGCTATAATTTGTTTAACAAAGATGTTGATTTTGTATGGAACTTAAAGGGGCAAATTGATGTGATTGCCGATATGATAAAACTTTATCCGTTATCTGATTTAGAGAGTTTAATCCGCAAATATCGTCCGAAAATTATTTATGGCGGCAACTACTATGATACTTATCAGGAATATCATGGGCATATCGGACAATATCCGATACATTGGATTAGCCAACACCTGCTTGATGAGATGTATCAACCGCTTAATCGTGATGACTTATATATCCTAAAGCCGGAATACCGTCGCCAAGATCACGATTGCATCTATAATGCCAAAACTAAATCGTATGAATATCGCAAAATAGATTAGCAAAAATTTTACTTTCTTTTGTTTATTATCATGGTGTAAGAAGCTATAACAAAAGGAGGATATCATGCGCGTAATTATCAAATCAAACTATGACGAAGTTGCGGACTGGGCAGCAACCTATATTGCCTATAAAATTAAGCGCGCGAGACCAACGGCATCTAAACCGTTTGTTTTAGGTTTGCCGATGGGTGATACACCAAAGGGAATGTATAAGCGTTTAGTTGAAATGAACAGAGCGCGTCAACTTTCTTTTGCCAATGTCGTCATCTTTTGCATGAACGAATTTATCGGGCTTGATAAGAAAGCGCCGCAAAGTTGTCACAGTTATATGAAGGAATATCTGCTTGACCATGTGGACAGCAAAGCCTCAAATGTCTATATTTTAGACGGTAAAACCAACAATTATGAAAAAGAGTGCGAGAACTTTGAACGTGCCATTTTAGAAAAAGGCGGTATTGATTTGTTTGTCGGGGGTGTCGGATCGGATGGTCATATTGCGTTTAATGAACCTTTTTCGTCTTTGAGTTCAAGAACACGGGTTAAAACGCTTACAACCGAAACAATGAAAGTTAAGGCTAAACTGTTTGATAATGACATACAAAAGGTGCCGCATACGGTTTTAACCGTTGGTATCGGCACGATTATGAACGCTAAAGAAGTTTTGCTCTTGGCAACGGGCGAAGAAAAGGCTAATGCGACCAAAGCCGCGATTGAGGGGAGTATCAATCATCGTTGGGCTGTTAGCGCCTTGCAAACTCACCGTCATGGAATTTACCTTTGTGATGAAGGGGCCGCCTCTAAACTGGAGCAGGAAACAGTTACTTATTTAAAAGATATTGAAAGAAACGCGTATTAATTGAAGAAAATTTATGAAAGATTGTATCAAAAAAGCTGTCGTTGCTGATTATCCTGATTTGCTATTGATTTTTGACCGTTCGCTTCGCTCAACAGATGATTTGTCTGATGAGGATTGGCAAAAACTTTATAATCGCGTTATTACCTATTCTTATCCGAATTTTGATACGTATATTTATCAAAAGGATGGAAAAAGCGTTGCCTATATCAGCTATTGGAAAGAAAAAAAGTTGATTAAAATGCTTTATGTTTTACCTGAATTTGTTAATCAAGGCATCGGGCAAAAGTTGATACAGCATGTGATTAACACTTATCCTGAAAAAATGACAATAGGTGTTAAAGCAGGAAATGATATCGCTATGCATATATACACAAAATTTGGATTTAAGATCGTTTCCGAAGAAGAATATGATGCTTCCGGTATTTATTATCCGCATTATGTTTTAGAGCGAAAAGTCTAATTAATGAACGAAAATCAAAAAGTTGCTTACCCTAGGGTAAGCGACTTAATTGTTAGAAAGTGTTGATACCAATTGCCTCAAAAGCATCCCTAACCATCCTCATGGTCGTTAAACCGATATTTTTCATCCTCAAGACATTACGGCGGCCGAATTCCAGTAAATCCTTGGCTGTTTTGATGTTGTTTTCTTGACACCGTTCATAAAAAATTCTGGGAATATTTCCGAGTCCACGATAATATCTATCTAAGAAGTTCTTTACGTCCATATCAAGAATTTCTCCCAATGATTTAGTCCTGATAAATCGGGAAACGGGCAGTCAGAGCTAAAATTCGCGCTGCAACATCTTTAAGCACTTCGGCTTGTTTGGGCGTATTAAGTGCCTCTGCAACATCAGCAATACATTGGCCTATCAGTTCAAACTCCGCTTCCTTAAAACCACGCGTTGTTCCTGCCGGTGTGCCGAGCCTAATACCCGAAGTAACAGTCGGAGGCAACGGATCAAAAGGAATCGCATTTTTGTTAGCGGTCATATGCACAAGGTCTAACGCATCGGTCAATTCTTTACCGTTAATCCCTTTTGGGGTTAAGTCCACCAGAAGAAGGTGGGTATCTGTGCCACCGGTAACAAGTTTGAAACCGCGCTTGATGAGAGTATCACCTAAAACTTTAGCATTTTTCATGACTTGTGCCGAATAAATTTTGAACTCATCGCTTAAAGCCTCTTTAAAGCAGACGGCTTTGGCAGCAATAACGTGCTCTAAAGGTCCTCCCTGCATACCGGGGAAGATTGCTGAATTGATTTTCTTGGCGATTTCGTCATTATTGGTTAAGATCGCGCCACCCCGTGGTCCTCGCAAAGTTTTATGCGTGGTGGTGGTGACAACATCGGCAAAGTTTAGGGGATTAGGGTAAAGGCCGCTAGCCACCAACCCTGCAAAGTGTGCCATATCGACCATAAGGTAGGCACCGCACATATCGGCAATGGCTCTAAACTTGGCAAAATCAATCTGGCGCGGATAAGCGGAGCAACCGGCAATAATCAACTTTGGCTTATGATTGAGGGCTAAGCTCTTAACTTCATTATAATTTATCAAACCACTTTCTTTTTCCACCCCATATTGGATAGCATTAAACCACTTACCCGAAACAGAGACTTTGGCTCCGTGGGTTAAGTGACCGCCGGCATCTAAGCTCATCCCTAAAATTGTGTCGCCGGGTTTTACTAGCGCGGCAAATACCGCCATATTGGCCTGCGATCCGGAATGAGGTTGCACATTGGCATAATGAGCGTTAAACAGTTTTTTCAGGCGTTCAATCGCCAATGTTTCAATTTTATCAACATTAGCGCAACCGCAGTAGTAACGCTTGGCAGGATAGCCCTCGGCATATTTATTGGTTAAGATTGAACCTTGAGCTTCCAAAACAGCTTTGGATACAATATTTTCGGAAGCAATCAGCTCAACATTATCCTGCTGGCGCTTAAGCTCATCATTAATGGCACTATAAATCTCACTATCAAAACTCTCTAAATCTGTCATTTCAGTCCTTTCTATTTATCCAACAGCTCTATTCTTTCCTGATGTCTGCCACCTTCAAACGGGGTATTTAAAAAGATTTCTATTCTTTTTATTATATCAGATCTTGCCATGGTGCGACCACCGAAAACGATTACATTAGCATTATTATGGCGTTTTGTCATTTCTGCTACTTCATCAGAATAAAGAACTGCCGCGCGAATCCCTTTGTGGCGATTGGCAGCAATCGAAATACCAATACCGGTGCCACAAATGAGAATCCCTAAGTCTGCTTTATGTGCCAAGATATTTGCAGCCATTTTATGCCCGTAATCCGGATAATTTACCGAGGTCTCAGAATTTGTCCCAAGGTCAAGCACTTCAAAGTTCTTTTGTTTAAGATAATCTATGATAAAGGTTTTCATCTCAAAACCGGCGTGATCGGAAGCAATTGCTATTTTCATCTGTTTCTCCTGATTATTGCGCTAGGCATAAGCTAGCAAAGCTACGGTAATTTGTCATCAAAATAAGAAATATGCACAGGATAAAATTTTTTTTGCATATTTACAAAAAAATCTGTTGACGTTCAAAATTTTTCATGTATAAATACAAATCACCGCGGTAATGCAGGTAGGTTGAGTTGGCCGGTTGGCAGAGTGGCTCATGCAGAGGACTGCAAATCCTTCAACATCGGTTCAATTCCGGTACCGGCCTCCAAGTATCATTTATTCCGACTTAGCTCAGCGGTAGAGCAATCGGCTGTTAACCGATTGGTCATCTGTTCGAATCAGATAGTCGGAGCCAGTAAAAAGCGTTCTTGTTCATCAAGAGCGCTTTTTGTTTATATGACGATTTTTGTTGCACTTCATGGTAAAATGAGTTATAATTGGTCTATAGGAAACAAAAAAGGAGAAAACCCATGAGTGATAAAGATGATGCAATTCAAGTGATTGCCGGTGTTGACGGTAAACCTGTTGATATTACTCCAGGAACAATTGTCATCGGTGCCGACGGTGAAATGTTTTGTGTTCAAGAAGACGACACAAATGTTGTTCCGGTTGACAACCAAAATCGCGTAGCAGAAGGTGTAACCGTTATAAAACCCGAAAAGAAGGATTTCGTTGATGAAAAAGGCAATAAATTCAGCGCATTGGTCTTTAAGGATGATGAAGGCAATTTAAAACAAGTTGTTAAAGATAAAGAAGGCAACTGGTTTGTGCTTGAGCCTGATACTAATATGCTTTATGCCGACGGTCATACTGAAGAGGTTGGAAATAAAATTATTCGTGTGAACGAAGAAAATATGCCGATTGATGCAAACGGTAAGCCGATTGGTATGGTAGCACCTGTTGAAGATGAACATGGAAACCGTAAAGATGATGTGGCTGAAGCAATGAAAAGAGATAGCCAACAACATTTTGGAGTTATCAAATCCAAATCAGCTTTGCAAAAGCTTTATGAGCGGATAACCGGTGCTAAATCTGAACCTGAACCGAAAGCACCAGTAATCAAACGCGAAGCCAGAGAAGTTCCGTCTGTTCAGCCGCAAATAGAGCGCTAGAATAATCAATAAGAAGTGTCAAGAACTCCGGTACTACCGGAGTTCTTTTGTGTCATCAAATTATTGACAAACAAATGAAAAGTTGTTACATAAGTTTTTAGAAAAACAGTATTTATGTAAACTTTATTACTATGCATTACTTTATCTATTTGATTAAGAAGGCCACCAGAGCAATGATTATCTCCACTGCTTTGTCGGTGGTTGCGTGGGGTGTACTTTATCATCTCACAAATTGGGAGACAATCGTTTCCTATTTTTGGACAGGTGTAGCGGTTTGCGCCGGCAACACTCTTGTTGACAACCTTCGTGCCCGGAAAATGAAGAATGTTCTTCATGTGCAAGCTAACTGGGTTATTATGGCTGGTGTTGTGTTGGTGCTTTACCACGCAGGTTTTACGGCAGCGGCGGTGTTTGGAGCAGCGGCGATTTTGGCTTCTCCGTTTTTTGGGGCAACAATCTATGAAGCGTTTGTCGGTTTCACGTTGCTTGTAACGCTGGCACGAGCTATCGCTTAATCTGATGTATGGCTTGAAAAACCGGTAATCTCTGAAGGATTTATCGGTTTTTTGATGGCCTTACATATATTTGTTTTCATATATTTTATTCAATATACAATATGCATCATATTGAAAATATTTTATTTATACTGTGGGCGTCGGTTATGATAACGATACTCAACTTCTTTATAGCTCAGCGGGTGGTCAATTTTTATCCCAAGCGCTTGTTCAACTTCCTCAGGTGTAAAATAGAAATTATCAAACCCGTCCGGCAGACTTTCAATCTTTTCCAGTGACACATCTGCAAGCGGACTTTTTGCCATTTGTTTCTTTAAGTGAGGCAAAAAGCGCTCCATAACAGAATCATTTTCAACATCGTTCTCGTTGTGATAAAAATAATAACCGTAATCTACCCTGGAACGATCGGGGTGACCACGTGTTTTTTTGAACATAAACTCGCTAAAAGATTTGATAATGTAATGATTTACCCGAGCTTTATCCCCTGAAATATTGAAACCTAACATATAGTTCACAGGCTGATGATTTTCGTTAACAGCTTTGCCTTCAACCTTTACCCAATGGTTAGACCATTTATCATTAAAATCTATTACTTTATCAGGGCGAATAATAGATTTCACGGTGTGGTTCAGAGCTTTGCCGTGCGCTCTAAAGGCTTCTGTAACCAATCCGTTTTCTCGCTTAAAAATATGATTGTCGCCATAATTCATCCAATACAGGCTCACTTCTGAAACATCTTCGAATTCTTTTAAAAATTGCGGCATATTTTTAGCTTTAAGTGGAACAAGGAACTCATCTAAATCAATAAGTGCAAGCCAGGTGGTTTTATCTTTATTCTCTTTAACAATTTTATCATAACAAACCAGCTGTTTATTCTCTCCCGGAAGTTCAATATAAGTAATAAGACCTTTTTTGATATAAGGTTCGAGGTATTCTTTTGTGCCATCGGTGCTGTCGTTATCACAAAGATAAAAATGCTCTACCCCTACTAGACGATGATATTCTATCCACTCTTTTAAGTAGGGCTTTTCGTTTTTCATAATAGCGGCAATACTCAAGTAATATGGCTTAGAATGAGAAATAATCCAACCTCCCCATAATCCCGCAAAGAAGAATAAAAATCCCCAAAAAATAAGCAACGGTTTATAAGATTTACGCATATTATATCCTCTGATTTTATACAATTATGCTATGATAACTGCAAAAAAAGACAAGACAAAACCAATAATCTGATTTATTTTATACGAGGTTTTATTAAAAAAGGTTTATTGAGATATAAAATTATGAGTAAATTAAAGTCATCCTTGCCGCTTGCCATGTATAACACCGCGGCGTTCTTACGTTCGCAAATATATTTGTTACCGGTATTATTGTTTTTTTACCAAGAAAACGGTTTGACTGTCAGTGATTTTTATCTTATTCAAGGGTTAATTGTCTTTTTTGCCTTTTTATTTGAAATTCCGGCAGGTTATTTGGGGGACAAATTCCCACGAAAATATATTCTCATTACCGCTTATGTGCTGTTCTTGTGTCGGTTAGCGCTTTGGATATTTTTCAGAGGATTTGAAATTATTCTTATCGGGGAATTTTTGTATTCTTGTTCTAAAGCTTGTTTTGATTCAGTTTCTTCTTCATTTATCTTTGATATCTTAAAAAAGAACAAAGAAGAACAGAAAATGGTCAAAGCTTATTCTAATTTCAATGCCGCAATGTATTTGGGAACAGGAATTGCAGCTTTAATCGGTGCCGGTTTGTATGAAAAATTCGGTTCTCAGGTTTTACTTATCGGGGAATTTGTGATTTATTCAACAGCGGTTGTGCTACTTGCGTTTTTACCAAATGCTCATATTCCATCTCGTGAAGTTATTGCCTCGTTTAAGGAACGACTTGCGAATTTCTGGTATGCCGTCAAATATATTTTAAAATCAAAAACATATCGTTATTTAGTTATCTTTTCAGGCTTTATGGTCGGCGTATCGCACTTTTTCTTTTGGAGCTTTCAGCCTTTAATGAAGAACTCCGGTATTAACCCTAAAGTATCACTCACAGACCTGGCTGATACAATGGGGTGGGATGCGCGCGTATTTGGTGAAACCGTATGGAATTATATTGTTGCCTTGGATTGGTTGGATTTCATCAAGGTTATGGGCGTGGTTATTTTTATCAACAACCTTATCCGCTCGTCATTTAGCTACTATGCTGCCGCAGTTGCCAACAAGGTTTCACTGTTTAAGCTCGGTGTGATTTCGTTTGTGATGGAAATCGTCGGTTGCTCACTTTCGTTTATTCTGATGCGGATGGGCACTATTCCTCCGATTTATTGTTTGGGCTTTATTATCTTTTTGTGTATCTGTATCGGTTTGCAACTCATGTTTACAATCGCGCATATCAGCCGACTCCATCGCTTGATTGAGCCGAAAATTCGTTCGCTATCATCGTCGGTTAATATGATGACGGGAAGGCTCTTAACTTCGCTCGTGTTAATGGCTCCCAAATTTTTACTCAAGCATGAAAGCGAGGGTATGAAAATTGAAGTTATCGATATCTTTTGGATTTATATGTTGGTCTTTATCCCTATCGGTATATGGCTTATTTGCAATATCTACAAGTATAATGTTAAGGCGAAAGGATCGCTCATGAATGTGGGAGATAAGCGCTGATGAAGAAGTTCTTAAAGGTTATATCTTTAGGATTTACCTTAATTATAGAATTTTATTGCGTGCCGGTTTTTGCGCTTGATATCGGATTAAAAATTTCCGCAGCAGAAAGTTGGAAGACATGGGGGGATTATATTTTAGGACAAGATTTAAAATCCGGTATTGAGGCATTGGGGCACCAAGTCAAACCGGCTTATATCGGCAATTATTATCCCGAAGGCAGTCAAGCTACCGATATAGATATTTATATGCACGGTTTTATTCCGTTTAATCCGTTCAAAGATGAGAAGCTTAAGGTTTTGTATCTTTATTATCCGCTTGAAACAGCGAACACTGAAAAATTTAAGAATATAGAAAATATTCGTGAGCCGGAATGGTATTCGCTGCAGACAGAGCTTTGGGATTATGATTTGATTGCAGTTGCTTCGCCTGTCTACCAAAAAGAAATAGAGCGGATGGGTATCAAAACCGTATTTGTGCCGCAATTTACCAATCCGCAAAAATTTTATTATGAGTTTGATGAAAAAGTGGCGCATGATATTTTGTTTGTCGGGCGACCGGGATATGAGCGCATAAGCGCCAAGTGGGCAATAGAAAGCGGTTTTGATGTAGCTTTGTATGGCGATGGTTGGCAAAATAAGGCTCCGCTTAAATACTACCATGGTAGTTACATAGATAACCAAGAATTACATAAATATTATGCTTCGGCAAAAATTGTCTTAAACGATACAAGATCAGATATGAAGGCTGATGGATTTATCAGTAATCGTGTATTTGATGTAACAGCAAGCGGCGGATTTCTCATCTCAGACTATATGCCGGAGATTGAGCAATTTTATGGCGCTTCTATTCCGATGTTTAAGACCAAAGAAGAATTAGCGGAACTTTTAACTTATTATCTTTCTCACCCTGAAGAAAGAGCTAAAAAAGCTAAAGCTGCACAACAAATTACACTCAAATATTTTACCAATGAAGTGGCGGCAAGAAATATTTTTACAGCACTTAAAAAAACAGAGAATCTAAAAGATACGAATAAATTAGTATTACAGTTTCCGTGGGATGAACAAAGCTCATATATTGGTGATTATTGGTTAGGACAGGATTTGGAAGATGGGCTAAGAAAAAGCGGAATGGAAGTTAAAAGCTATTACTATCATAACGGGTTTAACAAAGATTCTTTTTATCAGCAAGCGCAAAATCTCCTATATATGCAGTTTAAGTTTAACCATATAGAGCCGAGCGTTGCAGATAAAACGAGCATTTTATATCTTTATTTTCCGACTTTTATCCCAGAGCGTGGCAAGTTTAAGAATAGCGAGGATAAATTTATCTATAACACTGATGCTTTCTTAAGCAACGAACTTGAATATTTTGATATGATTGCAACACCGGCCAAAGCCGTTTACAGAGAACTTAAAGCGCGCGGATATAAAACCACCTTTGTGCCACAATTTACGAATCCACAAAAGTTCCATTATGAGCCCGATGATGAGCTTAAAACAGATTTACTGTTTGTCGGATCTACTTGGTATGACCGCGTCAGTGCACGATATGCCGCAGAGCTCGGATATGATTTATCGGTCTATGGGCTTAATTGGGAGGGAAAAATTGATCCCAAATATCTTAAAGGCTCGTTTATAGATAATCAAGAATTGCACCGCTATTACAGCTCGGCAAAGATTGTTTTAAGCGACCATGCCGAAGATTTAGGGGCAATGGGATTGGTTGTCAATCGCCTGTTTGATGCCACCGCTACCGGTGCATTTGTCATTTCTGAATATAGCCCGTATATTACAGAAATTTTTGGCGATACAATCCCGATGTTTAAGGATAAGCAAGAATTTAAGGAGTTGGTTGATTTTTACTTAGCGCACCCGAAGGCTCGGCAAGAGAAAGCTATGGCGGCGCAGGCGATAACCTTAAAAAATTATACCAATGCCAAGATTGGGCGAAACATAAAAGATTTGTTTTCTCTTTTAAATGAGGTCAAAAAATGAAAAAAGTTATACTTAGTCTCTTTATTGCTATTGTCTTATGTGCGGTTTGTGGCTACGTTTATTTGATGCCCAAATACACAAAAGCAGATACGATTTATTTAAACGCTAATGATGATGTGTCTTTTGAAAATTTAAGAAAGCTCGCAAAAGCTCTTAATAACGAGGGATATCGCACTGTTTTATCTCATAAAGATAACTTCAAGAGCGGACTGTTTAATCTATATGCGGCAAACAATAATCAACTGGGCAATTTACCGATAGTTGTTGACAGTAAAGCGATTAATCTTTTGTGGTTGCCAAACATAATTGAAAACAAGCCGGAAACACTTCGGGCATATGATGTGATTGTGGTCAAGAGCTTTGCTTCTTTTTCGCACCTCAAAGCAGTTAATATGCGAACAGCCTATATTCCTGATGCAATAGATATTGAAGCTTATAATGCCGATACGCCTAACGGCAAAGTGATGTATTATGGAGACAAAACAGATTTTTCTTTATCGCAACATTTAGCCAATATTGCTCACCTTAACTTTGATACATTCGGTAAAGGTTATACTGATGCCTTAAGAGAAACGCCTAAAAATAAAGATTTTGCATCATATAGTTTGGTATTAGTTGACCAAAGTGATGAAGAAATTGCTCTAGAACAAATTAATCGTCGTATTCTTACTGTTCTTAGAGCAGGAGGGCTTCCGTATGTGCGGTATAATAGTGGTATAGCCAAGATATTTAGGAATACATTACTCATGTATGCAAACGAGCAAGAATTTTTATCTAAGGCGCGAATGTTCTTAAGCAATCCGTCATTGGTCAAAGAACGTCGTGCCGCGTTATATAATATAGCCAAACAATGGAATACACAAAGCCAAGCACAAAAAATTGCCGAATTATTCGAAGTAATGAAGCGGAAAATGAAATAAATGTAAAATAATTTTTTTAGTACTTTCTGTTGACTAAAGCATATTTCTCGTTATATTGAGTGTCCAAATAACAAACAATTATGTCTAATTTAATTATTTTAGCGTATGGGATTATTTAAATCAATTTGCTCTTGGAGAGCGCACCGTTTTATGAGAAAAGACGGTTGGAAAAGCTTACTTATCCACCATGAAGTGTGGGTGGGTTTTGTTGTTGTAGTTTTGTGTGTTTGGTGCATGCAAAGCTTAAAGCCGACGGGCATATCTCATATAGATACTGCCTTTGATGTGTTAAGCTTCACCTCTGTTATTTGCATTTTGCTTGCTTTTATTGATGTGATTATCGGCGCCGATGATTATTATAAGTTGGTCACGCGAGAGAATGGACGTGAAGTTTTTTCGCAACAAGTCTATTTATATAAACGGAAACATAATACATATAAGATGACCGTGGTTAATCATTCCTGCCGCAATAGTTATTATGGTGCAAGCAAAAGTAAATTGCTAATTAGAAATTACTGCTTGTTAACTTATGGAAAGGCTAAGTTTTTTTTGTTTACGTTAGCTGAAGATCCTGCTTGTTGGCATAATTTGTGCAATACAAATTCCAGTGAGCAAGAACTCGGCATGCGTATCGGGGAAACAGCTTTTATTAAAGACGACCAGTGTTTAAACAAGAAAACTTTATCAGTTTTAAATGGTGAAGAATTTGCTGTTTATCGTGCAGATGAGTGCTTCTTTGATAATGTGAGTGTTGTTGATAAGACGGGTAAAAATACCTTGTTTGCGAACCAATACATTGCTCTAAAGGATGGTAATCAATATAAGGTTTTGGGACTTTATTTCAGTGATCCCAAAGTCTTACCGCATGTTGCTGAAGAAGTAAACCTTGATTTCAGTATTTTAACAATAACCAATAAAGCATAACATCCGTTGTATCAAAAAAATCCTAAAGCTTTGTCTTTAGGATTTTTTGTTTGATAAACTGGAAAATTCGGTTGTCAAAACATAATTCATTCCTTTATGTTAAGTATGTGAATAATGAAAGGATCTGTTATGAGCGAAGCGATAAATTCTTCTATGCTGACAAAAATTAAAGAATTTTTCAGTAGACGTTCCGGTGAGATTACCCCGATTGAGGCTGAAAAAATCCAAAAAGCGGCGTATGCTCTTTCTCAAGCGGAAATCCAAAAGACTTTTACGCCGACTTATCAATCTATTCTTTCCGGCTTAGAAAATGAAGAAAAGCAGATTTTTGAAGGGACTGTTTATTATCTGGTGAAAATTGCTCTCAATAAAAAGCAGTATCGTGATGATATAGTGGCCATCTTGCAAAATAAATCGCATGACAAGAGTATTAACCCGAAATTCCGCGAGTTCATTAAGCAACAATTGGATGAGATATAACTGTTTTTACAGTTATTTTTTACTTTTTTGAAATCAATTGAAATAAATACAATTTTTTAGTGTGAATATTTATTGATTATAAATAATATAGAACTATATAATTATATTGGTTGGATTGCCAACCGTAGAATTTTAAACTTTTTTATCGTTAGGAGATAATATGACAATAGGAACTGTAAAATGGTTTAACTCCCGTAAGGGCTATGGATTCATTCAACCCGAAAACGGCGGAAAGGATGTATTTGTGCATATCACTAAATTAGAAGAAAAAGGGTTGCGCAAATTATATGAAGGTCAACGTGTCAGCTACGAAATTTATGATGACCGCGGACGAACCGCCGCCGGAGCCATTGAGCTTTTATAACTATTATTTTTAAGCCGCATTGCCCAAGATGCGGCTTAAATTTTATAACCTTATTTTTTTGTTTACATCTTATAAATTTTCTGTTACATAGGCTTTGTTATTCGCTGATACTTATTTTAGGAAGACTGATGTTTCAAAATTTAAAAGCTAAAATTTTAAGCCTTAATGTTGTTGTAAACTACAAAAAGATTTTGCCTTATGCTAAGCCTTATTGGAAACGGGCAATTTTTGCTATATTGATTACGATGCCGATTGGTGCAATGGATGCTGTAGTCGCTTGGTCTTTGAAGCCTTATATGGACGTGGTTATGGTTGAAAAAAGCACGATTATGGGGGCTTCAACAATTTTTATCCCTCTGCTTATTATTGCATTTAGTTCTTTGCAAAGTTTACTCTCATATGCTGCAACATATCTTAACGGTTGGGTTGGGCAAAAAATAGCCATAGATGTTAAGAAAGACTTATTTTATAGGCTTATGCATTATGAGGCCTCCTTTTTTGATAAGAAAAAATCCGGCGAAATTTTGTTTCGTTTTAATACTGATGTTGATACGGCTTGCGGTGGTCTGTTAAAGAATCTTAAATTATTTACCACAAGACTTTTTTCTTCTCTTTCCTTAATCGGGGTATTATTTTATAATTCTTGGCAGTTGGCGATTGTTGCCACAACAATTCTGCTCATTGCGTTATATCCTTTAACCCAAATGCGTAAAAAAATAAAAAATATTATGGGAAGGGTTGTCGGTGCCGGCGCTGCTGTCATAACTCATTTTAATGAAACATATAGCGGCAATCGTATTATTTCCTCTTATAATTTATATGGTTATCAAAACCAACGATTTTGCACAACCTTAGACGGTGTATTTAAGTTTCATATGAGCTTGACTAAAAAAATGGGATTACTCTCCCCTATTATGCATTTTATTGTATCATTAGGTATTGCGCTTGTTATTTGGCTTGGTTCATATCTTATTATTACCCAACAGATTACGCCAGGTAGCTTTGTTTCTTTTCTCACAGCACTTGTGATGCTTTATACGCCGATTAAAGGTATCGGTAATAATTTTAACAGCGTGCAGTTATCCCTTATGGCAATGGATCGTGTCTTCAAATTGATGGAAAAAATCCCCGATATCCGAAATTGCGAGCATCCGAAAATGATGGAAAAGCCTAAAGAACATATTGAATATAAAGATGTTTGTTTTGCTTATGAAAAGAACAAACCGGTGCTTAATCACATCAATTTAGATATCAAAATCGGTGAGACTATTGCTTTTGTGGGCAATTCGGGTGGCGGTAAATCTACCCTTGTTAACTTATTACCTCGATTTTATGATGTTACTAAAGGTGCGATTTTGATTGATGGGGTAGATATTCGCGAATTAGATATTAACTCTTTGCGTGATAATATTGCTATTGTTTTCCAAGATAACTTCTTATTTGGTGGCACTATCCGAGAGAATATTTTACTCGGTAATGAGAAGGCCAGTGAGGAAGAAGTGCAGAAAGCGGTTAAGTGTGCTTGTTTAGAAGAGTTTATTAATTCTTTAGAAAAAGGTCTAGATACCGAAATCGGTGAGCGAGGTGTGCTCCTCTCCGGCGGTCAGAAACAGCGAATCGCCATTGCGCGGGCATTTATCAAAAATGCTCCGATTATCATTTTGGATGAAGCAACATCTGCGTTGGATAATAAATCAGAGGCGATTGTGCAACAGGCGATTGATAACCTGATGGTAGACAGAACCGTGTTGATTATTGCGCACAGATTATCAACAGTCAGAAACGCCGATAAAATTGTGGTGGTAAACTATGGTAAAATTGCTGAGATAGGCTCTCATGAAGAATTGTTGAAGAAAGAAAACAGCATTTATGCCTCACTTTATCGGACACAACTTCATTAAAAGGAGAAATAATATGCCCTATTTAACCGTTTATACCAATGTTGAACCTAAGGACGGCATACAATTGGCAAAGGATGCCTCTGCTTTAACCGCGCAAATTTTGCACAAACCGGAAGGGTATGTGGTCACAAATATTGTTTACAATGCGGCGATGTGTTTCGGAGGGAGTTCTCAAAACAAAGGCGCCCTTGCGGAGCTGAAATCCATCGGTCTGGGTGATAAAGATAAATATGTGGCAGAGTTGACAAAGCTGTTGGCTGAAAAACTCAATATCTCTGATACGCATTATATTGCTATCGCGCTGTCAGATGCTCCGGCGGCATATACCGCATGCGGCGGACGGACGTTTGGATAAATTTTCATTTAAGAAAAATTTAGCCGGATTATATCCGGCTTTTTATTATGGATTATTCAGCGTAGGGATTATCGGCTTTGCGGACGGTAATACGCAAAGGAACGCCCTTTAGGTTAAACGTTTCACGCAGTTGATTTGTCAAATACCGCAAATACGAATCGGGCAAGCCCTCGGGATTGCTGGAGAAGATGAAAAACGACGGCGGACGGGTCTTTGCCTGTGTAATGTATTTCAATTTAATGCGGCGTTTGTTTTTGCCAAGAGGTGCCGGATTTTGTTCTTGCACGTCACTAAACCATTTGTTCAACGGAGCTGTCGGAATACGGATATTCCACCGCTCATAAACTTTTATCACTGCACTTAACAGTTTATCTAAACCACGTTTCTTTAGGGCTGAAATGGTTACGGTCGGCACACCTTCTGCCTGAGTAAGCGAGGTTTGAAGCCTGTCATTTAATTTATCTAAAGCCTCTTTCTTATCCGCAACATCCCATTTGTTAAGGGCAATTACTAACGCCCTACCCTCATCTAATACTTTACGTGCAATGGTTAAATCCTGCTTATCCAAGACGCCGTCAGAATCCAGCACCAAAATCACCACTTGTGCCATATTGGCGGCATACATAGTGCTTTCTACCGACATTTTTTCAATAGCGCCGGTGATTTTGGCTTGTTTTCTTAGCCCTGCAGTATCCACGAGCTTTAATTGCCAACCTTTCCACGCTAAATCAGACGTAATGGCATCACGCGTTAAGCCCGCTTCCGGACCGGTTAACATTCGCTCATCGTTTAGGAGAGCATTAACCAGCGTTGATTTACCGACATTCGGGCGCCCGACAATTGCAATTTGAATAGGACGTTTTTTGAGCTCTTCTGCGGAAAGTTCTTCTTTTTCTTCTATATTTTCCGCCGTTTCTGTTGCTAATTTTTGCTCGTAATCTTTCAGCTCCAAATACAACTCATCAAAACCAATACTGTGCTCTGCCGAGAAAATGAGCGGCTCGCCCAAGCCTAATTTATAGGCTTCATAAACACCCAACTCTTGTGCTTTTCCCTCACATTTATTGGCTAAAAGGATAACCGGCTTTTTGCTCTTGCGGACTAAATCGGCAAAATGCTCATCATAAGCCTGAATACCGGCACGTGCATCATATAAGAACAACACAACATCAGATTCATCTATGGCTCGGCGGGTTTGTTGCCACATGCGCTCTTCCATTTTTCCGGCCGTTGCTTCTTCATAGCCGGCGGTATCTATCACTTTAAATGATAAATCTTTATACTTAGCTTCCGCCTCTTTGCGGTCACGCGTTACGCCCGGCAAATCATGTACCAGTGCCAGTTTTTTGCCGACTAAGCGGTTAAACAGCGTAGATTTTCCGACATTCGGACGTCCGACGATTGCAACTTTTAATGTCATATTGTATCCTTTTCTTGTTTGTGTTGTCTATAGCATAGGCGTTTCAAATTTTCAAGCAATAAATCTTTTGGCGCAAAATTCGCTTGCAATTCTTTTGAGGAACGGCATAATAGCAACTTATGAAAGAAACAAAAGAAAATTTGGCAGATTTACTATTGGTTTGGTTTAAGGTCCACGGGCGCGAACTCCCTTGGCGTCATCGTGGTGGGGCTCATCCGGATCCTTATGCGGTATTCGTATCTGAATTTATGCTCCAACAGACTACGGTAAAAACGGTTATTCCTTATTTTGCGCGATTTATGGCACACTTTCCGACCGTTAATGATTTAGCACAGGCCTCACTTGAAGAGGTTTATCAACTTTGGCAAGGATTGGGATATTATACCAGAGCTCGTTCTCTGCATGCATCAGCACAAATGATTGTTAAAGATTTTAACGGCAAATTCCCTTCTACGCGTGAAGATGTTTTGAAACTTAAAGGGATTGGTCCTTATAGCGTGGCAAGCATTTTAGCACTTGCATTCAACCAACCGGAAACGGTGATTGACGGCAATGTGATGCGGATTATCGCGCGGCTTTATCACTTAACCGAGCCGTTAGAAAATATAAAAGAGATTGTTAAAGCAAAGGCTCATGAACTGAAAAGCTTAAAGCACCCTGCTGACTATGCTTCGGCAATTATGGACTTAGGCGCAACTGTTTGCACACCGAAAAAGCCGCAATGTTTGATTTGCCCGTGGCAGAGATTTTGCCAATCTTACGGAAAAGATGATGTCGAGCTTATCCCTCTGCGGCAAAAAATGCTCAAAAAAGAGCAACAAGGTAATGTTTATCTTATTTATAATAAAAAAGGCGATGTGCTTATCCGCAAGCGCACCGAGAAAGGTTTGCTCTCGGGGCTTTATGAATTTCCGTGGGGTGATATGACTTTTAAGGAGGCGATTGACAGCCAAAAAGAAATTTCGCACATTTTCACGCATATCAAGCTCATTTTAAGAATCTACGTTATCCGTTCGGATACATCTCCGATTGATGACGGCTTTTTTGTGTCCCCAAAAGAGTTTAAGAATTACGCTTTTTCTACTTTGATGAAAAAAGTGTGGCAAAATCGCCCATAAAAAAACCGCCGTTTGCACAGCGGAATTTTTAATGTTTACATAGACTGACTACTTGTTCCAATGGCTGGCGCTTTCTATAAACCGCCAACATTTTTCAACCGAGAAATGTTTATCTTCGCCTTTGAGCTTACCCTCGGCATCAATAAATATTTCTCTGTCTTCGGATATAATTGCGGCAAGCGCTTGCAGCTCTGATGCTACATTATCGGGAGACAAACCACCGGCATAGCCCTGAAAAACATCCTCAAAGGCTGGTTTCGGACGCTTATCCGGCGTGATACCCTCACCAAAAGAACTGTCAAACAGGCAATCGAATTTAAGCTTATACTTATCATGCAACTCATTGACAAACTCGGCATTTGCCTCGTTGTATGAGAGAATGAAACGTTGGTTTGGAAAGCGTTTTATTGTTTCTACCAAGACCATCGCATTTGGCATTGCCTCACGACCAATTTTAAAATTCAACTGCACGCGAGAGATAAACGGAGCATTACAAACTTTCATTTGCAGCCAATCCGTAATTTCCGGCGGAACCGTTCCTGCACAGAAGGCTTCTACCCAATCCTGATTTAAGTGCAAAGCTACTGTTGATGTGATTGTCCAACGTTCATTTAAGATTCTGCGTAAACGCATTAGCCACCAATATCGCGCTGACCCCAGAGATGCTTTTTTTCCTGAAACCTGAACGCCTACTTCCATATCTGGATAGCGTTGCATGAGTTCCACAAGTTCCTCTATGTCCGTATGCTCATTAGCACCAGAACATGTAATCGTTCTTAACCTCATAATATCTAAGTTTTTAGTGAATAATAATTGCTTTTGAGAGGTAGTCTAATTGTCGGGCATGCTTTGTCAAGAAAATTTTTGTGACAAATTGTTTTTTAAGGGTATATAAACAATGCATGGAAAAGATAAATATAGCTATTTTATTTGAATACCGAGGAGAGCATTTTTTCTAAAGTTTTTCCTTCGGATTTACCATCATAGACAATTTGCCCTTGTTCTAAAATATAGGCCCAGTCGGTTAGGGGGAGAAGGGTTTTGAGGTTATGTTCCACAATCACAAAGGCGGTTCCCATTGTGTCTTTCAGTTCTTTTATCTTATGAAATGTATCAGAGGTGAGTTTTGGGGCTAAACCAATTGACGGCTCATCCATAAACACCATACGCGGTTTGTTAATCAGACCGCGGGCAAGTGCGACCATTTGTTGTTGTCCTCCGGAAAGATTACCAGCTAAATCTTTTAAGCGTTCTTTTAAATCAGGGAAATGTCCTAAAATTTCTTCTAATCTATCCTGAAAAGATGACCTATCTTTCCAAAAATGCGTGGCTAACTCCAAGTTTTCCATCACTGTCATATTGCGGAAAACGCGCTTTCCTTGTGGCACGCAGAAAATGCCTTGTTCAACATAAGATTGCGGTGAAGCAGTAATTTTTTTACCATCAAGTAAAATATCTCCGGCCATGGGTTTTAATAAGCCATAGGCTGTTTTAAGAAGTGTTGACTTTCCGGCACCGTTTGCCCCCATAATCACAGTAATTGTGTTGTCTTTCAAAGTGACGGAAACATCATTTAACACAACCTTTTTATTATATCCTGCTTTTATATTCTTCAGCTCAAGCATGTTTACTCCTCAACATCAACGAGTTTATTATTCTCAATTTTCTTCAAAACTGCTTGTGACTGCAAAATTCCGTCTTTATCTATCCATAAATCAGTACCAGTTCCGCCATCATAATTTTTAACCTCATGCAATTTTGCGACAATATTATCGGTATTTGGTATAGTTTCACCATTTTCAAGAGTGGCATTTTCATAAGCCCAAATGAGCAAATGAGCTGCATCATATAAATTAGCCGTGCAAGATTTTGGCGTTTCACCTAGTTCAGATTTGATTTTATTTGCAAACTCTGGTGTTCCGCTGGCAGAATTGACAAACCATAATCCATCAACCAGAGGCCATGCAGACGGATCCATTTCAAAGAAGGTATCAATAGAGGTGATATTGCGTTTATGTGTTACTTCTTGCAACTGTTGTGCAAATATTTGAGATGAAGGTGGAATACCACAAAGAACATAGTAGTCAGGGTGTTTTGCTTCCATCTTGCTGATAAGCATACGGAAATCTGTTTCTGTCGGGTTATAATACTGAATATCTGTAAAATTAATGCCAGCTTTTTTCATAACAGGAATAGCATACTCTGATTGTTCTTCGCAACCTGACGTATTAACAACCATATAGGCTATATTAGTCAGATTTTCTTCTTTTAGCTTTTTGATTAGCAAATTAACTTGTGATTCAAAACTGGTTGAACTATTAAAGTTATATTTTCCTTTAGCAACATCATAACCCCAAGCGCATGTTATATGAATAGCTTTATTTTTATCTGCAATGGGAGAAACAGCCATTCCTGCAGGTGTCCACATTGATAGAATTGCTGTTGCTTTTTTGGTATCCGTAAAATTAACCGCATTTAACATAGCTTTTTTAGGAGCGGTCATATCATCTTCAAAATAGAGATTGTATTGGTATTTGGTGTCGCCAAACTCTTTTAATGCCAACTCTATAGCCTTTTTATTTGTTTGTCCGGCATCAGCCGCATCACCTGTTAAAGGTAACGTTATACCGATATTTACCACTGGCTTTTTATCTACCGATTGTTCTTTCTTTTCCTCTTTGCAAGCTATTAGCGCCAACACCATACAAAAACTTAATAACCACTTTTTCATTGTATTATTCCTCCACTTTGACAGGTTCACCGTTAATAATTTTCTTAACAATCGGTTGTCCGTTTAAGATACCATCAGGCTCGGTCGTAATTTTACCGATAGCGGTTATCTGTCCGGCACTGTTATTTTGGATATAATCAATAACCTTTTCTCTATCCGTTACCCCTGCACCCTCATAGCCAAAGGTTATCATCTGCAAAATGAAATCCATATATTCGGCATAATTAGTCGTCGCTGTGCCTGTTTTGGCTTGATAACGAGCAACAAAATCATCAGTTGCCGGAGCGGCATCAACATACCATAAACCTTCTGCCAATTCTCTGTTTTGCAAATAGGTGAAACTTTCAATACCTGTAACCGGAATGTTGATGTCTGATTCCCGATATTGTTTCATAAATATATCAATGGTCGGCATGGCTAATTGCACTAAGATATAATCCGGCTTATTTTCTTTGATTTTATAAAGCATTATGCGAAAGTCTTTCTCATCTGCGTTGACGTGAAATGTTTGCCCGATTTTTATTTGATTATCTTGCGCGGCTCTTTCTTCAAAATAATCAACCATTGATTGTGGGCCGGTGGCATTCACCACAATGATATCAACTTTTTCGGCGCCCTCTTTTAAAAGCTTCTTATACATAACATCCGCTTCTCCGGCCGGATTTGACGATGTAATCAGGTTATAAAATCCTTTGCTTACTGCAGGATCGGTAGCAACAGAAAAATGAATAACTTTGTTTTGTTCTGCAGTTGGTGATGTGACAGCTCCGAAATTTGACATCACACTTATTAAAACATCAACTTTATCGGCATTAATCAGCTTTTGAGTTAGAATTGCCTGTTTAGATAAAACATACTGATTATCTTCAAAAATGA